>Ga0179591_1315433_pt1 | contig 10714 bp, 11 predicted proteins | sample CZOMad2_1_08_16f_FD_182891 | JGI IMG/M metagenome (GOLD analysis project Ga0179591, IMG submission 182891) | Vadose zone soil fungal communities from Angelo Coast Range Reserve, California, USA - CZOMad2_1_08_16fungal (PacBio error correction) | ecosystem: Environmental > Terrestrial > Soil >...
GGAGTTAGCGTTTGGGGTACGGACCCAAGGAGGGGAGTGGGGCGGCCAGGATATAACTTCCAGAAAGGATGGGGGGGAGGAAAGACCGGGAAGGTGTGTTCTCGCCAAAAGGGATCTTGAGGTCGAGGAAAAGAGGAGGGCTTCCACCCGAGCCCTGTTAGTCGGAGCAGTAAACAGGAGCTGGGTCCGTCGAAGGCCCAGCGTGTGAACTGGCGTTTCCAACCTAAAGCAGTGTCGTGAGTCGGCCTGCATGAGTCTTAAAGGCGGAAAAAGGAAAGGTGGAGAGGGAGAGAGGGGTTAAGATATACGACCAAACCGAATCGCAAAAGAGACAGCGGGGCGTGGTCAAGCTCTAAGAAGGTGGCAGCGAGAGGGGGGATAGCCTTCATAGGAAACTGTGGGATGGCGATGGAAGGCGGCCGTGGTTAAGGGTGGGCGGCGGGTAATGAGAGGAAAAAGGGAAAAAACCGAGGCTTTATAAATGGGGGCTGCGTTCCCCAATTCTGTTCTGACGAAGCGGCTTCTCCCTCCCTCTTACTGAAAGAAATAGGGTCTGTCCTGCAAGAGGGGCACTGCTCTGGCCGGAGAGAAGGGACAAGTAAAAAAAAGGGTGTATGCAAGGTGGGGAATGGGGGCCGCACGCTGCAAAAACAGGAGATGGCAAGGAACGTCAAACAAGGGGGACTGCGTTCTGATACAGTCGGAGGCGGAGGGGGAAAGCCACCATTGAATTCGGAAAAACGTAATCCTTTGCGCCGAAGTGGGAGAAGACATCGCGATGGTGTTGATTGACGCTGGAGCAAGCCCTCGATCTAAAATTCGAGCCCCGGAAACCCTGTGCACGCGAGAGCCGCGGGCCTCTAAGAACGAAAAAAGGTGCGCGAGGGTGAGTCGTAAAAGAAAGCCCTGTTAGGGGTCAGCGGAAGAGTACCGGAAAAGGGGCGAGCGCGGGGGTCGGATAACGCAAAGTCTATAAAAGAAAAAGGTCTAAAGGCCTCCTGGCGAAGCGCAAAAGGCTCGGACGAATAGGGTATTGAACAAGAAGCAGTGTCTCGGAAGGAACAAGGAGGAGACGGAAAGGGGGTCACACTCCTGGTGTTTGGGTCGAAACTCTTTGCCTAGCATCACTCTGCAGCAGATATCCAGTAAGGAGACATCCGGGGAGGACGCGCCGCCGAACCTCCTAGTGGGAATGACTTCTGTCAAATCATCGACTGAGTAGCGTCTTCATTAGTCTATCCTGGGGCACAAAAGAGGGAGGAGAGGACGTCGTTGGTGGTAGAGAAACTCCAGGCAGGGTGCGGAGAGAAAGAAACCAAAAAGGAAAGATGTCAGCGGATCACCGCATTCAGAGCTAGACAGGGAGGATAGCTCTTCGGCTTCATAATTGATGGTGCGATGCGGTGTCGGAGTACCTACCGGAGTAGTCGAAAATGCAAAAAAGAAGGACCTCGTATGACTACCTAGCGGTGCAAACAGAGTGACGGAGGAGGAAGAGAGACGACGTAAACTAAATAGTCAAAAAAAAAATCGGCGCCGTGGCGATTCGGCGGCTGAATCAAGCCTAAAAACCTCGTGGTGAAGTGGAGACCCTATTACGGTTGAAACCGATGCGGACCGATCGCCGGGAACCATCGGGATAAAGTAAAGAGGGAGGGGGGGATGGGGAAAACGCAGAATGCTGGAGGTTGTGATCCCAATTCCTACTGGAATTCTTTTGCCGAGGGACGGAGAGGTTTTGCGATCTGTGGAGCGAGGAGGGGTGTCAGCATCGGCAGAGTCCAAGGGAAGGGGTGGGAAAAGCACTCCGACGGTTCGATTAAGACCCCCTCGGACACCCGTTTAGCAATTTGGAGACCGTCAGGGAGATGCAAAGAAGGAAGAACGTTAAGAAAAGACATCTTAAAAAAAACAAGGAGAAAGTCGAGGTGGTATTAACGGAGGAGCGGCAGGAGGGACGGATCGCATGGGAGGACAAAAAGAGGACTAACGGCGGACGAGCTGGTAAGAAGGAAAGACCCGAGGATAAAAAACATAAAATTCAATAAGGGGGGGGCCAGACTCAAAGGACGCTACAAAGCAGAAAAACTCAGCCGGCCTTCACCTGGAAACCCGACTTGCAAACCCCGATAACCCTAAAAACGGGGGGGAAACATAGCGCACCGGTCATTGACCGCTTGGGGTAGGCCCGGCGAGGAGGCAAAAGCGGTTTTACGTACTAGGGGGGGGAAGCTGAAAAAAGAGAGAGACGTGGAAAGGGGGAGGAGCCATGAAAGAAGATCAGAGACAAGACGAAGGAGGGGGGACATCTGACTCCTGAAAGGGTCGGGAGCTCCTCCGCAAAGCAAGAGGAGTTCGTGGGGGGATACGCCAGGGTCGCAGAAAACGAAGCATTGTAAAAATGGGAAAGATTGGGTGCGCCACAAATCAAAATCAAGCATCTGCCATAAGTATATGCCACGCCGATCGAAGAAAATATCGGAGGGGAAGGAGACTGGGAGGGGGCACGGGGAATTAAAAAGAGAAAGGAAAAAGGGAAGAGTGAACCCTAGGCGGCGGGTGCACCAGAGGGGCGGTATATCCGCACCCAACGACGATCTCGTCCGCAGTCGGAAAGAAGAACGACTGCGAAGGTGAAGAAAACTATATTAAGCAGAACTAGAAATTTTACGGAACAAAAACGGCCCCGAGACGGATCTCGAACGCACAGTATAAGAATGGAATCACCGGGGACAAAGCTGGTCTATGCAATGGGAACATGTGCGCGCGGGGGCAAGGCGGCGAAGAAAATGTTTCGGAAGAGGAAAGAGTTGTGGGGCAAATAACACGAATGCAAACCTGGCCAATTGCGAGAAAGGCGCCGGCGGGAAAGAGAAGTTGACGAGGCTACCGGGATCAGGGACCAACGCCAAGAACCGGTACCAGGAAAAAAAGGGCACACCGAAACCACCAGGCTTGATTTACGCGAACAACCAAAGGAAGGAGGGGCGGAGAAAGAGGGGTAGAAAAGGGCATAGGAAGAGCAAAGGGTAGGGGCAGTATCCGTAGATCCGCCACCACCCAATCGAAATCTCCAAAAAGAGGCGGGGAGGCACTCTCTTCCTTTCTGAAGGACTGAGGGGGGCGCACCATGGGACTGGGCCCATGCGCACGCCCTCCGAGCAAGGCTATGTTACTGGCCTGGGCGAAGGCATCCTTTCGAGTTCGAAATAAAAAAGAGAGCGACCGATCGGCCAGGGAAAAAAAAAAAAAAAGGGCAAAAAAAATCGGGCCTAGAAAGAGTCGCACGTCAGAGTAAGGGGAGGAAGCAGGAATGCCGCGCAGCACAATGGGATCCTCCGCACCACTCATCTAAGCCAGAAGGAAGGCAGAGACTAGGGGGTACCCACTAAGCGGTCACAAAACTGGAAGAAGTTCAAGAGGTAATCCAACCTACCGAAGAATTCCGCAGAGGACAAAGAGGGCATTTCATCAGTGGACGCCGCCGATGAAGAAAAGAGAAGAGGTTGGATAAAACACCTATCAAGACGCGGACCGACGGTCGAAAAAGCTTCCACGAACTGACTTAAGAAGATGTAGGGAGGGAAAGCATCCGGGCAGACAAGGGGGGTAGACATTACTACCCGCCTACTAAGTGAGGGACTTGGGAGAGAAGAAAATCATTGGGATAACACACCCCTTGGGACGTCTAGATTGGGTAAGGTTGGGGGGGACCTGCATGTCAGTCTATTTGCCGCGAGAAATTGTAAATCTCGTAGGCAAGGCGACAAAAAAATGAGACAGATCCCTCTCTCTCACAAAAACGAAGAAGGGAAAAAAGAGGTTGGAGTAGTGTTGGTCGCAAACTAGGAATGGGGCAGAAAGGGGAAAAAATGAGATAAATTCCGGGGGAAAAAGAACTGTGGAAGTCCGCCGCGGGGGGTGGTAACCGTCTCCCCTTGATCGGATGCGTATACGGGCACTTCAAAAAAAAAAGACGTTCGTAAGGGGAGGTCCGAACGTGGAGAATGGAACAACCAGGCGGAGCCGTCTTCGGGACGTAGCGCGCCTCAAAGAACAAGGACAAAAAGAGGACAGTAGGACATCGTGGAAGAATGGGGGAACTAAAACAAATCCTCATCTAAAAAAAAATCCCTATGGGTCGCCGTCTCGGAGGAGGCTTCAGGAAAAAGTGTAGATTTCGAGAAGCACCCGGTATTGTAAAACGGCCTATCGGCGGGAGGGGGAAAAGAAAATATTATGCGGAGCCGACAGGATTGAGCTGCAAAGGGGGAGGTCGGGAGTCAGACCAGGTTGGAAGAGCGGCAGAGGGGGAAGAACGAATCGACAAATGTCTTTCCAAGAAGGCCTGATCTTGCAGTTCTTAGAAGATCGAGAAAAGGAGGGGAGATCGGGATGGGCCGGAGAGGGGGGAAAAAAAAGGGACGTAAACACGGAAGGGAAGAAAAGGCGCATTGATCACGTGGAAAGGGTATGACCGGTTGCGGGGGATGAGAAGTGATCCCGGAAAAAATGGAGAAGACGGGCCAGCAAAAGCAAGAAGGGCACGTTGCGCCGCGAGTGCAGAAAAGGAGAAATGTTGAGATTGAATGATTAAAACTACGCAGGCTCTCATGTGCCGCCCTGGGCGGAAAGAAGCTTTCGAATATATTTCTCGAAGAACCGAAGGAAGGTGGGGGGAGAAGAAATAAATCAAGAAATTTCGTTCGGAGAAAAGAGGAAAGAGGACAGGACCGGGGGCTAGCGCGGCTTTAGTTGTAGCGCCGCTAGCAAGCTACGTCGAGGAGAAAGAGAAGGAAGGAGGAAAAAAATGTACCCAGGAGTGGCCGTCTTGGAACAAACCGTTATCCGTAAGGAAAAAAGTCGGGTCGACGAGCAAGGGGAAAGCTCGCAAAGGGTTCACAGTGATCGAAAAGTTGACTGGAGGAACGGCAGAAAAGAAGAGAAGACATGACAAAAAAAAACGTCTAGCTGGGCAACCCGCACGTCGTGAAGTGTAAAAGAAAACTCGGGCCGAGATGATGGGGATCAAATCATCGTCCTGTCGGAAGCGCAGGAAAGAGAAGGGAAGGGACCGAAGGGGGGCTGGAGAATGGGTGTGACGCCCAGGGTGCCATTCGACCGACGAGAAAACCGGACCTGAACGAACTTCATTCAGGTAGAAAAAGAAGCAACCGGCAAAAAAAAAATCAAGGCACCAACCTAGGGACGCTGAGGAATTGTGAGAGACGTGGGTCTGGAGGGGGGATACCGAACCTTGGATTAGGCAGCCAAAAAAAGATTTCCAGGGAGGGAGTCGTTTGTCGCGCGCGTGCGCACGAAGAAGCGTGGACGCGGAAAAGAAAATTGCACAACTTCAGATGTAAACGATGAAACCCGAGGAGGGCGATAAGGAAAGCTTCGGACTGCACTGGCTCCCTCATAAACAAAAATAACGGAAGGTAAGGCTGAGACCCACTGCTTGTCAACAAGCTGCTACGGGCAGAGCCGGAAACACAAGCGTGTCTCCAATTGTCAGCGACAAGTGGGAAGATGCACTCTAGTTCCGGGGGAGGGTTAGAGGGGGGGAACCTACTTGAGGGATGCTGGAAAGGGAAAAGGCCGGAGAGGGTTGGGGTTGTTTGTCTCGAGAGCGGTCTGGGAGCACAGGAGAAGGAAAAGAGTTATCCTCAAAGAATGAGCCGCCTTGACTCAGAGCTTGGTGGGACCAGATCACGGATAGGGGGAAGAAAAGGGGAATATCCTAGGACACGACAAGAAAAGACAAGAGAGAAACACAAAAAAACGTAATAGAGGTCTTCAGAGAGAATGATCAGGGGCTAGGAGATCTCGGTACAACACGCTATGCGGAAACGGGCGGATAATCTACGACGCGACCCGCGGGGTCCTTGGATTAGGGGGCTACCCAGACCGCAAAGGCGACAACAGCGACAAAAGACGGCCTCGGAAAGCGCAAGAAGAGGCAAGGAAACCCAATAGTAAACTCGCGTTTATGGGGCTCAATGAAACCGCTTGGGGGTAGTAACCTCGGAACGTCAGAGGTGGGAAACACCGGTCTTGTCTCCTCAGTTCAAAGAGAAAAGGGGTTGGGTAAACACCAATGACTCGATCTCGAGAAGTAGGGAAGAAAAGGGTGACATACAAAGGCCCATCATTCCTAGGAGCTCTCAAGTGCCGTACACCGAGGATTTCTGTTCGCAAACGCGAGCTCCCGCCGCCAAAAGGGGGAACGAGAACGAACTTTAATATCTCATGGGGGCGCCAGGGCAAAAGGGTGAGGAGAGCAGAAAATCCTATGCAACAGGACATGAAGATCTCGCTGAAGGAGGGGGGGGACGGTGAGAGTCAAAAGGGAAAGGAGGAGGAAAACATGGGGGCGACGGTCGGGCCCCAGAAACGAGGTTTTCTAGAACGAACCAACGGAGGGCCCGACATACAGGTATAGACAGGAGAAGAGAGATGGCCGCAGGCATACAAGCACGTTCGAAATACGGCCCCAAGGGCGGAGGAGCAGAGAGCGGGACCATATGGTGAATGAATGAGAGATGACGTGCCGAAAAAAAGAGGGGGCGAAGGATAGCCGGAGGGACGGATCAGAACAGGTGAGCCAGGAAGCGGGGCTGATTTGTTGCAAAGAACGCGCAGGGCAGAGACCTGAATTGGACTGACGCGAGAAGTCGCCGAGCGGGGGGGGAGAGAAGGGACGATAACGACGCAAAACCGTAAAAAAAACGCCAAAAGGGAAAAACAGAGTTACGAGAACAGCAAAGCACACCGCATGCTTCGGTTAACGCGGTGATCGCAAAGAGGAGAGCACGGAAACGAAAGCGGGAGCCAGGCCGTCCATCGTCAATCCGCAACAACGAGAGGGTGTGCCCAAGCGTAGAAGTGTGAAAAGACGTGCAGGCTCACGGGCGGTCCGGGAATCTCCCCCCCCCGACTAACTTCAGAGGTAGAAGAGATTGATGCCTGCGGCTAAGAACGGGGGGAGGACGGCGTTCGATCCATCGCCGCACACAGAGACAGGGGCGAGGGGACGACAGCCGGACGTTTCACGTCAGATGGGGGGGAAAAGATCGGGGATGCCGCGCAGCAAAATGGTGAACAGTCAGCTCACGCCGAGAGGCAGGAAGGGGAAGAAGATTGGACTCCCTACAGCGACCAATTGGAACAATGGTGCCGCCGTAGGAAATCCTACACTGCCTATGCAAGAAGCCGACGGGGGCGCAAGGGAGGGCGCTCGGAGGGGACCAGAGGAAGCGAGGGAAAAGGAAGAGGGGAGTTTTGACACATCTGAACCTCTGACAGGATAACTGCGACGCGCTTCATCGGCCGGCAGATACGGGCATAGGGGCTTGGGTCAAAAGTCAAGAAATGCTTGCTGAGGGCAGGAGAATACAAAGGAGGGAGGGGGGGGGAAGAGAAAAGGGAGAAGAAAAAGTCATGGTATCTATTACCCACACAGCGCGGCGGACAGCAACCTTTAGGGACAACCGCTGTATCTCGGCATCGTCGCGGGAGGAGCCGCATTACCGCGTCGAGTCGGGGGGTCGACAGAAACGATGCAGAATCAATAAAATAGTCAACAAAACAAGAGGAGAGTTGATGTGGACAAGAGGGGGTCGGGCAAATTAATAACGCCGAATCGGAAAGCAGATCGGCGACTATGCCATAAGGACGGGGGAACTTGCGAAAGGTGGAAGACGCGTCGGTTGTGGGCCAGAACCCCATTCCGGGCGGCGATCAGAAAAAGAAACCCGCCAACCGTAATAGTCTTAGAATGTAACGAGATTGGCCAAAAAAAGGAGTCAGGCCAGTCATTTCGTAGGCCGAGAAACTAAAGAAAGGCGGCGCGTCAGAAGAAAGGAAGGCAGTTTGGGGAGAGTTCAGATCGGGTCCTCATTGGACGAAAAAAAGGAGCTGAGAGAACTCCTTCTAGCAAAAAAGCCATGCGCAGGCGGAGTCTGCAGAGGAACCTGTGTAGAGGAGAATGCCGGTAGGAAGGTGTGAAAAACTTGACAAGGAGGGGAGGGGTAGGGGAAGGAAAAGAGCACACTCTCTTCTATCGCGGGGAGTGACGAAGACTCTGGGAGGAGGGAAAATAGGAGTCAGCCCAAATGAGGACGCGTACGGTGGGTATAGTGGGCACTGCTCTGAAAGGGGAGGGAGACTATAGAGAGAAAGAAGAAGCTGAGGATTTAGTTCTAAACAGCCAAGGGGATGACATTAGAGAAAGGCATCTCTGCGACGGATACCGTTAGCAGGGGCGGGGAGCAGCAGTACAGGGGAGAAAAAAGGGGGGCCATCGAAAAACGGGGCTCAGAGAAGCACTACTGCTCCGCGATGGAAAAGGGAAAAAAACAGATAAGGAGGATAATTCCCCCCTGCGGTTCCGGGGTCTAGAAATGAACCCGGGGGGGCGATCCTCCACGGGAGATACGGAGGCAAGAAACCGCCTAACGGTGGAGAATTTAAGAACAATACCAGAGCCGGGGGTTGGGCTAGCATGACCTTTACGGTGTCGAGTGCCCGGAAGGGGTCGGATCGTCAATGCCGAAAAAGCAACGCTCTCAGGTTAAAGGCAGCCGGCGAAGCAAAGGGGAAATGGCCAGGACGTCGGGTCGCGGGGTATACAAAACGCCTTGTCCGAAATACGGAAAAAATTCGTCAACGAAACCGGCTCGAAGGGTGAACAGTGAAAGGAAAATCTTGGCGGCCGCATATAATTCAAACAAGAACATAAGGTCGAGGGGCATCGCAAGACGACAAGGTCGGGGGCCGGGGGTAGAAAACGGTGGTTTGCTGCCAAAAGCGAAAGAAAAGAGGGCACAGGGAAACACGCAGGCCAGGAGAAAGGTTAGACTGGAGGAGAAAAGTAGGGAGGTAACCGCCAAAGAGGGGAAAGGAGCAAAGAAAAACAACACCAGGCACTCATGAATATTCATCTTGCCTTTGGTCCGGAGAAACGTGCCCCAAAAGAAGGTCAGAAAGAGAAAAATCTTCTGGATGCGCGACGAACGGAGGGTGGGGAAAAAAGGAGGTGTAGGGCGCTAAGTAATCCAAATGCGAAAGGTACATCGTAAATCTCGGTTGGAGGGTGGGCCGGGAACGAGACTCTGGTGGCAACTCCTAGGGAAGAGGAGGGAAGCGCCGTCGAGCGAGAGTTTAATAAAGGAGAAAAACTCTCGGCGAGACTTGACATATCGTCCGGAGGCCCTCCAAAACAGAGGCAGGTGTTCGGACATTTTGAATAAGGCTCTTCCTCCTCTTTTCCACTACAAAAGGGGACTCCAGTGGTTCAGACTCAAAGGGTTGATTGGCCGCAGGTGCGGAAACGCGTGGGTGAAATTACCCAGCTTGGGGAGGCTTCCAAGGCCGGGGAGAGGGTGCGGGAGTGTGGGGTACGTCGGGGCGGTTGACAAACGGCGAATAAACGGAAATGTATAATTGTCGTAGGAGGGGAAAGACTTCCTCCCCGGTGCGCAGAAACGTTGAAAAGATAAAGGCGCCATACAAAGAAGACGGTAAATAATTATCTCAAACAACAATGAGGAAGGCGAATGCTTGAGGTAGACGGATGATCACGAGGCGGGCAATTGATCGGGGTCAAAAATCGATTCGTGGCGGACGAGAGAAGCCGGAACACGGATCATTAAAGGCATGCGGTTCACCTCAGACAAAAGCTCGCGACAAAAAAAGAAAACCTAGCCTCCGACGGCCAAGGAAGACAGCATTGAAAAAAAGCACCCTACCGTTGTCAACATATCGCATGGGGGGAAAATCAAACGTGGTAGATTACTAGAAGAACCTATTGAGGCCCGGCGATGCGGCAGAAAGCTGGGTACCTCCGCGGGGAGAGCAAGTCACCGCGCGGGGGTTTATTAGGGCCGGTCGCGACAAGAAGAGAGAAAGGCGCGACTGGAAGAGTTCATGCCTTTACACATCTACTCTGGGCATGTCTATGACCCAGCGAGTCACCGGGAGATTGGAGTGTGTCAAAGCGCTCCCGCAAAAAAAAGAAGAATTAAAGGTAGGTCGGCATTTACCGGGGCGAGACACCTCATCTGCCCCAACCCGGGCCGCGCGCGCGGCATAAGAAAGCGAGGAGAGGAAGGATTTGTGGGAAGCGGAAGACACAAGCGGGAGGAGGGAGGCAAAGTGCGTAAGGGGGACCCAGGATGGGGATAAGATCCGCAACAAAAAGAAATCTGCCGCAATAGATATGATCGACGAAACGTCGATACAGGACCGATGAGGGGGGAATAACCGGGAGCATCAAACCTTTGGAGAACTAATCTAGGCTCTCTCGACCCGGTGCCTGCGGCGAGGATGAAAAAATCTGCTGCGAGTGCGGATCGGAAAGAGGGGTTCGTCAAAAATGCTTCACGGCACGCTAATTTCCGTCATACGGCGTGGCTGTTGGTTACAATAGAGAAGGGGGGAACACTGGAGCTAGCCGGCGGCATAGAAGAGTTCAAGGAGATCTAACCTAAGGAGAACCGGTACCGTCCGCTGACCGCGCCAATTAGAACCCTGATGGAATATCTGCAGAGACAAAAGCTGTTGAGAAAGGAGAAAGAGGGGATAACGACAGTGGGGGGGGGGGTGGGGGGGGGGGGGGGGGGGGGGGGGGTGGGGGGGGGGGGGGGGGGGGGGGGGGGGGGGGGGGGGGGGGGGGGGGGGGGGGTTGTTGTTTTGGGTTTGGTGGGTGGGG
>Ga0179591_1287914_pt1 | contig 10713 bp, 14 predicted proteins | sample CZOMad2_1_08_16f_FD_182891 | JGI IMG/M metagenome (GOLD analysis project Ga0179591, IMG submission 182891) | Vadose zone soil fungal communities from Angelo Coast Range Reserve, California, USA - CZOMad2_1_08_16fungal (PacBio error correction) | ecosystem: Environmental > Terrestrial > Soil >...
GGTAAGATTTCGCTGAAGAGCTCAGATGTCCATAGGTCGTGGTGAGGCTCAGGAAATCAAACGCGAATACGGGAAAAGGGGTCGGTGGAATGGGATTGGAGGGGGCTCCTTCCAAAAAAAAAAAAGGGGAAGGGAGACGAGGCGCGAAGCGGACACTCTTGTTTGAAGTTTTGGCAATCTAAAAAACGGGTGCCAATGTCGACGGCGCCAAGCGCTCAGGCGTTCATCTAAGAGGAGGGAAAAAGGGAGAGAATAATATATCTCGCGAGAGGGAATGGGAATAGACGCAAAAGATAGGGGGGAAGTTTTAATCCGCACCTTCATATTCCTTCCCGCGGTCTATTGCGCGAAAACGCTCAGGATGAAGTCAGAAAATGAAGGGGGGGGAGGGACCTGGGGAAGAATCTCGCTGATCTGGGGAAAGAAAAAAGTGAAGAGAGGGGGGGACCGAAAAATGGGACCAGGACGCACCGCTCGAATCTGCTCTAAATGAAGTCTTATCTTGAAGAGTTGGGGGGGAATTTTCTCAAGTCGTCAAGACAAGGGGTATGGCTCACGGACCCGAGGAGAAAAAATATAAAGGGAAAATTTAAGGGTTGGGAGAATTGTTAAAAAAGCACTAAATTGGTAACAATAGTTTGTTGGTGCAAAGGGCTTTAAAATTCTGTTTTTATGGAGGAAGTGGAGAAGATTGGGTTTTCAAGGAAAGAAGGAAGAATTGCAATGATTATGGGTGGGGGGGTAATTTCACCTAGCCAAAAGGGGGGGGAAAAAAGCGACGCTTCGAAAAAGAGGAGGGGTGCAGGGACATCGGGACGGACACAGCGCGATCTCGAGCGCTCGGAATTACGTTGGTGGTGGGGGGGGGGGGGGGGGGGGTTGGGTGGGGGGTGTGGGGGGGGGGGGGGTGTGTGGTGGGGGGGGGGGGGGGGGGGGGGGGGGGGGGGGGGGGGGGGGGGGGGGTGGGTGTTGTTGGGGTGGGTTAAAGGAATTAGTCGCACTGGATCCAAGATCACGCTTTTAAAAGGGAGAGGAAAAAGCCGACTTCTGCGGTGAGGGACTAACGAGGAGGGGGAAGATTGTCGCGGCTTTATCACATATGAGCTTACGTATGCTAAATCTTCTGCTTCCTTAGCGCGTGTAGGAAAGGGGGAGGGTAAGGGGTTGCATTGGGGAGGAGGTTGGGGGTATTTCCAAAGCGCGGGGAAGTGAGGGAGCAGATTCAGTAATAGGTGGAAGGGCGGTGAGGGAGAAAGTAAAGAAATGACTCGCCATATAGCTCAAACTAAGGGTGTTCGGCGTCAAATTTCTTTTTCACAAAAGGGGGGGAGGAGGGAAACGTGTGTAGTATCACAGAAGTTCAGGAAAGACTGGGGGGGGGTCACTCACAGGGCCGTTGCTGTCAGGAAAAGAGAAGGGAACAAAAAGGGACCGTTCTACGCTGTCGAGGGGGGAAAAAAATTGGGTTTTAGGATGAAGAGATCAAACAACCGCTTCTCAAGTCCTTTGTTAACGCGGAGTAAAAATGAAAGAAGACGCAGTGGGACATTGGTTCCGTGAGGTGAGAGGGAAAGGGGAATTTCAGGGGGCGTTGGCTCGGAGCCGTCGGTTTGACGAGAAGGGCATGTTGTTTAGGGGGGATTGCCCACACTACTAGCAACAACTTAGTGGGGAGACGATAAAGCCGTGTTTGTAGATTAGTAAATGAGAAGTCAAGAGCCAGCGAAAATCGAAACCTTAAGCCCGAAGAAACCTGCACCGATCCCTTGCGGGGAAACGGAATCCGAAGGCTGATTTTACGATAACACAGCGAAAGCACGCATGAAAAGGAGAGTGGTGGCGAAAAAAAGAAATTCAACAACAGGAGACAAGGAGAAGCGGAACTATATGTACAGCTCAGTCCCGCACGACGGATCATAGGACAAGGGGGGGATTGTATCACACAACGATAAGTCTTCTGAGAGAGGGGGGGGGGGAAAGGAAATCCTTCTGGAGTCTGACGAAGGCAAAAAAACCCGGATATCTTGGCTGTTCAGTGGGAGGGGAATTTCTCCCAAAGTAAAGAACTGGCTCATACACTAAAGTCTTATAGCTGTAGGACAAATGGATCGGACTCGTGCAAGCTTCCAAACAGAAGAAACAAATCATCCTAACTTTCTAACTCATGGGAGAGAAAGTATTCTCATACAATCGCCTGATCTTCTGACTTGGAAAAAGAGGGAAGGAAATCGTCGCCTTGTCTGATTGAAAAAAAATGAAACAAAAAGGCGGCGTCACTGCGAACTATGCCTATTGCCTGTTCGCAGCAACAGGGTCACCGGGGGGGGGAGCATAACTCTTAAAAAGAAAAGGTAAGCTAGATTGGAGAAATGAAGGGGGGGGGAAGGAAAGCAATCTCCTTCAGGGAGAGGCGATGACGGACAAGCTCGATCAGATCTTTTATACTCGATCTTCATAGTCATCAATATAACGGGAAGAAAGTTGATACTTCGCCGGGAGAAAAGATCCAATCTTCTCCTTATAAGAGGAAAGAAGCGATACCCATCTAGGCGCAATATTTTTAGGGAAGAAGGAAAAGGTCACCACGTTTGGCAAAAAGGGAAAGGGGGAAGGGACCTCGATATGACCCATTTAGCAATGAAAGGGAAAACGCAATTCCACGATCAGAAGGAAGAGAACGGAACAGAGAAGGCATCGAGATGAATAAAATGGCACTGGTTTACCAGAAAGAAACCGTCCTACTTGCACCTTCCCAAAGTTGGGGAACTCTAGTAAGAATAAAGGGCGAAAAAAAGGGAAAAAGCTCGGGCCGGGAGAGGAAGACCACGTAGTAGGAAACAGAAACCAGAGTTTTTTCTCTCGAACAAAAGAAAAAGGCGGGAAGGAGGGCAGGGTCGCGGAACCGTATGGTAAAAAATATACAGAAGACGGACAACCCTCGGCGTTGATTGCAGCTCGCAGAAGACATCTGCGATCGACCTGCATGCTACAGCAAGGGGGAATCAGGGTGCGAATCCATCAGATCCTCAAACAACAAAAAAAAGATTATTAGATATATATGGGGGAACATATGACGAGAATGCCGGTCGATCTCTCAAGGGGGAAAAGGGAGAAGAGGGATGCGCGCTCAAATACAAGTCAGGGATCCTTTGTGTTTTTAAGCAAGGGAAGGGAGAAACGCCGGACGCTCAGACGTCGAAGATCTCCATCGGGGGGGAGTGCGTTGTAAAAAACCGCTAGGATGTTCGAAGTCGACTCGTGGAATCGGAGGGGGATCGAACGCTTTCTCCTGGAAAGAAGAGGGGGGAAGGTAGAGCTACGATCGCGCTTGGACCAAAATGGTGTACATGGCGGGTTATTACGCGGCTTAGGGGGGGGGCTCTACGAATTGGCAATCTACCGTAAGAAGAAAAAAGGAGGTATATTTTCGGGCGATTGCGGTGTTCAGTCAAGCGAAGGGGGAAGGATAGGGGCGCGGCTTCTGGGAAAGCACCTTGAGCGTGGTAAAAGGGGAAAAGGTATCTCCATGGATAAAAGACGCCGGCTCGCGCGCTGCGAGAGGTCGGGAGGAACAGTTGGAATCCGCGAAAGGGAAGAAAACAAATTGATGCTTCCGGTAATTGGCTGAGAAAAGGAAGATCGGCAACAGCGAGTCGTGAAAAAGGGGGAATATCCAGGAGTGCTGTCGTCCAAGCGAAAAAGGAAAGGGGCGGCGATCCGGGAAAAGCGGAATATCTGAAAAGGATAGCTCTGGGACCAGGGTTGTATTAAAGGTCCACGTCGATGGGAAGATCACTCTGCTTGACCCGAGGGACGCCTTGCCCGTAATTTTTCTATCTAGTAAAAACTATTCGGAGGGAAGAGGGGATTGTAGCGGCGTATCTCTCAGGGCGAAGAAGGGGGCGCAAGCAGTGATAGAGTTAACGGGGAAGTCTGGGCTGCTGGGTCTCTTCAATCGGCCACGCGCGTGGCGCAAGGGGGAAAAGTCTCTCACTAGATTGAAAAGGGATGGGTCCAGCTGGGCTGTCAAATGGGGAAGAAACACCGACCTGCTGGGGGGGGACGTGGAGGGACCAGGAGACAGAATGTTAAGTTCAATAGGAGAGGATGTCGCCGTCGATCAGCAGCAGGACAAAGAATGCGGGTTTTGGTGATTGCCGATAGACCTGGGGAAAGGGGGGTGAAACTCGACTCCCGGAGGGGGGAGGGAGGTTGGGGGGGGGGGTTTGGGTTTGTTTTTTTTTGTGTTGGGTTTGGGTTGGTTTTGTGTGTGGGGTGGTTGGGTGTTTGTGGGTGGGGTTTGTTGGGGGGGGGGGGGTTTTTTTGGTGTTTTGTTGGGGGTTGGGGGGGGTTTTTGTGGGTGGGGGGGGGGGGGGGGGGGGGGGGGGGGGGGTGTGTTTTGTGTTTCTTTGGGTGGGGGGGGGGGGGGGTTTTGGGGGTTTTTTTTTGCTTGTGAAACTCTCTAAAACAACCATCTCATCTGGAATCTAATAGGAAAGTAAAAGGGGGAAACATGGAAGGACGAAATAGCAGGGTAAAGGGGAGGAAATGAGGGAGGGAAGTGTTCGTTTGCGGGCGCGCCTTTCTGCGGGGGACATATCCTATTGGGTTTGGGGAGGGAATGGCTTGCCCACAATATAGCTCAAACAAAACTGGGGGAAGAGATCCGGTGGCACATAAAGCATTTTAAATTCCGGCCAAAGAACGCTAAAAAAAAAACATGAACATCCCTCCTCAACAGTCTGATACAAACTTGAAGTTGCCGACCTGAAATGAGGGCTTTTACTACGAAGAAAAAAAGAAAGGGAACATGGAAGGGGAGTGGATGGGAAAAAAAGACCGCGAAAGGAGAACGGACAGGGCGAAAGTCGATCAAGCCGCCGATAGGTCAATCATCGGCCTTTCGTTAAACAAACAAGAAAGCGCTCCCGGCTTGGACGGGACAATTTCCAAAAGATCGAGGGAAAGTCTGACGCGGAACCGCCAACACAATTAAAGCATCTATATGGTCATTTTGAGGTACAGGGAAGAACGCAGGAAATGAACGCCAGGGAAGGAAGTCAGACGCTCCAACTGTCTCTCAAAAACGAGGAAAAGGGGAAACAACACAGCCACTGAAAGGGACGAAGAAAATCGGACGCCTACGAAAGAGACTTACGTGACCGCGACAAGGAAGGCAGTACGCGTCATCCGCTTAATAGAGCAAGGGGAACACTGAATGGAAAACAGGTCCACTACCTGAGGAAAAGCAATCTTCCGCTCCCCAGCACAAAAAGAAAAGACGTAGGAAAAGGAGCGTGTCGTCGGTTGAAACGAGGAACTCACGAGGGCTCTTACCGTCGAGCACCGAAGGCGGGTGGACGCCGATTCGTCCTTTATAGATCAAGGAGAAGGTTATACAGCTAAAGGAAAGGACTGCGCCAAAATACCAGAAAGCTGCAAATAAAAGAGATAGGAGGAGAGGGGGAGGCTGCCGGCGGACTATTCTCGTGGGGGGAAGTCCCTAGCTTAAGAAAGGGGTGAAAAGGGTCAACACGAAAGCCGCGCGATATAAGGAGCCAGGAGAAACTTCCATGTGCGAACTCCGCCAGAAAGGGAGCTTCTCTCTCCGGGAAAAAATAATACCCGGCTCCCTAGGGAGTTAGAGGAGGGAATACGTACATCGTCATAAGGAAAAGGACGAAGGTTGGAAATCGAGCGCGGTAACTTCGCATTCCTGAAGAAGCGAGGGCAACGGGGAAGGTCGATATCCATCAAAACTGATTAGGGAAAGAGGGGGGGGAAATAACCGAGTTGGCCCATCGGGAAAAAATCATCAAACCTCGAGATCGATCGCGCCTGTGTCAAAGACCGGACCTTCCAACATCTGGAAAAAAGGGATCGTTTGGGGGGGAGACGCGCATCGCGGTCGACATGGAGGGGAAAACGATACGAACGATCTACCTAGGCTCAGAGGGGCAAAGGTTTCCGAAATCGCTCTCAAGCAAGGGGAGTGGGAGGAACCTTGCGCTGCGGAGCAGGAATCGATCGTTTCAGTGTCGCTTTAAGACGAAAGGTGCGCACGGATGAGGGAGGGAGTACCGGCCTTGTAGTCGAAGGGCCGGGAAACGACCCTCGGCTTCAACTATAGCGTAGGGGGTTGTGGGGATGCGGTGGGTGCCGAACTCTGGTAAAATTTAGAGGGAAAGAGGTCGGGGATTCCCCGTAGGAGGAAGAACGGTATAGCAGGATGGGATTTCGCATGATGTCATAGGAGATTTTCCACACGTGGTACGGCCGTATGCCGGGTGGCGTAGCTTGTAAAAAGACAGCGTAACTTATGCGGGGGGCTATTTGCGGCCAGGTATCCGTACTGCGGGTTCGCCATGGCCGTGCGACAGCCGGTCTACGAGCTGCGGTCGCGTTTACAGGGGGGAAAGTGAAGCGTGAAGGGACCTGAAAAAGACCGGCAAAGGGTCCGAGCAGCACCTGCCGTAGACGAGATCGTAAATGAGCACACTTGTGAATTTCTCAGACAGGAAGCTAAGGGGGAATGGGAGGGGAATGTTGAGAATTCAATCGGAAAAAAGAGAGGGGCCGTCCGTCGGAGTAAAGAGAGAAAGCGCAGCAACGGTAAGACTTGCGAACGTGGTTCGTCCATTGCACCGACAGCGCTCGATTGGGGGAGAGGCGAGCTTCTGCCGAGTGTTTGCAAAAAAAAATAGGGGGACTAAGAGTGAAAGGGCATACGCGGGACTAAGGAGAAGAGGGAGAAAGCGGAGGTCGGCTTGGGGAAGGGCGAGCGTACTGACAGAACAGAGGAGAGGTCGATGCGACGAGTTTTCTGTCAAGCTTCCAAAGGGGGAGAAGGGATAAGAGTCGCCGTTCATGAAACGATGTTCTCTGATCAGTACCAACTAAGAGAAAGGGGGGAAGGTCGCGCTTTCGGGATGGGGGGGGGGGACGAAAAGGACCTCAACTGCAAAACCACAGATGGGCGTGGTTGGCGGTTTCCGTAGTCAAAAAGGGCTTTGGTCACGCATTAGAAGACAACGCCTATCAAAGCAAGGACTTGAAGGGTGGGTGAAAGAGGAGTCCTGAGTAAGAAAAAAGTAAGCGCCATGTAAAACTCCGCTGGGCCTGTCGGGGAATTTGGGAAGGGTGTAACGCGATCAAAAACAAGGAAAAAGAAAAGAGGGTGAAGGGTATTGTGACTCAATGAAGGGAGAGGGAAAAAGAGCAGGAGAAGCATGTTTCAGGGGAATGGGAATGAGGTTCAATTTTCGGGGGCTCGGGGTCGCCGAATGGGAAAAAAGCCGATGAATGTTTTTTGGAAGAGTGCTGCCACCGGTCGAAAAAACAAAAAAAGGGGAAGGGGGGGGGAAAAGAAGAATCCGGTGGGCAAGCATCCGAAAAAATGATCAAACGGTTCGATTTCGCCTCCTAACAGGAAACAACGGAAAACGAAAATTCACGATCCTCCCCTTAACAAAGGCTTGAAACTAAGGGAAAAGGGAAAAAAGATCTTTCGAAGAGGTAACATCCTGTAAAAGAGGCGCGCGTGGGGACGACAGAGTTCCACGAAACACAAGGGGGGAGAAAAAAGAGAACGAACATGTCTCTTAAGGGAAAAAGGAGACAATCCAGGGACGAAATCATCGCAATTTGTGGGGAAAAAAAAAAGAATAGCGCGAGAGACAAAGAAGATACTGAAGTGACGGACTGACGCGGAAACAAAACAACACGCCGGCCACTATCTGGCGTTTATGTAAAGGGCGGACAACCCAGGGGCCAAGCCAAACTTCAATTCATTCTCAAAGCACGCTAAAAGCAGGAGAAGGAGACGAGAAATCCACCACAAAGGGAGGAAAGTCAAGAGCTCATAAGACTCTGTCGCCTAAGAGAAAACGTAGTGATGGACAGCTACCAATCGCCTACCGAAAATCAGGAAAAGAGGAAACAACAGGAATTACTGGCGAGAGGAAAAAAGCAGGTCTGCACCGCAGAGCGACGTTGACTCAAAAGGAAGCAAACCTGCACCAAAAGAGCGTTCCGCTATCGCGGGTGGGGAGGGATGATTACGATAGGGGAAGCAAAAAATTACCGCTGAGTCGAGGGAGGGGAGAAGAGAATGCAAGGACTCCAGAGTCGAGGTGGGAGAATCAGACATCGCAGAAAGAAAACATTAGAAGACGGGGAGACCCCGGCGCGTAATCAATAAAGAAAAGGATCCGACAATACTGGCATTGAGATAGTCTCTATGCCAAATTGGGAAAAAAAAGGGGAAGAAGAGTAAATTAATTTTGAGGTTAACCAAGGTGGAAGGAACGAAAAGCCGCGCGATATCCGGCCCCGGAAGAACTGGAGGGGGGGCACGCCGCCGCACAAGGGGAAGGCTCTCTACCAAACTCCGTAAAAGGAATAGATACTGCATGCAACGTTACGCACCTGTCAAAAAGGTATGTAATACGCTAAATAGTAATCTTCTCTATCCATTCCTTTCAGGGAAGAAAAATCAAGCTCCTTAAAAAGGAAAAAAAAGGGGGGAAATAACCTCCCGTAAAGATAAAAAGTTGTTATCGAGGCACAACGCAAAGAAAAACTGGAATATCGTTCGGTCCGATTTCCGAAGTACCAGGCGAAGGAAGACGGAAATTCTTTAAAAAACTCTCATGGGGGGGGGAGAGAGCGGACACTAAACTAGGAGAAGAATCGACAGGCTGCCTACCGGCTATGGCGGGACATCTCTCTCAAACAAGAGAAGGGGGATTATTAAAAAGAGAGTATGCTTCTTCCAAGTGCGGGGAGGGAGATCAGCAGTTATCGGGAGGAGGAGAGTAGGAACTATACACAGGAAAAGAGATGATTGGGTTTGAGCAGGTCAGGGGAGTCAGGAGACAAATGAAGGAGACTCTACAAAATGCTGAGAGGGGGGTTTGTGAAGCGAGGAAAAAACTGGGGACTCGAAATGGGGACAATGCTCTCTTCGTTCTCCGAGGGAGTTCGCTTACTAGGTCTCTATGAGGAGAAAGGGGGTGTCCACTCGGAGGGAGACAGGGTGCGTATGACCGGGCCTTTATGCAAAAGTTACCTATTCATCTATCTACTAAAAGGGGGGGAGGGTGAAACTATACGGGTGGCGTAGGGAGAAAAAAGGAAGGCGAAATGGTGCAACGGATCTATCGAGAGCTTCAAATGTGACACTTTAATTTCGGGACTCGAAAAGGGGCGCCAGATCAACTGAACACGGCTCTCTGCTCGATCTCTAGGGGGCGGGTAAGAGGTTGGGCGGGCATAGAAAAAAAAAAAAATTGGATGGCCGTTATCTTCTGTAGGACCACGATCAAGCGATATCGTGGCCCCGTACAGGAGGAACAGAGGGGGGCGTAAACACATGACCTAGTACAACGGGAGGGAAGAAGGCAAGGTCTACACTAAAGAAAGAGGAGAGACGACTGGGGGAGGTGATGAAGGTGAAAGGATCGGCGAACGAACTGCGGAAGAAACTAGGGGGGAGGGACCGCGTCAGTGCCGAAATTCGTTTCGAAATTTAAGAGGGAAAGGGGGAAGGGCGGCTTCCGGGTTCTCGATGAGAAAAGCCAGAGGCTCGGAAGGAAGGGGACTGCGGCGCCAGGGAAGTAGCGTGATATGAGTAGTGACGTGGAGAGGCTGTTTTAGGTATCAGGCACTAAGGTTGAGAGAAAAAAGAAGCAAAGATTGAAGAATCCAGGGGGAGATGAAGCCAAACGCCGATAGATGATCTTGGAACCGGCGGGGGGGGGGGTTCCGCGTCTAATGGATTTGGGGGACAACGCAGGATAGGGCCGTTTAAAGAGGAAAGAGGGGGACGCTGATCGTCAGCAAGGAGAGGAGGACGAGCGGGAGGTGAGCTAACTTTTGAAACCAGAAGGTCGGTCCTGTGTGTGGAATGGATGTTGGGAAAATCTGTGCGAGAAAGCAAAGCCGGAGCTCTTTCTGCTTATGTAAGAGAAAAAGGTAGGAAGAAAAAGCGCAGAGGAAGTTAGGAGTGGAGTGTTGTCGCAGGGGGCTCGGAGCCGGGAGGAGAAAGGTGACAGTTTTGGTTTAGATGGCGTGCCCCACGGATCTAGAACAACAAACAACGAGGAGGGGAAGATTCCGTGTGTGGTCATCATAGAAACAGGTAAAAGAGGGGAAAGGGGTGGACGACCGGCTAACGAAAAAGGAAAAGACGCTGAAAAACACCTGCGGATAACACTTGCTCTTTTCGGAGATAAAATCGGTTTCCTCCGAACCAGAAGCCGGAGGCGCAGTGTGAAATTGAAACTTGGGAACCAACATCAAAAACACGACTCTGAGAATGCCGCAGGAAAAATGGGGGAAAGAAACGAACAAAAAAGCAAAAATCGCAATTGCGGGATCAAAACAACAAAGAAGAGAAAGTCTGACTGCAAAGGAGAGACGAGGAAATACATTCTGACTCAAGAGCAACACAAAAAGCAGAGGGGGGGTGGAAGGGAGGTTCATTGACGAACAAAGAAAAAACTTACTCAATTCGTGCGCGAGGAAAGGGGACTGGAAAACGCCAATCGAAAGGTGCCTCTTTCGAGAACAGAAAACAAAAAGCATCTTAACGCGAAAAATAACTCAGCTAAGAACAATGAGAAAAAGAGGGGGTAATCCCGCAGCCTCACGAAAGAAAGGAAGAGTACAACGGAAGTTCCGTCGTCTTCACTGACGTCGAGAGGGCCAGCA
>Ga0179591_1288770_pt1 | contig 10713 bp, 11 predicted proteins | sample CZOMad2_1_08_16f_FD_182891 | JGI IMG/M metagenome (GOLD analysis project Ga0179591, IMG submission 182891) | Vadose zone soil fungal communities from Angelo Coast Range Reserve, California, USA - CZOMad2_1_08_16fungal (PacBio error correction) | ecosystem: Environmental > Terrestrial > Soil >...
GGGACGTTGGGAAGCCAAGTCGTACTGCTCAACACGCGACAGCAGAAACTCTTAGAAGGACAAAAAAAAATCTGCCGGGGTGCTGTCGGTGGGGAAAAAAGGGAAATCCGGGTAGGTCACCGCGCGGAACTAAAAAGAGACCTAGTCACATCCATCTCCTGAGCGAGGCATATACGATCCGAAACCCAAGGCACAGACTAAAAGAAGCGCAAAGCAAAAACGCGCACCGATAGCCAAAAGACGGGTCCTGGCTCGCCGCCTACTAAGTCCTTCAGGGGGGGTTATGTGGCGAGCTCTTAAAAAAAGTGAAGTGATTCCTCTCCTCGCAGCGTGTGGACGAGCGCCGGGTTAGCCGGGTTTCCTTGACGGTCGCGCCTTTCGCCGACATGAACAGAGTCATGTACGGGTAACGTCAATCAAAAGGAAACAGACACTCCGGATCGCGGGCAGGCCTTTAGAAAAAGCAGCGGTTTCCTACACAATAAGGCGACTCGGCCGCTCGACTCCATCCGGCGGAGAAAGAAAAAACCAACTCATTGCCTAACACTCAAAAAAAAGCGAAGGGGAATAGTAACTCGCCACTTGAAACCGGCAAAAAGATCGGCGCAAAGAACTGACGTAATAGTCCACGGTACCCATTAACTAAAGGAAGCGCCGGCGACGGACGGCGCAAAGCCGTGAAAAAAGTGCCTCGGAATCCTTAGACTTTATTAATTTCCTTCGACTCAAAAAAGCTGTACATGAAAAAAAAAGGCAATGTGTCAGAGGCGAAAAAGTCGGTCCTTCGTGAGAACCCCAAGGACGGTATAAAGGAAAAGAAGCCAGTGGCGAAGAGACCTGGGGGCAAACACTATTTTGAAAAATGGCGATACGCTGAACGTCAGGGTGCAAAAAAAATGATTATGAAAAAAAAAAGGGACCACAGAAACTTCCAGTGGAAACTAAGTCTTCCGAACACTATCGTCACAGAAGATCATGTCGCCAAGACCAAAAACATGAAAAGGGAAAACGTTGTTGCGGAATCGGTGCCGGGAAGGGGGAGGACGGGGCACTCTTGGGGGGAGAGGGGTCGATCAATCCCGTCGTGGGGTCCCGGGGAAGAATGTCTCGAGTAACGAAAGCAGGTAACGTCGGGTGGGTTTGACCGGGTTAAGAACCGGCCGAAAAGACCAGTCCTAGGGGGAAAGTACAAAAGTCCTTACTTCACCAAAAGGAAACCGATTTGAAGGGAAGGGCCGTATCTTTCTGAAGGGAAGCCGGGTTTGCGGCAAAGATCTGCGGTTGGGGGAAAGGAACGTCTATCAGCGACCTGTAAATTCCAGGCCCGGGTCGTCGAATTCCAGCCGTGGCCATTAAAAAATCCCCAGGACGTCAAGCCCCCGAAAAAGTCCCAGCGCGCCATCGAACGACCGAAAACAACGAACATTTCGGAAAAACTGTGAATGACCGTCACAAGTTTTAACAAGTGAACGGTGCATATTATGAGAGAGTCCTTATAGGAAAAAAAAAAAAAACTAGACGCACACGCCAGTCCGGGGGGGATTAATGGGAGAAGCCCCTTTGTAGAAGGCGGTTTCTAGGCACGGCCGGGGCAATCTCGGATAGCTCGGGCCCCTGGAGAAAAGAAAAGTGAAAGAATTCTCTCGAGGCAACAAAGAGAAACGAGCTGAAAGACCTTCTCTCGTCAGGGGTAGCCGACCCGGAGTAGCCTCGGCGGAAAGGGGACCTAAGTTTGGGGATGACACTGAAGAGGGGTGGAGTATCAAAACACACTTAAGGAGGAAGAGAAATAGTATAAGGACAGATTCTCGATGAGCGAGCGGAACCACTTCACGTACAGAAGGGGCTCCTTGAGCGAAGTGGGAAAACGCAGTAAATGAATCTATAAGTGTGGGGATTCTGGGGAACATCTCTCCGGGAGGATTCCCCGTCTGTCTCGCCTTGACAGGGCCCGGTGACGTCTTAAAAGATTCCAACTCTACACAGAAAAAGTTAAGCAGTGCCTGCTATCTCGAATCAATGACTCTTTCGATCGGAGACCTGCGAGTCTCGAAGGGGCTCGGGCGATGAGGGGGGGGTGACGGCGGGGGGCAAATCAAACCACTGTGAGGAAAAGAGTCTTCCCGATGGTTCGAACGGGGCGGGGGTGGTAGTTCGTTTCGGAGGGAATCTCGCGGCCGGAGGTCTTGTTCAGAACGTTGGGCCTGGGAAATCTGAGGAGACGGCTTGGGAAAAAAGCGGAATAATCAAAGGCGCTGCAGCGAAAAAACCGAGGAGGGCGTTGCCAGCAAACCGGTCCGTCACTCTACTAATACGGCCTCAGGCAATCGGGAAAAACTTCGAGTTCCGGGGGAGGTGCTACGACCTTGAAGCACTCCCGCTGGGAGCAGCTCGGACCTGAAACAAGAGACTGAAGACGTCTCGCTGAAGGAAGTGCGAACATTCATCTCGAAAAAAAAAGAATTCCTACTACAAAAGCGGGGGGGAGAACGTCTTTTGAAGAAATCAACTATCGGAAAAGTCTTCCTCGGACGGCTGGAAAAGTTTCGAGGTTGCTAAAAAAGGGGATCCGTCCTCAGTTCGTAACTGCCGTGGACTGTCTATCAGGCGACGTTCATCGCGCAGGAAATCAGAAAAACTGTGAACACCAGGAGGGGGTGGCAGGTTGATCGGCCTGGGGAAGAAAGTTGGTGGCCGGTCCGCTTTATCTGGGGGGAACGGGATCATCCCCTTCTCAAGCGTTTGGAAAGACAACGGCCGAGGGTCAAAATCGGTAACCTGGCTTTGGGACGGGGGAGCTGAAAAAAGCATCCTCAATCAGAAGAGACGGCGGCATCGCAAAAAGGGGCTGTGCTCGTACCCGGCGGGGGGGGGGTTGAAAGCGCTAAATGTACCGGCGTTTACTAGCTAAGGCGAGGGCCTCCTGATGGCCTGAAGGCAATACAGTCCAAACGGAGTGGGTATGAACGGCTCGGATCTTCAATCCTATTGTGTTTAATGGCTGGCGAGGAAACTCCGGAGGCACGTGAATTTGGGGTGGCTTCGAAGCCCTGTAAGGGGCTCAGGAGTACGCTGGGAAAAAAGGACAAATGAATCTATCCACTGCGTAGGGGCGAAAAGTCGACGTAAAAATGCAGAGAACGTACAGCCCAAATGGCGGTATCTGTGGCCGGGGGGAGCGACGGGAGAGTCCGCGGGACACGGAGCGAGAACGCGTGGGGCTCTTGTAAGAGGGGAGGGGGGGTTTGGAAATTGCGGAAGATCCGTCCCATGGGGGAGTGCAGGGGAAAAAAAAAGTCGACGAGTGGGAGGACGGCACCAGCCTGGGGCTTGAAAAAAGTCGTCGTTCTGGGAAAGGTACGTCTTGCGGTCCTTGCGTGCGTCTCATCGGGCTGGAACTAGAAGGCTGACGCTTCGTCAAAAAAGGGCTACAGACGGAGTCCAATGGCACGACCAGGGGAGGGGCACCCACCGGTAAGGTGGCTGGCGATCATCTCGGGTGTCCATGTGTTCCGGCTGGACGGGAAAAATTACGCTCTCTCAAAAAGAAGGGAAAAGAGAGATAGTTTCGACGGAGGGAGAGCGGGGGGAAAACAGAGGAACAACCTCGGGTAGATGGACAACCCTACGATGATCGAAGCACACGATTACCGGTTGGGGTTGAACCCAAGGCGTCGAATTGGACTGAAGAAAAAAACCTCTCAAACTCTCCCAGCGCGAAGAAAGGGCCTGAAAAAACGCACTAAGAGAAGGAACGAAAGCAATACGAACGTCGCAAGCAACTAACCAAACAGAAGAACCGGCAGATCTCCAAGCAAAAATCGACGACGAACGTCAAAGGGGCGGAGAAAAAACGTAATTCAACACCTGGTGGGGCCTGTGATTCAGAAATCGCCGCGGGATGTGATGTCGAAGCGCGCCCGTGAAAAAAAGGGGTTGAACTTTCGGCAGGAAAAAAAAGTAAAGCTTTGCGGGGGGAGAAGATCCGTAAGTTCAGGCCGGACGTCCAGGCCACCGCCGCCTGAAGCGCTGGACGAAAGGTTGAAGGGGTCAAGAGAGGTCGCTCGTCTCTCCAGAGGGGCTCCAAACCCCCCTTCAAGTGAGGGGACGGTCTGTTGAAAAAAACACCGCCCGGAAAAAAAAAATAGGAGCCTCATTAACTCGAAGGAAAAACCGAAAAAAAAGTGGTTCCTTAGGAAAAGGCCCTCCTTATCCTACGGAACAACCTAATTCGGAACACAAAGTACCCCGACGCGAAGGGGCTGGACATGTTAACCATAAAAGCCTCACAGCCGGAGACTAGCAAAAAACCTCGAAGTAGGTTATCACATCTACTTGGGGGGGGAATTTCCCTCGGAACGCATCAACAGAAAGACGACAAAAGACCTCCATTGAAAGAGGGAAAATTTCTAATGGACGTGGCCATTGCGAACATCGGCAAAAAAAAAATTAACTCAGGGAAAGCCACCCACCATGAAAGCTGCTCCAGGCGCCTATTAACCACCCCCACCAGAATTTGACTGGGGGAGTGCGGAACGTCAGGGAAAGTTAATCTCAGCGAACCATCTCAGACCATTAAAACAAGGCTCACTCTTTCTTAACAAGATCGTCAGAACAACAAAAATGTCGGCAGGCCTAGATCGCTCTCGTTATTTCTTCGGAAGGGGATTCAAAAAGGGCAAGGTTTGAAAAGGCACTCTGGAGGGGAGGAAAAAGCTCATCCCGTGTACTTGGACAGGCGATGTGGAAAGGGGGATGAAAATATAGTGGTCGTTCGCTCTGAACCAAGAGGAGGAACGTCCATTACTGTGGGCGGCGCGACCGGTACCCTTCCGGGAACTGCCATATCGCCTTTAAAAAAAAAGACCGGAATGGGATCATAACGGAAAAAAACGACAAATTCTCTTTGACTCGGGAGAAAGCCAGCAGGGCAGAGGGACGACGACTGCCCTTTCGAGCGCCGGTGGCCAGTACCCCACTAAAATTAAAAAAAAAAAGCCCACGACAGGAACGAATAACCGTCGATAATTCAAAGCGCAGGGAGAACTACCGGCCCCCCCAACGAACATTTGAAACCAGTCCCTTGGAATGACCGGGCACGGGAGTAAACGGTTGGACGGGAACGTCATCCCTTATCACCTCGAAGAAAGAGCAGTGAGCGCCCCAAAAAAGACTACTAAGTCGAGATCCTGCAGTCCTCGGAGCCCGTTTGCTCAAAAGGGTCCGGAAAGGGACGTGAAACGAAGGGAAAGGCACAGAGTGGATGACTACAGCCTTGAGAGCCTCTCGGCTCGTAAAGACCTCAAACTATATGGAGCCCGGGAGCCGACAGGCATGGGCGATGGAATAGATCCACGCTTTAAAGGGATTGTTAGGAATCGGATCAGAAAAAAAGGGCGAGTTCAAAGGGGTATAAAAGAAATATCGCGCGAGAAACTAAAAGGAACTCGTTGATGACGTGGGGGAGACATTACGGAACAAAAAGGGAACGCTGACGAGGGGGGGTACCTAGATTCCATAGTGTATCTTCGGTTGGGGGGGCATCAAAAGGGCTAATTACTGTAAAGGTGCCGTCATTCCTAGAGAGGTGTCGCGATGACCCAAAAAAAGGATCGACCCCCAGATAGAGGGACCACGGTTTTCCTTCGATAGGCTGGATGAAGGGGAAGAAAATCAGGGTGCACACCGTTCACTGTGGGCTGTTTACTTCGTGACGGGTCTCAAGGGGGAATTCGGGTTCGAAATTAGGGGGGAGGGGACTTGGATTGCTTCCTTTCGTGGTGAGGGCCTGGGAAGAAGCTCGTCTTCGGGGGGGACAACTTCGCTTCGACTACAAAAGAGAACATAAGGCACAGGGACTGCTAGAAAGAAATCTCAAAAAAGGCGTTCTTGATACAAGTGACGTCGGGAAGGGAAGAAGGGCAAGGTTTAACTCGTCGGCTGGAAAGTTTAAAGCTAACACGGTAAGGGACGACAGCACCTCAAGAACGCGTTCGTAAGGGCATACAAAAAACTCCGAAGGGAATGACAAAAGCTACCGGTCCGAAGTAGGAGAACTAGAGAGGACCGGCTGAGTGCAGGTCGTTGGAGAAAATTCGTTTCGAACGAAAAGAAACTCTGAGACTTATAGAAAAGGCAGCCTCGTGGGAATATTGGGAAAAAAGGACGTTCGCCTCAGGCGGTTTCCACTTTCGCGATTGGTCGGCTTGCGAAGGTCGGAGGAAAGGAAGTCTTGCTCAAAAGACGGAAGAGGGGAAAATCGTTACCACCTGAAGGGGACGGAATACTAGCCGGTGTTGATCCGGTTCCTCGAGGAGAAAAGGCAAACGAAAGATGCAAGGGAAAAGGTCGGTCTCCGTTCTTTGGCTGGGGGAATGGCCGGGTTGATGCTTTTCCCAGCAGATTACTCAAGAAGGGCCGGGGGCGGGAGGGCGCGGGTACCGGCTTCCGGTCGATCCGCGGACTCGCCTACGGTGTGGACGGAACGCCTGTAGGTGGGGGACCGGTTCGACAGACGGCCAAGGATTCAGGTGGTCCGAAAAAGCGTCAAAAGGGAAAGCGACGTCTGTGCTTGCATTCGGGAGAAAAAGAAAAAATCTGCACTTTAAGGGGGGGGTGTTTCGTCGAAAAAGGATGGATCCGAATAAAGAAGGAACGCAGGGAGGAGCAGAGGACACCGACCGCAGAAGCTAGACAGGGAGTCCCGTCCCTCAGTGCGGACGGGGGGCGCGCGGCAAAGGAATTAAAGAAAAAGCAAGGTAAGGAAACTCTACCGGGGACGGGCTGAAAAGAAACCTCGCTAGCGCTGTACTCCCATGACAAGAGGGGCTCTGAAAAAGGACATACTCCTCTGGAGAAGAAGGCGGAAGGGGTAGGAGCGTCACAGCCTGGCTCGAGGGGAGGGGGAGCTCTGGCGGGAGAAAAAAGGTCAATTCTTTCTGTAAAGTGGCTACAGAGAAGAGAGGACTTCTGTTCAACTTTCGGTGTCGCGTGGGGGAAGGGATCTTCCAGGAAAGGAGGTCACCCTCTGCTCTTCTTAAAAAGGAACTGCTCGTGGGAGGCCAACCCAACCGGGATCAGTTCTGGAAAAGAAGTTTTCCATGGACTGGGGAAGGAGAGTGGGCGCACCCGATTCTCACAAAAAAACGGCTTCTTAAGATAAAATTTGGAGAGTACGTACTTCTCGGAGTCACGACAAAAAATGGGCAAAACTAAGATCTCCATCAGACCGGTGGAAAAAGGAAAAAACGGGGTGAAGCCAAAAAGGGACAGATGCCTTCCTTTCATGTCCACCGCCGAAGGAACGACGCGCCCGACTAAAAAAGAGGAGCAGCCTACCGAGAAAAACCCAGAAACTAAGTCGCAAGCACGAAGACCAGCGAAGAAAAAAATGTGCATAAAAAAACCTCTCCGTAAGACGCCGACTAGGAGTCCAAATCGAAAAGGGGACCCGCCGTAACTGGAACAGGCGCGGCTGTAGTATGTAGGAAGGGGGAGGAGTAGAAGGGGTTTCCGTTACGGAGCCCCTGTCGTCGGACCAAACGTCACAGATCCCGCAGTTGGGATGGGAGAGAAAAAGGGGGTGCGGTCTTCCGGGACTTCCTGGAGAGAACCCGAACCGTTGTGGGAACGCAGCAGGCGTGTCAATAACCTCCTCGACTAGGAGGCGAGTAGGCAGAAAATAAAAAAATAAACGGAGAAGAAAGTGGAGAGAAAAACCACTCCACCTCCAAGGGGCGAAATTATCGTAAAACTGGGGCATTAAAAACTCCGTTAAGAAAGGAACCAAGAAAAAAATGCCGCAAAGAAAAAAAGAACAGAAGTGCTCCCCCCGGACAATTACGGCGAGCATCCAGAAAGCACGTTCAAAAAGCCGTCACCATCCGACGATCAAAGTCGAGGCCGTAGAGGGAAAATGTCGGCAGGGAAAGGGGGACACAACAACCAAGGTGGAACGCCTATAGGGGAGACCGTGGCCCGGCCGGGCAATCGTAAAAAGAAAAGTCTTCCGGCAGAGCAGGAAAATCGGGCTGAACCTCCACCAGACCAGGGGCAACCGCGCCGTTATGGAGATTCACCCGCGAAGACGCTGACTTCGCATGATGACTCTAAGGAAACGTCCCAGCCCCTACGGCCAGGACAAAGGCTACGCTGCCTAAAAAAAAAGAGGGGGACAGCAATCACTATTAATCCGAAATCGACAGGCCCTAGCCAGTCACGATAAAGGAATAGGGCTGAAAAAAAATAAGGATCAGGAACTCTGGCGTAGATGTACGAGTTCAAGGGACGCTGTCCTTCATAACGAGACGCGGCTGTAACGTCAGCGTAGGTGAACTCTGAAAGGCAGAGCCAGAGAGAGGAGCGTATCTAAAAGCTAGAAAAAGGCAGGCAAGGATGAGTAACTTTTACACCCCGGGTTGGGGAAATTGGGGAACGGTCTTAGGTCATCGTCTGAGGTAAGGAACCGCTTGTTCGTAAGGACCTCCCTTTTTAAGACTGCCGAAGACGAGCTTGGGAAAACAAAGCCCGAAAATACCTCGAGAAAATCTCTCCAGCAATCCCCCCACAAACACGACAAGGGAGGAACACACAGCCCGGGAAAAAAAAAAAAAAGTCACGGGGGTTCACGAAAGGCGTGAATCAGCCGACAATCCTATCTGCCCAGAGAACCTACTCAGAACAACCGTCCGCCTCAGAGATCGATATCCTGCCATAAAAGACCGGTTGCTCAAGATAAGAGGGGATCAGACACGGGGCAAGACGACAGCTCGGGAGGTAGGGGGCAAAAGGTACTGCTAACAGCCGGAGAGCCTGATAGTCGGGCTGGGAAAAAATCCTCTAGCGCCGACGAAAAAGGGACGCCACTCTTACGAGGACTAGATGGGGACTTCCTACTATCCGTCAGTAACTCTCGATCATCGAAGTATTGGTCTCTAACAGTAGGAGAAGAGCACAACCCTCTTCTATGAGGGAAAGTCCGGAAAACGGGATGAAAACGTGATCATGTAAAGCTCACTGGGAGCCTACATCCGGGGAGAGGACCGGAGTCTGTAGAAAAAGGAAGGAGGAGGTCATCTCTACCGATCGAGGGCTGTCAGAATACATGGAAGGACGTCCATGCCCGTCTCGTTCGCGATGGAAAAGAAGGAAACCTGCTCAGACAAAAAAAAAAAAAACAACCAGAATGAAGAAGGATTAGCCTGGAGTCTGCTTGGATGCTCGGGAAAAGGGCATAGGAATCAGGTGGCCCGTTCACTGTTACACAAGGTTAATTACGTGGGAAGGGGTCATTCAGGATGGTGCTAAATGGGGATAATGGCTTGATTTTAATTGTCTGGGGCCTTTGGGGCACGCGCGACTGGCCAAGGAGAAAAAAAATTGAGCGAGGAAAGGGCCACAAGGGGACCAATAACTAATCGTCCAAAGCCATAGGGTAGAGGTTCAAGGGAAAAGGACGTGTCCTGCCGGGGCGGCTACTGCGGAAAGGCAAAAACCGGTACGGGGAGAAAACGTACTGGGGACGACGCACGCCGCGTTCAGGGAAGCAGAAATGTAAAGCAAAAAGCGTCTCAGGAGCCTACGAGAAAAAAAATGAAAAGTCCGGATCGGCGAAGAGGGGAAATCCACCGTTCATCTGTGCAAGAACGGGTGTCCGCCGAGAAAGAAGCGGCAAAGAAAGGTCGATTTGGGCCCGTCATTGCGGCTGAAACGGGGACGGCCAAGACCGTTCAGAGGGAGGGAGTTGCCACTGACCGTCCGGGGCGCTGAGACCGCGGGATCTGGATCGGGGGCCCAGTAAGGAAGCGGGGGAAAGATCGGGGACCATGCCTGGAAAAGGGAGGGGCTACTAAGTTCATTTTGAGCCTGGGGAAAAACGAATAACTTCTGGCGTTTGATCCGGAACAAAAAAATGCGCCCGAAAAGCTCAAAACGGGAATTTGCGGTTGTGAGCTGCCGGAGCTGGGGAAAACCAAACAACATTCCTCAAGTCGGGGATACTTCAGCAATCGCGCGGTGCTCGGCCGGCCTGAAAAAGTGTGAAAAACAGGAATGTTTACCCTTTGAAGCTACTTGGGGAAAAGAAAACTTGAGGGCGCCCGAGGCCACTTATTGGGGGTTCCTGTTTCGCGAACGGCGTAGGCGTCACGATCCAGGGGAAAAAAAAAAAAGGGCCGGGGATGCTTGAGAAAAAAAGGGGAAGGGGGGCGTTCGAGCCCGAAGAGGCTTCGCGGGGAAAAGAAAACTCTTCTTCGAAGTCCCTTACACGGGGGTAAAGACCTCGATCCAGCGGCGGTTAGGCCTGGAAAAAGTACATTTCGGATGCAGAAGAGGGGTGTTGAGACCTTGTCTACCGAGACCCGGGGCGTAACAAAAAGTCAAAAAAAAATCATACCTCTGCTAGTACTGTACCTCCCAGGCAACGAGGGGGGTTGGAGAATTGATCCTCCGTGATTCGGAAAGGCTCAGGTTGGGGAGACTGGCTTCACTCCGGATCCGGTGGCCGTGATGGCGCTGTCGGAAAGGAGAGACTTTCTCTGTTCATTTAATAAACGAGGGGAGACAAGCGAGTATTAACTTACTGTCAGGGGGTAAAAGGGGGCCGCGCCCATCTGTAGGGCGAGGCTTCACCCCGCCCGTCGCTGCCCCAACCGGTACTCGGAGAATCATCGGAGAACTACGAGGTTCAGAGAGCGTGTGAGGGAGGAGGGGACA
>Ga0179591_1335753_pt1 | contig 10713 bp, 9 predicted proteins | sample CZOMad2_1_08_16f_FD_182891 | JGI IMG/M metagenome (GOLD analysis project Ga0179591, IMG submission 182891) | Vadose zone soil fungal communities from Angelo Coast Range Reserve, California, USA - CZOMad2_1_08_16fungal (PacBio error correction) | ecosystem: Environmental > Terrestrial > Soil >...
GACAATATAAAAGGAGGGGGGGTAAGGGCAAAAATCATGTGGAAACGACGCGGACATTGCCGCTCAGGAGCGAGCTTATACCTGCCATGATTCAAGAAGTACATTTTTGGATCTGTTAGAGCGGGGGGGGAAGAAGGATGGATCAGGGTTTCTGGGCTTGTACAGAAAGGAGAACGAGGGGGAAGATACACTGACGCACGTCGTAGGGAAGAACGAATTGAGTCGGTCCACGATCACGAACGCACAGGACTTCCTACAGCGCGGAAAAGGAGGAAGAGAGCAAGTCAAAGGAAGGAAGAATTCCGAAACCGATCGAGATTAAGCTGGAAAACAAGACGAATAACACACTAAAGAATGCAAGTCAGTTCTCGCACATGAGCTCTTCACACGACCAGCGTGACACAACGGATTGCAAAAAGAAACTACAATAAAGCCGATTAAACAAACAAATACTCTGGTCCCCGGGCCGCCCGACCGAACTGCTGCGCAACCACTGGTTGGCTCGGGGGGAGAAGATAAAGCGGAAATTCGGGAAAAAACCGTACAAAAATAAAAGGGGCGGAAAAGAGAACAGAGGGAAACGCAGATAGGAGGTCCGTGGGTAGCATAAAAGAAAGGGGAAAGACACATGAACTTCGATAATAAAATCAAGAGTCAGTACGAGTCTGGCTACTCTTCGACGCACTTCACACTCCAACTCCCCGTCGGTTGCTCGGCGGGAGCTTAGGGCCAGTAGGGAGAAGAAGGTGAGTGATTCGGAAAGAGCATGAGGTGATCGCCTCAGAAGAGAGGAGGTAGAAGATTTGTCTGTCTCTAATACTGGACCATTCATCAGCAAAAAAATCCTTCCTCTTCTACGGGAGAACCAGAGAGCCTCGGATCTGTAAGAAGATAAGTATCTTATGAGGATACGATTACCAGGATTAGGTTCTCACTCTACTGAGATGGGAAAAAATATAAGTAAAAACGCTGGGAAAAGAGGAAACCGGGACTTATGTTTCTTTCTGCGGGGGGATTTCGGCGCATACTAATCTTTCAGGAAGAGGAAGTAAAGGATTATAGCTCTTCGGTTGGGGCGTTGAATTTCTACTGATTACACCTTCTTAATATACTCAAACGGGCAGGTCCGGGCATCATCAGGGGGAAAAAATCATCAGCGTGAAGAACTGGAGACCTTTACTCGGAATCGAGAAAGAGGGAAAGAAAAGGACACGAGTTCTAGGTTCAGCTATAAGGAACCTCTCCCAATCTCGCATCTATTCAGGAATGGGACACCGCTCGTCAGATATGGACTACCTAATGAATACCTAGAAGTGAAAAAGGTATCGTTCGGTTTTATCATCTGATCAAAGCTAAGGGGGAAGCGGGGAGGTCAATGATCTGGTCTACGTTTGGAGGGTAGAAAAACACTTGCCGGGGGAAGAAGAAAGAGTAGGTATTTGTCTGCTTGAGAATTAGTAGGAAGAGAGAGAAAAAAAGGGTTCGCGAGGGCTGCTCGTGTAGTCTGTATCCAAATCCGGAAGGAGGAGAAAAAATCAGAAGGACCACAAAGTAAGGGAATTGTTCTGATACTCCTAAGGAAAAGAAAAAAGGGGAGAAGGGTGGAAAGCTTTGGTCAGTTAATGAGAGGAAAGGGCCAAGCGCCAGGGGGGGGGTGTGGGAGCTGTATAGTCTGAAGGCTATGGGACAAAAAAAATGAATTAGAGATGATTACCGGAGAATCCAGCTCTACGAGGTACGATGAGATGGAAGGAGGTTCTTCAAAAAAAGAAGAAAAAAAAATCAAGAACGCATCGCGCCAGGCGGCCGCACATTGCCCTGAGTCAACGATTCAAGGAAGTCAAAACGGGCCGGAGGTGCAAAAACTACCTAAAAAAAGGAAGAAGGTTCGCTCGCATCGAAGGGGCGTTCTTCAGCACGACGTCGTCGGCAGAGCGAAAGGTAAGAACAGGGGAAGGGCAAAAAAGTCCGAGCGTCACCGGTTGGGGAGGAGCGCTGCCGAGAAGGAGGACGATTGACTCGGAATAGAGGAAATACCTTTCACGAAGAGGGGCTTCGGGAGAATCCTAGAAGACGACTGGGGACCGAAGAAGAACACTCTTCAGGTGCTCTCTCATCGGGAGCGAAAGACGTCTAACCCTCCTTGCCGCTCTTACTCGGGAAAAATAATTAAGTAGAACTGTCTGAACAGAGATGATCACGACGGGAAGGGGTCAGGTCTCCAAAGGGGGGAGGAATATTACTAATCAGATTGGGGAATGTCATCTTCAACGGTGAACACAAGCAAGAACAGAACGAGAGAGAACGATCAGGTTTAGCCTCGGAAAAGAAAAACAGCTCCGTAGGAAACCGAACATCTAAGAATTCAGAATAAAGGTGCCCTAGGTCGTGAGCATTCTTATGCAGGTATAAACAGCTAAAAAATGAATCTCTGCGCCGAAGAAGACGGAATCTATCAATCAGAAGAAGAGTACCTTCGCGCTGGCGAAGGGAGGGGGGGGCTCTGAAAAACTGTAGATATCGGGGGAGAGAGGGGAGGGGGGCTTCGTGGCCAAAAGAGACTCAAAAGCGCTACACATCCGCTAAAAAAGAGACTATATAGAGGCGTCAAAAAGAAAGATTTAACCGGGTTCCAGAGACTGGGGCAAAAGGCTCTCTCGACACTGTAGTTCGGGGAACATCGCAAAAGACGGTTAAACCTGTGCGGGCAGTGGAGTCTTAAGAGAGGACAAGGAAAGGAAGGTTCCCTTACTACGAGGAGGGGGGGGGAGGGTATATATTCCATTTCATCGTGTGGGAAAGGGTCAAGGAGTGAACTCTCATTCAGGGGAGGTCGAGACACGGGGACGCACACTGGAAGGGGGAAAAGGAGAGAACGCATTTTTCCTGGCATTTCGCTAAGGAGAGATCGACATTCGTTCAGTGTTTAAAAGGGCGAGCACGTTCGGACCGGTCTTGCGGACAGAAAGACCGGGGCAGGAGGAAAAGGGAGGGCTGGTTCGCCTCGACTTTAAGGGCCCTCTTTTTCTTGGCTTGGGGCGACGTCATGTGGCGCACGCGCAGGCCCGTCCCGTGGGGGGGTCGCGGAGTAGTTCGGGTTGGGGAAGGGGGGGAGTTCGCAATCTATCTATCAGTAATTTTGGAGAAAGGGAGTGGGAAGTCTCTGCCCTGCGCCCGCGGACTGTGCAAACTTGACTGGACCCGATGCTTGCGTCTGGGGTAAGGACGCGAAGTCGCGAACGCGAAGCTGTCTATCGCCGAGAAGGGAAAGGAGAGCGCCGGACGAAATCACAAACAAAAGAGAACTCCGCCTGAGAAAAACTCTATCAGAATAGCGATCGAAGCCATGGTCTAAAGCGCTGTGGAGCGTCGGGGGGGGAGAGGCTAGAGAGTGCCCTTTCAAGGGAGCCGGGAGAAAAAAATGAGTTTTCGACGAAAGCGGGAGGTTATTGAGTTAAAAACAAAAGAGGAGGGGAAAAAGAGATAGGTCTAAAAGCGCAGTCGTGTCGAAAAAAAAGGGGGTTCCGGCGGGAAAGTGGCACTCGAGAAGATCGACGACGCTTAACAACAAACAGGGGTGAGAAAGACGGGAAATGGAGTTGGGGGACGGCTGACGGATTAGAGCCTTCAAGGATCTCAGGGGAGGATGGGGGAGAAAGGTCTACGGTAGGAGAGCTCCACTTACGTCCTCGACCGAGCGTCAAAGGAACTAAACTAAGAATCGGGGGAACTCGAAGCTCTGTGACACGGAAAGTCAGAATAGTAACTGAAAGAAAGGAAGAGAGGACTACTGCTCTCTCACTAAAAGCTCCTTACCCAAGGAATACTCCGCGAAAGAGAATTGGTGGAAAAAAAGAGAAAATGAAACTCGTCACACGAAGAGCTGCGAAAAAGGAGGCGTGCCGAAATAAAATCTCTTAGGTCCGCTCAGAAGCCATGAGCTGTCCGCAAGCCGTCGAGTTAAAAATAATTTCGGAGAAAAACCAGCCATAATGGTGCGAGAGCGCCGGGGGGGGCGCTGGCATTCACCATAAGGACGAGAATCAATCCTGTGCGTCACCGCTTATCTAAATGGAAGGTACACAAGATCGTAGAACATCTCGCACCAGTTAAAAAAAGGGGAAAAAGGCCGCACTAGAACAAGGTACACGCTAACTACTGGAGATCGGAGACAAAACAACTGGATAAAAGGCGGGGACGGGGTGCGAGAATGAAGGCCATTGGGGGGAGGGGGGGGAGGAGGGACTCATTGCGATAAGGGAAAAGCTATCTTTTTTACTCGAGAAGAAGGGTCGGCGGAGGGAGGGACTGGCTCTCGGAGAGGGGAAGGGGACATTCGAAGCCTCATTAAATTAGAAGAAGAAAGACGAGACCAGGAGGAAGTCCTTCAATAGAAGGGGAGGTACTCCGGGATGAGGATAGCTGTAGCTTGGAGGAAGCTGGGGGATCGCTTCTTTAAATGCGAAAAATCTGCGTGATGATGACCGACCTCGGTAGGGTGGGCCGAGGAGATGGACGTCCGAAAGCTTGCGGCAAAGCGGCAAATGGGGGAAAGAGGAGGGGCGATCTTATGGAGGGGGGGGGAAGTTCTACTACTACGGGAAATACGCTTCGGGTAAATCCATGCAAGATCAAAAAAGCCCGTCGTGACGATCTCTTAGACGTGTCGGGTACCGAATAATCGACGAAAGAAGGAAAATCGCGGAGCCTTCGTTCGAAAAAGGGAGCGAGAAGGAGAGGGGGAGTCTTCCTCTTGCAAGGAGGTAACCAGGGTCGCTCGGAAATGAAAAACCGAGACTCTGACCGATCGGCGCTAGTGCGGGTAAAAAGGGGGGAAAAATGGCTCTCTTTCCAGAGAGACGACTTCTTCGTCGGTCGCCAAAAAGTCTCCTGAAAAAAAAGAAAGAGGTCTCTTGACTAAAAAGAAAGTCAGAGGGGCGACGAAGGAGAGACGTCGGGAGGGGAGGAAGGACGTCTGGACAACGCCGAGGGTGGAATAAGACTCTTCGAACTCACCGAGATCGGGGAAAAGGGGCAAGAAAGAAGACAATAGTGTTAACTTCATTTGGGGCGGCGGGCGGTTCTAGGGGGGGGGCAATGGAAAAGAGAAAGAGAAGGGGGGGACGGTATATCTTGCGGACTATCCTCATAAGAGAACACAACAACAGAATTGGAGGAAAGAGATGACCGTATAGAAAGGGCCACGAAAACTGAGGGAAGCGGGGGAGGAGAATAAGAAAATAGCACCCCAGGACAAATGAAAGTCAAGCCGATGCTTTGGGGGAAGACAATGAAAGTTTCAACCGAATCTCGGTGGTCTGCGCGGACGGAACGCGGAGTGCAGGGGAGCCCGGAATCCAAAGAAACCGGGAACGGAAGGAGGGGGAAGGGTCAGAGAAGCGCTCTCCCTACATGGCGGTTCAGGAAAATGAGGGTGAACGGATCCGGCTACGTTGGAAAGGAGAGAAGTCGAGAGTCAAAATTTGGAAAGGAGCTTCGAAGGCCCCTACCAAAAGAATCACTAAAGAGAGCCAGATGGGACACAACTGTCGCTTCAGTGAGGTCGAGGGGGCAGAGCTCCAGGAGGAGGTGGACAGGCGTGCAATTAACTTCCTGAGATCATATTCTCGCGAAGAGTTCTCTTCGATCAAGGAAAACTACGCCTGGAAGATCTCGTATAACGTTGTCACCGAGGCCCTAGACAAAAACTCTAGGAAATAACGTTAACGGGGGGGGAGTCCGTCCTCCCTAAAGAAGGTAATTTAACTAAGGCGTCGACCTTAAAAAAAAATAAACGAGCGGAGTCCTGTTGATCTGCTTTGGAGAGGAGTAAAGGGAAGCCTTCCCCAGAGGCAGAGGTCGTAAGCTCGAGGGGGGATCATAGGAAGAATGGATGCAGAGCGAGGGGCAATCATCAAAGTAAGAAGCCAATCTCGAAGGGGGAGGACCTTCGCGCGTTGAGAAAAGCTTTCGACCCTCTGGTTCCTACTCTAAGAAAAAGGGGGGGGGGGGCGTGTCCGAAACCTGATGCGCCGAAAGGGGACTACGCGAGGGCGAGCGTCTCTCAACTATCAGAGGAGGGAGGGTCTACGGTCTCACTAAGAACTCTTTGGTTCGCAAGCGTGCAAAGTGTCCCTAGTTGAGCCTCCCATACTCAAAAGAAAGTTTTATGTACCTTTTTTCTTTAAGTGGAGTCCTACGGTAAGACGTCGAAGTCTCCAAGGGTCGGTCTGAGTTAATATTGAAACAAGGGGTGGGGGGGGGGCAGTCTTTTGTTGAGCGGGGGGGGTGAGGGGGACCTGCGAGATTCTGGACTTGAGGGGAAATCGGGGGGGTACTCAACTAGGGATTCGGCAACGAAACGAGGGGGTCCTCCGCGAATGTCGAGCGCGAAAAACATTCGGTGAGGGGCGGGAAGAAGTTCTCGAAAGGCTTTCGTACCGAAAAGAACGCTGGTTGCAAATACTGACGCTCTCTGGTATGGTCGGCACGCGAACTGAGGGGAAAAGGGGTCGGGGGGGGGAACCCTATCGTTGCGGAACATCGTCTATCCCCGGAGTTCTGCGGAGTAGAAGGGGTCAGGAAAAGAGAGATCATTAAGATCTGGGGGCAGAGTGCGAGATTCTACTCAGGCAGGACGATAGCAATCGGGATAGCGCTGGAGGTCCCAAGGATAGCTTGGCTTTCCGACAGAGGCGGCGACCGACGAAAATCTGTAAAATAAGTTCCGTGGGGCTCACTCCGTAATCGTCGAAGCCACCGAGCCGCCGCAAGAAAAGAGCACGCAATCCATATCACATCCCACATCCCCGATGCAGACAATCTGTCGGTTAAGTTCGGGCTCAGATAGAGAGGCACCTGGCACTAGGGACGCGATCAAAAACTTATGGAAAGAGCGGCTAGTTTATGGGCTCTCTCAAAACCACGACTTAAGGAGGAGAGATCTCATACGTTTCTTTGCGACTCATTGACGGGAAAAGGGGGCACCGAGGACTTGAACTCTATCGACGAAGAAGGGACATACAGATTAGCGACCATGGGACGAACGGTCGCGGAGAAGAGTGCTTCATTTGAAAGCGGAGGGCTCGGGCAGGGGAGACGCAAAAAGAGAAAAACGATACCTACAATACGCTGGCTCTCAGATTCGTCTGTCCAAGGACAGCGACGCAGGCGGGTGACTCGAATCGAGGGGGGATACGGATTTCTCCCTTCAAGAACTGCACTGGGAAATCCACAACTAACGTGAGCCGGAAGGGAGGGAAAAAAGAAGAGCAACAATACTCCTCGAAAAGTAGTGGGAAGAGCGATTTTCTCTCACATGAAGACTCCCCCGACCATGGTAACACCTTCGCGTTACGGGACAAGACAGAGTTCGCCGAGGAAGGGGCCCAAGCTGGCTTAAGGACTCCGCCGACGGCGCCTGGCACTGGCAAGAGGACTTCACCGAATTGAAGCTTCGAGAAAGGCCACCGGTGGGGGGGGGGTGGGGGGCGGGGAGTGGGGGGGGGGTGGGGAGGAAGGAGGGTGGGAGGGGGGTGGGGGGGATTGGAGCGTGGTGGGGGAAGAAAGGGTAGGGGTAGAGGCGATAGGGAAGGGGGTGTGATGCTGAGGGGTGTGTGGTAAGGGAGGAGAATGAGATGGGTAAAAGGGGGGAAAATGGGGGGTATGTGAGGAAAGTGGTTGGGGGGGGGAAGGGTAGTGGAAGGTAGAGGGGGTGGGGGAGGGAGGGGGGGGAGGGGGGAGGGGGAGACGGTGGGTTGGGTGAAGGAGGGATGGGGGTGGATCAAGTGGGGGTGTGGGGAGAGCGGGGGGAGGCGGGGGGGGGGGTGGGAGAGGGGGGGTGAGTGGGGTAGGGGGTTGGGAGGGGTTTGGAGAAGGGAAACAGGGGCGCAGGGGGGCGGTGATGTTGGGGGGAACGGAGGGGGAGATCAGTTGCCGGGGCCCCTGAGCTTACTCTTAATAACCGTGCGTCCCGGGAGGTGACTTAGATGTCACAAAACAAGAGCGGGGCTACTCGCGAAAACAAGCGACAACGAAAGGTCCTCTCTATCAACCTCGAAAACTTATAAAAGACGCGGACTAAATCAATTAGGAAATCCCTGCCATCAACCGTCTTGTTCCGATGGAACACGCTCTTGAAACCGGGCCTGCGCTCGCTCGACTCAGTAGTCGGGAGGCAGTGTGGTATGTTAGGGACCAGGAGATAATCGTAGGTGGTTTATAAGAGCCGAAAGATGAACTCTTTTACGGATCGAGAGCCCAAAGTCCCGGATCTTGCGAAAGGCGCCATTGAATTAACTTACGAAGGGAAGAGGTAAGCGGAGTCTTACTTAAAGAAATAGCTTTTATCGCTGCGACAGGAGGATATAAAGAGGGGACTGCAGAACTCCCTCCTAATTTGGTGAGAGAAAGGGGTCGTTCAAATGTAGAGGAAAATCCGCGAACCTTAGAGTTCGCGCGCGTCCTTGTCAGTAAGGTCGCGACCATAGGAATACGATAGTACCTGAAAGACTTTGGGGGGAGGGATACCAAAGTAAAGTCGTTATCAGCGAGTGGAATACCGTTTCGTCAAGAAATGAAAGGATACCGACGAGCCCGGCGCAGCGGTAGCCCGGTGTACAGCGATAATAACCGGACTTCTCATAGAGAAAGTATCCTTCTTCTGCTTGGCACTTAGGAAACATCGAGGGCCTCTCAAAGAGAAAGGGAAGCCGCGACCGGGCGTCTGAAAGGTAGGAGATGGAGGGAGGGTAATAGAGGAAAGAGCGCTCTTTGTCCAAAGGTGGAAAGGAGCTGTCTTCTGCCTTCGGAACACGTCGCGTCGATAAAAGTCTTAACGCGGAAGAAAGGAAATCTAGGGACGATCGACGCCGTCGCAAAGGACGTTTGAAGAGTACGGAGAAAGACTATACTCAATAAAACAAAATCGTTACGTCGCGGGAAAATGGTGCAGGGGCCATCCTCCAGAGGGAAGTGTCGGCGGCGTGTTCTTTTTGAAAATGCAAAACGAAAGCCCGGCCATCGCGGAGTGTAAAACCGGTTAAGAAACACACACCAGGAGAGAGGGACCTCTAACTCACACGCGTGAGCGTGGACTGTAATGTTTCGTCAAAAAAAAGAAAAAAACACGGACCGAAATTCGACGTCATCGAATATAGGGATGGCCGCTAAAAACGCTACTGGGATAGAAAATTTTTGGAGAAATACTTGCGTCCTTCGAAGGAAGGAGGGTGCTCATCAAAGTACAAAGCAGAGGGCGAAGGTAGAACTTCGCGCTAACTCTCAAATCAGTCTGAGAAACTTCGGGGATAAGTGGGGGAGCCGAATTCTCATATTCACTCCAAATCACCGTTTAAAGAAACCATTCGTCGGTCCTCTGTTACCGAAAAAAAAAGAAGTAGTACGCGGTCATAGGGAAGTTTCCTAGCTCTGGAAAGATGGAAAGCGAAGGAAACGAGAGATGCGCGCGAACGCGGTTGATACTCTAAACCTACGAGAGAAGGTCATTTCGGATAAGGGAGAGTCAAACGTCGACCGAAACTGATCACTACGGTTACCTGGGGGAAAAAGGGCAAAGGCCAGGGGTAGCTATGACGACGGATTGTAGAAGGGTAGAAAGGTGGAGAAAAAAACGGCAGAGAGTAAACGCGTTTCATGACGACAGGAACTTTTTGAATTCAAAACCAAAGACTGCACCTTCGCCCGATGTCGTGCAACGAATTAGAAGAAATAAAGTCACAATCATCTAAAGGAGAGACCAGAAGCGTCGAAACAGACCGAGTACTAGAAGGAGGTCTAAGCGGGGAAACCATCAGTTGTCGCCTCTGAAAGAGGTAAGGTAGTGCCGTTCCCTCTACTAGAATCCGCCCTGGTACGACGCCTGAACTCTGGGAAGGGGTAGGAACGGTCGAGGCGCAACAGGAATCCTCTGTAGGTCCGACCCGGGAAACAATGAAACACAGTTCGAAAAAAAAAAAAAGCTACCGGGAAAGGAAGACCCGCCCATCGCAAACTCGGGATCCTGGAGGGAATTACGAGGACGAAGGAGAGATCTCGTACGCAAGGAAAATCTTTTCTCTCATCTGCAGTTCACTCTTTGTGAACGGATGGTCTTCGGACTTGTCGCCCCGCGCTTCGGTCATTGAATGATGACTGCTCCAAAAAATCAGTACAGAGTACTCGGTGGGGGAAATAGGGAGGGGAGACTGGAACGCAAGTTGGGTACGGTTGTTGGCTCTTTCTGCGCACGTCTTGGAATGGCTGGGGTCTGGGGCGCACCGAGCCGTAGGGGTCTTCTCTACGTTGGGGTCATGAGTCAACGCGGTGTCGTTTCGTTACAAGCCTGTGCGACAAGGAGATGCACGTCATAGTGAAAACGGGACGTAGAGATGAAGCTTGGCCTGGAGGAAAAACCATTAATAGAGAAGTGTGGGATACGTTAATGGAATGTCTCGAGTCTCGCGACCTAATTCTTTGCAGGAAGGGAGGCGAGGAGGAATCGGGGAAACCTGTCGAGGAAAAATCTTTGATCTCATTCTTCCTGGACGAATCCGTCTACTGTCGCCGAAAGAAAAGTAAAGAAAAAAAAAGCAGAAGCACGCTGCGAGCCCCCCACATGTAAAAGAGGAATGGCGCTCAGATGACGTTGGAATTGTCTCAAAGAGGGGAGTCCCTGTCGCCTGGAAAAAAGGGGATGGTCTACACAGGATTGAG
>Ga0179591_1511425_pt1 | contig 10713 bp, 20 predicted proteins | sample CZOMad2_1_08_16f_FD_182891 | JGI IMG/M metagenome (GOLD analysis project Ga0179591, IMG submission 182891) | Vadose zone soil fungal communities from Angelo Coast Range Reserve, California, USA - CZOMad2_1_08_16fungal (PacBio error correction) | ecosystem: Environmental > Terrestrial > Soil >...
CCGAGACCGGAGTGCAGCCACCCTGTCCACTCCCAACAACAACACCCCACACCAGACAACACCCCCGGATTACCGCGAAGTCACACACAGAACCGCACCGATGCACAATCGCGCAACTTGTCATTCAGGCCAGAGGCCACAGCCTTGATTATAGTGAGCGCCCGAAGGTCTTTCCGGTCCGCCACCCCACTCCCTCGTTAACTTTCATCGTCCCTCTTTCCCTTCCAGCTTGCGATGCCCGCGCCACGCCTCTCAACTCGCCGGCTGCCCCCACGAACCCCCCCCCCCTTCTGCCACCCACCCCCCCCCCCGGACTCGCCGCCATGTGACGGCCACACCCGGCGACTTTTCCTGCCACCAAACAAATGCCACCCCCGTCCCCACCCTGCCATCCACACCGCTCGCACACCCCACCACGAGACCCCCTCCCCCACGGTATCCCGAACCACGTGCATCTACCCCACACACGTCCCTCGTACAGACCCCGCACATGCCATTCCCCCTCCCCCCTCTGAATCACCCCCCCTTGATACAGCCTACGCCCGAACCGCCCGCGCAGCCATGCCCTGCCATCACCCCTCCTCGCGCCCCGCCCCCCGCCCAGACCTACCCACCCCTGGGCGCGCGCCGCCGTGCAGTTCTTGTCCCCCCTCCCCTGATGCTAGCTCCCGCGACCCCCAGGTCCCCGCCAGCGTCTGACTTCCCAATACGCACACCTTGCACGCAGCCTCGCCCCCCTCTCCTCCGCGCCTCCCCCCGCACCTCCGCCCCCACCCTTCTGGCCACGACTCCGCGCAGTGCGCACAGCGCCAGCCCGCCCGCCTCCACGCTTCCAGATCCCCGGCCAAACACCCACACCCCCCACACATAAAAACTTCAAACCTCTCCTTCATCCACCACCCACCCCCAACCCCCCCCCCCCCCCCCCGCCCGTCCGTGGGCGTCCTTGTCTTCGTCGGTGCAAGCAACGCGGCGGCTACCAGGCGTCGCCTGTGCGGCCATGTCCCACGCTCCCCGAAACAGTCCCCCCCGTCCCCCGCGCACTTCCCAACACATTCTCCCTCTCGAGACACCACGCCCAACACGCCATCGCTCCCAGCATCCCACTCACCCCCCACAACCCCCACCCCACTCCCGTTGCGCCAACCACAAACGTCACCCCGCCCCTCCCCTACACCGCCACCACCCCCTGCGGTGGCTTGCCACCACTCACCGGTCCCTCCGCCCCTCTCTGAGAGCTGCCCACAGCCCTGGTGACTGCCCGTCACCTCCCACCCCCACCACAGCACACTCTCGAAAGGCCGCCCTGTCTTCACCGCCATCCGCCCCAGCGCGCAAGTCGCACATCCCTCAAACACACGCCCACCGACCCCCAGCCCCACCCCGCCAATGTCTGCGGTCGACTCGCCCCTACCCCACACCAAGCCCCCCCAATCACCGAGCTGTCGTTTTCAGGGACAATGATCTGACCCCCCCCCCAACCTCCCTGCCTCCGTCTGTTCCCCCGCACGCCGAACACCGACCCCCTACCCGTCATCACCAACCCCCCCTCGCTAACACAACATCACCACAGCGCCACTTAGTTTTCCGCCGTACGGAACTACCCACCCCCCGCCAACCCCCCCCCACCGCGCGGAGTTTCGGCTGCCTACACAATACTCACCTACCAAAGTGCACTTTCCCCAACCCCACTCACGCACTAGCACCCCCCCTCTCCCGTCTCAGCCTGCGGCGTGCCCCACCACCCCCCACCCCCCCCGGTCCCCACGCTCTCCCTCCCCCGCGCGACTACGGCGGCACGTAAAAGGTGCCTCCCTACGCGCCCCCCCTCACCGACATCCCCCCCGCGTCCCACCCCCTCCCCGCACCCAGCACTGCCCTCCTCACCACAGCCCCCCGCCCCGTCCATCCTGCGCCATGACGTACATCAGTTCGAGCATCTACCCGGCTCTTCGGTACCTGGCCCTCCATCCCCCGCCTCTATCCTCGCCTCTATCCCCTGGCATGCACGCACCCCCGCCCCACCAACAATCACGCCCTGCCCCACATACAAACCACGTCCAGCCGCCACGACCCTCGCGCCCACTCGCCCCCCCCCACCTAGTCCGCACACCCCTCTCATCCCCTCCGGCCACCATTCCCCGCGCACTGCCCACTTGCCCTGCGCCCACCCATCCGGCCAAACCTCCCTTCCACCATCGCTGCAGCACTCTCTGCCCCACCGCTCGGATCACGGCCCCCCTCCACTCCCTGCCACATCAGACTGCGACAATGCACTAATCGTGCGACCCCCCCCCCCCTCCCACCACCCCCCACCCCCCCCCGACGACCACACCCGGCCCCCCACCCCGACTCTATTCCTACCCGCTAACACCACCACCCCACCGACACCTACTTCCCAGGCACAGCGCGCCCACTCCCCCGCCGCGCCCAGACCCCCCTCTTCGCCATGGCTTCGCTCCCGCACAACCCCCCCCCACCCCTCCCGTCAAGCGCCCTCTCTCTCCCTCACCACTCCCCCACGCCGAGACTAGCCACTCACACCCCGAATACGCCCCTCGCCAGCACCCGCCCTCACAGACGCCTCCCACAACATGCGCCGACCCCGTCCGCGCCCACTCAACCCCACCCCACCGCCCCCGCACTCCTTGCAGCACCCTCGCGGAACTCCTCCACGCCGCACTCGCTGCCACCCGAACCCCCCCCCCCCCCCCCTCTTTAAGTGCTATCGACACAACCCTGCTCCTGACCGGACGCGCCCCGTCGCGCTGCACACACCATCCACACTCCCCCGCCACATCACCCCCTCACCCACCCCCCACACCCAACCCGCGACCCCAAGCCCCTGACCCCGATCTCCCCCACTCCCGCCGCCGTCTCCCCCTCCGCCCCCCCCCCTACACACCCCCCCTCCGACGCGGCCACGAATCGGTCCCCCGTCACTCGGACGTCATCCCATATCGCCTCCTCCATCCAAACCCCATCCTGACACCCTCGGCCCCTCCCTGGGCTGGCCCGTGAACATGCTTGCCCCCTCCCCCGCCAAGAACGGCACTGCCCGCACCCTAGTCCGCCCCGACCCACCACTACTGCCCGCGTGCCACTCCACCCAGGCATCCCAATCCGCTGCGCCGACCCCTTGGCCCCCCCGCCCCGAGCGCCCACCAGCTCCCTTGATCCAACGCGACAACTCACACATAAACTCCCGACGGCCGCTGGCCCCCCCCCACACGTCTCGTGCCCGACACCATCCCTTGCCGGCCGTACACACCCCCACCACCCCCCACAGCCACCGCTCCCTCATACCCACCAATGTTCCAACCCCCCATCCAATGTTCCCAGCTCGCCGCCCGCTCTCCGACCCAGCGGCCCAAACTCCATCTCCTCCAAGCTGTCCGCGACACGCCCAGCCGATCGCATCCCCCCCTCTCACTCCACCAGCCCCCGCACCTCGACACCCTGGCGCCCCCCCGCGCCCCCCCCGTCGAGCGGTGGACACCCCAGCTCCCCCTTCCTCGCGATCCCGAACAGCTCCCTTGGCCTGCCCGACCCTCCTTCCGGTGCGACAACTACGTCCCTCTCAGTCCACCAATAGTCGTGGCCGACCGGCGCCGCACGCGGCTCTGACGAAATCTCACCCAACGCTGCCCCCCCCCACCCTTCTCTCCTCACTCACCGCCCCCGACCGTGCCCACCGGCTCCCCGCGCGCGCCGCACGAGTAAACCACCGCTCATTAACACAGTCCCGGCCCCAGACATCCCCGTAGTCCCCTAGACTGCGCGCGTCGAACGCCACACCCCCCCCCCCCTTCCATCCAAGCTTCAACCGACCTAACCCCGCCCCCACCCCCAACCCATCCCCACCACCCCCCCCTCCAAGCCCCATCACCCCCACACCCCCCCCCAACACCCCACCCCCTCTATCACACACCATCCCTGCCCACACACCACGAGTGCCGCGATGCCCCTGCCCCCCCCCCGACGACTCTTCCGTTCCCCTAACTCACACCCCCCCCGCCCCTCCACCCCCCCCAACCACTACCCCCCCAACCCGCCCGCTCATCCCATGTTTCCTCGATGACAACCAGGGCCTCACTCCCACCCCCCAAACCTTGACATCTGCCCCCCACCCCCCCCCCCATTCTTTTCCTCGCCGCCATCGCTAGCCGTCCTCACACTCTTTCCACCTAACGGCCCCGTACGCTCACACCCCCTCCCCCCACCAAATTGCCCACCCGTCCTTCTGCTCCCCCAACAATTCCCCGACTCCCCCAGCCGACCCGTCAAAATCAACGCAGCCAGCCCCCACGGCCCCCCACGCCGCCGACGCCTCCCGCCCTCCACCCGGCCTACAATCCCCCGCTCAAACCAGCCCCACCCCGACTCCTTCGCGCAATCACTACTCCCCCGCACCACCCCCACCTCAAAAGGGACACCCTGTCGCCCCCGCCCCCACATCCCCTCTCATGCGCGCCCCCAGAACCCCCCGCCACCCAACCCCCCCCCCCCCCCGCCCCTCCCACGATAAACCACCTCCAGCGCCCCCGCCCCCACACGTTAACGCTCCGCTGATCCCACCTCCCACCCCCACACCACCCTTACCACACCAGCGCCCTCCCGCCCTCCCCCCCCGCCTACCTCCAGTCCCGCTCCTGCTCCCCCCGCTCCCTCTCCCCCCCTCCCCCACACACTACTCAGGCCCACAATAGGCCCCCCAGCCCATTGACCCCTCGCGCCCCCCTCCCTACTCAGTGACACCCCCCACTCAGGCCCCCCCCAACCCCACATCCCACCCTCTACGTCCCCCACGCCCGCCTGCCCGGCAACAGATAAGACCCTCCTTCATTCACCTTTTAATCCCCTCTCACCGCACCCCCCCTTGCCCCACTCCAAGCACGTCTGCCACCCGCCCCCCGCCCTCCATCCGTGCCGCCGGACCCCTACGTTGCACCATGCTCTGACCACTTAAGCATCCCTTCTCTTTGCCCCTGTGTCTCGCGCAAACACCGACACAAAGCGCCAACCGCACCACACCTGACCCACCCCCCCCGCCACCTCTACCCAACCCGCCGTCCCGGCTTGCCCCCCAACGGCTGTCGCAAGCCCCCCGAGCCCACGTCTTCCCTCCGCCCCCTGCCGCAGCCTCCCTCGATCCAACATCCCCCTTCCGTCGCCACGCGAACGCGGACCCCCCCCCCCATACCCCCACCCCGAATTGCGCACCACAAATCTGCCATCTAATACCGCCCCCCCCACTGCTTCAGGCCCCGTCGACCATCCCTGCCCGACGCAACATTCAAAATCGTTCACTCCCCCATCCCCGACCGAACCCACACGTCAGGCCGCCACGCTACCTCCCACACATTCTCTGAGCAACAAGCCCACTATTCGGCAGACATCTACCCAACCAGGCCCAAGAACCCGCCGATCCTCTCGAACTCCCCCTCCCCCGTCCGTCGGAGACGCCGGCGCGCTGCTGACGACCCCCCACCTAACGCCCCCTACTGCCCGCCCCTCCTACCTGGCCGCCACTCCCCCGCCGGATGCGCTGCACTCAACCTCCCCAGACACAGGCGCCGGCCACCGTGACTAGCTGTCACTCCCGCCCTCAAATCCCCGTCTGAATAAGCCTCCCCAACCAGCCCGGCAACGCGCCCACCCTCACAGACCCCCACGCCTCCTCCGTCCGGCAACGGCCCCCCCCCGCAAGCAGTCACGCTCCTAGCGCCGTACACCCGTGAAAACGCCGTTCCACCGACCGATCGCGCGGCATCCGTTCGCCCTGCCCGCAGTCGACCACTTCCCCCCCCCCCCCTCCCCCCACCCCCCACCCCGCCTCCGACATCTGCAACCAACGCGTCGAGCTCCTCCCAAACCCCCAACCTCGTTCCCCTGCCCCCCCCTGCTGTATCCCACACGTCAACTCCCCCGTGACCCTATGCACACCCCTTCCCTGCTCACGCGGATTGACCCCCCGACACCAGACAGTGCACCAAACCTACCGCCCCCCTCTAAGCCACGGCCTTTCCAACCGATGCCCCCCCCACAACGTCGGCCCGCTCGACCCTGCCATTCCTCCCCCATCCCCCTAGCCCTATATACCCGCCAACCCGCCCCGCACTCGCGCTCACAGCTCGCCAAGCCCACTCCGCCCCCCCCCCCCCCCCCCTCCCATCCGCGCTAACCTTGCAGCAACCCCCCCGCCCCTCCCCACTCGCACCTCGATACCACCCCGCCGTCCCCCCTTGTACGCACCCCTACCCACCACGATTCGTGATCCAGCGACTGCCGACTATCGCCCCGCCTGACCCCCTGCACCCCCCTACGACACACGCCCCATCCCGCCTCCTACAAACGCGCCCCTGCCTGACCGCCTCGCTAGTGACCCGGAACTCACTTCGCCGATCTACAATCCGTCGCAAAAACACCCCGCCGAAACCTTAGACCCCAACCTCTCAGCCCCCGTACTACGTCGACCCTCGGTGCTGCCCTGACCCCCGCCGACTGGCGTGCACCCCCTCCTAACCCCCCCGGACACGCTCCAACGCGCCGTCCGACCGCGCCGCGCCGGCACCCTCACTCTACCTTCAATGCCGTCCCTCCAACCTCACGTACACGCACGGCTGCAACCCATGCTCCTGCCCCGAACCAACCCACTCGCGCGCCCAAATTCTGCCTGCCGCCCAGCCACGTTGCTCGCGACCCGAGCACCACCCACCCCCCCCACCACACCCCCCCCCGCTGCCTCTTACCCCCGTCACCTCCGCCCCCCCCCCCCGCCCCGTGCTCCCGCCCCGCCCCGACCAAAGCTCTCGCCGTGCCTCCCCGTGTCCACATCCCCCCCCCCCCCCCCCCCCCCACCCCCACCCCCCCCACGCTCGGGGCCTCGAACCCAATCACCACCCCATATCCAAGCAGGCTCCGGTCCGTCTCCAACCAACGACACGCCTGGGCACACTTGCCCGTGCGCTCCCGGCCCGACACAGTACCATCCACATGCTCCCGGCCCGCCCCCCCTCCGCGCCACACGCCTCCCTCTGGCCGCTCGACACCGCCTCCGCCGAGACCTACACCCCGCCGCATGTGGCGCGGCTCCAATTACGGGACTACAGTCCTTTACCGCTGACCCACATCCCAGCCGCGCCCCCACGCAACCCCCCCCACGGCCGCGGCGGACCCGCCAGCCTCCCCGACGGATGCCCGGTGACCTGCCCCTCACGATCTCCCAAGTCCGGCCCATGCTCGAGAAGTCCACCTCGCCGATACCACCCCTCAAATCCTCTCGAACGGCGCTCCATACACCTCCCCTCCCGTGTTCGATCCGGCCGCCCTCCATCAGCCCATCCCGGCAGTCCCCACCGCGCATCACCGCTGCCCCCGGCCCTACGGCCGCAATGATCACAACCACCCACCCTCCACCCCCCCCCCCCCCCAAAGCCTCCCCCTAAGCCCCCCTTCCTCCCACCAAGGCGACCGCCATAGTCCTCTCGCCCACAACCACCACCGCTGCGCGCACCCACAAGCCTCCGACATGCCGCGCCCGGCCCACCCCCCCCACTCGCTGCGTTCCTTTCGCCCCCCCCGTCGCCACTACGTCACCCCACATACACCCCACTCCCACGCCACCCACCATCCCCCCCCCTCCCCGCCGCCCTACCCCACTCGCACGCCCCCGCAAGCCAAGCAGCCATAGCCCCCGCTCCCCCCCCCGCCCATGTGCCCAACGACCTCGAGTCTCCATCATTCCACCCCCCCGCCGCTAACCCCAGCCCATCCCCCCAGCCAAGCCCCCTCGACCCCGTCCGCCTGCACTCCCACGCATGCCGCCCCACCCGCGTACTCCCAACCCACCCCCTAATCACGCCACGCTGTGTCGCCACCACTTCTCGAACGGCCGAGGCTCGCATCACCCCGGCCTTTCCCGCAGGCCAGCCCTTGGCACCTCCACCAGGACCGCCTGCTGCCCCTTCCACTCCAATCCGCGCAGCCACGCCCGAGCCACCTCCCCCGTCTCCCCCCCCACACTATCCCACCCCTCAACCCCCCGCACACAACTCACCACCACCCACCCCCCCCAACCACCACCACCCCACCCCACCCCCCCCGCCCGGTCACGACTCCCTTCCATTCCGCCCCCAGGCACCGCCCCCTCCCCCCACCTGCACCTAGCACCCCTCCACCCCCCCCCCCCCCCCCCACAAACGCCCTCCCCCCCACCTCTCCCTGAGCCTCCGCCACTCTCTAGCACCCCCCCCCGCGCCTTTATCACTCCCAATCATCTACGTACCTGCTTCGCCCTGACACCACTTCTATCTCCCCGCCCCTCCCGCCCCCCATTTCCCCTCGCGGCAATCCCGCCCACCCTGTACAAGCACCCCCTGACCTCGCCTGGACCCCACGCACGTCCCCGCCCTGCTCCGCCCCGTGCCCCACAACCTCCCACTCGCCCCCAGTCCTCCACCATTATCATCCCCTACGACCCCGCCCCCCCCGCCCACACCCCCATCTCCGCCTCCCCTCCGACCGCATCTGGTCGCCCTATCGCACCGCACGCTCCTCTGACACGTCATGTCCCCCGGCCCCTGCCCAACGCCCCGCGCGCCTGCCTCCCGAGCCCTCCGAAGAATCACCCGGAGACCCGACCCTCTCGCCTGCTCTCGACCAGACCCACGCACGCCGTTCCCCCACGCCCCACCATTCCGCTGGCGCGACCCGGCCTTCACTGCCTGTCCAATGCCGCCATGCCACCCCCTCCCCCCCCCGGCTCGCGCCCCCTCAACCTCCCCAGCCCCTGGTACACCGACTCTCCTCCGCGCCACTCGGCCCCCTATCTCCCAGCCCCCTCCAGCCTAATCTCTCCGCACCTTCCCTTTCCGCGACACCCTCATCAAAACACATCGAACCAACGTCCCATCCACCAACACCCTCGTCCCATATCCCCGCCGCTGTCGATTCTCGGGTGCAAACACCCCCCCGCAACCCTCGCATACGTGCCCCACGCCCGCCGTGACATCCCCCCCTCACCTGCTCCCACCCCATCCGTCACGCCCCACCCTCCGGCACCATCACCCTCCGCCAACCCGCGTCCACCTCCACACCCCACCCCCGCGAGCCGCGTCCGGCCGAATACGCCCCGCCTGCCAGACTCGCAGCCCTCCCCGCGCCCGAACCTCTCGTCGACCCTGCGCCGACAAGCCAGGCACTCGGCCCTTTCCCGCCTTCCTGGCCCCCCCCCCAAGGCCCGCCCACCACGCCTCCAGACATCCCCTCGCTTCCAAACCCCCGCCAACACAACGGAGTGAGTTCTACAGCGAAGACAGAGAGATCTCGACACGCTTGCAGGCCACCGAGTCGTGCATTTCAGCTCCGAACATAAACAGCCCTGTCTCCCACTTCGTCCTCACCCGGCCCTCGGCGCGGTGTAGTGCAGCCTCACGCTTCGGCTCTCCGGCTCCTACCCAACGCCTAGCAACCCTCGCGCCCGCAGGTCGGATGCTCCGCACGCCGCAGCGCTCCCATTCTGCCGAGGCCTGACTCACTGCGCAGCGGAGATCCGCCCTGCTCCGATCACCTCCGTCTTTGTCTGCGGCACCCCCCAAATCCCCACCTGCACGACAGGACTCGGTTCGACTACCCTCCTCTGATCCTCCTGCTACCATCCCCGACGCCGAAGCCCTGCGCAGGACCATACGCCTCGCAGCACAGGCCCCTTCCCCTACAACACCCGGTGAATATTGCCTCGGTTCGCGCCAACGCAACTCGTCCCCCCCATCTGAACTACCCTCTCTCCACCCCACCCACCGCCGCAGTTGCACCGCAGCGCACATGACCAAGACGACCACTCGCCCACAGCAACCCTGATGCGTCCCCATCATCTCTCCACACTGCCCAGCACCCTAACTACAAACTACCGTTCGCGATCCCGCCGCGACACTCTCGTCAGCCTCCCCCCCCCCGTGCGGCCGCCAGGCCGAGCATGCCCTCTCAGCGCGTCCTCCGTCACCCCCCCCCACTCCCCGACCCACCCGACATATGACCACGATTCCTCCCCCCGGCCACCGTCCCCTGCGGAACCTGGAGCGCCGCCGACAGAATTTACGCCCCCCCAGACTCGCCCGACAGCCACCAGCGGACGCCCACAATCGTCCCCTAGCCAGAGCGCCTGCAGTCCTGCGACGGCCCCGCGGCGCCAGCCACAGAGTCACGCCCCCCCCACCCCGATCGCCGGCATTCGAAACCATCACCCACAACTCCCCACCCCCGCCCTCGCTCTGCCTCACCCACCTCGCTACACCCCCGCCCACATGAACAACTCACGGCACCTGCCGAGCAACCCAATTCCCCCCATAACCCCCCCGCCCGCCCGCTCCCGGACTGCGGCCCGCCACCATCCCGCAAACCCACATCGCCCTCTAACGCCCCTGTGAGGCCGCCCCCCCACCCCCTTCCCGCTCGAAATCCTCCCCCACCCACGCACCCCCACACACGCGCCCCCCCGCCACTAGACATAACTGACCCAGCGCTCCCACCCCCCCCCGCCCCATCACCCCATCCTCCGCCCCCCCTCTCTGATGCCGCCCGCCTCCCCGCGGCGCATCCGTCGTGCACCCACCACCCCACCCCCCTCCCCACACACCTGTCATCCCTCTTCCTCGTCGCCCCGGTGCCACCATCCACCCCACCCCACCTGGCCTAGCCTCCACCCTTCGTCCA
>Ga0179591_1160565_pt1 | contig 10712 bp, 12 predicted proteins | sample CZOMad2_1_08_16f_FD_182891 | JGI IMG/M metagenome (GOLD analysis project Ga0179591, IMG submission 182891) | Vadose zone soil fungal communities from Angelo Coast Range Reserve, California, USA - CZOMad2_1_08_16fungal (PacBio error correction) | ecosystem: Environmental > Terrestrial > Soil >...
GAAACAATACATACTACGTCACTTGTCAATAGCCACGAACTTGGGAGGAAAAGCCCAAAAAAACCCAGACAATGTCAAAAAAATCTCTTGCAGATGCGTGTTTCGAACACGATGTACATGTCTCCATAGCTTGGGTTTTCACAAGCTTGGGGCGTATAAGTGGGTGGGAAGAAGATAGCGGTCACAGCGGAAACGAGAAGGGGGAGAAGGGATACTTTAGATGAGTTAAAACAGGGGATCGAAAACTAGAAATCGTATTAGCTATTTTCGCCAATTAGGAACGTATGTTATTATGAGAAAAAAGAAAATCCAATTAGTTTCAAGTGCTCGGTGGGGGTCTAGGGAAGGGGGAGGAACAGTGTACGAGAAGTTCAATGTGTGCGAGCGTCTAAAGTATGACTGTTGCCGTATTAGGTGTTCGCATTCAGTTGGGGTTCTCTTAGTAACAATGTCTTTGAATAGTATTGTTGAGGAGGTAGGGGAAGGAAGGGGAATAGGCCTAGATACTCCCAAAAAACCCAAGATGCAATGTTCTGAAAGAACTTGGTAAAGACTTTTAAATGCAACGTCGAAAATCACTGGGTAATTTTGAAATTCCAAGACTATAGAAAACCACAATAACACAAGTGGAAGAAAAGAAAGGAAGGGAAATGGCAAAAAAGAGGGGAAGAGGCCTGTTCCGTCGGGATAGGCAAGCAAAGATCATACAGGTGGGGCGGAAGTCTTTGAGTCGTTTATATGTGCAGCTACGTTGAGAGGAACGGGAACGAAAAATCAGAAAAAAAGGAGGAGAGAAAAGCGTTGTCATCTCAAAGGAAGGGGGGAAAGACGGATCTAAAGAACCCTGCAAACCTTTGCCTATGCTTGCGAGATACAACCGCGGGAACAGGAATTACATTTATTTGTGCCATGTCCATTAATGGTATAAGGTTAAACTCAACGGTATTGTAATGTGGTGTTATATATTGGGAACTTATAATCGGAAAGGAGACGGGGCATGAACTTTCCTTGGATAGTATGTAACATGCAGTGCATATCGAGGGGAAAGGAGGAAAAAAAATTAATTAATTAAAGGGGAAAAAAGACTTATTCAAGACCGGTGGGAAAGAAGAGACCAAGGATGCAACCCTCACTTCCCCGAGAGGAAAGTAATATGAGCCACTAGGATATCTCCACTCCGTTCCTCATATAAACTTTAAAACCAAGTTACGAAAGTTGGGAAATAATGGGACATAAGAAAGAGTTGCATATAGGGGGAAAGATGTTTGGATGTCAGAGGGAGAAAAGAGGAATACTCCCTTAGAGGGAAGAAGTCTCAAGTGAACTATCTAAAGATCAATTAGAAACTGGGATAGTTTCGCTGTAAAGAGGAGATGACAAATACTTATATCACAAAAGGGCAAGGGGAAACCAAGAGGATAGTAGCCAGGTACGAAGTGTTCTCCACAGACGCAACGCACGTAGTCCTGGGTCGGGGAAAATTTTCTTGGTTGTTGACGGAGGGAGACTTCAGAAGGTGGCGTCAGGCAGAACAACACGGGAAGAAAGACGAAAGAAGGGAGTTGGGATCCGAACGATGTGCTCGAGATTAGCCAACAGGTGGCCGGCGGGGACCAATGACGGGCCAAGATGGAACTGGAAGGAGTAAGTTGCCAAACATAGTCGCGAACAGAGATCGAAAACACTAATTCAAAGGATTAGTTTACCAGACGAAAGAAGAATGCTACGTGACTCAGTTTCCGAAGGGGAGTGGGGTCCAAAAAAAAAAAAAAAAAACACAAAAGGGGTGTGAAATACTGCAGTACGGGAAGCGGAGGCCGACGCGTAGTTCAAGATTATCCTTGGAGCGCGCCACCGGAGGAGAAAAAGTGGTGGGTCACTTTGCCGGGACGACAGGCACGATCCGCGGGAAGTTGCGAACCCCTGGGAGGAAACAAAATATGTTCGTATACGTTCATGCGTAAGCACACCAAGATTTTTGCGACTTTCGGTAAATTCGGGTATGAAAACCGGAGAAAGGGAAAAAGGGAACGAGGACGAAAAGGGAGCTAACGACGCAGGGGGAACCGTTCGCCGGAATACAGGCCTGCAAAAATTCGGCAAGCAAAAATGGGCTGCATCCAAAACACACTCCAAAATTGACTCGACATTCGCCTGCGGGAACGCGGAAGAGAGGGAAGGGAAATCGGGGTGGGATAGGGGGCTCACGCAGGGGTACAAGGGAAGAAAGCCGAAGCCGACCGTGGCCCCGCCCAGCCTTTTACAAAGGGTAGCCAATCACTATGTGCTGTGCCTGGCCAAAGAGGGATAAAGTCAAGACAAAAGATGCGCTCTCAAAACAAAGGAATACTAGAGGTCCGCTGGCCGGGAGGCAATACATTTCTCAAGGATAAAAGCGCGTGAAAGAACCTGCGGGGAAGGATACCCGGGGCACGAAGGAAAAACACCAGGTTGCGGTTTGTTGGGGAATCCGGGAGGGACTGCGGCCAACGTTGGGGGTCAGGACTTCATGGGATGCAGGGGGAAAAACCGAAGGAAACGGAAGCAGTCTCAAAGGGGAGGGGTCAATGGGGCCCTGTGGAGACGGTTCTCCCAAAGAGAACTTGGGATTTGAAAATTGCGCTAAAGTAGATACGGACAGGGAAAGGGGGGGAGTGTAACAACCAGGGAAGCGCTGTTACGGGTGGGAGAGACCGCACCAAGAAAGGCAGTGTTGTGCGAGAAAAATCTCAAAAAAAGGGGGAGAAGAGAAAGCGAGAGAGAAGCGCTCGCACAACAAAAAACACTGCTGGTAGTTTATCACACCCGGTAACCGCGAGGGGCAACCGATCACCGTCTCCACTCAATGTGCCGGCGTATCATTATTTAGATCCATGCGAAAAGAAGGCGCTACGCGTGGGAAACCGGAGCCACAGCCAAAAAATGAACAGTTGTGAGCACAGGCGCTCAGGAAGGAAAACCATCTTGCCATCGTCGAAAGGGACCCCTACCCCCAACGGGGAGAACTCTCGGAGGCAAACACCCGAAGGAACGGGACCTTCAGTTGCAATGTGCCTCAACGCAGGGCGTCACGCGAGTTCTTTAAAAAAAGAAAGGGGGAATCCGAAAGACCATCCGTCTACTTGGGGCCGAGCGGAGCGAAAGGGGGGGAATGGACGATCCGTAGCAGGCAAAGGGGCTAGCTGAGATCAGACGAAAGTGAATGTTAGGGAAAAAAGGGCGTCTCGGCCCGTCGTTTCCACACAGAGTGAGCCGGCAGGGAAACACGGAGACAGCTCGAGATCAGAAGCGCGAGGCAGCAGGTCGCTAAGGGTTGGGGAGCGGGGGGCTTGATCGAAGAAATTGCGGCGAGAAAAGGCTGTGGAAGGAGGGAACAAAAACCTGAGGAGCTTAAAAAGGGGGAATCGTCAACTTCTTTTTCGAGCTTGTAACCGCTCCGGGAGAACTATTAGGTACAGAAACGTCACCAAAATCTCAGGGTGCTTAGAAGAGAACAAAGGAAACATAACTAGGGCGTCAAAAAAACTGGTCGAGTATAAACGGATCAAAAGGGCACGGAAGAGAACATACCCCCCAATTCGTGCGATAAGGGGTGTAGATCAAGCAGATCATCTGAATACAGGAGTCGGCACGAAGTAAACAAGGTCCGTGATTACTGGAAGGTATGTACACCGGGGGACGGGAATGGTAAAAGGGGGGGGAAAGAACGGACAGTAGTGCGTATTGTCAATATCATCCGGGAGAGGGGGGCTAATACCGCGGGTAGGAGACTATGTTATTCAAACTTTACGAAGTGACCGTATCATCTTGTAGATAACGGTCACTTGGGGGACAACAGCCAAATGGAGGGAAGGAAACCAAAACACAAGTTTCGACGACACAAGACATCATCAAAACTTATTTGTCCTGGGTGCGCAAGAGCATGACACGACACTTATTGAGAGAAGCAGGACAACAAAAAGAAAAACAAGTTTCAGAAACAAAAGCACTAAGGACGGAGGGGGTCGGAACCCCGAGATTGAATGCTACTATACGAACTTTTGTTTCCAAAAAGCAATGACTGGGCGTAGAAGTAGGTAAAAGTCAAAAGCACTTGAAGGACTAAAAAATCTAGTTTGGGCGAAATGTACTTGAGATAGAAATGAGATGAGAAACTATAAATCGTATTATCGCGTGGCTCCACTGAAAATACACATTATAGGGGAAAAGAGGGAAGGAATAAAATTATTTGACATTCACGTAAACTTTTTGTTGGGAAAAAGGTATATAATTTAGGAGACTTGTGGGACTAGATAACAGGGGCAAAGTATGACGGGAGAGGAGGATTTGGAAGTATTAGGGGGGGCGAAGGCCTTTGGTTTCTTCGTAACAATTCTGAATAAGGAGGGGGGTGGGGGGTGAAAAATTGGTTTAAAGAATCAAAGAGGAAGGGCCAAGGCGTAACTGGTAGAAAAATACACGGTTAAATGCCACGTCTAAGCATCCTGTAGGGGTACTGAAAAGGCTATATCCCAAAATTAAATAAAGGTGGGAGGGAAAAGGTGAACAGATTAATGACATGGCAAAGAATGAAGAGGCCGTGTCGCTTGGGAGCAAGCAGAAATGCGAAGGTGTGCAGGGAGTACTTTAAATAAGTTAACTGGAAAAGACGTTAGAAAAACCAACCCCAACAACACGGGGGAGACTCTAAACACACAACGGAGGAATGGGAACCCACTCGAGAGACAAGTGTCTATGTAGCAGTAGCTTTAAAGAGAAAGGATATCTAAGTAATCCCTCCAAAGGGAGGAAGGAGGAGGGCTATACACGCTGACCAGCAATCATATTTGGCCATAAATTAAGGGGGGGGAAAAGCTTCACGTTTTAATGGGGGGAGGGGGGGGTTTTGATGATAAAATGAAGTAAACTTATAAGGAAAGGACGGAACGTTGCATTATAGGGGGGGGGGGGAAGAAGTATGAACAAAGTATGGATAGCTTGACAGGATGACAAAAGGAAAAAAAAGTAATATCTGCCAAAAAATAACGTTAGGACTACGTTGTGTTACTAAACAGGGGAATGCGAAAAAAATAAACGGTACAGTAGACGGGGAAGGATTATTCCCCATAGGGACATAGGGGGGGACACTAAGTCAAGGGTAGAGAAGGAAAAAAAAAGTACGAAATTTGGAAAAGGAACCGGTGGGTCCATCAGTCAAGAATGAAATACTGTTTATCAGGGTCGAAAAGGGGAAGCGAACGGAATTGGGGGGGATATCCTTGAAATATCACAAAGCTTAAAGCAACTTTCTTTCGCTGGAAAAGGCTCTAGACTGAAAAGACGTATACGAAAAAATAAGGGGGCAGGGGAAACCCAAGAGGGGAAAGAGTGAAAGTTCTCGGTCGGGGGGAACAACAGAAGACACGTGGAGTGGGCTAACCAGTTTCTTGGGAGTTTGTTGACGGAGGGAGACTTCAAGAGTGGGTCGTAAAGATGAGACCAAACACAAGGGAAGAAAATCCGTAACATGTTATGTGTTCGTGTCAGAAGAGGGTGAGGTAGTTTCAGGGAGGGTACGAACACAGGAAGCTGCAAAGGCCCGTTGGAGAAAAAATTACTCCATTCGGAAGTTTTGACGAAAATGGGAGCGAACCTCTTATCTCTGGGGAGAAACAAAATAATTACCGATGATAGTTTGACAGAGCACTATCAACGTGCATCAGTGCAGAAAGGGGAGTTAGAGCCCCGGGGTGTACCATAAACTGAAGAGGAACATTGGAGGGGAGGCCGTTGAAGAGGAAAAAGAGAGGCAGATGCCACCCGGCAAGAAAGTTGGGGGGGCTGGGGAGCCAGACAGAAAAAAGAAAAAAATCCGCCGGGATACTCGAAAAGTGGCGGGACGAACTATTATTTGAGTCGTTCGAGCGAAGCACACCGGAAAGGGGGGGCTGTAAACCGTGCGGTAACTCGTATAAACCGGAAGCGTAAAGATAGGGAACACGCAGGGACGAGCCATAGGGTCCTAAATAAGCATCAGGGGTACCTTTCCAGAACGAAAAAAGAATGTCCCCGGAGCCGCAAATGGGCTGCGAAAAAGAAACCGCGAAAAAAACAAAAGGAATGCTCAACCGGAGCCTGCGACGGCGAGAGCTGTCTCGTGGGAGGGCAGGCTGACACGCTTTGTTTGCCCTGACGGCCCCGGGACCGATCCACGTGGAAACGCCCATGCCTTTTCGGGCAGAGGGAAAGAAGTAAAACCTGTCAAAGCTAATGACACTCCGTCAAATGATCGGGTTTTGAGAAGACCACTGGCAACCAACGTAGAAGTCAGGTCTCTTTCCGGGCAAAAAGTGACTACTTACGCATAGAGTGAAGCACATGAGGGGAAGGAGTGAAAACTTGCAACGAAGTACAAAAACAGTATGTGGGTCGGTTTTGTTCCTCCGCTAAAACGGGAGAAAACTGGTTGTGGGGGCGGGCTTCAGGATAGAGGTAAAAGTCTTGTTCAAGGATACGAATGGGGGAAAAGGGGGGAGGGTCATTGGGACCTGGAAAAATTATAAAACCATAGGGAGCGGGGACGGAGGGGGCTGAATAAGTATAAGCCGACAAGGTATTGGAGCGGCCCTATTGGATAATCAGTAGGTGGGCTTTGGGTTGGGGGGGGTGTGGGGGGAGCTCCCCCACCAAATTGATTTTGTGGATAGCGAATCATAAAAAAAAACAAGGGGAGGAGGGGGGAAATAAAGAGAGAGAACAATCAAAAAAACAACAAGGCTGGTGCGGGAATCACCACCCCGTTCAACCCATTGGGGGGACCCACTCGGCCGAAGAAAACACTATCCGTTTCCTTCGGTATTTATGGAGCTTAAAATTTCGAAAAGCCGGAAAGGTACGCGGGGGGGAAAAAGGGATCAAAATCAAAAAAGGGACCGAATTGTGATCAATCAGGGGAGAGCAACCACGGTCCCTAGTCGCCTGAATGAACTACCCCCAACTTTTCTAGTCGCGTAGGCAACCACCGAAGAAACGGGTTGTCCTCGTAAAGGTTAAGGTCAGGACGCAGGGCCAGTAAAAGATGGAGTATCAGAAATGAGGGGATAACGGCAGCGACGCAAGGAAAGGGGGGTCCTATTCTAAAAAGCAACAGAGAAGGGAAGGCGAAGTATCGTGGCCAGAAAATGGGACATATAAGTCGATCTGGAGGACAAGGTCTGGCGGGGGCCTACGTCGGTCGGAAGGGAGTAAAGGGTGCAAAAAATCGGGGGAAAGGTAAAAAAGGAGAAAGCGCTAAGAAGAGTACGCCGAGGACAAGGGAGAGGAATAATTTTGGAAAGAGGGGGGATTTTCGCAACCAATTTGCGGCAAAAGGAAAAGGGGGGGGGAAGGCGAACGGTACCCATGAGGAGCGGAAGCGAGGTTCTCGTCAACGGCTTTTGAACAATAGCGGTACAGCGACGGGGAGAACTATGATTGACCGAAACGTCCGCCCTCTGGGGGGGGAGGAAGAATCGTAACGGGAGTAGAAAACATACGAGGGCGCAGCAAACTGGGGGGAGAGAAAAAGTCAGGGGGCGTGGCGGGGACGGAGAAAATCAACAAAAGGAGTGGCGAATAAGGGTGGGAGAGACTAAGATCAATTGAAGCTATTACTTACTAGACATTTCCTTACTCATTGATTGGAAAAAAGGGGAGGGGAAAAACTACCATGGGCATAAACTTATTCACGGATCATGGAATAAGTGGAGGAGGGTAACTAATATAGGTATTATGGGGGCAGGCAGCTGAGAGGGAAGAGAAGGATGTGGTAAAGTATCGATTGACCGTATCACTGGTAGAGAACGGTAAGTTAAAATCAGGGCAATGTGGCGTAAAGAACGAAAGAAGTTTACGAAAAAAAAGAAAATAAAATGCTACGGGATGGCCGTGGGGGAGAAAAAAAAGAGGGGACCTGACGACCACTGAGTGAAGTATAAAACCAAGTCAAAAAACCACAGGTCAGACAGACGAAAGGGATCGGCGTGTAGTTTTCGACCCGAAATTCAGGGTCGACTATAATCTGGGGGGGGGAAAAGGGGGAAAAAAATACTGTGCGTATTTGAAAGTTTGAAAGTCATAGAGCTTGACAAAAAGCGAAGAGAAAGGGGGGGAGAAAAGGTCTTAGATATTTCAAGGAGGGATATCCAAGAGCCCCCGTATTAGATCTGTTCGCCAAAGGGGAACTAACATTAGTTCCATTTGAAAGAGAGGAACGAAAATGAAAGTGCCAAAAAATGTCGTGAACAGGGGTTTTGAAAAGGGAGAGAGGGGGGGTGAAATAAAAAAAAAGGGGAAGATATTAACTAAATTGGGAAGAAGGAACAGTAGCTTCTTCTCTTGAAGGGTTAGGTTGGGGGCGCCGGACAGTTGTTTACTTAGTACAATGTCTAAGAGGAGTGTGGGGGAGGGGATTAAGAAATGTAATCATGGAAAAGGCTATAAGCAGGGGAAAAGGTCTGGATACTTAGAAAGATTTTATAATGAACGTCTAAGCATCTTAAGAATGGTCCACTGCGAAGATAACCCAAGATAACCGGGGGGGAAGTAAGGAAAACAATGAATGGACATGGCAAAAAATAAAGCCTGTGGCACGAGGGAGAGAAAAGAGGGGCCATCAAAAGGGGGCGGGATTACTTGAAAAAGGTTTAGGTAAAAAGATTGTATAACGAAGAAAAACACGTCGCCTCTAAACAACAACAAAGAAGACTGAAAAAATAATATACACCCGGTCTCTACAAGGAGCTGTGACAAGAAAAACTTAGATACAGTAATCCCTGCACACCTGTAGGCATTATGGGGAGGGGCTATAAAAGGAAAAAAGGCCGTTAATTTTTTGCCATGTCAAGTGTTACAAGGGGAAAAGGGTTAATGGGGGGGGGGGTTAGTAGATTGGAATTAAAAGGAATAAGGGGATGATCATTTTCTTAAGTTGGAAAAAAAGGGACGAAGGGGAAGACAGTGGCAGATATTGAATTAAGGAAAAAAAGTAAGGAATGAAGCACAAACATAAGTCATGCAAGACATTTGGACTAAAAAGAAGAAAAAAAAGAGAAATGAAAATAATACTTAAAATATAAAAAATACGAAACTTCAGGGAGACTCCATGTACTATAGGACACAAAGTTCCTAAATTATATGAACTTAAAAAGGAAGAAAGGGGGGAAAAGAATGGTATTGAATCATTGGTACAGGAAGGGGAATAAGGGGGTATTTCCGTCGGAAAAAAAAATACATTTTTAATAGGGGATGGAGAGACAGTTCCCTCTCTATTAGAAAACGGTCTCGGGGTCGCTGGTAAAGCACTAAAGAAAAAATTTAACTTAGAACGAAAAAAGGAAGAGGGCAGTGAAAAACCAAGAGTATAGGAGAAATTGATGGGGTTCGAAAACTAAAACAGGGGGAGGGAATTAGGGGGTTTTTGACATGGGGGGGGATGAAAAGGGACGCTGTGGTTGAAACGGATGGAGAAGGACACTAATTGGCGGTCAGGCATGAGCAAAAAAATGAAGCATCAACTAGCCATGTTTTGGACGTCGAAACGCGTGCGTTCAGGGTACTCCACAAGGGGGAATGCCGCTGGTCCAGGGACGTTTATCTGAAAAATTCGAACTTTCACATTCACGTATTGGAATCAATAGGAAGAGGACCCGCGGAGGCTGGAGATTAAATAGATGAGTGACCATACAGCGAAGCATGAAAAGGGACTGAAGGTATACGCAAGCCCTTGGCGGTGCAAGAAAAGGACCGTGTGTACCATAAATGCAGTAAGGAAGGAAAAAATTGTTCGTGGGCATGGTCCGAACGAAGGGATGGAGAGGATCTTATCTCGCCAACGACAATGGGGGGATTGGAGCGGGAACCGACACAATAAAAAGGGAGGGAAACGAGTGGCGGGGACCCCTAGTATGTGGAGGGAGGGTCTCTTAGGAAGAACACACCGTTGGGAGACGTGGATTGAAAGCATAGTAGAAACCTAGCGTAAAGAGATTGATAAAACGCATGGACGATCCAGGACGTCAGAAAAAGGGAGAACTAATGGGGTAAATTCTCAAGGAATCAAGCCTGCAAAGCGGGGGAAGGGCAAAAGGGGGGGAAAATCACCCCCGCTCTCAAAAGGGGAAATACTATACCGTTCCTCCTCTAGTCAAACTGCCTAGAGCTTTCTCCGGGGGGCCAATGCCGGCCTCACTCTGTGGACAAGGGTGCCAAAAAAAAAGCGACGTGGGGACCCTATATTGTTGGCGATCGCAGAGGGTGACCCTGTGTGGCCAGCGAGACTGAGACCGGAAATTGGGATGTTGGCGCTAATCGACTTCTTAAAACAACCGGAAAAACGGCGGCGCGGCCGATGCAAAAAAGTGAATAAAGCATGGAGGGGAAAGACCGCGGGTGAGTAACGTGCACGAAGGAAAAACAACCAGGATCAGTTCGGTGGGGTGGGAATCACGCGAAACGGTTCAGCCCACCTGGGGTGGGAGGGAAAGGCAGGAGAACAGTGACTCGCTGGTTGAAAGGGAGCGGAAGGGGCTCACAGGCTTTTCAAAATTTTTCCTGTGTCCGTTTATCTCATAACACTCGAGAGGGATGTAGCCTACGCTAAAGAGGAGAAATCCTTGACAAGTATTATGCCCTGCCCTAGAAGAGGCGGGACGGGGGGTGGGGGAGCTCCATCAAGCGTTATGGGTGTGGAGAAA
>Ga0179591_1176102_pt1 | contig 10712 bp, 11 predicted proteins | sample CZOMad2_1_08_16f_FD_182891 | JGI IMG/M metagenome (GOLD analysis project Ga0179591, IMG submission 182891) | Vadose zone soil fungal communities from Angelo Coast Range Reserve, California, USA - CZOMad2_1_08_16fungal (PacBio error correction) | ecosystem: Environmental > Terrestrial > Soil >...
GGGGTCTCACGCCATCAAATACGCAATGGCGAGAGAAAAGAAACCAACGGAGTTGGAGGATTAAATATAGATGATGGGTACTTTTATGGTTGAATAAGCTCGAATGGCTTTGCTCTAAGAAAGAATATTAATCTCAAAGGGGAAAAAAGACGCGACGCCGTCTTAGCCACCTGATTTTGGCAAGGGCTAGTCTGGGCGTTGAACGCAAAAAGCAGACGGGTTGCCCTTCAACGAAGGGTACGTAGCTCCCTTCAACGGAGGAAGGGAGGCGAAACATTCTGGCCACGTGGGGCACGAGCCTGTGGAGCGAAGGAGGAAAAGCCTCTCCGAAAGAAAAGGGGGAGATAAGGCGCTATTGGGGTGCTTGGCCAGAGGCCATCTCCTTGAGGGTTGCGGAGTAAGGTGGCCCCAAAGACGGAGCGAAGGGGAAAATAAGTGCAAGAGAAGCCTTCGTTCCAAGGGGGAAACGGAGAGCTTGGACGAACCACGGGGAAAAGAGGCGCCTCAAAAGAGAACCATCGGGCCTCTGCCGAGGACTGAGAATCACTCTTTGAAAGGAATAGCGACGGAGAGGAGAAACTACGCCATCAGACGAAACGCGGCCCCAGAGTATTTCACGAAACTGTTTGAAGATTGTTCGGATCACACAAAAAAAAAAACACCGAAGCTCAGAGGTCAAAAGCTTCGAAACGGGCAGCTTAAGAGGAACACGCTAGTTGGGAAAGGTCACCTCACCCGCGCCGTCATTGTTGAAACAAAAATTTCACGAATTCCCCCGTCCGGGAGGGTCCTTGACTTCCTTTCCTTGCCAGCATTTTGATTCTGTGACCTCAAGGGACCATTTTGCATCGTGTGGAGCGCTAGCGGAACCATAAAAAAAAAAAAAAGAGAAATTCCTAGACTGAGGCACTTCTGAAAGGAGAAAAACGTCCTTTCCGGGTGGTTATTAATAACCGGGCCTTGGAAGACGCTCCGTCCAATCTGAAGAAAGACTAAAAAGGGGAACGAACAGCGTCTACGTGGGTCTTGCGGGAAAATTGACCGTAAGGGAAAACGCCCCCCGTTGCCCGGTACTAAACGGCAGTTGCAAGGGGAGAAGACCGGAGCGCCGCCGAAGGCAGCTTTATGAAGGCTCGAGCGGGGTCGTTTAGCACACAAAAAAACGTGCAAAGAACAAAACTTACCATCCTTTCTTGAGGAAAAGAGCGGTAGAGCTTAAAAAACCGGTCGCGCCGACATCAGACGAGCGCGGGAACGCGATATCGAGGCACGCTGTCGGCGGTATGTGCGGCTGAACGCGAGCAATCAACCCTTGAAGAAAACTTGGGAGGAGCGAAAAGACAGTACTATAGCGCGCGAACGTTAACGGAGGGGGCTAGTTATGAGATTTCAGGAAAACGAAAAAATCGGCCGTTTCCGACCTTGACTGATCTCGAGACCTTCGTGACCCTCAGGAGGGGGGAGAGCATGATTCGGGACTTGTCAAGCGGCGTGATCTGCGACGCGCGTGGAACTCAAGAAAAAAAAAACGGGCTTGGCCTTTTCAGAAACGCACTGCGAGATTTGAAACTGAAAGAGAGACCAGCAGGGCGGCCGTGTCGGGTTGTTCCTGGTAGAATCTCGCCACATCGAAATGCGACGTACGGGGCGGTCGGGGCCAGGTGATGAGGGCGGAACCAGGTGACGAGGGAAGCCTGCTGGTCACCGCAATGAAGGGTCCATGCCTAAAATCTAGAGTTGTTGTCGAGCCGAGAGATCGGCTAAAAAAGAAAATGAGCGAGGGACGGTGATCGTTTTTTCAGGCTAGGAGCAGAGAACGACAGAAGGTAGATTAATGATGTGCATCAGCACCAGTCTTGAGAAACATTGTCGAGTCGAGGGCGGGGCCAGCACCAACCGGCGGGTTCGGGTTGTAGAACCGCGGCAAGCAGCATACGAAAGAGATGAATCTTCACACGAGAGAGGTCGAGTATGGAGAATCACCAACGGTTTGGGCCATGGCGTCGCCCGCTGCGGTAGAAAGGCCGCAGACTCGAGCGAAGGCCGCGCCAAAGCAAGGGCCAGCCTATTTGTGCTGCGTTAGGAACCGGGCAAAAGCTTGTCTGGCCAAGACTCGGTCGAACCCAAGGGTGACGTCAGCATGTGAACTGGGCAAGGAAAGCCGGAAACTAAGGCGAACTCGCAACAGAAAAAGCGAAACTCGAGAAGAGAAACTCAACAAAAACGACGGGGCGGATTAAAAGAGAGATACTTTCTCAGAGTTTAAAAGATGCGGCTGTCGCGGAAGGAGAAGAGAGGCTAGCATGCCCTTATGCCCAGGAATGACATTCCAGAAAGGGTGGGTTAAGGAAAACTGGGAAGACAGACTCGTTGCCGGGTGAACACGAACGAACCATACTGGCTGGTGCCCTGGCGAGGCAGGGGCGCTCGAGCTTATGCTAAAAGGTCATCGCAATGGCCGTGACGCATCACAGAAAGAACCTGGTCCGGGAGAAGAGGGGGGAGACGCCACCGCCCCCCACCAAATCGAAAGAAGATGGAGAGGGAGGACTCAAAAGAGGGCTGCTCGAGGGATCACAAAAAGAAGACGAGGAACTGAAAAACCGAATCGGCGACGAAAAATTAAGGGACGCGTACAAGGACGCTTAGAAGGGCCATCCTACCTCCGCAAGACTACAGTCGATTGACGCATCCCGCAAAACAATCCCACACCGGCACGCCTCAGCTCAGTGTCACAGCAATTCTAGCGCCGGCTCTACAACACAAGCCTAAGTTCTAAATGGGGAAAAATGAGGAAAAAGGAGGAGCCACGCGTTCAAGTGTACTTCCCGCCCTCAAGTACAGTTCCAAACGATCGGGCGCTCGAGGGCCAGAGCGACCGAAACCAAAAGAATCCAATGAATCCAAGCTGGGGATGAGAAATCGGAGAAGGAACTTAGTCGTCGCAGGATGAGCAGACAATGCCATCCGTCGTCAGGGATACCAAACCTGGTATAAGAGACAAAGCCTACGTCAATGAACTTCCAGAAAAGACCGAAAATAACCAAAGGCTCATCACTACGGTAGTATCAGACAAGCAAGAAGTAGACCCCACGGCCCGAAGTTTAAGGAAGTAATCGGGTGCGAACCGAATCCGACAATAACGACTCCAACGCTAGACCCCAGTACTAAGAAGGTCGTCTCTAGAAGGAAAAAAAAAAAAAAAAAAAAAAAACCAACCGACCTGGTAATCACGAAAAGTCTGCATGGGATCTCGCGTCAAACCTCTACAACAAAGACTCTTGAGGGAGAAAAAAAGCCGTCTTCTATTGTCTCGGCGAACAGGTTTGGTAAAACTCTACCCGTCATTACTCTAAAAAAAGAATGGAAGGTGAAGTTGGGACCGCAAGGGGAGAGGTGTCGCACCGTACCATCTCTCGGATCAAGAGGCCAAGAAAAAGATTCAAGACCAACTGCGCTCGGAGTATGAAAAAGGGAAAGAAAGACTTGGCGTACAGACAGCGCAAAGGGGGTCAATGAAGGAAACAAAGCGACGCTGTTCGAAAATGTGAGAAGAGGCGGGCAGCTTCGGCGGAGCGCACGGAAAACTCAAGGTGACTTAAACACAACGGCTAGTCAAACGAAACACACCTCGGCAGCCTCTAGGTATAACGAAGGTCTCTGGTGGAAGGGGAAGACGAAAAACCCCGAGGCAAACAGTAAGGGAGAGGTCCCGAGCCAAAAGATGTCAAGGAAACGGAAGGCAGGACCATCAAGGACGGGGTTGAAGGGGAATTTTGCGGCTAGAAAAAAAATAGGGGGGAGGTAGAGCTGACCAAAGGAAGAGCCGTGTTTCCACGCTCTAAACTGCCGGGGGGAGACAAACACGGTGGATGAGATGCTTCTAAGAAGCAAGAAGAAGCAAACATAACGTTTCATGGCCGTTCAGAATAAAGGGGGAGAAGTGGCGGCGGACTGCTGAAGGAGCAGTAGAAATTCTGGTCAACTATAAAAAAGGAAAGTACGAGGAAGAGGTACTAAAAAAAAGGCTCTTTTGTGCGGACGAAAAGAATGTTTTGGATCGGCTATATAAGTACCAAAAATAGAGGAGGGGAAACAGAGTCACCATCACTCACGAAAGTATAAAGTAGGCGACCGCGCCTGTTTGAAAAAACCTAAACGCCCGCAGATATTTAAAGGCCAATCAAAACCATCTTGCTAGGTAACGGATCGCCGAGCAATGCATCCGCAACATCAACTGAAGAGAATGGGGAAAATTTCCCGCAAAGCCACTGAGAGAACGGAAATTCCTAAAGAATGCACCGTCGGTCTCTGCTGAACGAAAGGAAAAAAGCGAGATCGACTTCCAACTCACTGGGGGAGAAAATATTCTCTAGACGGTAAAAAAGGGAGCGCTAAGAAGAGCCAGAGCAATCCGTGAATATCAAAAATAAGGAAAAAAAAAAAGATCAACACAAACAACAACGGGATTATTATGAAAAAAGGGGAAAAAAACTTGGGGTGTGAGTCTCGCGATTGGGTCCAGGGCCCTCTGCCTGATTAGGGAACGGGAAGTTCAGCCGGAGACATCGAAAGAAGACAAATTCGGGCCGGGAGCTTTCTTGGAAGATTATCGAGCCGACTGTTCCCTGGACTGAAGTGCAGGGTGAGGTATCGCCCGGGCATGGTGGCAGGACATGTCAGGGGCAAGCGTTCTAGCCTGGGGTCGCGAAGGGACCGGGGGGGAGAGGGAGGGGCCTCTGCGAGCACTGACAGGATTCGGCTTTATGGTACTTGACCGGAGAAGAGAGAGGGGGGGGAGGGGAAAAAAATGCGCGCGTAGCGAATTTTAGCCGTCAGAGGAGCAAGGGAAGGAAGACGGTCTTCTCTGTGACGAAGAAGCTGCCTAGGAAAAAAGAAGGGACTGAAGAAAACCGCTCGCGTACAGGGCCTTCGAGGAGGTTCCTCGTGACCATCTACGGAGACATTCGATCTCCTGGAGCAAAGCTCTGACAAAGGGAAACTGAGAAAAAGGCGTGGAATTCGGTTTGTCGGGAAGAAGGGCTCAATTTTCCTGCTAAAAACTGATCGGAGAGGGAGGGAACCTAGCACGATTGGGGGAGAAGCATCCACCACGCCTTGGGCAGGGGGGGGGGGGGAAGAAGCAAAGGGGGCACAAGGAAAAAGACTTGAGGATGGGAAAAAGGAATTCACCTTGCCAAGCTTCGGTACCTAGGAATTGCAGAAAAACGGGTTCGTCTCTCTTCGGAAAAACAGAAAAGGAGGACTCTAGAATGCACTGCAAGGGAGGAGGATTGACCGTTGGAGAAGAATAAAACGGGCAGTGAAAAGCTCACCAATCGGACCGTAGGAAGGTTGCAACGGAACAGCTTCTAGGGCTATGACGGAAAGATTGGGCCCAATGCGCAGTACCGTACGAGAGATCTGGGAGAGGAATATCCGAGAGCCGGTCTGAGAGAGGAATGAAGATGTCTGTTTTTCTGACATAAGAACCGTACCTGCACCCCAGACGAGAAAGGGTACTGGAAGATAGGGGAAAAAAAAACGGTTACAAACCCGGAACGCGAAAAAAGATATCTTAAGAGGAGGGAACGCTAGAAGGGGGAAAGCGGAGAGGAATACGGCCGAGATACAGCAACCTTTTCGAAGTCGAATAGTTCCGAGAAAGAACGTCGAAAGAGGAGAGGGATCAACAGGGGGAGGCTTTGATATTTCGGGGAAGAGTTGGAACGTCGCAACCGGGCAGTAATCCACCGCGGGCGCGGGGACCGCTTCTTGGCGGCACGACCTTCTTGATCAGAGAGGAAGGTTGCGCTCTTAGGAGGGAGGGCGGGTGCGGCGGCTGGGACTTCGACTCTCGTTGGCCAGAGGGGGGAAAAGCCGGGGCGTTGCCTGGAGAGAAAAAAATCGAGTAAGTGGAAGGAGGAAGCACGGACGACAAAGGGGGGGGACGAGGCGTGCATTTGGGTGCGCCCTTGAAAAAAAGGAGAAAACCTCAGACGCGATGCTAAGAGGTACTGAAGGAAAGGAATGGAAGGAGGAAGGGCAAGAAAGGACAGTCGAAAAGCTGTACGCTCATTTGGTTCACAAAGACAGGAGACTTGTGGCTCTCCTAGGAGAAAACCGGTCTGGGGTAAAGGGGGAAAAAGGTAAGGCACGTTTTAAGTTTGCGGGGCTGATTCTTCCGATAGCGATCAAAGGGCCTTTGGAGAGGATTTCCATCGCAGCGTTCAGGGGAAAGGAAGTTCATATATTCTTTCGGGGGAATAGGGACCTGAGAAAGGGGAGTTTTAAAAGGGGGGGGGAATCTCGCGAGCTCTGCTGAGCATAAAATCGCAAAACTTAGGAACGGGGGAGAGGATTTCAAGGCGATTACAAAAGAGGACCGATGCTTCTCCCTCTCTAGTAGGGAATTCGAAAAAGAAAAGAGAGAGCGAACTCTACCCCGGGACCTAGGGTGAATTTGCACCTCAAACGAAAGATTGTCGGGGTCAGTATCGGTCGAACCCAAGCAAGGAGGGGTCACTTAGGAAGAAAAAGAGACCAAACACTATCTGACGAAAAAAAGCGAAAACTCAGTTGAGAGAGAGCAAAAAAAACAACTGATGTAAGGAATCTTGCTCAGAGGTACTTTTACTGGTCGCGAGCGCCTGTCGTGTGGAAAGTCTCTGCAAAAAAAACAAAAAAGAATGCCTCCGACTTCCAAGCTTTGTTAAAACGGGGAACGACAAAGGAGTGAAGGGGATACAAAAAGGAAAATAAATCCGCCCTTGCTTGAGGGTCGGCTCATAGATAAGCCTCTCGCTGTCGACGCATCGGACAGAAAAAAGATTCCGAATCGTCTCTCAGAACTCAAAAAACGAAGATAGGATCAGGGATGCAAAACCAAGGAGGGAAAACGGCGGAGACAACAAAAAAAAGGACCGCAAATAGGTACAAACCACAACACGCAAATCTAAGCGCGTCAAGGACTGGTCCTCATGCCCTACTACATCTGGTTTGAGAGGGGATAGGACGAAGCAGCAAAAAAAAAGCCTACCGCGAAGGAAAATATCCTGAACAGCGCGAGTTCGAGAGGCAACTAAGAGGAACAAAACCAGAAGAGGGGTTAATGGCAGGACAAATGAGAGGCAGCGCGCACAAAAAAGGCAAGTGCCTGCCCTGCCTCCGGGGGATCAGGCCTAGTCAAATCGAGATCTCGTAAGGGTGGGCAATCATTCGAAAAGTCAAAACCAGAGAAACACGGCCGAACCAAGGGGGTCGATCAAGAATAGGAATTAAAAGGGGGAATTCTACCTGGCTGTCTAGAAGGCCCAATCCCGTCTTCTGAAATAAAAAAGAAGTAGGATCGAACCTACACGGAAAAGGAGACAGAAAAGATCTCAAATGAAAAAGAGCCTTCCCACCTATTTCCTTCTGAAAGAAAGAAGAGAAGAAAAAAAAACCCTCGTGTGTAGTACTTAATAGAATGGTGCGAAAAGGGGAGGGACACGATAGGAGAACGAACTCCTAAAAGGCTTAAAAAACCAAGAAAGGAGGCTCGAGTTCGAAAGTACGAAACACTGGCGAAATAATTTGTTATCATAGGGGGAGCCGACGACACCGCCCTACAGAGTTTCGGAGAGAGAGATCTTTTCCAGCGCGGCTTCGATGATGTCGCTGAGAAACCAGGGGGGCAAGCTCTAACCCCTCTCTCCGCAGGAAGAAGGTGTGGGCCTGTTGGGGCTGCCGGCACTGGGAAATGCGTAATCTATCAACAGCACCAAAAAGATACCGGAGGAAGCTGCAACTCCGAAAAATCGGCAGCTCCAGACCCTAAAGCTAAGCGGCCAGGCCTACAAAAGAAAGTGCCGCAATGTGACCAGAAAATTCAATCTACGCATGTCGACAGGGTAAAAAGAAAGGAAGCTTTGGCGGCCGTCTCACGGCCCTCGGGGTAGGGGAAAAAAAAAAGGCAGCAGACCTAGAAACCTGGAAGGCTGCGATAACTAAGGATCAGTTTATGGGAAGAAAAAGAAAAACGACACCCAAGTGGAAAAAAGGCATCGAGTCCCGAAGCCAGTCAAGTAAGGGTCTGACATCAATGACTTGGTTGGAGACGTGTTCTGGACTGCGCAAAAAAGGGAGCTCGGGAAGAGGCAAAAAAAAAAAAAGGCGCGTTTTTCATCTACGCCTACTATGAAGGTAACCCGGATACCGTTCATTAAAAGTAAGACCATGAGAAAGCAAACGAAAAGGGGAAGTGACGACCTAATCTGGGGAAACTCGTTCAGCATATGAGCTGAAGAGAAGTCAACCGGGAGACTAAGTCGGGTGGAACGGGAGGCACGAGAAGCATTAAAGAGGCACGTACTCGTGGGGCGCGGGCGTCTGGTGTTGCCAACGGCTCTCTGAGACGGACCCAAAGAAGCTAAATAGATCCTCGGGAAAAAAAACTGCTCTACGAGAAAGATCCACATACGCGGGTTCACTGGGGAAACAAGGACAAAACAAAAAAAGACGCGAGGCAGGGGGGGCACAACAACGAAAAAGGAAAGAAAAGAAGTTTTGCAACAAAAGAGGCCGAAGCAAGAAAATCTCGCAAGGGCATAGAACGGTGCGATAAAAAGCAAGAAGCAAGGGAAAAAAACGCGACGGAACACCTACACAGAAAACACCGGTACGGCTCGCCCGCAGCAAAAAAACAGCTACGAAAGTCCAACTTCAAGTTGGAAAGCCCGGAGAAAGGATTCTCCAAAAAAAAAACAAGGTAAATTAGAGGAAGAAACTTCCGCGGCAAGTAAGAGATCTCACATCAAATGGAAAAGAAAACAAGAAAAAAAAACGGGGAGGATATAAGGAAAGGACTAGTGCTTGGAGGGTGACATAACAGAGAGATGGCCGCCTGGGGCGGCCTAGGAGAACAAAAAAAACATGGTTCCACCGACAACAAAAAAGAACCAAAGTTGGAAGGGGAGCTTAAGGGGACTTTAATTCTGCGAATCCTACCTGAAAAGAACGGCGGAAGGGTAATTCATCTCCCGGGCAATGAAACGGAAACCAACCGCCGAAAGACCAAAAAAGGAGGACAATGTGCGTAGAAAGGAGAGGTCGAATCCGCCGCGTCTCCAACTAATGACCGAATAGGGAGGGGAAAAATGGACCTCGTTCCTCTCAGTGCAAAGTGTGACCCAAAAATTCAAAAGGGAGATTTGGACGGGTCAAGAATATCAGTAGAAAGGCGGGGGGACCGACTTCCGGCTCGGGGTCCGATCCGATCCGAATGAAACCAAACTAGGGGATCCCAAAAAAAACAATTACCGGCTGCCAACGACTTCTTATAGGGGACTCTTTTCCGATTTAAGAAAGGGCAGCTCCTCGCCATAGATGAAAGTCCCATAGGGGGGATGCAAAAAAGAAGGGAAAAAATTCATTGCGTCGAAGGTGGGGAAACGGATCCGCTCGAATAAAAAAATGCTCAACGTGCACTCCCTATAGAGGAAAACAGATCCTTAAGGGTGGTGACTAATGAACTCGACCCGGCGCCATTAAAGGGAAGAAGCAAAAGGACAAAAAGGTCACCGCAGTCCTTGAGGGACTGGAAAAAAAGGACTTTTCCGTTGGGCATCTGGCTGAGACCTCTGGCCTGTCCAGGGGGGGAAGATAGGGAAACTCGGCAACCAAGAGACCGGTCGTGAGAAGACTGCCAGGGCGAGTAGGAGGCCTGCGGGGGTTTAGAAGCCTGGTGTAAAGCAAACCAACACGCGGCAGAAGAAGGGCACGACAGCTTAAGCAAAGGGGAGCGGGTGCCATTGACCGAAGGGGGACAAACGAATTCAAGGAAGAAGGAAAAATCTGAAAGCTAATCCTCTGGGGTCGCCGTCTTAGAAGAAGGGAAATAATTCTCGAACTGTCGGTGCATCGAAATAAGAACGTGCAATGGCCAACCAAAAAGCCAGGGAGTGGGAGGAAAAAATATCGGGGTGAGAAGCGAAACAACAAAATGGGACGCGACATCTCGGAAACAAAGGGGAAAGATCGATCACGGAGTTAGTACGTGAGGTCTTATTAAGAGTGCTCAATAAAGTTGAACTTCGCCCAGGTGCGGTTTCATGAACGAAAGAAGACTCGAAGCAGCTGGCGGAGTACGAAGGGGGAGTAGATTTGTAGGAACAATAGGGGAAAGAGAATACAAGGCGGGCGGTTGCCTAAAACCGTGGGAGGAGAAAGACTTCGTGATCGAAAGAGTAGGGGGACTGTGGCGAGGAATGACGTCGGATAAAACAGTGGGAGAGTGGAGTTCGCGCTCGGGTGGCCTCTGGAGAAAAACAGGGCGGGGGCCTGTCGCCAGAACGAAAAAGAATCCGGTGACTTCGCGAGTAAAAGGAAAAAGTCGTCTGGTTGGTTCCTTTTCTCCGAGCGCGCCACAAAGAAAAAACATTGGCGATATCGGGAAAGAGCCGTAGGAGGGCGGAGCCCTTAAAGAGTGGCCCAGATGGGTCAGCATCATTTGGGAAACTGCCGAACAGAGAGAGGAGCCGTCGGTCTCGAAAGCGAAAGATCTCATGGAAAGAGAGGGGATTGCTGGCTGCGTCAACCAAAAAAACCTTCGTAGGGGGGGGTTCATTGAAGAAAATAGACTTAAAGAGTACGAGGGAGAGACGAGGGAGGTGTGGCACTATCTTCCTTAGCCTAGGGGGGCTGGTTGAGGAGAAAAATCAAGTGCGGTAATC
>Ga0179591_1286104_pt1 | contig 10712 bp, 9 predicted proteins | sample CZOMad2_1_08_16f_FD_182891 | JGI IMG/M metagenome (GOLD analysis project Ga0179591, IMG submission 182891) | Vadose zone soil fungal communities from Angelo Coast Range Reserve, California, USA - CZOMad2_1_08_16fungal (PacBio error correction) | ecosystem: Environmental > Terrestrial > Soil >...
CTTGTGTTTCCATATATGGAGTGGAGCGGCGCAGTTGACAGCAGGAAGGGAGTGCGTCGTGGCCAACTCTGGAACCACCAATTGGAAGGCGCGACGGAGGTCTGTCAGTACAACTCAATTTAAAGACGGAAGAGGGGGTAGCAGGGAAGAGACGAGTGCTTGAAGAGATCATAAGCAGAAGAAGTTCACCGTACGGAGGGGTAGATGAAAAAAGGTCGGGCCCCACGGCCTGGAACACGCCGTCGTTGAACGGCTGCACGACGCACTTTCGAAGAAGAAGGAAGGGTGAGGCTTTTCCTCAGGAAACAAAAAAAAATGCCGAGGGCGGGTTGTTTTGGAAAGAGGGAACGAAATGAGGCTAAGAGGGAGGGACATTGTCCGGGCGCGAATCTTGTCGCGCGGATGGGCAGCCAACGGTGTAACAGGCTCGACTTATGAGTCTGGGTAAAAGAAGGAAACCACTCCGGCAGCGCGGGGAAGATTTCGGAAGCAAGGGAAGCAGTGTCGCGGTAATGGTTGGGGAGAGGACCTAGAGAGAGGATGCCTCCTCGCCGGGGGGAAAGGCGCTTGTCAAGGTGAAACGTAAGAGCCTTCAGAGGAAATGGGGGGACCGGCAATTCGCCAAGGGCCACCACAGCGTGGGGGGCTTCCGAACGCCCGTCAGGTCTGAATGGTCGAAAAGGTTGGTCAGGGTCGGGCTGGTCGAACGCCGGGCTAGTTCAAGAGACCAAGGTCTCTCACACACAGAAGAGGGAAGTGAAAGGAGCGACTGGTCGAGCCAGGGATGAGGAGAGGACCAAACCTTCCTAGACGCCATATGAAAAGCTGTCCGCGTTTGGAGCGAATTTGCAGTCTCCGGGAAGGTACACGAAAGGGGAAAAAGATTGTAATAGGAGGGAGGCTTCTTAAATGAAAAAAACAGTCTTTTCACCAGTATGGCTATGCGATTGAGTTGACCACTAGATCCTTCAGGTCAGAGCGGCATACCAGAGCTCCGTTACGGGGGCCGAAAGTCGATCAAAGTGAGAATTTAGGGGGAAAGGGAAGATGTCGAGCCTTCAGGCGCTGAATCAAGCAAAATGAGTGTCGAAAATGTCGATCCTTGAGGCGTGGCGAACCAGCTGAGCACCTTCGTCCAAGGGGCTTACTTGCGACCGGGACAGGGCAGCGCCTCGCCACACACGTGGGCGGGGAGACAGGGGAGAAGGCGAGTGCACCGATCGGTGCACCGATTTCCTCAATCAAGGAAGGGGAGCTAAGTCGTAGAGTCCCAGGAGGGAAAAGGGGGGCATGATGCCTACTCTGAAGGCATGAGGGAAACTTACCGTAGTCGCGCAAGAAAAGGCAAAGCGTTTCGTTAGATTCTCCATCGCGAAATGAAAAAGGAGGAGGGACAAAATCTCTCTCCCGGGGACCCAAGGGGCACTCCCAGGGATAATAACTCATCAAAGAGAAGGGGGTGAGGTCCGCGTCGCATCCGGGGGGGGTTTGGAAACTGTCGCTAGCGACCTCTCTTCTCCAATACTATGAAAGAGAGATCACAACAAAACAGAGTAGGAAAAGGGGGAGATGATCGCGGGCCGAAGAGAATAGGCGAAAGAAAGAGATAGAAAAGCCGACTGTCTCGTACAATGAAAGGAGAAGGATTTGCGTGGATCGTTAATTAAAAAGAACCGCTGGAAAAGGGGGGCAAATGAAACGGTCCAGAATGCGTAGTCAGTGACACAGAAGTCGGCCTTCGGCGAAGGGTAGTCCCTACAACGCGTGTCGGTGGTGGAAAGACTAATGAAGTCACTTAACATGAGGAGATGCGGCCGTCGGACCAGGGACTAAAACAAAAAAACTGTCGAACTGAGAAAAGGGGCAAGTGGATGTTTCGGGGGCGAGACTGTTGCTCCAGCGGCAAACCTAGCCTGCGACAAAGTTCTGTTGGAGGCGGACCAGCAGCACTCCCACGGAGTCCAATAAAAAGTCGGGCTGGGTCGACACGGCGAGAGGAAAATAAGGGGATCGAAAAATGCATGCAACGTGCAAGAGGGGAATCGGGAAGTCACAAGTTCACGCCCACAAGAAGACAATGTACGCTATTCGGCATAACCAACGTGACAGAGACTGGTAGAGTGTCGTCAGAAAGAAGAGAGGGGAGATGCACCGATCCAATCGAATCGCGAAGGTCTACAATAAGGGGGGCAACGCGACATCACCGCCTATGAAAAAAGAATCGTTGAAAAGTCTGGCCGGCGAGAGAATGTCTCTACGTTCGGGACGATAACAACGCAACGACGCGGGGAAATATGGGCGGGCGAAGTGATTGAGGGCTATCAGCCAATGGAAGTACACCGCATGGAGAAGGAAAAGGAAGCTGGGAGCGACCTGGGGGGGGGGGGGGAAGTCAGTAGGGTCGAGGCAACGGCGCTCAAGGTCGAGGCTGAGGTTCACTTACGGCGGAGAAGGGAGGAGGAAGGGACTTGTCCTGCAGCACGAAAAACCATGGGGAAGTCTTATGAAATGGTACGGACGCATGACGGAGGGAGAAGAGCACGCTTAGAAAGATGTCTACTGAAAAGAGGGGAGGTAATAAGTGGGAGGGGAAGGGAACTGACGCAGGTTCGGGAGAAAGATCCGGTTGAAGGGTCCGGTTATCAGCGAAGCGACAAAAGGACGGGGAGGGAAGAAACTACATTCCGAACAGTAAACTCGCCCCTAGTAAAAAATGGTAAAGTAGGGTCGGGAAGAAAAAACGCCCGCGGAAAAGGGGCTTTTTGGGCATCGGAAAGACCTGAAAAAAAAGAACCCTTAGGAGAAGGGAAAGGAATGCCAACCGGTGCGGGAAAAGGGCCTCCGAGAGCCGGGGGAGGCCTAAAAAAGCAAGCAGAACGGGGGAAAGACTTCTACGGAGCTTGGGCAAATGTCAATAACGCGAAAGCCGCCGCCCGAGCCGCTGAAAAAGGTTGACCGGCAGAACGCGGCTCAAGGCTTGTCTGCCGAGTTGGGGCGAACGTCCGGAGAAGGCACAAGCGGGGGAACAGAGGACAAAATGAGCCGAAACAGTACGAAAAGATTACTTAGGGAACAAAAAAACGGGAGAGACAGAGAAAAAAAAAGGGAGAAAAAGATATGATAAGCTTTGGGGGAAAAAGGACGTTGTAGGTTCGCTCATGTGCGCCCAACGGCGTCCGCGTCTGCACCAAAACCACCCTTGACAGGTTAGAGAAATTTCACAACTTCATAGGGAGGAGACTGTAATCGACAGTTGACCCAGTGACCGCAGTAGAGAAAGTCGTCGCGTAGAAAAGACTTTGCGGAGGTTTAGAACAAAAAAGCTGACCGGCGACGGCAAAGGGGGGGGCGGGACTGACGGCGGCGGAGTTAGAAAGAGGGATGGCGTGTTCTTTTTCGTTCCTCTATGAAAAAAAAGAAAATGCCGCCTCGGGGTTGTCACGCAAGAAAAAGAAAAGCTTAGGGGGGACGAAAAATCGGGCGCGAGTGGGTACTGGACGCCCAGTCACAGAGCCTTACCAGGAGGAGAAGTGCTTCGCTCTGGCAAAAACTCAAGGGCTGCGTGAGCGGGTCTGGAATGAGAAAGAAGCGAGTATCGCTGATTACACGGGCAGGGTGCAGATATTCCTGAGAAGCAAGGAAAGACGATCACAAAAGGAGGCGGAGGCTCCGGGGTCAGGGGGACAGGAAGACTAAGGCATGTGATAAAAAGGGGCAAACCATGTCAGGACAAGACATAGTTTCTGTCACTCGCAAGGAAGGGAAGCGAAAGTGTTGGGGAAAAGAGAAATGAACGCCATCGAACTCCTGGGGGAGGGTCCGGAGAAAGTCACAAGCACTCATCGCGAGCTTCAGGCGCCCTGGTCGGCAGCTCCATTGATGAGTCGGAAAGATAAGGGCCGCGCCGAACAGCCATAGTTACCGATCTAAGTTTGTATCGACGCTCCTGGAAGGTCCTCCTGTAACAGAGACTCGTGGGCGACGAATTGGGCTTAAAGGAGAAAAAAACGACGGCTGAAAGTGCAGGATAGTGAGAGAGGCCACAGGAACTCGCATGAAGGGGTATCCTCTACCAGAGGGGCGCCGGGTCGTGGCCAATATTCGATAAAATTACCGGAAGGTTCGTTAAACTGCTTCCGAGAGGAAGGAGGAGCCGCTTTCTATCAGAATTCATGGGGTGAGGGGAGGGCGTGAGGACGCCTTGAGAGGTGGCGCCGGGGCGGGCTCTTGGACGCTGAAACCAATAGCTGGAAAGAGACCGCCCCAGCAATTTGAGGAGACAGTGATCCTTCTCGTGGCAAGCGGGCGAGCGACAAGGATGGGACGGAACAGCAGGCCTTAGAAGTAGAAGTCGGCGAGAACGCCGGCCAAGGCCGACACGCATGCAGTTTGCCCTCATGAGGAGCGCACTACAAGGGGGGGAAAGCAACGCTCTCCACACGTAGCCCGACTGACTGAGGAAAAGGGGGGGGAAAAAGTTGGGTAAAGGGGGAAGACTACGCTCTCGCCCGTGGGACCTTAAATACGGCGCGACGGAGACTCCTCCTCAAATAGCGTCGCCAGAGGAGGGAGGGAAGAGAAAGTCGGTTTGTATTTCGGGTCCTCGTCGCATTCTCCGCGAGGCGCAATGGCAGCAGAAGACATAGAGTCAAAAAAGGAGGAGGGAAAAGAGAGATTATCTCGCAGGGATGGGCAGAAGAATCGCGAAAGACAAACACCCGATGAGTTCGACCCAAAGAAGGGATAAAAGGGGTCGCTTGTAACGGGAAGCTTATCCGAAGAACGTACAGATCAGGGGGAAAAAAAGAGCGCGAAGGGACCGGTGTCAAGCCAACGCAGACAGTCGGCGCTACTACCGGAAGGCACTACCTGGACACGAATGGAAAGGGCGACGTGAAGAAAAGAACTACGAATTACGCAAGGGTGTCTGGCGACATCAGACCGAGGGGGACAAGAGAATTAGTACCCGTGATCAGAAAAAAAGGGGGGGCTTGCTTTTCCAAGATATGTGGGCGAAGGGTACTTCCCTCCGGGAAAGTAACGGACAGCTTCAGCACCTGGGGCCAAGCTTAAAAAAAAAAAAAAAAAACGAAAGACTCACCCCATGGACCTGGATTGAGATATACTCGGCAGAAGTAGAGAGACGACACAAGTTCATCGAAACATAGGACCCGTAAAGTGGAATCGAATATTCGGAAGAAAGTGACGAACCCGGCGCCTTGAACGAAAACGGAAAGATTAGGTGGCACCGAGAGTAAAAAGCATCGGGGGGACCATCAAGGAGAAAGAAGAGGGAAATGAGGCAACTCCGATAGCGCCTATTACACCGGACATTCACGGTGAGCGGCTGCTGATACTGGACGAGACCGGGGGTTACTGATCCAACAGGCCTGTGGGGCATCGGGGGCGCGGTGGCGGGAATGGCTTAGAACTCAGTGGAGAAGAAAGGGAAGAGCTGCTACGTACTGGTGGAAACCAAAGGGATTTTCGAAAGAGCTGAACAAACATTTCGACCAGGGGAGAAAACTTCCCGGGCTGGAAAGGGAACACGCAGACACCCCTGGGGAGAGAAGGCGGACATTTCAGAAGCAACACGAGAGAGGGCCTGTCTTCAATAAAAAGCAGGGGGGGCAGACGGATGGCGGGGGGGGAGACGGCTATAGAAAACACAATCTCAGGGAAAGGACTCGCTGGAGGAATCAGGGTCAAAAGAAAAACCCGCGGAGTGAACAGGTGATCGCTCGAGGACCAAAGTTCAGGGGGCAGGAAGAACGCCAATAAGGGCTAAAGGTCTACCCTCCAAGGCGCCGACCAGCTCGTCCTATGTTAGGGGAGGTGGGCACGCCGGAAACTTTTTCTCTGGGGGGTTGGTATCTAGACCATAACACGACCGGAAACAAGCTCCGCCTGCAGCCAAAAAAGGGGGGAGAGTGCATCCTGGAAAGAAAAGGCGGTAAAAAAAGGGGCGTCGAAAAAAGATACCAGACCGGGGGGCGACTTCTTAAACTTGGGCAACGTCAAGAGCAGGGGAATTCAAGAAAAAAGAGGAAGGGGAACTTAACCTGCAGAAAGAAGGGTCCTCAAGGTGCAGGGGGACGCCGAGGCAGAAAAGGACGCCAAGCTGTCGAACGCCAGATTTAGCTACCAGGAACACAACTTTGACAACAAGAAGAGCGATGATATCAAAGGGAGAAGAGAGGGGGGTCTGTCTTGGGGGTGTCGCAAGGCGTTGTAGAGGGCCAGGTTAGACCCCTCGGCGACAGCTTGGGTAAGGCAGTCAGCAAACCGGAGACCAGCCAAATTTTCTCGCTGTTTTATGCAGGAAAAAACTACTCCTGTAGGGGGGAGGTCGGCGGAATGACGAGCTTGAACTTGGCATAGAGAAGAAGTCGTCCCTTAAAACTATCCTTGGAAACATTCGCCAAACGGAGCTTCTTTCCGGATGAGAAAAAAAGAGCACGGTGGACGCATTGAGAAAGGATGCTGGTTAGGTTCCGAGAAAGAAAGAAGTGACCGCAGGGCGTTTAAACGGCAACGATGACCATAGAAGACTGGGAACGTCGAGGGTATATTGAGACTCCAACGCATACCAGGCTAGAGTGACGATTCTGAGGATAAAACCGAAAAAACCAAGGCGCTGACTTAGAAGGCACAGGGCGTCCAGCGCGTGGCGGGGGGGTAACGGGGCGAAAGATTTGGGGGGGGGCACGTCAAAAGAAAGACTTCAACCGTCAGCCCGTCGGAAGTTCAGGGACGTTCAGCGACAGTTAAGCAGGAAGAGAGTGCCACGAGCAATCCGCCATGAAACATCTGTTTGATCACGCAGCCCGACAGGAGACTCGGACTGGGTGGGGCCGTGGAGCAAACTGCTAGCAATTGCAGGAGGGCGAAAGTCGAGGAGAACAGCAGAGCATCGTACTGGGAGACCTAGCGGCTGAGCGTGAAGACAACCAGGCCTATTTTTAAAGCTTCAGGAAAAAAGTGGGGATCGATAAAGGGAGGCCGCACGAAGCAAGGACACGACCCGAAGTTGCCGGAATAGTCCCCGATCTTCGCGGAGCAGAACCTCTTGTCTCGACCAGCTGTGTGAGAAAATCGTCTGAGAGGATCGCTGCAAGGGGCTGACGGACGTACCCGCTCCGGCAGTCCACGGGTGCAGAGATGAAGAAAGCTTGCCGTATAGACTAGAAAAAAGGATTGTTCAGAGACGCAGAGCCCGTCGCCAAAATCAAACAAGGACGCAGAAAGGGTAAGAGGGGGCTACAATGCATTGGCGGACCAGCCGGCAGACGCTTTACTCCGAGGAAAGGAAATATATCTGGCCAAGCCGGTGCAGGGAGAAGTGGACGAAAGGAAGGGACCACTCCGAGATGTCCGCCCAGCCTTGAAGTAGGAGTCTAATGAGAGGGGGGGCGTCGTAAGAACTGAAAGATAGTCAGAAGAGGCAGTGAGTAGTTCCAGCAGTATCGCGCAAAAACAAGAACCCTAAAGATCGGAGCAAAAAGGCCATTCTGGAAAAAAAAAAAAGCGCATCGCCCTTGGAAACGGGGGGGAGAAGGACGAAGAAACGGAGAAGAAAAAGCCACACGAGGAAGAGAAGAGGTCCGAGACCCTAGGTGAGGTCTTGTTCCTAGACGAGATTCTCCGAGCGAATTCACCAGGGAGGCGAGACAACTGAGGTATGGGGAAACAAGAGAAGAGAAAGTGCGCCGGGGGAGGAGGAGATCGAGAAGAGGACAACATACCCGATGACGGTCTCGGACAGAAAAAGAGGCCAAAAGTGGGAGAGTCTTCTCAACCAGGTCCAATGAAAAAGTCCCAAGCAAGCTCGTCGTCGTGGGGTTACGCTAAAGTCAAGGAAAGGACAGGAGGCTATGACGAAGATCTGAGGGGGAAGAAACGCCGTGTGGTGTGCGACGCGCTCCATACTGCTAGGTGGCCAGCTGAAAAGGGGCTAAAGTAGACTAGCGGGCAGGAAAAAGGCCCAATCTGTGCAAGACCTCCACGTCCACCTGCAGAAAAGGAGCGTCCAGTTATAAGTACTGCCGACAGGAGAACGAAATCACAGGGGGTTCGACAAACCTGCAAAGGACATCCGGGGGAAAGGCAAGGAGACGGGCGACGCGCAAAGGTCTGCAAAGTGCACTCAATAAATCGTCATACGGACAAGTGGGAGGAAGATGCCACCAAAAAAGAAAGACGCCCAGCGGGGACGGACGTCGGAACGTCAGCGTAAAGAGGTGGAGACAATGCATCTAAAAAAAAAAGATGGGGGGCAGAAAACTCGGCAAGACGATAAAACTAATTACATCACGTTCACTAGGGTCGGTTCCCGGCGGAATCCGAGGCGCAGGGAGGAGTAAAGAAGAACGGTGAACATATTGGGGCGGTTATCGGGCAAGAGGAAAAAGCAATGCTCTAACGAAAGGAGGGAAAAGGGCGACGGGAGGGGGCTGCGGCCGATAACGCCAAAGGGGAGGCGAACGATGGGGAAGCTCTACCGACAATGCCCTCGAGGAGGAAATGATCCCTCCACAACAAGGGCGAGGCCAAAGGGAGAATCAAAGAGGACATCGCGCTGAGAGGTTGAACCGGTCGAGACTGCACTGTTATCTACCTGACGGGAGGTAAACAGGCTATCCTAGTCCAAAGAGTGGCGGACGGGGCAAACGACGGAGGAATGCGGACAGAAAGTGGCTTAAACATGCCGCATTTCCTGGGGGTAAGCGCGACCGGAGGAAGTCGCCTATCTTCTGAGCAAGCAAGCCAAGACGCTCGCTCCCTACCACGGGAGACTGAGTTGGGGGATTTAAAAACAAAGTACAAAGTGGCACTTTTCTTGTTTGGGGGGTGCATCAGAGGACGACCCATGAAACGCAGCAAGCAACTCGTCTAATCGACGGGGAAGAATAGCCAGCTTGAAGCAGCCAAGGCAAAAACGGCGGTCAAGGCACGAACTCAAGTCCTCGACAAGATCGTGAAAAGGCGTTACGACTAGTCGCTGAAACGGGCAACTGTGAACATCGAGGGGATCAAAGTGCCTGGAGTGTGGAGAAGAGAGGGCGAGTCCTCGTGGCTGAAAAGAGGGGAAACCCTAGGACGCCAGAGGGTCTGCAAGGGGCGACAAACTCGATAACCTCGCAACTCCTAGGGCAACAAAGGAGAATCAAACCAAACAGGGAGGAGAAGACTGCGAGTGACCATAAGTGAGGGGGGTAAGTGTGACGCCCCATACGGCGACAGTGGAGGAGAACAAAAACTAGCAGTAAAGCCCCTTGGGAGCGGTCGTAGGGTCTCAACTCCATTAAACGGAAAGGCAGGTGAAGACAAAAGCGGGAAAAAGAAGGGCTTGCCAAAGGTTGCTGTCATGAGGGAGACCGCTGTCCCGCTCTTTCGGGGTAGCCGCAACAAAGGCTGGACAAGCGCTGCAAAGCCGCACCGGGGAAAAAAAGGACGCGGGTATGCTTCGTTGACAGGTGCGGGGGGAAAAAAGCACAAAATAACCGGAAGGGCTGCCGGAAGGCACGAAAAGAGGCGGTAGCTGAGATGGTACGAGGAGTGTAGCCCTCTTTGGGCGGACGCACGCCGTGAACAGTCTTCGAAAGGACAGAGGCTCAATGATCACAGAAGCACGAAGCGCGTGGAAGTTTCGGAAGAACATGCAGCGTGGTCGTTTACGGAGACGCCAGTTGGGAATAGAGGGGGGGAGAGAATCGCTGGGATCTCGTAAGCAAAATTCACCGAGGGCGGATCGACGGGGGAGCCTTAAGAAAAAAGAAATGGGTGCGTCCATCGAAAAGAGGCCAGACCTTGGGAGACGTACATCCCGGCAGGGGACTCGTAAGGGGCGAGGGGGTCTAGCAGAACTGCGCGCCTCGAAAACTTGAGGTCTTCGAAGAACAAGGCGGCAGCAAAAACGAGTCTGGGCAGGCGGAGTACGCGCCCTTTTCGGTAGCCATGGGGAGGGAAGAGTACCATACTCATAAGGCACATCACAGGAGTCGGGTCCGCGTTGGGATAGGGAAGACGGTGCAGAGAGCCGCCGGGAGTCGTTCTACGGGATTGTCATAGGACTTTACTTCGGAGTCATTACCAAATGTCTCGACCAGGGGCAGGGGAGACTCGCGGGGGCACTACGAAGTTTGGGCCGTTTCTGCTCGTCAAGAGAACCCGCGGAGGCACGGGGAGTCCAGTCCAATTAGGGGCCGAGTGCGGCTGAATTGTGGCAGCTCTCGAGCGGACTTAAACTGACGAGGCGCCCGGATCTCAGGGCAGGGTGGGAGAATGTCTCTTACGAATTGAAATGGAAAGGGGGGGAGAGGCCTTACTTCGGAAGAAACTACTGAGCCACAGAGCTGGCCCAGCGACGCGAGCGTGTACGCCGACCGATCGTGTCACCAAGATCACCGGCACGTTCAGTCACGTCGTCGGTAATAGGCCGGAGGTCCTTCATGTAGGTGCCACCGGGAGGAGCTCAAAAACCCGACACCTTCGTGAGCGAAATCTTCGCCAAGGGGAAGGCGACTTCTGCGAAGCGACAAAAAGGAATGAAGCTACAGTGGCAAGAAGGGCATCAGAAGAAAGAAGAGACAAAAGCCGGCGCCACTTCAAAACACACAAAACAAGAACCATTCTTTGAAAGGGACGGAAACGGACATCGGGGGGGGGGGTATGGTCCTCTTCGCATTCTCCGCTCCATCCAAACCGCGATA
>Ga0179591_1354317_pt1 | contig 10712 bp, 10 predicted proteins | sample CZOMad2_1_08_16f_FD_182891 | JGI IMG/M metagenome (GOLD analysis project Ga0179591, IMG submission 182891) | Vadose zone soil fungal communities from Angelo Coast Range Reserve, California, USA - CZOMad2_1_08_16fungal (PacBio error correction) | ecosystem: Environmental > Terrestrial > Soil >...
ACTGCGAAATGAGAACTGCTGCCGTAGTGCTCGTACAGGCAGGGAAGTCAAGAAATATTCACGGGCGGGAGGCACCAAAGGAAAGTTTGGCAGAAAAACGGAAGCCCTGCCGGGGTCTGTCCGACCTAGAAACACTTCAAAGACAGCACGGTGCAGGTGTCGAGAGGTCTCACATATAACCTCTAAGAACAAAAAAAAGGACGTGTGAAAAGAAAAAAACAAAAAAACACACCCTGCGGTCCCGAGCCTCTGTCTATTGGCCTCAGCTCTGAAACTTCAAAAATAACGTCACCAGCACCAGGAAGCTCAGTTTCTTGCAGCGCTGCAAGCGTGAGTCAAAGGGCTATGAACAACGGGCCTTCGGTACCTAAAACCGTGGGAGGCGAATTAAAAGAAACTGGGAGGCCACCCTCATCGGGACGCTAAAAGGGGTCAACTAGTTCGGGAAATACATCGTTACCGTCTACATCGAGTCCGAGTACATTACACAAAAGGAAAAGAAGAAGAAGCGCCAGAACTTCTCAGCAAAGTCGGAAGACCTCCCATGGTCGCCTCTGTTTCCACTTAAAGACGGATCGTCGCTATCCCCGCTACAAACGGCCGACCTGCAGTGCAGGATGAGTAAACTACTAGGACTTATCGAGGTGGCAACTAGGAAGGTAGTGGTTTGGGGCATTTCCTACGCACGGTACCCGGGAGAAAGTTTCAGGACGCAATTGCCGGGCCGGGCCGGGAAAAAAAAAGCAGCGACCTGCCAAAAGCAAAGTGCTAATCCCCCATGGATGTGCGCCAAACGTATCGAAATGCAAGAGACCACACCCAACTCATTCGTCAAGCAACTGAGAACGGGTACTTCGTGAGGCACGATGTTAAGAGGCAGGGCCTCTGGGGGGGGAAAGGATCACAGATCTTCCTCGTGGGGAAAGTGTAAGGAGGGAGGGTGCTCAAAAAAAATGACACGTAGGAGGGTTTGACTCAGTCGGGGAACCCACCGGCGTCGGGCTACCTCTGAGGAAAGGAGGTGAAAAGAGGGTCCTTCATCTTCGGACTAGCACAAGCGAAAACACTGATGGTCAGAAGGGCCGCCGCTGCAGCCTCGCGACGAGGCTAACGAAATCCGTTTCACTGATAGCATGTCGGATGCCAGATCGTCTCCGAGACTGGGACTCAATAGGGGACAGGAAAACAATACTGATCTTGTAACTGGCCGAAGGTGGGGAAGGTTAAAAGGCGAGGATCAACCGAAAAAAAGACTGAGTCAGCACCGGCTATCAAATTTCACATCTCGCAGCAGCTATACCTCGCGACATCGCCAAAGACGAGGACAGGCTTCCCTAGCAAAAAAACCTACTAAGTGAGAAAAGTTAAAAAAAAGGTGGCGCACAACATCGCCACTAAAAGTGGGTGGACGAAACAGTACCAAACCGTGAGGAAGGACGTCGACGGAGCGCGCCCCGGAAACCGGTGATTGCCGAAGACGAGAGCGGGAGGCTCAAGAAAATCCACCACCATGACTCGAAGGCACTGGAAGATACCGGCCACAAGTCAGGTCGACCTCAACCAGTAAAGGCTGCACTCAGGGAATGGATCTGAAGCTCGACCGAAAAACAGACTATAAACTAATAGAACGTAAGAAAGGCAACACGATGTCAGTGGCGAAGCGGGCGTAAAAGTCGATAAAGCGTCCCACGTACGTGTGGACCAAGCAAGGAAAAAAGCTGACACAGACCCAAGAGGAAGAGTGAGGCCAAAGAAAACCAAATGATGAAGAATTCAGAAAAGAATGTACTAAAAACAAAAATAAAAAAAAAATGGGAGATTACACAAAAAAATTCAAAACAAAAAGAAGGAGGAAAAAAAAAAAAAAGAAAACAAAACAGCAGGACGAACTAAACGACCAGGCCGTGGTCGTGAGGTAAGGGCGCAGGGAGAACGGAAAAATATTAACCACAAACAAAGAGCAGAGACGTGGTGGCGACCGTGAACGACGCCAGTTCCTGTACTCAAAGTAAAGGAGATCCTGAGAAGGAGGAACTAACAAACTTGGTCGCAGCGCCGCTGCAAAAAGAGTATCAGCAGATCTCTCACAAACTTAAGAGGAGAAAATATATTGGTTGGATGCACTGCTACGGAGAGGAGTTTTCTCGGGTAGTAATCTAGGATATATAGTCCTCGGCAAACTTGACACATCATTAGGGGACCGTGAGATCAACCCGAAAAACAAAAGACTCAGCGAAGTGCCCGGTTGGGCGAATTCCTCACCGGGACCTCTCAATAACATGTCGGGACGAAAACAGAGGGCCTGAGCGGTTAAAAGGTGAATTTGATAAGAGCAAAGAGTGGAAGAAAATGCACAAGGTAAATCTACGTTAACTTGGTGGGTCATGGAGAGCTCAGGAACTTTTCTTGACTGGAAAAAAAGGCTATAAGGGCGGAGGTTGTCCGAAGGAGACTCCCGCGTCGATGAATCCGTTGCCTTCGGAAAAAAGAAGGTTTTGTTAGACCGGGGAGGGGAAAAAAGTCCCTCGGCACGCCGATCATAAAAAAGCTGGCAGTGGAGCCCAGCTGCAAACAGTGTGAGGGGCCTGAGGAATGACGTGCACCAAAATTCCGTAGCGCGAAAACGAGAGGTCCGACGTCCGCAAGAAAAAAAACTGCTTCAAAAGAGTTGGGGGGAGGCCCACCGAGTGAAGTGGATGCGGGGTGGAAAGGAACCTGGTAAAATTGAGAAAGGTCGTCGTGAGAGGACTCCTCGTCGGAAGGGGAGACGGAGTCTAAACAGGGAGCTGGCTAAAAGTGGGTTTAGAGTGATGCAGGGAAGGCACGGTGTACACCGAAGGGGGTCACCTGGGCCTGCGCCGTCCAACAAATTCAAGGAGACAGAGTCGCGAAAATTAACTGGTGACAATTACTCTAAACTCGGGGTCCGTCAATAGGCGAGAGCAGGCACGAACAAAGAGAGAAGAGAAGACCTAGTAGACGGTTGAGAAAAAATCTACCTGCCAAAGTGGGAACAGTGGCATGAGGACGCGAAGAAAGGACGGAATCCGAGATAAACTAATATAAAATGCTAACGCATGGGAACTTGGGTAACGCCAACTGAGGAACCTCTACTGATAACTAGGGCGCACGCCCGACAACTTAAATCGATCGGGATAAGGGACAAAGATCAAAATTTCCAGGAGGAGAGGGGCAACACAGACCAGCACGCCTCGAGGAAAGGTTAATAAAAGAAGTCCGACAGGAGGGGGAGGGTTGATCTCAGATCGAGTAAGCAGTATTGCAACAAGCTCTAAGGGGAAGGGATTCTCGGTCAGGACAGACCGCCGGGAAAAGGGGTGGGGGGGGGGGGGGGGGGGGGGGGGGTGGTGGGGGGGGGGGGGGCATAACGGGCTAACACAGCGCAAAGTGTGCCCGTAAGACATGGACCCGAACCGACGGAAGCAAGACTAAAAAGGAGGGGTCACCGTCCGCCCGTGCACAACTCGGACTTTAAGAAAGCGGGGGGGGAACGCGATAAAAGAGTGAGCAGCCACGTCGTGAGAAAGATCGAGAACACAGGTGAGGACCGACAGGAAATCCTACGTCGTATTAAGAGCCCGGGGGGAAAAAGAAGTTATCGCGAAAGAGAGGTGGAAAGAACCAGTGCCCACGACCAGCGGCGGTACACTTCAGGGGAACATCGGCGTAACGTACCCGCCGAAAACCTCTCAGGAGAAAAAGCTGTGAAAGAACAACTGCCGTCCTGCGCTGATCGCGGTGAGCGAAGAGAGGAGGCGAGCAGGGGTCAGCGAGAGTCTCTGCTACAAAAGGAGGAAAACATTGTGTTGACCGCCGGAGGGGTGAAACACACCGCCTACCTCTAAAACTACCGGGCACGACGCTGAAAAAACTGCACGCAAACATAAATCTAGGAAAACCACAAAACCTTCGCGTAAATAGGAGTTACGATCAAAAAAAACCAGCCGGGGGAGACCACGAATACGCGGGCCGAAAGGAAAACGTACGAGAAAACGATCCATAGAGGCGGTCAGGAGCGATGAGGTAGCAGTAAACCAAGGGACCGGGAGAATCAAAATGAAAAAAGGTTATGCCTGGGAGACACAAGTGGATGAAACTCCTCTCCGAATACGCCTGCCCGTCGGCAGGATTGAGTGCGGAGAACGTAACACGCGCGCCGACTCAACGGGTTCTTTATCCTGACGAGTGCAAAAGGAGTCAACCCTTCGTGTACATCAAGAAGAGAAGGCCGGTAATGACCTCCGAGGGGGAGCCACCGGGCGACCGCTTTCCAAAAAAGAAGACAGGTTTCCACGCCTTCGGCTCGCCGCGGATCCCTCTTCCTGGGGCAAGGAATAGAATGAAACTCCTAAGGAAGTTGGTAAAAGCGGAAGAGACACGAAAGGATGTAGATAAAAATTCCAGGGGTCTGCTCAGGGCCCACCTTCGCGAATGGGTAGAAGATCAAATGAACCCAATTGGGTAAAAAATAAACTACCAAAAGAGTTGAACTGATAAGCATAGTCTCAATTGAGACCCTCGCAAAAATCTGTACGCGGAAGCAGGAGGTGGGTATCATTACCAGGACGGAAAGAAGGAGAAGAACTAAGGAGTCGAGGCGACACAAAAAAAGGACAAGAGTCCTCTCTCAGCCAGGTGTCACCTTAGAGAGACAACAAAAGAAAACAGGGAAAAAAGACTTTACGGGTCCCCGCCGTAAAAAAGACATCAACTACCCAAAAAAAACAAAAGAAACTGTGAGAGTAATGCTATGGAAAAAACATCGGAAGAGGGGAGGAGAGGATTCTACGCGCATGACTAACATATCATCATAAAAAAAAAAAGTAAGATTTAAATATACTATGCGGAGACCGAAAGGACAGAAAAATAAACGTTTGGAAATGAATCCTTCATGGAAGAATTGTTGTGGGAGGAGGGACAGGGGGGAGACCTCGGCCACTGTGGGGCTAGGACGGTCGACGAACGATCGACCTTGCTCTCGAAAACAGGTTATTATTTGACCAAGGGGAGAGAAAGCTGGTGAAAAATGAGACGTCGAAAAAGGCATAGTTTAAGTCAGCACCAGTCGACGGCTGGATCAGGAACGGGGAACTGTCGTCGCAAGAAACCCCCTTTAAAAAATGCGCGCAGCGTCGTTGCGGACGAGCCTGAAAATGGACGTACGGTCTGCGCGTTGGAGAGGGGGGATGCGTGTATGTCCTCATAACGGACTGGCACACCTCTAACGGTTGGGGGACTCCAGAGAAAACGGCTTGACGGTGAACGGGGGAAGTCTCTGAGAAAGATTCCGGGAGAGGCGGAAACCCGCCGAAGAGTTAACAGAAAAACAAAGGGAACCTGGAAGTAAGGAAAAGACCTCCGAAGGTCGGGGGCTGGGTAGCCTAACAACGGTGGAAAGAAGAGCGGTTGGGATGCCGTTCTCGAGTCCACGAGAGTGAACCATCCCTCGAGGATCAAAACAACAACGTAAGTCGCCCGCGGAGGGAGTCATCTGAACAGCTAGAACCCCGAGGGGAGGAAAGGAGGACCCATTCTACTAATAAGCGACGGTTAAAATCCCACGTTTTCCGTTGATAAAAAAAGGGGGAAGGAAAGAAAAAAGAAGAATGTAGGGGAACCGAGAGGTGTTGACTGAAGACGTCAAACGAAACCCTGACGCGACTGGCTGGGGAAGGGGGGACGTGCTAGTCAACTTCCTCTGGGCAGAGATAGACGCCTTCAGCGGGTGCCACGGGGGTTTTTGTTCTCAGGGAAAGGACGGAAGGGAGAAGGCCGCCTGAAAGAGGAGTGCATAAATGATACAAGGTCCTGAAGAACGTTCGGTAGTCGAGAGGGAAGTCGAAACTTCGTGTTGGTCAAAGTTTCACCACAAAGAATAACATAAAGGTCACGAAAGGGAGGTGTTCTCGATTGAGTCGCGCTCAAAAAACAGCAAATGTCGTCGGCCGCAAGCGAAAAGGAGGAATCAGTAAAGTAAGTTGCATTGGAGAAACATCGGGGCCTGTCTAACGCCAAAAAAAGACCGGACTCTCTTCGTCAAGGGGCGCGGGCGGGTCTGGCCAACCTTAACAGACGTCAGGTAATGGTAGGACGGAGTTGCAAGACCGGGTGAGTGGGGAGCATAGGATAGGGGGGGGGGGTAAGGTGGGGGGGGGGCTGAGTAGTGGGTTTATGTGGGGAGGGGTGAATGTATGGGGGGGGGTTGACGGTAGAGGAGGAGGAGCGTAGTAGGCACAACTAACACTGATTCTACGCCGTAAGGAGATTAATAAGACATGCCCTGAAACCTTCATCCAGAGACTTGTCATGCCGCCGACAGAGACTCCCCGGCCTTTTCGTAAAGGGGGAAGAAATGGCCATTCGAAAACAGAAGGACCTGAGGACTTCCAATTCCCACAAAGGGTTCAGGAGAAAAGGTCTGACCGCGGGCACTAGGGCAGACGTCCGTTCCGCAGAGCGGGGCAGGGAAAGGAAAGAAAATAAAAAAGGGTAATATGATCGACTTCAAAAAGGAGTAAATCAAAAAAAAGGAAAGAATCTGAAGCACGAATCAAAGCTTGCCCAAGAGCACCGGTCGCCGCATACAAGTACGCGTCGAAAAGAATTGCAGTCCCTGGCGGTTGCAGAGCAAGACGGCGGAAGAGGGAAGGGAGCCGGTGTCCCTTAACGTAAGGGGATGGGGTCCGGTATCACGCCGGGACCGTCGACTGAGGCGGGGAGGGGACTCAACACCGAACCCTGGCGTGAGTAGAATAGGGAGGGGGGCGAAAGAAGCCTGATCATGCTGTCATCATAATTCTCAAAGATGAAATGAGGATGAGATAATCACCAAGAAAAAGAAGGAGGACGAACTACGAGTGACTTCAAGGAAGGATACGAATAAGGGACCGACACGCAGACATTTCTATCAAGGGAAAATTCCGAGTATCTAACTTATGAAGATGAGGAAACGTGGTTAAACGGGACGAATAGGGTACCCACCGGAAAAGGGAGCTCTCAAAAAACTAACGCAGAGATCAGCACAGTCTACAACTGGGCACTATAAAAAAAGACGCAGCTGCTACGCCAAAAAGCAGGGGATCTACGAGGACGCTTAGGGGTACTTCATAAAAAAAAAACAAGGTCAAACCAGTTTGCAAAAAAAAAAGCCGTCTGACGCCGGTGCACGAAAAGAAGATACTGACGGAATCAAAACAAAGGACGTCGTGACGCGTGAGGTGAAGACCGGCGAGGAAAGAGGTCAGAGGGGAGTGAAAAAAAAAAAACCTCCACATATTAGGATTCGTGAATCAGCTTGCAAAACGTCCAAAGATGGGTGGGGTACATCCGTCTGTGAAAAAGAAGCTTTGGTTGAAATGAAGCATAGGGAATCCACGAGCCAACCTTTAACTTCGGAAAATAGAAATGTAACATGAAAGCACGAAAAAACTTTGCGAATCAGGGGTCTCCCTTGAAATCAAAGCCGCTGATTTTTAACTGCAATCCAAAGAAAGGGGGCTGTAAGGCCCATCCATCAAAATATTGGGGCTCTCGAAACACCTGGGAGGGAAGACTCAATCTCGGGAAGTCGTGGACAGAGAAAGACGAATTGAAGTAAACAGGAAAATGGTGAGTAGCGCGAAAAGTAATCTAAAGAAGAGGAGGGAAGGTGAAAGGTTGAGCAAACAAAGTGAAATAACTAGTCTCGTTGTACGTGGTGGGGTGGAGGGGAAGAACTGGAAAGACTCACCAGAAAAGATGAGAGTGGACGGGGCCGAGCTCAAGGTAATAGAGTGCAAAAATCCAAACTTGAGTCCGCCAAACGTTGCGCTGGCCCAAGTTGAACTCGCTCAAATGTGCAACGGGAAGGAGGGAGGATGGCTACATCGGGGGGTCCACGTATACCAGCTTAGGAACGGCTCACAAAAGCAGCTCATAGGTCTCGCAAAGGCATAAAAGCTTGTTCAGTTAATCGTATCTTATGCCCAAACAGCACCATGACTGCGAAGTTTAAACGGGGGGGGAGGAAATGAGCACGCGAGACTCTCTCCTTTTTCTCTCGGCTTGAGGTTTCTCGGCTCGACTAAAGTTCTCTTTTTGTCTGTGCGCGTAAACCGGAGTCGAGCCGGTCCTCTCTTCCTTAAGTATCTCTCTGTGGCCTTCCCTGAATGCTCATAAAAAACAGACACACACAACGGAAATGGCCAGAAGGGGAAAGTGCAGTGCGAAGGGGGTAGAGCGCAAAAAAAAAAAACGGTGTTGCGAGGGGGAAGGCGCAGGACAGCTTGCGAAGGGGAACACAGGAAAAGCGGGGAGAAAAGACCCAGAGACCGAGAAAGAACATGAGCTGTCACGTCGTCCCAGGGGAGAGTAGCGTTATCGAACTCGACAGGGAGGGAAGCTTTCGAACAAGTAAATCCGTGGAACCAGCTGGCGCACGCAGGTGCTGTCGTTCTGAAGAACTGGCCACAAGAATAAGCATCACGAGAAGCAGACCAAGGGAAACCAAGTCGCTGATATCGGTGCATACGACGGGTCAGACGTGTGTCTGCCCAAAGAGGAGAAGAAAGGAGGTGGGATAAAAGTGAAAACTCGACCAGAGTTTACACAGACGCGCGTCTCGTCGAGGTGCTACTTCAGGACGAGGACTTAGACTGGGATAGTGAGGTGTAGTAGGGGAAAGAGACGTGCGGGAGAAATTTGAGGAAAAGTTTCACAAGGGTTGGGGCACCCGGTCACGCCGAAGGAAAAAGGGGTCAAATAACTGCACTAAACCTTAAAGGCCTAGCCTAAAGCAAGCAATGCTCGGCCGAAAAACACGCCTTGACGTCCCTTGCGAGGGGTTAAGCGCGGGATGCCTGACGCAGGAAAAAAGTGGGGCCGAAAAAAAAAGAGGAACGAAGCGCTGTCGAACATTCGACAGGATGTCTACAAAAAGAGGGAGAGAATTTTAAAGAAAAGTAAAACGGAAAGAAAGGCCATCACCTGCAGCCTCCGTAAAAAAGGCCAACTGCCTAATCAAGAAAGGGAACAACTTGCCTCTTCCTCCGTCTAAAGAGGAAACAGACGGCCTAGGAAAGGGGAGAAAGAATTAAACGGGAGAAGGGCCGAAGCAGTAAAGCACGAGGAATGATGTCAGGTGGACGCGTTACGGCTCTTGCAGAGAAAAAGGGGGGCAGAAACCATGTCGCGAGGAATACTCCAGGAGGACGAACCACAAATGTGAAAAAGAACATGTACAACAAAAAAAACAAGATGGATTGCCTGACAACGTCTGTGTTCACCGACGGACCGTGGCACGGCCAAAAAGATGAAAGTAAAAGCTGTGGACAAAGAGGACGGACAACTTCTCGGAGCTCCATTTCATGTATGGGAACGGACGGCTAATGCGGCGGCGTCGCCTAGGAAGGGAGCAAATCAAATCCGAAATTTCCCTTTCACGATGTTTATCCGCACGGACAGCCCACTCCACGAAAGCGAACCTAAAGTCAGGGGGGAAAAAAATCAGACTCGGAAGGGGAAAAAACCGATGAAACATAGAGTGCTCCCGAAGAAGTACGCAACCCACGCAAAAACGAGGAAAAAAAGGAAACCAAAAATCCTATGCTACTCAGGGTTGCGAAAGGGAAGACTAAGACAAAGAAGGTTGAAGACGGCGGACGAAAAAGAGAAAACAAAACGCGCACAAGCGCCGCCTCTGAAGGGGGGGGCCAAAAGGGCGGGGTGAACACACGGACCGCATCTGAAGACCAATGACAGTCTTCTGCGGCCTGGGGGGGGGGGGGGGGGTTGGGGGTTTGGTTGGGGGGGGGTGATCACGCAGACATAATTAGGCTCAAAAAAGACTCAACCCCGGCGCCACGTGCTTCGAGGAGTAACAAGCACGCCTTGGAGAAAGCGCGTCGGAGGGACCAGCACGGAAGGCCCTTCGCCATGTAAAAAAACGGAAGGCCCTAAGTAAGCTGCGGAGGAGAAGCGGAGCCGGAGTGAAAGAGAGGGGAACCTTAGCAAAAAGTACAATGGGGTACATGACCGAATTGGAGCAACAGGGCGGAGGGCGTACTAGCAAGAAGTCAAAGCAACTACCCGCGGGAAGCTTGGAGACGGAAGGGAAGAACGTCTGTTAAAGACGTGAGGAATTAACCCAGGCTGCCGGAAAAAGATTAAAAACTATTCCCCGCTCCGTGAAACCGGGGCTGCTAACGAAGGAAGGTGAGGAGGGATTCCCGCAAATAGAGTGGAAAACGGGTCTGAAAAATCCGCCAAGAGGGGCCCCAAAAGACCTCAATCTGAAAAAAAATCGGTCTCCTATAGAGCAGGGGGAGAGAGGGGCACCACCAGGAAAGGTGAATCAGAAAATACGGAGAGCACAATCCGCTAAAAAACAAGACTACTGAAAATTCCGCGGGTTTGGTACCGCGAAACGCGTAGGGAGGCCGCAAAAAGGGAGGGGGGGAGGGAGCCAATCAACGGTCGAAAGGTAAGATCCAGAGCACGGAGTCGCGGAAGGAGGACATTACAGGCAAGGGGCTACCAGAGGATATAAGGGGGTACTTCGAACAACGGTGCTAGAAAAGGAAAGGTGAGAGCGACTAATTCATCTAACCGGAGACAAAGTGGCGATTCTACACTGTAACGATACAACAACGTAACCAACTAATTCTAAGAAACCTGGCAAAACGACGAATCGCAGATCTACGCGACGGACGATC
>Ga0179591_1362194_pt1 | contig 10711 bp, 10 predicted proteins | sample CZOMad2_1_08_16f_FD_182891 | JGI IMG/M metagenome (GOLD analysis project Ga0179591, IMG submission 182891) | Vadose zone soil fungal communities from Angelo Coast Range Reserve, California, USA - CZOMad2_1_08_16fungal (PacBio error correction) | ecosystem: Environmental > Terrestrial > Soil >...
GTAGGTAGTTTTTTCCGGCCAAAAAGGTTGGATGTATGGGGGACGTTCACGCTAAACCTGGACAGAGAAAGGGGCCGGGGAAAATCAATTCCTTACAATAGGATTCGGTCGTCGAAAGATAGTCTCTTTGACAGTCGAGGTGCGGAAAAACTGAACCACGAAGATGCTTTACAAAGCGAAATAACTTCGTAAGAAGGGGGGATCATTATCTTTTGTGAGGGGGTCAGGTCCACCTTCGCCTTGTCAGGGACCACGGAATGGAAGGAGAAAAAAAAAAGGAGGAACGCAAAGAAGAGTGTGCCCTGCTCGAAGTCTTTCTGGCAAGTCGATGCGGCCACTACGAAAAGGTTTGGGGGGCTGGGAAAAATCACAGGGAACGTTTAGAATCACAACCACCTTCGTCATGGCTCTTTTTTGCAACAACGAGGAAGTTAAAAGAGTATCTGAGTGGAGGAGGGACGAGGGGGGGCTAGGAAGGAGAGGGGTGGAGGAAAGGGGAATGTCCGTGGTAGAGCTTCCAAATGGCTGGGGATCACTCTAACAAGGTGGAAAGCATAGGAATAATGTAGGGAGAGGAATCATAAAGGCAAGCCAGAGGGGGGGCCAGACAAGGAGGGAGCAGGGGGATCTGGTCAGCAATCGTTCAAGCATCCCGTACGCCATAGAAAATTATGGGAGCAAGGCGTGAGGTGGTCCTATAAGAAAAATCGACATCAAAAGGGACCAAGAGTTAGGTGAGAAATGAGGAGAAAGAAAAGTTGCAAAGTTTCTGGACAGGCAATTAGAGGCAGTCGTGATGCTCGCTCAAGAGGAGAAAGAGATGGTTGAGAAAGCGGAGGACAAGGGGAGTTTGCCCAGGGGGAGGGGGAGGGGGGGAGGGAGTGGGAGTTTTAATGAAAGGGCACTTTTGTCGGGAACAAGGGAGGGTGTTCTTTGAAGCGATTGTGGGGAGGGACGGTGTTGGAAAAGGGGAGGGGGGGCTGGAGGATGGTTGGTTGCCAATACTAATGGGTGCTTCTGTGGGGAATGTTTCCGGTAAAGTAGGGTAGACCTTAGTTGTCGGCGGGTCCTTATGGGAACTGCTACCAGAAAGAAATAATCCTTCCTTCGGGGAATTTGTGAGGGTGGGCGTAAATAAGAAGTAGGAAAGTGGGGGGGGGCTTCACAGTTTTCCAGGGAGGTCACCAAAGTTCCCCCCCCACAAAGGGTCCAACAAAAAGGGTTAAAACTCAATAAAAGAACTCATAATCCATAGAACTGAAATCTCTTAACATAAAGGGGCGTTGCGTCGACCCTGAATTCAAAGAAGAGAAAGGACTGAGGGGATAAGAAAAAAATTCAAGGTGTCTCCTAGGAGAGAAAGAAGAGACTGAAGGGGAGGGTATTTAGATAGGGAGAAGGAGTGGTGTCGTACCGAAGCCGGTGACCAAGAAATTTTGGCTCTGGCAGGAAAAGGGGGGGGGGTATCTCGAAAAACTACCTGGGGAGCAAAACTTGCGGCGATGGGACTCCGGGGAGGAAGGAAGGGTTTTCGTAAACAAGGGGCGGTGGTCGGGGCGGTCCATAGAGGATTGTGGTGAGTGCATGGGCCATGAACTACTGGAGTCTCCGAAAAGGTGTGGAAAAAGAAACTGACATTGAGAGAAATATTCCATACTGGGGGGGGGATAAAATACTATCAACATCCTATTACAGCTCGTTGGAATAGGGGAGGGAACGAGAGAGAAAAAACGTCTTTCAATCTAAAGGGGCGAACTGAGATCGGAACATGGCTGCTAGTGTTTGAGGGGTGGCGACGGGTCTCGACAAGAGCCAGGTCGGAAGGGGTAGGGCCAAAGGGTTGTAGGGGGGGAAAAGGGGAGCAAGGGAGGGGGGCAGTCCCGGTTGTTTCGAAATGGGTGGTGGGCGGCTCTTTTATGCTTACAACGGAGCCGCATCAATAGAGAGGCAGCCAGACTGAGGAAGAAGAAGGGGGCTTAAGGGGGGATCTTAAGGAGGAGGGATCTTCACTTATCGTCCTTAAAGGGGGGTATTCTCCAGGTCTTTGCCGAAGTAGACCGAGACAAAATTCAAGGGAAGAAAGGGCTGACAGGGAAACAGAACGCCCTGTTTGAAGAATAGTACGGGAAAAAAACCAGGGAGTCCTCAGCTGCCTCTCATGAAGGAGGAACCTGTGGTTGTCTGAGAAGAAGGGGGAAAAGGCCAAATGTGTACAGACCGAAAAAAGCCAACGGGGCAGCTGGTGGAGGAGAGGAATGACTGGGACTGGGCCAGAATCGGATCTGGGGGTTTACACGTGGCGTTTTGGAAAGCGTCGGCGTTGCAGAGGAGGTGAAGGGAGGAGTGAGCCATAGAGAAACGAGGGCGGGCGTAGGGCAGGGGGGGTGTGTGAAGAGGCAGAAGATCTCTGTTGGGAAAGCGCCAACTCCGATAGCCGAAAAGCGGGGGGAACGTTCCCGGAGATTCAAGGAGGAGGGGGGGGAAGGGGTTTTCGCTATTAAGAGAAACCTCAAGGTTTTCGGTAGAGGAAAAGGGGAAGAAAAAGGAGGAAGCGCGATGTAGAATCACAAAGGGAGGGGAAAAGAGGGAGTCTCCCATAAGGAAAGAAGGGGAAAGGCAAACTCCTGTTCCTGGAATCCTGGGAAAAACGGAAAAGTTCTTTGGAATCCCCACATTCACCAGTGCGCTCTCATATGAAAGATCCGTGCTGCACGGGGAAAGGGACGGAGGGGGAAGACCGAGGAGGGCGAAAAAAAAAGAAACAAAAAAACAAACATAGTGCATCGTGAAAGGTGAAGGGCCCCCGGCCCATATACATTCGAAAAAAAACCACCTTATTACTTGGGAGGAGTTTATCTGTTCCAGGTACAAATTTCAACGGGCATTTTCGTGGGAGGGGGCTGACTGTGGGGGAGGGAGGGGGGGGCCTCAAAAAAGATACGGCCGGGGACACTGGGAACGAGAAGCAATCATTTTCCCTTATGAAGGTGTAATATGTGTGGTGGATAACAGAGCCGTCTAATAAAGCAGGAAAAAAGGGGAGGGGGAGAAAGGAAAGGAGGACCCGCACTTGATCATTTCAGATCCCAGGGGTATGGCCGACGAGGGGCAAGGCAGACGAAAAAACGCGTTTTCATCGACCGAAAGGTGGAGGGGTCCGCCCTCGCGACGCAACTCCTAAGGGAAGGAGGAACTTCACGAGGGGGAGCTAAAGAGGGGGGGGGGGGGGAAGGAGACGCAAGGAAATGCCACCAAAGCGCTTAAGATAAAAGGGCGAATCAAACTCCCACCGCACACAAAAAACAAAAATCCCTGCCGGGACACGGGCTCAGAAAAATAAAGAAGGCGACAGCGACACACGCCAGCAACCACGCAACGCACCACATATCATACACAACATACATCAATCTGGAAAGTTCAGACAGAGGCATAAGAAACCATGGCGGCCCAGGGGCTTTGTGGCGGGGGGGGTATCAGTGGGGCAGGGGGGGAACAAGAGGGACAGAAAATGTAACGTTTTCAGCCCTATTTAGGGGTTCCCTCCCTGGACGACTACTATGCTAACTTGGGCGGGAAGGAAAGCCCGGAGGATTAGGAATCGAAACGATTGGAATACTTCAAAATAACCTTTGAGGCAAAAAAGTCCTCCAAACGGAGAGCCCGCCTCCTAAGGCTACCCAGAAGGTCCAAGGAAGCCCATGCAAATTGCTCTTAACAGTATAAAAAACACAGCTATGGCGGCGACAAGGGCAAAAACTTGTACCGAACCCTCAACTTGACAACAAGCCGTACTCAAGAGAAAAAGGGTGCGGGGGGGGGGAAAGGAAGGCTCTAAAAGAGAAAAAAAAAGGGGAAAAGAAACGGAAAGACCTGGAACGGAGAAGCAAAAAAGGGGACGAACCTACGCAATCGACTACTGGGACGCTTAGTAATTCGCGCAGTGCCGCTGGAAAGACGGGATGGACGGGGAAGGAAGAGACAACGGCAGTGGTCTCGGAGGGATGGCGGGAAGGATAAGGGAACTTAAAATGCATAAAAAAATTCTTTGCTGACCAAACGGGCGGCGACTCCAGGAGGGATTTCCTGAAAGGCAACCGACTCAAGTATGGGCACCAAAGCAGAACAGGCGGGTGGGAGACAAAAAGTTCATCAACCATCTTCTCCAGCAGTCATCTCGGTGAGCCGAGTGTCGCCGGGAGAGGGCAAAAAACGGACAGAAAAAACCGAGAATCTGGTACGGCGTTCTGTTACGACAACAAACCCAAATTTCCATGCCCCCCCGCCATCGTACGGCGTAGGCAGGGGGGGAAGACAGTAATAACTGCATGATTCCTTTCGTATCTTGAAAGCACCTTTTGTAGGGCGCCTCCATGTGTTATTTCAGCGAATTTATCCGTGGCGGGGGAGGGGTGCGTGACGGACGGGGCATGGCGGCCGGACCGAATGGCCAGGGTCAAAACCCTACTAGACGACACCCCCAAAAACGCGTCCGAAAAGGAGAGGCATCGGAGTAAACCGTCAGCAAATAAAACGCAATTAGCTAAAATGCTTCACAATGAAGGCAACCAATCCTCCTGTCTTGGTGAAAAAAAGGAAGGGCGACCGCAAAGTGAAAAGGACACCAAAATAACAATACGAAAAACCAGCAGCGAGGAAGTTATAGGGAAGAAAAAAAAATGAGGAAAATCCACCCCCACCCTCAAAACAGAAAAAGTCCTCAAAAAATCTAAAAAAAGACCCAGACCTATTTCTATCCGTGAGTCGGAGAGATAAAAAAGAACTGCCGACCAATGGGCACTGCTCCTGAATGCAGGGGAGGTCTTTTCTCCTCATCACGAACTGGCAGGTGTTGGGGAAAAAAGGGAGTTTCTTGGCTGCGAAGGGGGAAAACAATACGGGGAATGGATGAGAAAAGAAGTAGCCGATAGTACCGGAAGCTGTGTGACAGTGAATTTTCTCGAAAATAACCATGCTACGTCGGGGCACCTGGCAGCCGGTATGGGGGGGCCATCTAAAGAAAGGAAGGGTACCCGATGTTAAGAGTGGGGGCCAATGCAGAAGTTGGGGTAATAATGAAAAGGAACTTCCAGCGCTCAATAGATTCACGAGGAGAGAGACAGGAACTGTCACACTCGAAAGGGTGGTGAAAACATAACAGAGCCACCCCAGGGTTTGGGGGGATTCACCAAGGGGAGGGGAGGCAACGGGAAAAAAAATTGAGTGGGAAGATCGATGCCAAAAAAAACTTGGGGGAGATTCAAGGAAAAAGAAGAGTGCGTTGAGGACGCTTTTTCTGTGGAAGGACAGTCCATTTAACGGGTTCAATAAAAAAAGCGGCGTTAGAAAAAGAAAACTGCAAAAAAAGGGGGACCGATCCAAAAGGGGGGGGGAAGAAGAGGGATGAAGATTGCGTAACATCTTTTTTTCAACATTCGGGTGGTTCTCGACTCAGGGAGTCATAGAGATATACACCCAAGGAGACGGGACAAACGAAGGAAAGAAAACAGTGTAAGGAAGGAGTTTGCGGAGCCATCTGGTTGTGACTTATAACGCATAACATTTTGTATTGGCAAGGTTGAGGAAGACCTGGAAAAGGAGATCGAAAAAAAAAAACAAAAAGGGGAGGGAAGAGATATTGGCAGGGGGGGTTTTGGGGTTTCCATCCAAAAAAAATTGGCCCCTCAACTTGGATGGGGGGGTCTTGTCTCACGCTGACAAACGTTCAATGAGAGGGGAGGAAACCAGGCAGGACATCGTGGGGCAGGTCGTCCTGGAGATCCGTCTCTCGAGCGTGAAAGTCGAGTGGCGGGAAACTTCCAGAATGAAAAAGATGCTTTACAGAAGGGGGAGGAGACAGTGGAAGAGGGGGTCGCGCGGGTTGGAAGTTTGTCGTGCCACTCTTCAGGGCAATTCTGCCACGTATGAGGAGAAATAACAGATCTACGAAAAGAAAGACTGGAGTGACCGGCCCGCAGTCTTTTGGGCAGGGTAGTCCACTCCGAAAAGGCTTACTGACCCCGGCTTGCCTTAAACCACCTTCGGCGTGGGGGGGGGGGGAGAGTGGAAAGGGAACACATGGCGAGGACAGGGTCGGCTGTGATACAAAATCGGGAGATATTATTCATCTTTTTGGGGGGTAATTCCCCTTAGGTTACAATGGCTTTGGGGGGGGGTCAAGAAAAAGAACAGAGGGGGGGGAAACCATCAATTCCATCAGGTATTTCATAGGACCAAGCCCGCTGTAATTCCATACCAGTGGGGCTCTTGTCCGCTCCATCCTTAACGTGGGGGGGAAAGCAAACCGTACGAGAAAGAGAAAAAAGGGGGGGATTAAGACCAAAGGCCGGTGTTTGTCCTTCATACGCTCACAATCAACATTAAATGGATCTGGGAAAGACCTGTCAAATTCATTATGGGGCAGGAAGGGTCAGTCGGGAGAAGCTCTCAGTTAGAACGAGATTGTCTATGCTGGCGCCATTTTTTTTGCCGGTTCTTGAGGGGGAGTTGATTTGCAAGGAAAGGCGGGGGCGGAGAGGAGGAGGTGCGGTTTGGAAAAGTCGATGGTTAGGGTAACGAACAGTGGACGGGCTGTTGGGGGTGAACAGGGGAGGCTGAGTTTTTTAGTCCGTGAAGAGGTAGGACTGGGGTTTTGCCTGAGGGACTCCCCGATGAAGCTGATTCCGGCAAAATGAGAGGTTTATGTGGGCTAGATAGAGGGGAGGTTGGGGTTTGGGGAAAAACGGGTGAAGGGGGAAAGACTTTACAGGCCGCATGTGGGAGGGGGGGGTTTTGGGGGAGGTGGGTCGCCAGAAGACGCCGCCTCCATCTGACTACACCTCTTCAAAATGTCTAGCGGACCCTGACAAAGGCCAGTTATGCAGGGCAGAAGAAAGTGGCCTGGAGAAATCAGCGCTTAAAGCGCCGAGGCGGGGGGTCCTGTGATGCTAATTACGGTTGGGGTGTCAACAATCGTGACCAGATTTGCGTCAGGAAAAGGGGTGGCATTCGAGAGAACCGCGTAGAACGGGAAAAGAGCGCAGGTGTGTCAAAAGAAAATTCTCGACTTGTTCTTACGCTGCGGTTCGCTGGTAGGTGCATCAAAACAAGGGATAGAAAAACGGTGGTCCGCCATAAATTCAGCGACAGATAGTCCATACGGATCCCAAAACGCAAGTCTTAAACAAGTTATCAGGAGGTCCCGCTCCACGTCTTGCCCAGGAGAACTGTCGCCAGTCAGAGGACAGAAAACATGTCTGCGTTTCGTAGGGGCGGCCGTAAAACTACCCCAGTCTTTCTAGGAATCGTGGCGCTCACTGCCAGCCCGGGTTTGCGCGGTTGGTCGGCGGCGGGGGGCGGGAAACGCGACTGGACAGATAGGAAATTGGACTAAATGGTCGGGCGGCGGTAGGAGGCGGGGCTAATTTCAGGAAGGTTGTTTGAACTCAAGGGTGGGGCCGGGGGTAGGGAAACGATTCAAGAAAATCACCGGGGACGTCACGCCAACCGCTTGAGGCTAAATAAGTCGTCAAAAACAGAGTAAAGAAAGCCGCGCCGGGCTGAAGCGGACCTTGTGGGCGGCCCTCAGGGAAAAAGGAAAAACGTGGAGAAATCCCGCACCAAGCACATTGCCGCCATTTGTCCAGGGGAGCGGGAATTGAGTTGTCCGATACTTATCCATTTTTGGTTATATTTGTTGGCTCAGGCGTGGCAGGGGGGCCGCCTTGGAAAAGAGAAGAGGAAGGAAGGGGGGAGGGGAAAGGGGAGAGGAAAGAGGATATAATGGTTGGCCTCAAAAGGACCAATCCCGATAGCCGCCTCGTGATGCCGGATTAATTATGATTTTTTGACCCTTCTAAGCTTACTTCCCGTTTTCGTTGTAGAGGAAACGCGGGTGAGATGGGTGAAGGCGACGAGGTCGCAAGGGGGAGATGAGCCGCCACCGGAGAAGGGGTGGCAACCTTTCATGCAATCCGACGTCTTGCTGTAATCCACCACAGCCGGGGCAAATTCCCCAGTGCGCTCTCAAGGGGAGACCATCTCCGGGGACGAAGAGAGGGGAAAAAGTCCATCGCGGCCAGCAACAACAGCCCGAAAAAATGCCATCTTAAAAGCATAAAAACAGATACATCGCCACAACACAATAGAAAAGATAGAGATGTATTGGCCGGGGACATGACTTTTCACACGAAAAAAGAATTTCAAGAGGGGGTTCGGCCTTTTGCTGATTCGATGGGACGGCGGACACGCGCGCTCTTTCGCATAGAGAAAATCAATAATGCACATGGGAATGACGAAGGGGGGGGGGGAGGACGAGAAGGCGGAAAGGCATAACCGGGGGGATGCGCACCCTGACGCATTCCCGGCTGGGGCGACTTTCGTAAACTTGTGTGATATAGACTCCCGCAGGCACCCGCTTGCCCCTACAACGAACCGGGGAAGGGTGACATGGAAAGTACGCTGGACCCTCCTACGGGAAAAATTTTAGGAGTTTCGCGCCTCCCCTTGAGCCACCAAAGACTAAGTCTCCTCATTACGAGAACACCAGAAACCCTCCTCCGGAACTCGTGGATCTTGGCGAAAGAGGAGGAAACCGCACTAAAAACATGCGCATCCCAAACGCCCCCCGCCCACCATGATAGGTCGTTACACCCTCCTTCTTCACTAAGGGGGAAAAAGTAAGCGTCTTTTTGCGGGGTCCACAGTTCAGTGGGAACCGAGTGCCGACAAACAAGGGTACGCTGACCGAGCGCGATTGAAGTCAACTCCTGGTGAGACTATTCTGGCCGCGGGATGAAAACGCGAAGGATCAGGAGAGTCGGGAAAGGTCTACTGGGGGCAGGCAAGAAGGAAAAACCCTTCCTCAGAATCCGGAGATACCCCTCCTAGCCCCATGATTCCTCCCATTCCCGCCCAGCTTTTGCGGACGCGTTCCCGATACGGAAAATGAAAAAGAGGAAAAAGACCAAAAACGAGAAAAAGTGCGAACCCTCGCTACATCAAACGGGAAACCGGACAACCCTCTCTTTCGAACTATATTTCTGCAAAAAATACGAACGCCGAATGTGCACGACAAGGAGGTAGGAGACCGGGCAAAAATGGAAAAGAAGGGGTTTTCGTACGCCGATCCAAGAGGTTACTCGACTCTTTAAGGGATTCATGGAAAGGGGCTCGAAGTTCTGGGCGACCACAACCGGGGCGGCGACTGCCAAAGGGGCCAGGGAAAACTGAAAAATAATAAAAGCGGAACCGGACAGGCGGTTAAGGAACCTGCATCAGCCCTGAGCGACCATCTTCCTGTTCTCAGGAGGACGCCTCGCGATGCCCCCGGAAGAACGGAAAGAAGAGGGGGGGGAAAGATCGTTACCGACCCACGATCCTATCCCCAGCCGGAGTTATCTCCGAGGAATCAGGCATCTGGCTATAAAACGCAGTTACAGGGCGGAGGGAGGGCAGAAATTTCAAGCGCGCCATGTTTATGTTCATTTTCCTTCCGATTGCTGGACTATACCGGGCATTGGACCGAGAAGGGCCAATGAGCCCAAAACCACAGGAGGGATAATCTACGAAAAAGAAGACCTGCCAAGGGCGCTTCATCGAATCCATACAAAGAAAACGACAGTCAACAATCTTCACAGCCCCATGACAAATCCGCCAATCGTGCCACCAAACGGACCGCAAGTGAAAAATCAGTCAAACCACCCTCAAAACGGCAAAAAACCAAAAACGAATGTTCAACGACACAGCCTGACATCCCGCCCTCACAATCCATGGACTCCCCTTACCCGAACAACCTCTAATCCGGGAGGCGATAAAGACTCCGGGAAAGATGGGGGAAAGATACTATAATTCAATTGCAAGGCGGTCTCGCCAAAAGGGGAATTTTGGATGCAGGGAATTCTTAGAGGACCATCCGGCATTGGAGGGGGACATAACAGAATGGGGGAAAAAGGGAATATACAAGATGCGGGCCAGGGTGTCTCGCACTCTCCACTTGTACTTGACGTGGAGGAATAGGAAAGCGTAATGATGAAGAAAGGGAACGGAGAAGGTGATCAGGCAGCAGGAGATAACGTCCCCTACAACCAATCAGCTAAACACTGTCTGAACACAGAAACTGTCGAATTGTGGTGACAAAGAAAGCAAAACACCATGGGGGGGGTGTCACTTTCAGGTGTAAGCAATGAGGGGATTGTAAAAACTCGAAATAGAAAGGATCCATATGTCGTAGATTTTCTTTCCCCTTCCATTCAACGTGAAAGGGAAGCTAGGGAAAAAAAAAAAAGGCAAAAATCAGGGGATCCCAAATAGTCTACGACCTATACAGCATTCAGCATTTTTCAGTCGGGTCAGGGTGGGGGTTCGAGAAAAAAAGAAATGTAAATAGATAAGATAACCCCACTCTACAGACCGGATACATATCCCTTATTTTCGCCCATAATGGTGCAAGAGAACGCCAAGTAAATAACATTTTTATTTTGCCAAAAGGTGAGGGAAGAACCAGAAAACATCTCAAGCCTCAGCTCAACAACAACCCCGGAGGAGGGGAAATTATATTTTGGCATTTTTTTGGGTCCTAAAAAGCATCAAAAGGTTGTAGGATCTTGGCGTTCAAAGCTGTCCACCGTGCCAGATTGGAACTCATTCCTTACAGTAAGTCGAAAGGGAAGAGGCAGTGGTGGGTATTCTATCGATGGAAGAAAAGAGTAAGAGG
>Ga0179591_1270251_pt1 | contig 10710 bp, 17 predicted proteins | sample CZOMad2_1_08_16f_FD_182891 | JGI IMG/M metagenome (GOLD analysis project Ga0179591, IMG submission 182891) | Vadose zone soil fungal communities from Angelo Coast Range Reserve, California, USA - CZOMad2_1_08_16fungal (PacBio error correction) | ecosystem: Environmental > Terrestrial > Soil >...
CTGAAATACTATCAGCTATTAAGGACTCAGGGAAAGGGAGAAGGGATGAGAAAAGAGGGGGGGGAAATGGCTGATGCGGGGTGATCGGAAGCAGCCTTCAGCCGCGTAAAAAGGGTGAAAAAGAGAGGGAAGAAAAAAAAGAGAGGGATTTGTCTCTGGAATCAGCTCCAAGAGGGAGGAGGTCGTAACCGAGGGAAGAACGGAAGGGGGGGACCAAAAACGGACTGCTGCGGAAATTCGTCTATCTTAGGAGAAGGGAGGTTCAGTAAAGCGAAATCTTCAGCGATCCTGGTGGGTTGGCAGCGAAAACCATTCAGCCTCCGCCCGTAGTAGAAAAAATCGGAGCCGGACGGAAGGGGGGTGACAAGAAGCAAAAGGGAAGCACCGGGCACGGCGCCGGGAGCCCACATAAAATCGGGTGGATCTGGGAATGACTCCTGTGAGAACAACCTCCTAAAGCTAGCACAGAAATCCCGGTCTGCGGAATTGGGGGGGGGGTAAAAAAGAGGAAAGGACCACGGGTAAGGGTTAATGAAAACTTCTACCAATCAATCCAGTGGATGATTGAATCAAGGGGGAAACTTTATCCAAGGCCAGCACCGTGAAAAAGGAAGGGGGCTAAAACCCCATGAAGGAAACCGGAACCCGGTGAAACAAACTGTTAGTAAGAAATAAGCCAAGGGCAATCAATGCAAACAGTTGGGGCAATGTCAGGCAAGGGGGAAAGAGGGGTTGCAAACCGCAATAGGTCCGCATATCACTCTACTAAAGCAAGAAAAGCGGGGAAAGGAAGCAAAACGAAACCAGGAGGGGGATCAGAATGCGCCGTGAGCCATGCCGCAATGCCGGAGGAAAAGAGGTCGAAAAAGGGGTATGAACCACCGAAGACCGCAAAAAAGAAGGGCGCCGACCAGGAAGAAGGGGCATCTTAAGCGTGCAATGACAAACGGACATGGGGGAGGCCAGGAATCCGTCTGGAAAGCCAAAGCACGCATAAAAAGCCGGGGGGGAAAGAAGCGACGAAATGAAAAATTCGACTGAACAGCGTCTGGGAAACGTTCGTTCCAAACGTCGAGAGAGAGGCGCTCGAGGGGACGGCTACAAGGCGCGCCAGGCCATGACCAAAAACGGATAGATCCAGGGTCAAGGGAAAGAAAAGAAAGGAGGAATAACTCTCAAAAACAACAAGGAGGAAAAAAAGATCGATCGCAGTTTTCTGAACCCTGAATAAGAAAGAAGCCGGAGAAGGGGGGCACTTGGTGGGGCACAGGAATTGCGGTCAACGTCGATCGACCATAGGATGAAAAGGTCACAGGACAGCGGTTTTGGGAAAGCAAAAAAGAGGCAAGACGCTCAACAGAAAATGCGCAACCCGCGAAAAGCGAGGCGGCCGGGGCCCAGGGACCTGGATAAGAAAAGAACGCAAGCAGAGAAGAAGCTGGTGCCTTAGTTAGGAAAGGCTAACGTTCGGCCCGATGAAGCATCTGTTTGACCACAGTGAAGGGACATCACGGGAGGGGAAGGATAAAGGTAAAAAAACCGAAAAACTAACAGACAAGGAGTCGACTATGGGTGACGGTGGAGGGAGCTTTACTGGTATGGGGGGGGGGCACCGGCAGAGGGCTGGAGGGCGGAAAGAAGATTAAAAAAGGTATGGCTTTGGGGGAAAAATGCAGTGGGGGCAAAAGGAGATGGCTTGGGGTTAAATTGGGAGTTACAGCGTTGTCAACTTGTCCGGGCGCATGTAATCTAAGAAAGGGGGGAAAAAAAGGGAAGTTTAACGCATGTTCTGAAAAAACCATGAGGGAGCCAAGGGTGAAAGGGGTCGAAGGACAGAAACCATTGACAAAACGGTAGACGACTTTGCCAAAACCACTAAAGAAGAAAAAATACGTCACTAAAGTATAGGGGAGGAGGGGATCACGGGGAACGACCACAATAGTGGGGGTGGTTATGGGGCCTGCGGATGAACACGTCTGCTGAAGGAAGGACGTCTAAGAAAAACCGTAAATCCTTCCGCAGGAGAACCCTGAGGCAGCGAAGGAAGGGGAGGTATAAAAGGGTACTCAGAAAAAAGTAGATTTCAACAAAAAAACAAGGACTCGAGATCGCGGCTCCCCCACTCACGGGTTGGGGGAACCCTCACGACCCGTAAGGAGGAAGTAAACAAAAACAGCGGGAAAGTTTTTCTATAAAAACCCGTAAGGATCCAGAGAGGACAGAAAAGAGGCAGCGGGAGGAAAACTTGGAGAGAAAATTCCCTCACGTGAAAAAAAGCTGGAAAAAAAATCCAGAGAGGGGGCGGCCTTAAAGAGGGAAAAATCTCAGAGAAAAAACACCTTATAAAAGACTGGCTGAGAATTCTCTGCTTATGAGAAATAAGAGGAACACGGGGGCGGACGGTGATAGGGGGGAAGCAAAAAGGCGAACCGCTTCAAGCAAGGTTAATCTCATGAATCGATGCGTGATCAAGAAAAAATCATTCGGGAAAAACTCAACTGGTAGGGGAAAAGGGGGGGGCACCAAAACTGCGCGGTGGGGGCATCGAAACCTCAATATCGGCATCATAAGGTGTCTGGAGATGCAACTGGGAGGAGAGGTGATAAAGACACGTCAGACAAAGCCCTTACTTCTGAAGAGGGACCGGAGGAAACGGGGGGAAAAGAGAGCAAGTCCCTGGGACTTCAAATCGGCACAGCCATAACATCGACTAGGGTGGGATCGGGGGGAAGATCCTAGAAAAAGAATATAGGAATGAACAGGAAACAGTAACTGGGAGGCAGGATTGGGGAGAAAAAACTCGTCCGCACAAATTTTTTCGACGACACATTCAAATAACTTGGAGGAAGGGGAAGGGGGAAGAAAAGGTGCCCAGTGGGGTAGGAAAAACCAGGGAAAATTTGAATCCAAGAGGAGAGTGAAAAAGAAAGGCCCAGTGTGTAAAACAAAGTAGCTGAAATCAACAATTCATCCAAGGAAGGTAAAACGGGTCAAAAAAGGAAAGAAGTTGGGGAATTGAATCAAGAAAGAATTGGGTCGGAAGCTCGGCCGCAAATACAAAAGTCAGCCAATAACGGCACAAGGTCGCCTCGAGACCTGCGGGACAAAGTGAAGGAGAAACGGAGGTTGCATCTGAAGGGGGAAGACCTTCCGGGATTGACAGGGTGTAGAACACCCGACCTAAAACAGGCAGGATCAGAGGGGACGCTCTCTTACGCAAACATACCTTCATGAAGTCCTTCCAATAACGTCATGGTGGGGGGGGAAGGGGGAGACATGGCTAAAAAAGGAAAGGGGACAAAGCCGCTAGGGTTGACAGATAAAGGGAGACCGAGAGGAGGGCGGATTGAAGGCAGGCAAACCGCTCTGGAAAGATTTCTTTCGAACATGTCGCTCAAAGACGAGAAAAGGGGGAGAACCATTCAACGAAAAAGGGGAAGCCAATGGCCAGGGATTCTTTGTTCTCTGATAAACGGGTCCGAAACACAGGAAAAAGGAAAGCTAAGACAAAAGGAGGATGAGAAAGAGAGAAGAATTCTGATGCTCGTTGAACTATCTCACTTCCTTTGAAGCAGATCAAAAACAGAAAGAAGGGAGAGGGGGGGAACGGGAGATTGGGGGAGGACCGGGATCGCCTGAAGAGAGGCATCGATCTACCGCTTCTGGAAGAAAGGTGTCCAGGGGAAAACCGGGTGGGGAAGGAAATGGCAAAGTTTGCTCTCTTAGCCACCCGTCTCAATTCTAATCTGGCTGAAAAAGGGGGACGGGGGGGGGCAACAAAGAGGGAGGACCGTAGCTTCAGGAAGGTAGGGTGCAGAGGGGGAGGAAAGAGAATTAGGAAATAAACAGTCTCTTGTTATGCATTTTTCGACTACAACGGAGTGGTAAGAAAGGGAGGTTACGGGCACGGGGGGAAGAGCAAGACGAGAATAACAGGGTGACAGAAGGGAGTCTGCAGAAGGATTAGTGGAAGGGTATTGGAGGGTAAGTAAAGTGCGGCCAAACTCTCGGTATTTCAGGATGAGCGTGAAGAACACAAAAAGGGAAATCTTGAGGGGAAGGCAATATGGAGTTGCAAAGCAGGAGGTAGGGAGGGGATGATAAAAAAAAAAGGGGGGGGTACAAAAAAAAAAAGGGGCGACAGTGAACTCTCCTCAGGGTTGAACCTTTCATTTGTTGGAACGTGGCAATGGGAAATGGACAAAGATGGAAAAGGTTAAATGGGCGTCAGGAATGTGGGAGGCAAAAACGTGCAGACAAAATTGACACAGAGAAGATTTTGGTCCACCAATCTAATCTCTCACAGGGTCCCTGGGAGGAGAAAGGGAAATAAGAGGAGGGGGAGGGGGCACACCAGGAACTGATGCCAAAGTAGTCTGCATTGGTAGGGGCAAAAATAGGAAAGGCAGTACGGGGAGCTTTTCTTAGGTTGAAACCGTTTGACGAAGGAAGACAGGAATAGGAAGGAAGGGAGGGGGAGGGAAATGAAGGGAGGAAGGGGAAAACCCAAAATGGGGAAATGCGAACAGAAACAAGGAGAAAGCAGATATTGCGTGAGAGACGATCTAAAACAAAAGAAGAAGGGGTTTTGGTTTTCCCCATTCCATGCCTCAGAAGAATAAGAACAGAGTGGGGAAAGAGGTGGGTGACGAAAAGCGGGGCTCAAGCGGAAAAAAAAGAGAACGGCAGCGATTAAAATGAGGTTCGGGAAAAAGGGGAAATGCCACTTTCCGGCTTTCTAAGACAGAGAGGAGAGGAGGAAGAGGGGGAAAAGATTAAAAACAACGGCGGGCTGCAGCGGGGGTCAGCGAATTGACAGCGGAGGGAAAGAAGAGGACACGGTGTACCTATCGTGAATCTCAATCCGATGAACGATTGGAGGCCGGTGAAGTAGAAAAGATGGGGTTGACAGAAAGAAGCGAAAAAGCTGAGTCCCCCCCCCCCCCCCCTTCCACTCGTACGGCGTGACTGTGGACAAAAAAGGGCGGACTTGGATAAGGGTAGGAGAATATCTGATTCAGACTTTCTTAAGAGAATGGAGAAATTAAAAGAGGAGGGGGGGGGGAACTCAGAAAAAACGGCCCTTCTTTAGGGAGCCGCGGAACGGTTGTCCGGGGAAGCACTTAACAAAAAAGTCAAGAGGTCGATAAAAAGAAAGAAAAAAAAAGACTTGGTGGAGAGGGTAAGGCAGAAAATTGAGAACCTCCCTCCAAGTATCCCAACATCCTATCCTTTGTCCGTCCATGGACGAGCTTGGGTGGGGGGGGGAACAGGTGAGAGGAATTTTTCGGGACACGCGACCAACATGCAATCAAAGGGTAGTAAAGGGATTTGAACCAGAGGGAAAAAAGAAGAGAAAAGGGACTGAACAAGGGTTTTTCTACCCTTAGTTCACTTACCACCAGTGGAAACCCGCTGGAGTAGAAACTCGGGCAAATAAAGCATGACTATACTTTTGGTCAAAAATTTCAAGGTTTTTCAAATGTGGGGGAAGAAAAAGGGGAATGGGGTCACGCGCGCGCTTCGGGAAGCAAGAAAAGGGACGGAGAAAAGAACTAGCAAAGCCAGAAGTCGACTACCAGGTAAAGGTCGAAGGGCAGGGGGAGAAGAATGGAAGCAAAGGGATGATCACATATTCAAGCGTTGTCGGCGAAAACACAAGCATACCGCGCAGAGAATAGGGCCGAACGTCGCTTCGCAAAAGCAGAAGAAGAGACTTTCAGGCCAAGGAGAATGTGGGAAGCCGCATCAGGGGGAGGGAAGGGGGGGGGGGGGTTGTCAAGGACCTGTCAAATCCCTCGCCCCAGGGTTTACAATAAGACGAGAAGGCGGCATACAACGAGGGTCTGGTCCGGGAATTTATTGTCCCGAATCATGGGAAGGAGAAATAAGAAGAGAAAGGGAGGAAAAGAGCTCAGCCTTACGCACAAGAATAAAAAACATCTCACTTATAGGGTGAAGCTGAAGGAAAGGTAAGAACAGCAAGGAAAAAAACCAAAAAAACAAAAAACCCAGAATCTCGCAAACAAAACTTAAAAGGAAGGAAAGAAAGAGAGGGGAGATGAAGTGAAGGGGAGTAACGAAAATGTACATATCAAACATGTTTGTCACTGGTTGTGGTGACGGTGGTAAGGACATGAAAGACTGGGGGCGCCTGTCATCTGAAAACTTGGACGAATTTGACAAGGGACCCAGAAGCAAGGGGGGAGGAAATGAAAGCGAGAGTAGCGGCGCTCTATTAACGCACCTTCTCATTCGTAGAGTGGGACTTTGCCCAGTTCACTGGCGGGCAGAAAGGGGGAGCGGCCGAACAACATTCAGGGTGGGGGGGAGGCAAGAGTAATGCCGGACTTGTGGAACCGAGGGGGGCGCTACGTTTCCAGTGGAAGCGTTGTTTCGCCGACAACGTCAAGAGGTGGAGCTACAAGAAGGAGTTCACTGTCACTAAGCACAGACAGGCTAAGAAAGAAAAACCGGGCGGGATACAGAAGAAAGAGGGGGGGGAATGGTCGTGGGTATTTGCGTAACAGTAGTGCGGCAAATCGCAGGTCAGGGGATTTCTTCAAGGGCTTCTAAAAGGAAGGGACAAGTCTTGTAGTAAAATGAAAAAAAGGTGTCTATTTCTTGGGAAAATGTTTATTTCAAAAAAGTAACTAAAAACCGGTGTTTTACAAACGTCCCATGTAGCTAAAAGGTCCAAAAGTGAACTGTCAGTTCACGGGGGGAGGGCCGAGGGGAAAAAGAGGGGGGGGGGAAAGGATCCACTTTCACCTCCCAAGATGCATGGGGTCCAGGCAGAACCCGACCCGCAACGATTGTGAAGCCCCAAGCCGAGACCCTCCCTATGGGAAGCAACGAACTGCTTGTTTGAATTCGGCACCTGCGGGCCCCGTGTCAAAGAGATATCGGTCTAAAGGGGCAGGACATGTTCGCAATGGCGTAGCCAGAAGGGGGGGGAGGGGTGAAGGTTGCCTGTCGCTCCGGCGCCGTAAGGCAAGGCGGCGATTTCGCCTTCACAAAGTTAAGAGGAAAACCAAAAAAAAAACGCAGGGGGGGGGAGAACACTAGCATCGCCGTAAGGCGTCGTGCTGATCATGTGGGGAGCGCGACCCCACAGGAAGCGCAAGAGGTGAGACCACCAGTCCTGATTAAGCATTTAGAGCGGGGCGTAATGGCTAACGCGAACCCACAGCATCATCCGGTGGGGAAAAAGTAAAAAAACGCGCTGACAAATCTTATTGCAACGCAGCGAGGGAAAGAGATTAACGAGAAAGAGAGGGGGCTTCCTTGTCGTGAGAAAAAAAGCGGCAAGCAGACTTAAGAATTCGTGCAGGAGTCGCAATCCGGATCTATACATTTCCCTTCGTTACGAGAAGATCAGGCCGGCCCATCTGCCGCTCTCTAAATCAAACACGGGGGAAAAAACCCCAACCGATGGCTGAGTTTTCTATAATGATTGTCTATGGGAGAATCAGGGTTCTGTTCACGGGAGAGATACAGGGACGAGGAAAAGGCGTTAATCTGAGGAAGGAACTCTAACGTCTGGAGCCTCAAGTCAGGTGACCGCGAGGTCCGAAGTTTGAAGTCAGGGAGTTAATAATAAGCAGCGTTCGTTGGGAAAGCAAGCTATCAGACTAAAGGGAAGTCTTCACGCGTCTATGGGGACCAAAAAAAGGCCTGATGCCGGGCGGAGAAGGCAAAGGCTTATAAGTGTCTCAGATCCTGGGCGAAAGCGGAAGCAGAAGGTTGTGCTCCCGATCAAGCAAGACGCCAGGATCGACTGCCTCGTGTGCGCGGAACCTGTGTGGTGGAAAAGAGCAAGAATCAAACGCACGCGAAGCCACATAAACCAAAGAGTGGGAAGAGGGGGGGAAGTGTCGGGTAACATAACAGTCCCACATCGAACAGGGAAAGAAGTGGGGGGTATGATGGAGAGCTTGGGGTTAGTCAAAATCGGAGGAAGCTGGGGTAAAGGGGTTAGGCACGAAAAGGATCCGGCTGGGGGGGGTCTGTTTAATTGGAATCCCATTTGGCCCAATGATCATCGGAACTAAAATTTTCTAACCTATGATTTCACCAGGAGGCTACAGTACCGGGGGAAAAAAACTCTTGTAGGGAGGGGGGGCAATCAAAAAAGCGATATTTTGCACCTTGCAGTGGTAACTTCGAAAAGTTAACTCTGGGTGAGAAGCCAACGCAAGGAAAAACAAGGAGGGGCCCTCGACTTACCCGCTCACCTCAAGCACGACGGCGATGCAGGAAGCGACGAGGAGTTAGTGCCGCGGACTTACATTAAAGTGCCGAAAGAAGGGGGGGGGAGTCCCAGTTTTCCTTCGTACACCGCAGAAAAAAGGAGAAGGAGCAGTAGACAGGGGGAAAGGGGAAAAGACGCCTGCTGAAAGCTGGCACAGAAAAAAAGGAAATCTTTGGTCAAGCTTGCTCGACAGAACTGGGCAAAGCAAAACTAGGGGCAGTGGAAAGCCGGGGGGGGCAGACCGACTCAAGAAAAGTCTGCGTACTCAAAAAAGAAGGTTGAGCAAAAGGGAAAAGCGTGTAAAACCAGCGTAGGAACTGGTAATCCGGCGTCATTGCCCTCGCTCTGTCTCTACTCTAGGACGCTCCATAGCCGGACCACAAGAGCAAAAAGGGGCAAAAGAGCAGAGTCGGTGGGAAACTAAAGAAATGCGCATCGAAGCTCGAAAAAAAGAAACATCCACAAAGGGGGAGGAGCGAAGAGATGAGGTTCGCCTTGGGCGTCTGACCTGGGGGAGAAACAAACAGAATCCGTAGAGGGGCACTTGGCAGGAGGTTGACGAAACTGGGTCGCCGCCGCCAAATCTATCGACGGGGGGAGGCTAAATTCGCCTTACAAAAACTTGTTGATGAAGGCGAAGCATACAAGCAGTACAGAATCGATGCTAATCGAGTGAGCTTTTTCCCAAGTTGGTCTCGTTCCAGGATGCGGCAGACACAGAAGTTCTGGTTCAGAATAGATTCCGTTTCGGTGAAAGGAGGCGAAGGGTTCGAATATTATTTCCTCTGTTTTTGCGGTGGTGGGTAAGACCACGTACTTCAGCAAAACGATTTGACGGGGCAATGGATCACGGGTAAGAGAAAAGGAAGAATTCAAGGATTCCCTCAAACGTTTCGAGTAAGTGAGCGGGGGGAGTGCGCACGAGGAGGGGGGATGTTAATTGGAAAGCGTTGACACAAGAGTTAAAAGAGTGATAGAGTTTCACGGGGTGGAAAAGTACTCATGAATTGTGGCGTGGGATACAATGGAGGGAGGGAGAACGAAACATACATCGTGGGGTTTCCACTCCTTTGCGCAGGGGAACTAAGAACTCAAGGGGGAGGTTGTTACACGGGAAATGGGGAAGGATAGTGCTGATTCCCACTGATAAAGCCAAGGGGAGGGCATGTGGTCGGAAGGGGAATAAAAATGACCACAGGGACTACGAGTGTGAGAAAAAGCGAGAAGTCAGCACTAACTTTGCTGCGAGGGTGGGGGCAGTCAAGATGGAGGAGTGGGGGGTAACGACTTAGTCCAAAGAGTCTGATGGGGTTTGTATGGGGATAGGGGCATCATTTACCGTGAGTCGGTCTGGAGTTCACAAACTTGGAGAGTCCCCGCTGAACGGGAAAGTAGGGATTAGGCTGAAGGTTTTTCTAGGTGACACAAAGGAATCGGCTAGTTCGAAGAGAAGAAAAGGAAAAATATACATTTCCGTCGAAAACCTCTCCCACGATAAGGCCGGTGGGGGCCACGGAACACAGAGCTTGGAAAGAAGAAAGAAGTGGGTTCTGTGCATCAACGACCATGTTTCTAAAAATCTTCAAAGAAAGAGAGCGATTGCCTGGTCTAGAAAATGCGGAAAAATCACAGAAAGAATGGTTCTCATCCTATAGAATTCTCTAGGAGAGGAGCAAGAATGGCTCAAACACAACACTACTGATGAAGGGGAAATGGATCTATGTCCTCTATCTCTCTTATGAGAAGTCAGAAGGTAAACTTGTTAGCCATCCGATATCTTCAAGATAGGCATGGTGAATCTCGTTATAACCATCTCTTTAAGGGTGCTCGCCAATCAAAATAGGGCAATCTGGCAACTTCTTCTTAAGGTTCCAAAAAGATGCATGCTGTGGTATCTCATCCCGTTCAATAGATGCGTCTCCTTGATGTTCAGATCAAGGCAGAACTGCAGCAGAGGAATTTGTTTGTCAGCTTACTTCCAGAGAAAAGGATAGGGCCTATTTTATGACTTAACTGTTTTGGTGGGGAACCGAAAGAACTCGAAGAAAAAGGAGGAATAAGAAAAAACTGCACAAATCAACCACCGTACTACTTGGTTATAGGGGGTCCGCCTACCGAAACGCTCCGGTATGGCCCCACTAAAAAGACACAGGCCAATAATGGTATGCGGGTCTCTGGTTGCTGAAAAGCAAAAGGGCAGCAAAAATTGAAATTCTAACCAATGCAATCCAGGGGAAGGGGAGTGGAGAAATGGTGGGTAACCAGCGTGATCCGTACCCTGCACGGAAAAAGGAAAAGTGTGGACTACCACGGGGAGATTCACAGGAGGAGGAAACAAGGGGAAGAGGGTATAGAAACCGACATTGCACAGTCGATAATTTTAAAAAAACGGGAAGGTTTTTCCCTGGGGTGTGGATGGGGGGGGTGGGGGTGTTGGGGTGTGGGGTTACGGTGGT
>Ga0179591_1298837_pt1 | contig 10710 bp, 8 predicted proteins | sample CZOMad2_1_08_16f_FD_182891 | JGI IMG/M metagenome (GOLD analysis project Ga0179591, IMG submission 182891) | Vadose zone soil fungal communities from Angelo Coast Range Reserve, California, USA - CZOMad2_1_08_16fungal (PacBio error correction) | ecosystem: Environmental > Terrestrial > Soil >...
AAGGGGGAAGAAGTTGAAAGTGGGTGAGGCGCAAGCAAGTCAATCGCTCGTGAAAAAGGTGAGCGCTTAAAACGCTTGGTAGATCTCGGCGTGACTCCTGGAAATAAAAGCCGTCAACCTGGGCGTTTTGGCGGCGGGAAAAAAAGCTTCACCTAACACAAAGAACAAAACGCGGGTCCGCGCTCTAAAAGAGAACGGCAGGACCGTCGTCCTATCTGGAACGAAAGCAGCGTGACCGTTCGACAACGATGAACCTTGAGCTCACACAGCAAATGACGGAAAGCTGTTCGCCGCAAAACGCAGAGGGACAGGGAAGGATGCATGATAAGAATTTGGCGAACCGTCAAACACTGAAGAAACTCCAAAAAACGCAACCAACACCGTGAGTCGAACCAGTAGGCCACAGGGCTGGTCCCTAATGAAAAAAACGAGAGGCGATGGGATGAGAACCGCGCTTCCAGAAGGGAGCCGACGAAATGGTGTTCCCAAACAACCCAGGACGTTCAGGGAAACCAAATCGACTGAGGTCGGTCCCTGGGCAAAAGGAAGCGGTTGCACGCGCCGAAAAGCCTGGTTTAAAACACTCTATCAGAGAAAGCGTCTCAGGTACTGGTTTAAGAGCTCAAACGCAAGCGTCGGAAAAGCAACGGATCACCCCGTCCGAGCTGCTCGGCGGGAGTCACGCAAGACGCAGAGTGAGCGCGGCGCATGGGCATGAGGAAAAGGGCGCGCAGATAAACAGCCGGACGGAGGAACTCAAAAATTGACTAGCGAAAAAACAACGGAACGTTCGTTTGTCTACAAGCGCACTAAGGAACTAGGAAAAGCGCAGGCATGGAGGGGAGAAAAGGAAAGGAGCACTTCTCAATCTCTTCTAATGGGACCAATGGGAGATAAAAAAGCCTTCTAAAGGAAAGCATCGCAACGTGTTCTAAATCGTAAAACAAAAATGCCACTTGGTGCAAGCGGACCCCAAGGGGAGGGGCGCGGAAGGAGGTTATCGGACGGGAAGGGATAGGAAGAAATGTAAAAGCAGCCAAGTTTGCGGCAAAAGACGCGCGCGAATGCAACAGGAGCCGGCCGAAACGGAGCCTGACTTATCCGGCCCGGGAACGGCGTGTCAAAAAAGTAACTCAAGCAACACGGTCAATAAAAAGACTAACAAAAAGAACGCGGATCGGAAAAAGAGCGAAAAACTGCAAGGAGACGGGGGGAGAACTGGACTGCGGCCGTGCGACGGAAAAAAAAAACTCGAGCGGCAATCCGGACTACATCCTAAAAGAGTGGGGAAAGCACGGAAGAGAAAACATCAAAACAGAGTTTCATTAAGCGAATATAAACCCGCGCGGTAACGCGGCGGGATGGGAAGAGGCGAGGGGCGAGTCAAAAACGAAGAAATCATCGACGCACAAGCAAGCATCGTGATCAGGAAAACAACTTGCAGCGGGTGTGGCGCAAAAAGACCGGGAAAGGCGGCTCTCCGAGGGAGCAAGCGGGAGAAGAAACCCCAGCGGACAGAGGGGCGAAAGAGAGTGGAAAAAAGTTGAAAAAGGCTAAAAAAAAATAGAGGCCGGCTATAAAAGCGGCGCGGTAACAATGCGCAGAAAAAGCAAAATATGGAAAGGAAACTGGCGGGGGGGGAGGACTCCCAAACTGCAAAACCGACTGCGATTGAAGCGCTTATTAAAGCCAGTTAGAGGTGCTCACTACCAAGGGATTTGGGCAGTCGGCCTAAAAAAATCTAACAAGGGGGGAAAACCAAGCCTGAGGTTCGGCCGCCAGGGAGTGCTGGCTCGAGGGCGAACACACTGAACGAGATAAAATCTCGAACTGTATCGCTACAACGAAAAAGCTTCCCCCACCCAAAAAAAAGGCCGCGCAAAGCCGCTTTACGGAAAAAAGCAAAGAAAGACTACTTGATCCCGGACTAAATGGGGCAGTTGCTAACTAAACCATGGCTGCCGGTGCGATGTTGAGTAGACTTTTCCAAGGGGTGTCAAAGGCGGCTCACTTCGGGATCGTCTTCAAAGGCCAAAAAGATCTCAAAAAAACGAAAAGCTATCGGAACCATAAAATGCCGCTCCAACCATCCCTGCGGAAAAAAACACCGCGCTCGCGAACCACTCGCCCGCTATCAAGGAGAGAAATGACCAAAAGGGGGAGAGAAAAACGGCGCAAGAGAGCCCGAAGAAAATTTGAAATAGTCATACTGTGGCGGAAAAAGGCTAAGGAGGAGCGCAATCGAGCCTCAACGCGCAAACCCTCTCTACCGAGAAAAAGCTGCAACTAGCGAGCGAGGCATGCCCGCTAAGATGTCGCGGATTCGTGGAAAAGCAACGACGCGTTCGCCTTCCCGGCGGGGCGCACCGAGACGGGAGGGGGGACCTCTGCTTAAGGGTCCAGTGGGATCAGGAAACACGAAAAAGGGAAACCTAACGACCCTGTACGAAAGAAGATTGCACGCAAACGTCGGGCCACAATGAAGAAAACTGCCTACCAGTGTTAACCGGGGGCGAGAAACACTCGGGAACGCTCGGCCATAAGGCTGAAACCAGAAAGAAAGCCTCGAAAAGGAACGCCGCCGGGCAAAAAAAAAAGTAAAAAAGGGTCTGCTTTCGGAAGGCGCGGCGACCTCGCGGGGCGAAGGGGAAAACTTTCGAAGCGGCGGCCCCGTGGGGCGCAACGCCGCCGATATTTGGCTGAAAAAAAAGAAGAAGCGTGGTGCCGCGGGGTGAAGAAAAAGGTTGGATGTGGGCGCAAAAACCTTAACGCGCCGGAAATGTTTTCCGGGGAGGGCTGGAAAGAAATGCAAGATCTACAAATGCAAAACGGCTGGAGGTGTATCCTGATCGTGCTGCTGGCTAAGGGGGAGGCAAACGGGTGAAAACGTAGAAAACGAAAAAAAAACCGGCTGCGAAAAAAAGAGTCGGGCAGAACGGGCTTTGAACGGGTACCTGCGGGTGATCAAAATGGAGCAAATCCCCTGAATCCGCTTCGAGGGGGGGGAAATCTGTGAGAATTGGTGCTAACACGGGGCTAAGAAGAACAAAAAACGGATTGATATTAAGAGGATCATGGTAGAGAGTGCGAAGGAAGTGCCTGCCGCGAGCAACCCAAAGAAGAGAGAGGAAACGTCCACGAGGGTCACAGCAAGGTACAATTAACTCGCCGAAACAGAATAAAAAAGCACTCCGGCTGTTGAAACCTCAAGCGTCGCAACCTCGTCCCGAAGCAGACAGCACGAAGAGCACACTCCGTTCACCAGCACAACGCGGAAAAGCATAAAAAGAAACGATAAAGCTTCAAGATCATCACAACAGAAAAGCGGACTGTGCCCAAACACACTACCAGGGCCGGGGGGGGTCACACAAAGCGGCAAACACCAAAAAAATGGAGATAAAGGGGGGCGGCTGGCTCACACTGCGGCCGGGGAACACAAGCCGGGCAACGGCGACCGCGCGGCCGCCGGAAAAAAAAACCACCGCCAAACCAAAACAGCAGCGAAGGAGCACTGCCGGGCGCAGCGGCTAGCTATCGCAAGTCTCGTATAAGCTGCCGGAACTGCGCAATAAAAAGCGGGAAAAACGACGTCGAAAAAGAAAGGCGCGAGAACGTCCTTTTCTTGACGCCGAAAACGTGGGTTCGGGCGAGCCAAAACAGAAGAACGTACTTTCGAAAACTAAGTTCGTGTGAACAACGAAAGGAACCGCTGTGTCAAAGCTTGACGAGCCCTCTGCAGTGCGACCCGCCCAGCTAAGAAGGCGGATGGAAAAAAAAAAGGACCTCTACAAGTACATTCGAGTGCAAAGGGGGGGAAAAATCGAATCGAGAAGCGGCATCGTTCGCCAAAGGGGGGCAGTGTGATGCCCCTGAGGGGTTAACACTCGAAAGGACGGCGCTGGAAAGATGAGTGGCTCGAGCAAGGTCAACCACGGTCATCAACGCCCAAAGTGAAGCAGGGAAGGGAGGTTCGCGAGTCGAAACGGTTCGCAAACGCAAAAAACCGGGGCGTGGGCTGCAGGAAGCCCAGGAGGATAAAAGGATCTATCCCGCAAGCGCGCGCTCGTCAGGTGAACCCCACCCAGAAGCAAAAACGCAAAGCGAAAAACAAATGGACGAACCGCCACCGCACGCCATAAACAAAAAAACGCACATATAGGGTCGGTCCCGGTCCCGGGAAGATCACTAGTAGGAAGCGGCATGGGACAAAAACCGTGGCGTCGCGCTTCTTAGAACTCGGCGATCGAGAACTGAGAAACACAGCAAAGAATGAAATCTAACAAAAAGAGAAAAAAAGATCACGGGTCGTAGCGACGGGACCGCCGAACGCCAATCCACAATGTGGTGCAAATCACAAACAAAATATATCTGCTACTACGCAGACATACGAGCGTGGGACTTTAAAAAATCCCACAACAGCTTCTGCTGGTCAAACCGCCGAATGGGGCAAAAGGTGACCGCGTCCGGGGCGGAGAAAAAGTCAGCTCCACCGCAGAAAGCTTGTCATAAAAAAGAGGGAGGAAGCAGCAAGCATGAAGCTATTGGAGTATCAAAAAGCACTGGCCCTCGAGCGAAGTCGCCGAAGAAAAAAAAAAAAAAAGAAGGCGAAACACCCGAAAGGGCCCACAGGGGAGAAACGGCGCTTGTCGGCGCAGGCTTTCGTGACGAGGGGAAGAACCACGCAGAGCCAGGAAGGGTGAACGCGGGGGGGGGGGGGGGGGGGGGGGGGGGGGGGGGGGGGGGGGGGGGGGGGGGGGGGGGGGGGGGGGGGGGGGGGGGGGGTGGGGGGTGGGGGGGGGTCATAAAAATACTTAAAGTCAGGCTGCGGAAGTATTTCAACAACGAAACCGTAAACCCAAACTATTCATGGTCGTAGCAAAATGGCGGGAACGGTGCGCCCGCGTACAGCTCGGCCTTCCTCGAGTAAAAGGATACTCCCGGACTCCTGCCCGCACGAAGAAAGACGAACTCGTGTAGAAGTACCGGAGCGTTTTGGTCGCAGTTTTCGCTTTTGGAGACAAGACGGCTTGAAAAGGAGAAAACGATACTCCGTGTCGTTGCGGCCGCTCGCAAAACCGAAAAAAGTAGCGGCGCGCCGAACGCGGCGGGCACGGCCCGTCAGGCCTCAAGACCGGCACCGGACTCAAAAAAAAACCAGACGGGGGTCAAAACGCCCAAGGAGGACAAATTAGCAGAAAAAACCGGGCTAGAGCAGGCGAGGTGCGAGAGAAGTTGGAAAAGAACGGGAACGGGCGGGTCCGTGTGAAAGACCTCTAAAAGAAGATAGGCCCCCACGATAGATACAGAAAGTCAAGTCAAAACTAAAAGCGCCATTCTAAAGGCCGAAATCCCAAGGTGGTAGCGCGACTCACGGGTCCAGAAGAAAGGAAAACCTACGAACACATCGGTTCACCAAAAAAGATGACCGGGAAGAAAAAACTAAAAGCCGGAGAGAATCATCGCAAAAGGGCCCTTGGCACTCCGAGACACCAGATGCGAACCACAAAAACGCAGGAGATGACCGCGAGGCAAGTGGGCAGCTAAGCAGGGGGAAAAACTCCCTGAATGCAAGACCAGAAGACCAGAGGGACGTCAAGCCCACCGGGGGGGTCCGCTAAATAAAAGAGAAGTCATCGGGAAAAGGTAATGCTCCCTGCCCAAAACATACCGATGACTGGACCACGGCGGACAGAGGGCGAGGTCGCGGCTTCAAAAAGGAGGGGGGGGAAAGCTCGTAGCCATTAATGAGCGGCAACTCTCAGAAAAAAATGAAAAAACCAAAAAGTCCCCTGAACAGGTATGAGGCAAAAAGCAATTGCCGGCGCCCGACCGCAGAGTTCGTAGGAGAAAGCGGCAATAGTAGTCCACTACATTCCAGATGACGGACTTCAGGGCTCTAGAAAAAAAAGAGCGGGGTACAAGCTAAAAACGAAGTCCGCCCGCCAGCGCGCGTCAAGTTAATCCAAAAAAAAAAACCAATCGCGTACCCCGTGGAAAGAGACATCCAAGAGCTCGCAAGAGAGACGCGGGAAATTCCCTGCTCGAGAAACAAAAGCGCCAGCGCAAGCACCATCTCGAAACTCAAGACACAGTTAAAACTACAAAACCTTGGGGAGCTGGCCAAAAAAAAAAGACACAACACCACGGAGGAGAGGAACTAGAAAGGAAAAGAAACGAGAAGTTGGGGAAAGGACGTGACAGAGTTTTTGGGGGCGCGGGCCGACTCTCTGGAAGGAAAACGCGGAGAACATTCACTACAAAACGGATGGAAAGAAAAGCGAAGGTCGAGCTAAGGGATGAGGCCAACTAGAGCTCCGATTGGGCTTTTGCGCAAAAAAAAAAATCGCGACAACTGCTGGTAAAGGAAGAAGAAAACGAGAAAACCGTAAGTCGGATTCCCTATCGGCGGCAAATCACGGTCAAAAAACGCGAACAACGTGATCATCTACGCCTGAAACGCTCGGTGCGCCGCAGCCGCGCAACGTAAAAGAATGCAGTTCAGAGCAGCTGAACGGGGGGAAAAATACCACTCTAGTCAACTAATGCGAAACAACCCGTGGGGGAAGGAAAGCAAAACGCCCGTCTGTCCCTCCATGGGCCAGACAAAAAGGATGGCATGGAGCATTGAGAAAATAGCTCGAAGAGGGAAAGATACAGGGGGGGTTAAAGTGAGGGGAAGGAGAGGTCGATGAAATTACTGAAAAGAAGTCAAGCGCAAAGCCTGTTGTCCCCTCGGGAACTCAAGTTCAGGGAAAGTCAGAATGACTTCTCGGGAGGGGGAGAGGGTTGCCACTAAAGAGCGACTCTTAAAACGTAAAAAAAAAAAATAAGAACAAAGTCCTTCGAGGGAGAAGCGTCGTGAAAAGCGGAAATCTTAACTATTGCGATACGAACAACCCTGGATCTTCCTGAAAAGGAAGCGGCGCTCATCGGGACGGCGGACCGTCGCACTCCGCAGTGCGAACCTTAACCGGAGTTGGGGACTCTACTACTTCGTGGGGAAAAATTCGAGCAGGTGCTGAGAAAAGGTCGAGGCAAAGCGCGAGCTTCCGGCTCTCCTACAAAATTCCTGGAGCCAATCATCTGGCCGGACGAACGAGGGCAATCGACTGAGGAAAAAGAAAAATGCCACGGACCCCAATCTGGCAGGAACGAAGGTATCGTAACCTACGGAAACGGAGACTGAACCGGTTCCCAGAAGAGGAGGATCACCGACGGCGAGAGGCAAGAGCTAAAAGGGAACGAAAACACGATCAGGAGCCCAGGGCAAAACGTTTCCAAAAAAAAAAGCGGGGGCACCAAAAACAGAAAAAAAAAACACGTACCGGTAAACACCACGCGGCAGAGGGGAAAAAGGGGATCGTCATATGCCGGAGTGCGGACGGATCAAACAAGACGGAAGAAGTGAAGATCTGCTCGCGAAAACTCCGCAGGGCAATCCGAAACATATGGGGGACGCCGGTAAGCCGAGGATCAATACAGTTTCAGAAGCGGATCACGGCTTCCAAAGAAAAAAGAATGACGCCTGGCTTGCAAAAAGGGCGGAGCCACCTGCGAGCCAGAAAAGCCCCAATCGCACTCAATTGCTCAAAAGGGCAGGGCGGTGTGGCGCACGACGAGGAGACGAAAGGCGATCGCTAGGAAAGTCGAAAACCGCGGACAAGCTAAGGGCGTCTGATCGACTGGGCGGCTGACGCAATGATGACGAGCTGCTTCGGGAGAGAAGGCGGGAAGGGGCAACATTGTCACCGCCCAACAGGTGAGGCGAAGCTGGGGTTTTGTGGCGCCATCCACGCGAGGGAAACGGCGATAGGCGGCGGGGAGTGAAAAAAAGAGAGAGAGAAGTCGTGGATGTGCTTAAATACCACCCGTGGATTGGGGGGGGGACATCTGCGCTACAGGCTATGGCACGGCGTGATCAAAAACGAGCCGGAGGATTGGCGGCGCCAGATGGGGGCTGGGAGCGCTGACAACGAATCTACTCAAGATAAGCAACTGAACGGAACGAAACGACAAACAGCCGAGACCACCGGAACGTGAACGTAAAAAAAAAAACTAAAGGTACATGGGCGAAAAACGGCTAACGGCGGCGCCAACAGGGTTAACTGTTAAGGAGGGAGTCCCAAACGTTTCCGGAAAGCGGCCTGCTTGGAGAGACGGGAAGGCTCTCCTCGCGAAACTAGACAGGAGAAAGATACAGAAAATTGGCAAGGGCCTCGCACACTCCAACGGGGCTTGCTCACGGGCGCTCGACCCTAATAGATCTCTCGATTAGGGATGACCTGTGGCTTAAGGGCAAAAAAACGCTAATATACAGCCCATACAACGGGGGAAAACTTACGGAGCTGTTTCGACTAACCTGACTGAAGAAGACCGTGCTTGGAAAACGCGCCTCAAACCCGCAACACGACCAGGTCCGGCTTAAACTAAACTATGCGCGGCTGTGTATCGGACAAAACTAAGCGACGACGGAGGGTCCAGAAAGAGCACTGCGGGGAGGTCCGTGCGGGCTAAAAGAGAAGCTCTCCAAAGGTGTCCGGAAGAAGGGACAGCTAACTGGGTTCACCCAAACAAAGGGTCCAAAGAACCTGAAAACCAAGTGGCCCTGAAAGAAAATCTGTTCTATGAAAAAACCCGAAGAAAGACAAACTCTCAAAAAAAGAAAGTGGCGAACGAAGGAAATGGTGGGGAGCACTACGGACGGAAGATGATAGATACGGGGGCGGAGATCCTCGAGAAGGCCCGAAAAAAAAAAAAGTGAAAAGTCCATGACTGTGGCACTGCGTGACGGTACAACCGGCCGCGAAGGGCATGGCGAGGGAAAGTAATTAAGTCTACACTTGAAAACGCCGCTAGTGGGGGGCCCGACAACCAAGCTAAAATTAAGACGCGGTGGGCAGAGCCCTGTTGCTTTGTTACGCAACTACTCTCCGTAGCCCTGGTTCCGGGATGGGAAATGAGTCGGGTTTTCCGGGAACTGGAAAATAATGTAAAAGGTTTGATAGGGGAAGGTTGAGTCTTCTTTGTCGGATCAAACGAACGAAGTAGTGGGGAAAAAAAAATCTACGATTCGAAGGGAAAAAACACAAACGAGGCGCGGGAAGCTCAGAGAGTTCTGAATCGGGAGATCGTGGTAAACCTCTGTGAGAAAGGGGCGCAAACCCACGGACTCGCGCTGCGATTTGGGCTGGACTCCGCGGGTGCACTTTTTCCTAAAGCTCAAATCGGCAACATCGAAGATCCTCTCAAAATGGGTAGAAAAGGAGAGGATCTGGTAGTCGTGCGCAGCAGAAAGTGCAAAAACAAAGGCCACAAAGGAGGGAGAGCATAAGAAAAAAACGTTTATAAACAGTACACCATACAGCCACGAGCACACTCCTCGCGCACCAATCGGGGTTAAAAAAACGAAGCATCGCTGAGGAAAAGAGGGCCGTCGAATCAAACTATCACAACACGCGTTGAAAAACAGCAAAACTGAAAGAAAAAAATGCGCAACCTGATCAGCGTCACCGATCAAAGAAAGAACAGCGCGCCAGAGGAGGAAAAAGGCCCTACACCGTTATTGAGAAACACAGACGGAAAAAAAAAAACAGGCGTGGCCAGATCGGGAAAAGTGAGCGGCGCACGGCGGCGCCGACATCGCATCAATACAGCAAAGCGCCCCGAGAAAGACGTCCGTCAACCGGGGGAAGAAAAAATCACCACTACGGGTTTCGGGGGCCGGGGGCTCTCTGAAAGCGGCTAACTCCAAAGAGCGGCATCGCCATTAGAGAAGTATCAAGGGGAGGACGAAAGACCAACAAAATGGCAAGGGTGGGCACAAACATCTTCGGGGGCGGGCAAAAAAAAAGAAACTTTGGTTAAAACGTTGGCGAAAACCCTGAAATACATGAGTTCGGGAGGGCTGGGAAAGGAAGCGGTCTTCAAGGCTTGGGAAGAGCCGAGGTCATGGTCTCAAAAAAAAGGCGTGAGGCGGAGGTCCCCGACCTCAATGCAGGTAGGGGGACTAGCCCTAGGGAACCCCTCGACTAATCGGGGAATCACGATAAAACAAAGGCGTGGGTGTCTCTTTGCTACAGTCACGCCAGGAGAAGGCTATCTCGATCTCGACCATGGCCTAAAAATAAACTCAGCTTGCGACTCTATCGCCGGGCAAGAAAAAGAAAATTTGAACAGACAGAAATGGCAGTGGATCTTTTGATCAAGGTGCGCACTCAACGATCAGGGAGCGAAAAAAGCGTCCCGTCCGCGGTCGCGATCGAAGAAAAATGGACGGAGAGGCAGTTAATAAAAACAGACATGGAAACAAAAAAGTAGCTAGTAACAAGGGGGCCCAAAGGAAAAAAAGTTCACTGCAAAAAAAAAAAGTAGAAGCGAAAGTTCCTTAGCCGTCGTCTAAAAGCAAGTTCGCTTGAAAAAATCCTGGTAAGTAAAAGCGATGCGAGCAGAGAAAAAGAATAAGAGACATAAAAACATCAACCAAATCTTGCTCAGAACACCTCAGAAAAAAGAGAGAAAAACACCGTTCAAGGAAAGGGCAACTGAGGAAAAGAAGTTTATTTGGCATCCGCAACAAATTAAAATCGACGAACTCCGAAAAAGGGCCGAGGCTTTTACTTGGGAAGGGCTACTCACAAACGCCAGCTGCATCAAACACAGAAAGGTGATGCAGCATGTAAAACATCGAAAAAGGGTCTGCCCGAAGCACTC
>Ga0179591_1358553_pt1 | contig 10710 bp, 10 predicted proteins | sample CZOMad2_1_08_16f_FD_182891 | JGI IMG/M metagenome (GOLD analysis project Ga0179591, IMG submission 182891) | Vadose zone soil fungal communities from Angelo Coast Range Reserve, California, USA - CZOMad2_1_08_16fungal (PacBio error correction) | ecosystem: Environmental > Terrestrial > Soil >...
TCCTCAAGGAAGAGGTCCTCGAATCATACACCAGCCGGAACACAGGTGAAGTCCTAGCGCGTGGACGGGACAGTAAAAAGAGAGATCGGACAGAGATATCAGAGTCTGAAAGGTGCCAAACCATCGTCCAAGATGTCGGGAGAACGATTCATGAAAAGGCGGATGGAAGAGGGGAATAGGTGACAGACTCCCAAACTGCTCGTCGATACTCGAAAGGAAAAAAAAAAAAACTTCGGGGGGGGTCAATTAATCCCGAGGCTCAAAGAGTCACCGACCAGCGTTGAGTCCTAACGTTGCCTTTAGGAAAGGAGAACACGACGAAACAGCGCCTCCGCGCCGTCGTAACCGAGGATCACTGACGTGACCTGTGACGAATAAAGGAGCGGGGCAGCCTGAGAAAGGACGTCCAAAAGGAAACATACCTACGGCAACGTCATCTCTAAAAAAGGAAGGACTGTCAACAAAAGAACTAAACGCCGTGTAAGTTTTCATACTTCGTCAACTTGACTCGAAAGCGAAGAAAAGGAGGAGTCAAAAACGATTTAAAAGAGGAATCATGTAAACCTTTACCACGGCCTGAAAACTGACGAGGAAAAAGGGGGACGCACTGGGGGTCATCCAGACCTTCGGATGGTAATAAAAGTCTGGACTTTCTACCGACACCAAAACTTTGTGGGTAGAAGGTGACGTAGACCGCATTCACATATCTCTCTCCAAGAACGGGAAAAAGGGGGGCGCAGACCGGACTCGGAAAAAGCGCGTTCCCGTAGCCTAAGGTTTGGGTTTTTGTTTTTGTTGGGGTGGGTTGGGGGTTGGTGAATCTTCTTCCAGGCTGAGGGATCGCACCCTATCACATGAGCAAAGACGCTATCAGGCAGAATCGTCTACTCTTTACGATTTTTAGTGATCAGGAGGGGCCGAACGAGAAAGGGCGGGAGGCGCACCTCCAGTACCGGCAGATGGTTCGAGCCCGTGGGGACGGTAGAGGGATGGTGTCACCTAATCAGGGTGTCGTGACTTTAGGAAACAAGGAGTTTGGGCTTTCTCCTCAGCCAGTTACAAAGAACCGGATCACGTTCGGTTTGTCTCACCTCCACTCCCAGAGTCGCATTCATACAGATTGAGAGATCTGGATAACGGGAGTTTCGAATGAGAGGCGACCTCTCAACAAACAACGTATATAAAAGAGAAGGCGTACAATCGGCAATTGAACGGAAAGACCAATACAGCGAAATTATGCTAAGGGGTTATGCACCGGACCTGCAAAGTTACTGAACGGGTCAATCTGGGTTCCTCTTCCTCTAGGTATAGACAGTTAAGACTACTCTTATATCGGGGTGAAACACCACCTATCGAAATCCTCTTCTTACGAAAATAAGAGAAGAAGTATTAGGGTCTGGATCGGAGAGTTCAGCCTGAAGGAAGGACTAAGAATATCATTGTATACCCGTACGGAGCGCGTGGGGGACATGATGAGCGTCGTCTGAAGGCGACAGAAGAAGAGAACAGAAGGCTCACGGCTCCGTCATGACGGTCAACTATCAGGGGGCTGCAAATGCCGTTTGGGTGCTGTCTGAAATGTAATCTAAAAGTCGTTAAGGTGGGGATTTTAGACGATCTCGGGGTCCACAAATGGGGGGGGGGGTCAGTGCGAACTCGTGAGGGGGAAGAGTATTCTTTTCCCCGAAGAATTAAACAGAGAAAGGGCGGGGGTCTATTTGACCGTAACATGGGTCTGGGGCATCAAGCTCTTGGAAAGAATGCAGGAGAGGGAGGTCTGTAACAAAACAGCGGATGCTTTCAACGACATCACTACCGGGCACCTTAAGGGGAAAGCAGTGTTAGAAGGTGTAGGGGTTGTAAGGAAAGTCTAGTAAAGGCCTGGGTCAGATGGAAGTAACCCGGGTAATTTGTCATGGAAGTATAAGATGGAAGGGAGGCGTACTTCAGGAGGGATTCGTCTTCAAGCAACGAATTGGACTTTTTACGAGGAGAAATAGGGCCTCTTTTCATGTAGAGAAAAGAAAGGCAGCTTCCAATTTTATCCGAGGCGTGTTTCTTAAAGATCGATTCACGGAATCCAAAGGAAGGAGCAACATTCTAACAACTCCCCTAGGGGGTCGGATTCGGTGTCACCAAGGCGCTTTATATGGAGAAAGTTGGGGGGTTCACTCGGGCAGGGAGCGGAAATAGCCCCACACTGAGATTTCTCTTCTGTCTGGGTTTCTGGCATAGGGAGACTGTCCGTTGGTAAAAAAGGGCGTTCTAGGTCTGTCGTCTGCGCGCCCCTGTGCGCGCACAGGTCGGTCCGGGGATTAGAGAAGGGTCTCCTATTCACAGCAGGGTACAGACGGAGGGGGCGGCTCGGTATAGTAAAAGGGGGGACTGCTCGTTCCATGAAACGAGGAAATCTAGACTGGAGACCGCAGCCGCCCTTGGAGAAACGACAGGGAAGTCCCGGAGAGGGCCGGCACTGATCGCCGGGAAACAAAAATTTCCAACGGAACGGAAAAGGGAAAGGCTCGCAAAGAAAAGCCCTAACGACTAGGGGGGGGAGAGGAAGAATTGGAAAGTTATCTTCATCCTTCTAAATCGGGCTGGGGCAGACAAGGCTAATCGAAAGTTTTTGGATCCCGGGTAAAAAAGCAGGTCTGTTATTTAATCAGAAGTCAGATGTCTCAGATCCGTCTTTTTCTGTGCTAAATCTTACTAGCGCGAATAAACACTCCGTCTTGTATAGAACATTATCAGAGGAACCAGGCCTCTTCAGAAAGGAAAGAGTCACTAAGGGGGGGGGAAGATCCTTTCCGGCGCGTATCTCCTTATGTCAGGGGAGCACGAAATATGATGCGGCCTGCCGGCTAAATTCTTTTTCAACGCTTTGTTTAGGAGAGTTCGAAACCTTCACGTTCTTGGGTAATGTTCTGGGTGTCCTTGTCACAGATCATCTCGTCTATAGCAGTTGAGCTGAAGGCCCTAAGTTTCACCATAAACGAAGCCGTTGGGGGAGTGCATTTTCTTCATTAGACTTGACCGACTATTAAGGGGGGAGCCTGGGAATACGATCTACATAATCGAGTGTGGCACATGACGGATCAGGCGCGATAGTCCAGGGGGTAGTCCGCAGAGGCTTTTAGTAGAAATATACATCCGGGAGGGGTCCGAATAAGCACTCATACGTTTGAAATGGGGGCAAAACAAAACTGGAATCTTGTTATAGGGGGGGGGGGGTACCGTGGCCGAAGTCGAGAAGAAGGAATTCATCGTTCACTAAGGGGTGGTATTTCAATTCTATTGGAAAAGGGGGGGGATTCGAGTCTTAAGAAAAGCAGATCTGGGATCTCCATTTGGCACGTTCAGGATTGGCGCGAGATTCCTCTCGTTCAGGGGAGTCAAGAGAAAAATTCGGATAGTCTTCTACTGCTTTTTCGGGCTTTAACAACTGATCCCATTCCTCGAAGGGGGGGGAAAAACACTTTCCCTAGCAAATTAGGGGGGTACCGTGACTCTAATATCAAGCTGCATCACTATTAAAAACCGTTCGAGCTTGGGTTCATGGAGGGATGGAGGAGACCGGATGAACAAGGAAAAAAGTCATGCGCCTTCCTCTGGGTTTGAGCATTCCGGCGCGAACTACATTATATCTGGACACGGGGGGTGCGAGGGGATCGAAGTAACACGATGTAATCCGGCGAATGCAAGGTTTACCTTCTTGGGGTCGAGAAAAGTGCTAGATAGAGATCTGAAGTGCGGTGCAGCGCCAAGCATAGAATGGAATCTGTCCGAGGGGGCCTTGGCAGGAAGCGTAGAAAGTACTACGGGAGTCGCTGAAGGCCCCGTACTTGGACGTCTATAAAGGACGCGAGCTAGATAGCTCACCGCCTCTGACCGCGCGATCCTGGGGAGGAGTCACTATTTGCGTTTTCTGGGGTCACCACTAGGGAAGGAGGGTGTGGGGTGGGACGCGCAGGCGACGTCTTTACAGGTACCGAGAAGGAGTATTAACTTCTGTGCCGCTGGCGCAGTAAGGAGTTTTTCGGGCCGTATGTTGCTTTGCGGGGGAGAGTTTGAGGGGGCGGTGTGTTCAAAAGGTGTGCCTGTGCTCCCCGATCTGGCTTACTTCCCTGTCGGTCAGAGTCGGGTCTGTCAAGTGGGAGGGGAGAGGTCGCTGGATTGGGAGGATTTCAAAATTCGATCGGGAGTGGAGTTAACCAAATCAGGAAAGTGTGTCTCTCTGGAGTCTTGTAAAGAGTACGGAACTCAGGATAGTACTTACGTCGAGGACATATAAAAGCAAAATGGAGGGTATGGGGGGGAACGTCCCAAAAGGAAAAAAGCAAGTGATCACCCAAACCCTGTTCATTCCTGCACCGGACTTCAACAGCTAGGGGGGTTAACATTCTAGCCGCTTTCCTTGACTTTTCCCATTTTAAGACTCCGAAGTCAGTTTCCACTCTTTTCCAATGAATTTTCGTAAAAACGTCGAACAAATTTCCGAGGGGGGGGACGGACGAAGTGGGATTCCTCGTTCCCTCTTTTGATAGTGGAGGGAGGTAACGGTGTGGCTGCTGGCTCTGTCTTGCGGTGGTGGAGGAACGGCAGGGTTAAGAGCGGGTCTTGCGCCGATGGGGTCGAAGGGAAAGATTGCATCTTGGAAGAAGGGTCTAAGACGTGATAAGCAGATCAGCTTGGCTTCACAAAGTTTACTTACTATCTCTACCACACAACACCTTAAGGAGCTAGTTAGATAGATCTTACTTTTGTGGGATAAGGGTAAATTTCGGGGATGAAGGAGTTATACGAGGCTACTTCTCATCGTATCAGGAGGGGAAATTTACACAACGACTCATTGCTCCACCTACTGGTTATTCATTGAAAAATATCCTACTCTGATCTCTATTTACATAGCAACGGTAATTAAAAGCAAAAAAGTCGTAGCACGGAATATGCGACTGCGGCTTTCCAAACTGGTCTAAGCCCTGGCCAAGGGGATCAAAAAGAGGGAAGGATTTCCAGCGGTAAAACCGTCGCCGTCAGGAGAAAAGAGCCGCGCCGCGACACTCTAGCAGCGGACCTTTCTTAAAAAAGGGTCAGAGGGGGGGACGAATCGTCTTAAAGGATATCACAAAAAAGTCCAGACTCAGACTGCTCGCGTGGATTTCTCTTATCGGGGGACGCGTAGAAAATTAGAAATCAATCAAACCAATGCTAGAAGACAAGATTCTGGAAATGTTTGACTAAGACACCTGAACACAAAGCAAAGACTAAGCTAAAACGTAGGGGTGCTCATTAGGGGAGCACGGCCAGCGGTCTGCTTGGTGAAAAAAAGGAGAAACCTGCCGTTCGTCGGATGTCAACTACTAAAAAAAAAAGTCGACCTCCAGTACGTTAGCTGCGTTCGGGGGATGTTTAGAACAACTGTAAAGGGACTGGTGCGCGAGAGAGCTTTCTCGGAAAACGATGAGACGCACGACTTATTCCAGGCAAGGGCGGAACTGCTTGGCGAAAAAAAGCGGTCTGATCCTTCAAAAAAAAACGCAAGGTCATGGGGGCGAGAGAGTGTCCCTCAACTAGTCAAACTTTTCCTTTTCTCTATCAACTCTCAAAATTCCCCACCCCGTAAGAGCCCAACGCACGCGGAAGCAGTTTGAAATGTCACTGACCTCTCTGTACCGATGTGAAGTCGATTCTCGAAAACAATCTAGCTCGCCAGTGGGTGCACGGGACCAGGGACGATTCTGGAAAAAAGGGGGCAGGGGGGCGGTCACACCGCACTAAAATCCCACTGACCTCTCGTACCTTGGACTCTGAGTACACGATGAAACCTCATTAGCTATCTTCCCATCCTGCATTCACCCTCGGGCAGGGAAGACAGTGCTAATCGACGCAGACCTTGTCATTAAGAAAGAAGCATGTAGTCCTCTTATTTAAACGAGAGAGACTTCTCATCGTGGGACCTTGAGATAGACTAAACTGAACCGGTTTTCCTCAGGAAGGGACTGACTTTCTTCAGGGAAGTATCTAAGTAGAGTACACACGAAATTTCCACTACATGAACTCGTCGGGTCCATATGAGAGGAAGAAGGAAAGAGCCAAAGAGCGCGGCCGTCTTCCCAAAGTTCTGTGCAGTTTCAACGAGAAAGAAGCTGGGGACAAAAAGGAAGTTTATGGTCCCAATCAGATTCAGACCACTGATAGCGAAAATGGCGCGAGCTGGTAGGGCTGACCAGTTCCTAAAGGCCCAGGCATCTTGATCCACGACAAAGAGCTGATCGCTCCAGGCCGAGAATCTGGGGGGTTAACAACAAACCTCGTCGCTCGACACTCCCAGGAAACGGCCGTGCCAAAGGAGTTTACATATTTCTAAGAAAACCCGCCAGGAGGTGACTGCGGCTGTATTTCCCGAAAAGGACTCGGAGAAATAAAGGGTACGAATCCGAGGGGGAACCCGCGCATGAAGGATACAACACTTTACACGCCGAGGCCCGCGGGAAGGGAAGGGGTAAAGGGCGATGAGTGATGGGAGAAGTCCTCCAGCCTGTCTCCTCTGAGCTGGAAAAAGTTCGCCGGCGACCCGGCCCCAATGCCGGTCAAAAGAGTTGAGAGGAAGTCGCCGTCCTACCCCGCAGCAGACAGGAGAAAACTACATTCGTCACCGGGGGGGGGGGTGAGGGCTGGTAGGAGGAACAATAGACTATTTTCGCTTCGTTTTAGACCCGAAATCAAAAAAGTTGGCCCGTTCAAGATCGGGCAAGGCGAAGGGTAAACTTGAACGATAAACTCTTGACCTCGGGGACATCTGGGAAAGTGCCGGCCCAAAACGCAAATCCACTCCTTCCCTTAGGAAACTCCATGAAAATTCACGTAGCAAGAGATGAAAAAAACAAAAACCAGCCATCAGTATTAAAAGAGTGAAGGCCAGAGATTGTGGAGCGGGCTTCCAAAAGAGGGGCAACGCGTCCAATATGGCGTCGCATTCAATCTGGGTGGGGGAAAAACCGCGCCAAAGAAAGTATGGGAGGGCTTTCGAACGGGAGAGAGGCGGGGTAGGGTGAATGCACCTGAGGGTCAAACACACGCCGGCCGCGGACACACCATCAAAACTGACTGGGGGCAATTACATGCTTACCGCTCTTCAGTCACAACAGTCAGAGGGAGGTTGCCTAAATACAGCACGGAAAAACTACACCTCACAACACCTCAGTCTAGTATCGCCTATTATAAAATTTAAATTAAAAAGACGGTTCACTCACCTTCGACGGCAATCTACGACGTCCAAGAAAAAGAAACGAAGTCAATTATCTGTCAGTGCTTTGAATGTCAAGGCAAGGGAAGAAGGGAAAAGAGGAGTTCTCCTTGTTACTAAGCTTAGACAGCGTCGACGCAAAAACGGGAGGGGCTTCAAGTGCAGAGTTCAGCAGTGAACCGGTACGCGCGAAAAGCACGCTGACCAAGGAAAGTCGGGCGAGGGAGAAGAACCGAAGGAGCGAACTGGGGCCCCTCAACCTTGGTGTGTGCCGGAGGAGGTCGACACATTAAAAGATCTCTTCATGATTAGCTAGCTGACTTAAAAGGAATAAAGAAAAGGTCAGGGGGGTCCAGAAAAGAAAACGTCTCTAACTCCTGCGAAAAAAGGATACTGGTGGGAAGCGGGATAAGGCGAACGGGGAAATCCGATCACTACTGGCCCACAACGCGAGTCTAAAACACGTCTCCACTGGACATACAGGATTGTCGGCGAAGAACTCGTCTCCGATTGAAAGAACTCACTGATACGGCGTTAAGGCTCGCGGGAATCGGAGTTTGTCTAAAACGCGACGAGTCGTCTGAGAAACTGTTTAGGGGTCGAATGGTAACAACAGACACGGGGATTAAAACCGCGAGTCGGCAAACGGGAAGGGATGCACTCAAGATCTACAGACCCGATGGGAGTCGAGAAAGGGAAGTTGAAAAAGGGGGTCAATCCTTCAAAACAAAAAAGGAAGGAAGTAAGAGATATGCGGAGACAGTAGGAAAATCGGCACGTACTTCAAAGCAAAGCTGGCTGAATTGCGAAAGTGGGGGGGGGGACAGAACTCACGTTTGCCAAAGTCCGCGGGAGGCTCCAAGAATCAAATGTTTTCAAAATACCGAACGGGAAGGAGCAGTCTTACAACAGAAATCAGAGGATCCGCGAGACCTACTACGCTTATAGTTGATGGAAAGAAGGTAGGGTCGGGATCCTTACATTCTCAAGACAACGTAGAAAAAAAAATTGGGAGACGAGGCGGGTAAGAGGTTTTTTCGACTGTAGTAATCGGATGGGGGGCAAAAACAAAAAGGACCACCTGACACCTTCTTACGGCGCCGCGTAGCTTCCGCGGGGATTGGGGAAGGCGAAGGAGCTAGTCCGGGAGAATGACGATCGGGAATGCCGGGGTCGAAGGAAAAGTAGCACACGGGGGGTGTGGACTCTTAACGTTGATGCCTCTATGGATACGACAAAAAGCGTAAAGGTCAGCGTGAAGTTCACTGCGGACGTTGGGAAAGGGAAGGAGTTGAGGGTGAAAAAAGCGTCGTCGCCGGCTTTACGATCTATGACCGTCCTAACGGAGCCGAGTGGCTGAACGACACAAACGGCTAAGGGACGTGACGAAGGGAGGGGGAGTGTGGGTAAAAAAAGACGTGGGGCGAGCCTTTCTTAAGCTGATTCGGCATACGCCGACAATACATCGACGATAAGCGAAGCGCGCGGTTTCTGGGTGCTGGTCTGGCGCAGCACCGGGAGGGCGCGGGGGGGCGAGGTATTCCGCTTTCAAATTCCCCCGGCGTTGGTGAAGAGACCGGACGTGACGGTTGTCGTTAAGGGGCATCGGTCAGGACGTCCAACCAGGAAAAACGGGAACCTAATTCTCCTCCTTCTTGGGGGGGGATAAAAGACAATATATCAAATGACTTACTGGGTCGGAGTGGCACCCCTACCTTCGGATAAGGGAAAAAACGCTAGATCTTACCGTCGGGAAAAAAAGTGAAGAGTAACTATGAGGACAGCACCTCGGTACTCACATGTTTGCTTCATCGAGGTCTGGGCGATCAAACCTGGAGGAACCATGGATTATAGGGGTCCCGATCTTTCTGCGCCTCACCGGGGAGGCGACAAGGGAATCGATTTAGGGAGCGCTAGATTCAGAGGCCCTCCTACTTCTGAAAGGGAAATTTCCTCAACTTATGCAAGAACCCACACTGCAACGTAAACTCTGAAAAACTGACCGACATCCTAAAAAGGGGAGGGCTTAGCCGGGGAAGCACAGCCGCGGCGCACGCCCAGCACCCAACGGCGTCGCGCAAAAATGAGAAGGGAGTTTAGAAGTCTATGGCAGATCACACAGAAGAGGGAAACGGCAGGGAGGGAGCAAGCTTCGAATCGCGACTCTCACAGGAACTGGAGTCTCACTTGCCACCAAAATGGACCAGACAGGTATCTCGCAGAGAAGGAGGGGGGGTCTAGCGCTATAAGAACCTTACCATAAGGTTGGGGGTGTAGAAAGGCCATGAGACTCGCTAAATGGGCGTCACTGAATAAGGTTAAAGGTTACATTCTTTCTATCTCCGAATGTTGGGCGGCACCAAGGGCGGCGGGTGGTTACAGATAGGTGGGTCAAAAAGGGGAGAAAAAGAATGGACAACTCAACGGGACGGCGGTTGTTTCAAACGACCATGAAAGAACGGGGGGTCGAAACAACGGGAGGCGCAGTGCCAAAAACCAGGGCCGGTGGGTTTCTTTGGGCGAGAAAGTTTAACCAAACCTCTTCCTTTAAAAACTCGATAGGTCCATCAACTTGAATTATCGTGAGATAGTTATGCATAGGGAGGGTATTCGCATGTAGTTTCCAAATAGGTGTTCGGAAATACGACCGGGCCTTGTACTCACTGGGGAAAAAAATCAAGCTGACTGTGGGTTGGAAAATTAATTCTGTCATTGTGAGAAACACGGTCCTACGCAGGATCGGGGTCAAGAACCCAATCGTCTTGGTGTATAGGACCGTCAGAGAAAACGGATTATAATGAAAAAAAGAATCGAGAACGAGTTACCTTTTTTCGTCTATAAGCGAAAACTCTTCCATTCACCGCATCTCCAAAGACCCTAGAGGCGTTGGTTGATTTCGTGGAGGAACAGCCCGCAAAAGGAGGGAAAACCCAGGTCTTCATTCTCGGGGAAAAAATGGAAAAGGGAACCATTGATGTTGTGCGGCGTAAGGATCGACAAGAAACGTCGTATTCAGGGAAAAAATGAGCTTCACTTGGTTGGCTGGTAAATAAGATCGGATAGCTCCACATGCCCAGGTTTAAGCTTGGGGTGGGGGGAGCGGGAATTCAAGGAAAGAATAAGAGGTGATCTCCGTCTCTAGAAAATGTCGCCAGCAATCCTTCCTCATACTTCAGATGGTGGGGGGGGAAGAAAGTTGGGGTTCCATTGCGCGAATCCTACTCACTCGGGGAAACGCAAAAAATTCGTTCCTTCTCAGACAAAGATCTGTACGTGTCCTGCGGACTTGGCTGAATAAGAGAGGGAAGAAACATAATGGTTCAGGGGCTGCAGCCAGGATGAAGTAAAAAGGAGATCTGGACCTCAATCCGTAGGGCAGGGAGGGAAAAGTTGGTCTTTTCCTTCGTCGCAACTAGGGCGCTCGGAAGTGATCTTTGGACTTCGAAGTATGGGGGTGGGCCGAT
>Ga0179591_1144235_pt1 | contig 10709 bp, 9 predicted proteins | sample CZOMad2_1_08_16f_FD_182891 | JGI IMG/M metagenome (GOLD analysis project Ga0179591, IMG submission 182891) | Vadose zone soil fungal communities from Angelo Coast Range Reserve, California, USA - CZOMad2_1_08_16fungal (PacBio error correction) | ecosystem: Environmental > Terrestrial > Soil >...
CCTGACGTACAAAAATGTGGGACTGCAGATCGTGAAGGAAAGGGCTTACGGGAGGGCCGAGACTTTTAATCGCAAGAACTCTTAAGGGAACGTTGAGGATTCGGATAAAAGAACGGCGAGTAGGCAAGTTACCTCGGGTTTGAGAAAAGCCGCATAGGAGCCGCGGACCTGGATAAAACCAAACAGCGCAAATAGACCGGGAGTGCCTCTGGAACTCGACAAATTGTTCTGTCCACATCTGGCCAGGGACGGACTCGATACTGAGGCAGGATATCATCAAACCTTTCCAAATGACCATATAGGAGCCCGACCTGAATCAAGGGGTATTAATCAATACAGAAAAGAAACTGGCGGCCTCAGCATCGATCTGATCGGCCGTGAGCAGTCAGTGAGGCTATGCGGCGAAAACAACTGCTACTGACAAGTAGCGCCGGAGAACAGCCCCGAACAAAAAAAGCGGTCTAACGGCCTTGAAGACAAGTAAGAGCGTGGGAAGGAGCAATCGTCGGAAAACGAAAATAGGGGGGGCCAATGTCAGACGCAGCCGAAGTCATCTGCTGGCCGGCGAAACCACAGGGAAAGGGGATGGTCGGGGTCGTAAGGGTTCTCGGAGTCTACCAATGTTCCTCGGCAATTGGAGTGCTCTAAATTCTAGAAGGACTTTCAGGACCTTTAAAGGGGGAAAGAAGCTCGTGAAAGGGTGAAAAGGATGGGCCGCAGGGAGAGAACGGGGAACTTGGGACAACCGAATCAGTCTGAACGTCTGTGTTGACGGGGACTTCGCAAAAGACTGATGGGTACTTCTTCTACTGAAAAAGGGCTGGTGGGGCAAAGGGACAAGAAGGGGTTCCCACAATTTATTTTCTGCAAGAGTGTCAAGAGAAGAAAAGGGACTTGGAAGGGGTTGTCCGGAAACGACTGTACGACTTTCCGAAACGAGAGCTCCTTATGCTAGTAAAAATTCACGAGGGGCAAACAAGACAATTCGAACTGACGCCAGGACCCTAGTGCGTAGATCAGAAAAATGATTTAGGGTGTTGCGACGCATGAAGCCGTGGGGTTTGTCACTCGTGTGAGAGCGCCGACAAAATAGATCAAGGGATAGCCGGGAAGGACGGTATTGTTGGTCTGCCTCAATGGAGATTGCCCGAAGGAGATAGGCGCGGGGAAATCGAGTGCCGCCATTTGTAGGCGCGCAGAATGCGCGCCGTGATTTCAACCTTGCAGAGCCGGAGTTAATGCCAAGCTTAAAAAAGGGGTTCCAGGAGACGGAGGGAAACGCATAGAAGGGTGGGGACGATGAGAGGAGAGGAATCGATCGAACAGGCAGGATGGCGCGGCGAGATCAGGATTAACGATGGGTCAGAAGACCAACCGGCTGTTTGCGACCCGTTCGTCCGAGAGACAGAAAACAGCAGAAAGCCAACTGTTTGACCGGTAAGTAGGCAGCAGGCATTGCCCAATCAGTTCTGCAAGTGCAAAACGGTCGAGATGGTTTGAATCGAAGGCTTCTCTGAATTGAAACGAGGACGCCTGGATCAGGGACATACCTACGGGAAAGGAAAACACGTGGGGGGGGATGCTCACAGCGGATAAACACTTCAGAAGTTGTAAAGTCTCTGGCATGTGGGGGCCAACGAACACAAACACTATGTCCCTGATAACTACGCGAGCGCGACAGAGAAGCAAAATCTGCTGATACTCATTCTTAAATGCGGAAGGAGACTTGAGGAACTTCGGAGCAGGAGAAGGGGGGATGGGGGAGACATAACCACGACCAAAGGCTCGACTTTTAAGGTTGTTGAGGGGCACCCTTTCTCGAGAGAGCCTTATGTAAAGGGAGGGAGTTTGTCGGAGTGGTCACAAGGGTTAAAACGGGTCGGGAAATGAATGTGCTCAAAACAAAGGGGGATCGTATGCGGGGAAACAAATTCGTTTGGTAATCTGGTACGCCGGCATAAAACATGATGGGGGCAACACGTTGAAAGAGAGGGGGCCGGCAGAGCTGGGGGGCGACTGGTTAGGGCGGTGCCTGGCCTTAAATGCAGCTTTATGACGTGAAAAAAGGGAAAATACAAGGGGAAGATGGTCTCGGGTTTTACCGTCACACCCGCCGAATGCTTCTGTGAGGAAGCAAACAGTGATACCAAATTCCATTCCACCGTTTCGAAAAAAAACTAGAAAACTGCACGAAAATTGATACGAGCAGGTCCTATTATCTTCATAGGGTACCTAAAGAAGAGGGGAAAGTTTAAAAGGAGTGGACTGTTCCGTAGACGTAATCCAGACCTCTACGGTAGAGAATCAAATGGAAGAGGCGGGGAAAGACGATCCAATCCTGAACCTGATGCCATATGCGCAGCAACTCATAGGCGCGGGGGATACGGTGACGGTCAGATCGGCCGCCGATAAACCGGGAAAATTGTCGCTCCTGAAAAGCAGGGAGGCAGTCAAGGGGATCCTCGGGGAAGAAACTATGACGGAAAAACGGGGCGGAGAAGAATGACCTTGGCGACTCTTGACCTCGAAGAAAGGTCCCGTCCGGGACTAAAAAAGGTCCTCAAAACAAAAATAATTCTGCTGGCGGCAAGAATAAACGGCAGGCGAACCTTGGTCAGACTAAACGCGTGGAGAATCCATCGGATCTCCATGGTCCCGGACAAGAACTACTGCCCAACCGAATAGAAAAGAAGACAACGCTTCAGGCCACAAAAAGAAGGATAAGCGAGTAACACCCACGAACCCCATCACCTTGAGAGGGGTTTTTCAACGGGAGGGGGACGCCAGTGACCCGCAGAAAAAAAAACTCTGTGGAGAACTGGACTTATAATTGGGTTAGGAGCGCCATCACGGATCACATCGTTTGAAACTATCGAGCTTCGAATGTGATACTCAAGAACCAGTCAAAGGGGAAGCCTAATACCGAACAATCCTTCAAGAACTGGTGAAGTATTTGTGATGGTCGAGTAACCCCAAACCCTGTGGATACGTGAGAAAAAGTGGGAGACGCACTCCTTAAACAAGCAAGGCGGCAGGGGCCCCGATTGGGCCAGAAAGGACCTGTTCTGGGAAGGGGCGATTGTAACAAGAAGCTGAAGTCGGAACCTTCAAGGCATGATTAAAGAAATGAGGACCAAAGTCGCGGTGGGGAACCCTTCAGTGGGGGCGATGGAATGCTTAAAAGAAAACACCAGAAGGGGAAACCACGGGCGGTACAGTGAATCAGAGCAGAGAAGGGTTATTCGGGGGACAAGGGGAAGGGGGGGGGGACGGACTCGGCAAGTGCCTTGATCGTCGCAGGGAAAGAAATTATTTCCGGGTGGGGGGGTGGGGTGAGGGTTGTTGTGCCTCTTCCTCGCTAGCGGATCAGAGAACTTAAAGAAGGGGGGAAGGGAAGCGGAGGGAACCTGCCCGATTCGGGAGGGAACCGGAAGAGGAGACGAAGGACATTGTGGGGGGATGAGGGCGCAAAGGCGAAGCAGGCTATAGAGAAATAAACACCAAGGAGGAAAAAGAAAGAATTATCTCCTGCGCTGGTTTTCTGGGACCGCAGGAGAAGGGGAAGGGAGCTCATGAGCCGTTTTCCGCCAGAAGAGGGAAGGGGGCAGAAAAAAGTCGCGGTCGGCGTACAAATGGGTTCAGAGGGAAAAAACGGGAGAATCGGCTCCTCTTGCAGCGAGCACTAACTCAGGGACAGGCAAAGGAAGCCTGCGAAAGAAGGGGCAAAATTCCCTTGTCCTATTAAACCGCCGCTAGGAAGAAGAGGCCTGGGTTACGGCAGGGTGGGGGACTAGTTCCTACAGCTTCCTAAAAGGAAAGTCTCATCAAAAAAACAGGGTCGAAAAAAAAGTCGATGAGTCATAATTATGAAGGAGCGACCTGGAAAGGGTGCCTGGAAAAGGGATCGAACCGGCGTTACAATAGGGATAATAAGACAAACGCCAGGAGGATCGCTTAGCAGAGGTGCCCAAGAGACTATTTATACATTATTTGGACACTGGTGAGAGCAAAAGGGAGAAAAAAACGGGGGGGGGTTTCGAAACACTGACCTCCTCCAGTGACTTGAAGAGGTTGTTACAGATGTGATAAACGTAGGAAGGTGGGGCGGAAGAAAAGCAAAGAGGGGGAAACGGGCAGAAATGACACGTTGCCCGAGGGAATAATTGAGGGCGAATACACAAAGGCGAATTTGTCATGCCGGTGACGCCAAGGGGGTTTCGCGGGACACTTGTCTAGCACAAGGACAGCGCAGGGAAAAAGGGCGATGTGTTCGGAGGGTGTCATAAAGGAAGCTCTTTTTTTGGGGGGAGGGGAACCAGTGTCGGGCCGGGGCTTATTCTAGATTGGCGGGAGGCAGGATGAATAAGGGGGAAGAGTGCTTACGTGACGATCCTGATTGGGTAAAACGTGGAAGAGGTCTGAAGAAAGCAGGAGAGGAGGTCAATCCGAAAGGAAGAGGCAGAAGGGAACTTCCTAAATGTTTTATGAAAATCTCGGTCCCGACAGAGAATTGAGGGTTCTAGTAGGGCTTGGAAAAAAAGCAAAAAGTCATAGAGATGAAAGGGGGGGTAAGGGCTATGAGGGGGAAATATGATCTCGACGACAAAAAAAAAAACGGCATCATGGTAAATGATCCCGCCACGGGGAAAGCTGTTTCTCGGCGGGGACGCGTTCTAACGCCTTCAAAGATCAAGAGAGGAAAAACGAAGCAGCGCGCATCATGAAGAGAGTCAATAGGATCAGGGCTAACAAGCCCCTAGGTGGTACCTTGTAGAGGCCGAGCAGGAGGGGGGGGGGAGACGACCCTTCAAAAAAAAAAGAGGTAAAACTGCACGCGTGCAAAGGGTGAGGTGAAGAGAATGAAAAGAAGGTTCTGCAGCTAGAGGCTGCGAAGACCAACCGGGGAAATTGGAAAATACTCAGAGGCGAAAAGGTGTGAAAGGCGAAAAGCAAAGCGGGGGGGGTTACGGGATGGTCCGAGACTCTTACGTGTGTACCATTTTGCGAAGAAGGTGGACGGGAAAGAGCTGCGGGGTACCGGCCAGCAGCACCCGTCAGGGGTCCAAGTTAGGTAAGTCTCCTCAAGTGGGAAAGGTGGGGCGAAATCATGGATTCTGGACAAGGCATACAAAGCACATCCACCCAGGGGGAGCCCGGGAGCGGGGGGGCCCTTTGGATCAACTTCCTATCCTAACGCTCGGAATGTTTGGGGACCAATAACCCCTCCGACCCTCATCTCAGGTTTTCGCATCTTATTCGTAGAGAAAAATGGGGCACAGACCACCGGGCAAAGGGCCGCAGGTGGTCTGGTTACTATTTAGCACGACGCGATACTCAAGGCAGAAGATCAGGGAATCAAAAATGCAAAAAGGGAGCAGAAAGCGAGTTGCATTCTTAGCGGACGAGGATGCCAGCTATGGTTGACTGAGATGAGGGGTCAAGAGTGTGGGAAGAAACCGTGAAAAATGAAAAGCAAAGGAAATTGGGGTAGGCCGACGTGAGCATCAATAGATTTGATCTTAAAGATCCATGCATCTACTAGAATGCAGGACGAACTGGAGGGAAGTTGCGATGGACCAAATCGCGAAAGCACAAGCCCGTAAAATCACCGTTCACGGGGATTCAGCCAGGGAAGGAAAACCGGCAAAACGGGGAGGGTTGGCTGTGTAAGACCCTGAAAAAAAACTCGGCGGACCGGGCGACAGATCCGAGCAGGCCGTTATTACACGTGGCATGCGGGAAGAAGGAAAGAAGGGAGATGAGACTCGATCGAGCCATAGCAAACCACCGGGATCGGGAGTGTCGCTGGGCGTCGGAGAAAAGGGGGGGAAGATCGGAGATGTCGAAGAAAGCAGCCTAGAGGTAAAGGGTTACCCGAGGGGTCTCCTACATGCTACAGGGAAAGGGGGGGGTGCCAAGGGAATTTCCCAACTAAAGGGGGGGTCTAGGAAGGCCTCAGATTCAAGACGAAGGGGAAAGAAGGAGCAGCTGGCGGATTTTTCGCAAGTGTAGGGGCGCGATAACACGCGCCAAGGCGTCTGAATAACACGCAGAAGGAGTAAGGACAGTGAGATCGAAGATGTGGTCCAATTCGTCATTTCAGGAATGGGCCTGGGGTGTGGTGTGCATATATAAGGATGACCTAGCTAGTCTCTGGGGCTGAAAGAAAAAAGTATGAAATGTTTAGCAAGAGTGGAGAAACAATAAGTGGGGTGAAAAGATGAAACAAGAAATTGTGGGCACGGAGGGTCGTACGGGGTGGAACAGAAACCCACCCCGGCTTTATAATAGCCAGAGGAAATCTGTTAAAAAAGAAAACAAAAAAAAAGTCCGAAAGGGCTCGGGAGAAAGCTTCGGGGTTGGAAAAAAAGAAAGGAGACTCCCAAGGGGCAGGGGCAGGACCCGGCAACAGTTCGATTTTGCGTTCGGGTGTAGGACCGAAAAGATATCGCTTGATAGACAGAAACGGACTAAATGAAAAGGTGGTCTCAGAAACTCTAAGAACCGCCTATCGGAGGGGGGCCCGATCCGGAAAAAAAGGGATGAGGAAGGAGGCAGACATTGGACAGATGTTCCTTCAGCTCGAAGAATTGCGGGGAAAGAGGAGAGGCCTCCAATGGGGCGGAGGGAAAGACGGAGTTTGCGATTTTCGCAAACTGAAGAAGTGATCCCGGGTTTTTAACGCAATGAGAGAATCCGGAAGGGGGACATCTAGAGAAGGACGAGGGGGGGTGCCGGCAAAGGCTAGGGAATTTATATTAAGACGAGTGGAAGACAGAAATCTGGAAGTAAGGAGGTGGCTGGGATTGGCAATGTGGTCGTATGAATGTCGGGACATTGAGCGTCATCTATGGCATGGGCGCAACTGAGAATGGTTTTAAAAAAGGTTTAAAGGTTAAAATTGCTTCGAAAAAAGTTCTCAGGGCTGCTTTGGGGTTCGGGGCGGGAAGAAGGCGGCGGCACCCGAGGCGGCGGAAGAAAGACCGAGGGGATCTTATCCTCGCCGTGAAAGAGGAAAAGAGAAATGTTCAGGCCGGCGATTACCAGAACTCCCGAATGATAAAGGGGGGAAGAGGGTCGAGCCAGCTGCGCAAGGGATGAAGGAGGAGAGAGATCACACAAACTGATGTGAGGGAAAAGAAGAAGTCAAAACTCCTTATCCTTTTGCTCGGGCACTAACGAGGGAATTTGCTTCAAAAAGTCCAAGGGGATAGGCCCGAACCGAAGGAAAGAAAGGGGATCGAGGAGCGCTACGGGAAAATCAGTCGAACGAGGGAGGGTCTGAGCCGGCCTCTGTCAGCCGGGCGGACGCGGCGCCAGGGAAGCCCCAGGCGGCTAATCATACGAAACTCTTTTGAAAGAGCAAAAAATAGGCGACGAGGAGAAACCTAGGGAATGGAACGCTCAACAGGACAGAGACATCGACAAAATTGCCAAGAGGCCATATATTAGCCCAAGGCATGATCACTGGTTTAATTCCAGAAACTAGCGTGTAGGAAAAGGAGAAGGAGAGGGGGGGAAGAGGCCTGGCTCTAAGCATAGAGCGAAAAACCTGTCGACTTGAAGAGTCTGCCTGAGAACCCTCGACAGCATCTTCATGGGGAGGTGAAGCCAGGCCTATAAGACTGGACCAAGAAAGTCAGGAGGCAGCGCACATAATTTCGTGCTAAGTCCTCTCTAAAAAGGACGGACAAAAAGACAGAAATGATGTAGTTGGTAGTAAGGGTTCGGACGTAGTCTACGCCACAGGGGACCCACCGTTAGAGGCGTATAATGTCAGATGGCTTGAAACACTGAAAAGGGAGGGAAGCAAACTCTAAACGGGGTGAAGTCTGGGGAAAGAACGGGCGACGGGGGGTTCTTAACCCGGAGGCGCCTTCTCGTCTGCGGGGAGCAGAAAAGGGAAAATTTAATTAGTGCGAGGGAAAGCCGTATGGGGGGGGACAGAACTCACCCGTGGAAACAAAGGAGGGAGGGACGAGGGTTCACCAAGTTACCTTCTGGTTTGGGGCTCCAGGGGAGAAAAATTATGGGGTTGGCCTCTACGACTACGAGGAATGACGCTAGGGGGGATCTGGGATATACTTCAAGAAACGCAATAAAGAACATTGTCCGACCGAACCCGAAGTAGAGCTAAACGCTGACCTTCTTGAGGTAAGGGTGCCACAAAAAAAAAAAAAAACACCCCAAGAAAAAACGTAGAGAAGGGGGATTGGTTTGGCACGGGGGGATAGGACAAAACCAATTCGGCCATGTCCACAATAGAGACGTGGGAAAGAGAGAGTTTGCGATGCCTGCATGGAAGATGAACATCAGAGAGTAACGAGGAATTGGGCCCCCTTTCTTCTCAGCACGGATTAAAGACAAGAGGGTGTCAAAGGGGGTGCCGGAGGCGACGGGGTTACAGGCATAGCCTCGCTGAAACCGGTGCCTGTTAAACTCATACAGCACATAATATAGCGTGTGCATGGCGGACGATCCGGGAAGGTATTAACGGAAGGGAGTCTCGGCGGATCTCTTCCAGATGAAAGGGGAAGACTCGGAGTCTTCGCAATGTCTCCAAGGAGGAGCGAAAAAAACCCCCCCTCAGTTCCGGGACCGTTGAATATCACCTGGGTGGAACCCCGACAGGGGGCTTATCTTCTTGTCGAGCAAGTGGGGGGGGGGGGGGATCTCAAACTTAGGACAAAAGAAAAACAAACCAAAAAAGAAACAAACCCGTCTCGTCGAATCTGAGGGCTATTCCGTTTCAGGTAAAGGGAAAGAATCGAGAGGGAGGCTCAAAAACGGCGGTAACCGGTAATAGGCCTTTGGAAATTGCTTCCGGTTTGGCCATCTCCCACTCAGGGAAGAAACCCAAAGAGGGGAAAGATCCGATCAGCATGCGAGCGACGCCGAGGAGATCGTTGGCATTGATCCTGGCATCAAGGGGAGCTCGGCTCTGAAATCTCGGAGGTTGAGAATCGTCAAACACAGGACGGGACTTGCACGGGGGTTGAGCCGATGTATACCCCCAGCCTGCGAATAAAAATAGCTGTTCGGGGGGTCAGAAAAAGGGGAAACTAGGCGGTCGGCAGGGGCACGGAAAAACACCACCGTTTGTCATGGGTCCCGGGGGGAGATCCAAATGAGCGTGCGTTGGTACAGGCCTGAGACTCCATTGTAGACCCGGGGGAAGAAGAGCGGACGACCGATCGGAGGCGAAGGGGTGTCGGGACTGGAACGAAATGAATAGTTATTATTAAGACCGTAGTCGCAACATGGGAAAACGTCCGAGGGAGAGGGGGGTTGGAAAGAACCAAAACCGAAAGGAGCGGGTTATTCCAGGTCGACAATTCTACGGGTCGAAGGGGAAAGGCACCGGTGGAGAGCGCCCGAGGGAAGGAAAAAAGCGAAAGTTGTATCCTGAAGTTCTTCAGGGAACTCCTCTAAGGCCGTGAAGAGGTGAAGGGAAGGAGCATACACAGCAACCTGCTCGCAAGAGCTCAAGGGAACAGTTTAAATTGGGGGGGGGGGGGTGGTACTCAAGATACACTCCGCCTTATTTAAGTGAAGAAGACTAGTGGGTCGCTGAGCGGGGAAAAAGGAAGGAAGGGGGCTTCCCTAAAAAAAAACGGTGCCTTGGGGAGGGACATTTACATATTCAGTCTTTCTTAGAGAGAAAGATGTCCTCCAGAGACAAATGACGCAGAAAAAGGGGGACTTGGGAGCCCCGCTTGAAAATCGGAACAGAAGGCCCTCTTTCAGGTTACGAACACTGTCAGGCATGAATCGGGCTGCTCAGGCTTGATCACCGATGAAAGAAAGGGAGAAAAAAAGGAGGTAAAGTGGAGCACATACAACAGGCTCCAAAGGAACGCTTCGAATACAGAAGGACGAAGAAAGAATTAGGCCTAACGCCGGCAGGAAAAAACAATGGGGAACCACAAAAAAGGCTGGGGACCAGAATTCACCAGACAAAAACACAATCTTGTGGGCTGGGAAGTGGTAGGCTCGGCCAAGTGGGACATAGCAGAAAAAAATCGCTCGGGGGGCTTGAGAGTCCTACTTTGGGGAGAAGGTAGGCAAAGTTTATTGCAACTTTAAACGGAAGCTAAACCTCATAGGGCTGATGGCTCGCCAGGAACCGGGAAATGAAAAGCAAACGGGATTACAAGAAAAGACAGTCTTTGGGAAAGAGGGAAACCCAAACACAACGGTGGGGGGGAGACAGGGGTTTCTCGAAGTGAGCGAAACGAACTTAGAAAAAAGCGCGAGAGGGACCCGGCTTCTAAGACGATCATTTCGTGCGGGTGAAAGAATAGCAGATTTGCGCACCGTAGAGAGTTGCAAGCGGGGGAAAAGGTAACGGCAGGGGGAGGGAAAGGTCAGGGGAAAGGGGACTGAGACGGTTAGAAAACGGTTGGAAAACGAGGTCTACTCCTGGGAACGGAAAATGGGGGAAACACGGGAGGTAGGGGGGGAAGAGTACTAAAGGAGTGCGTGGGAAGTTGGGGAAAAGCAATGGAGGCGAAAGAGTGCCGACAATGGAGCGAGAGTTAGAAAAAAAAGAGGAAAATTTGTTGGGACCTAAAAGTATCGGAGAGCGGCTAGGTCAGGGGAGAAAATGAAAAAGAAAGATCCGCGGGCGGAACACTGGGGGGGGATCCAGATGGGAGCTTCCTAGGAGCAGAAAACTGCATTGTAACAGGTCGCAATCAGCTCAGAGA
>Ga0179591_1188399_pt1 | contig 10709 bp, 12 predicted proteins | sample CZOMad2_1_08_16f_FD_182891 | JGI IMG/M metagenome (GOLD analysis project Ga0179591, IMG submission 182891) | Vadose zone soil fungal communities from Angelo Coast Range Reserve, California, USA - CZOMad2_1_08_16fungal (PacBio error correction) | ecosystem: Environmental > Terrestrial > Soil >...
AATGTCTCACCTGACGCCGGAGACGGGGAACGACTCGACTGGAGAGTTGGGTTCAGGGAGGTGGAAATGACCCAACGCCGGGGATCCGAATGTATTACCAGGACGCGAGAGAAATTAGGAACACCCAGAACAGTCTGCTATGGTCGACGATGGAATCCGGGGGACGCCGACAATGGGGATGAGGAATAGATCTTGCTAGGAGGATACCAAGGGGGGGGGGATCATGAGGAGGCCTACAAAAAGCGATAGGATGCCGATACCGGGCCAGTGGGGAGCTCGGGCTAAATCTTCGGACGAGCAGGGTCTATGAGGGAAAAAATCACAGTCGCTCGGAGTTAATCACATTATATATTGCTTCTAAGCGGGGCGGTAAAAGAAAAAAAAAGGACAAATAGCAGAGCAGTCGAACGAAAGAGAACACGCGAAACCTGCCGGGCTGCCAAACACGTTACAAAGGAGGACTGGCCCTGAGCGCGGAAAATAGGAAGTAGGCAACGCGGGAGAGAGAATCAGGTAAGAGGTTAACCGTGAGGGACGCAAAAGGAGGAGGAAGCCTGGATTTATCTGAGTAGGTGTATTACCGATCTGCGGTCGTAGCTCGGGTAGAAGAAATAACCCTTGTAAGAGAAGTCTGGGACCCCGAAAAAGGGCGGGGGGGAAATACCTCGCGGAAAAGTCAAGGACGTTTCAGCGAAATGGAAGACACAGTGCGCTGGAAAATGGGAAAGGGGATTTTGAGGCGGGAGGAGAAAGCTTCGTCGGGCGTGGCTGAACAGGGATGTCAAGAGTGGAAACGGGGAAGGGAGGCGGCCCTGTTCGGGACGGTGGCTGGGGGGACTCCCGAGAAGGAGAAAAAAAGGAGGCGAAACCGTCCGATAGCCAAGGCAAGGAGAACTTCCGCGTTATCGCTCGAAGTAATCTCTGAAAAGAAGCCAGCAAGTCAGGTTGTGGTCGGGGGTTGGGAGCCCAAGACAACGCGCCCGGACTCGGTTCAAAAAATCTACTCGCGTAAAGCGTGAACAGCAGAAGCTTGCTGTGGGTTCTAAGGGGGAGGGGGAGGAGCGGGCTCGCGACGGGGCGTAGACTCCTCAGGGGGGAAAAAGGCGAGTCCCCTTGGTTGGGGACGAGGGGGTTTGACAATAGCAGCACCGCCTAGCGGATTAGACGCGACAGAAGAAACAAGAGTACCTCCCATCGCTACGTGAGAGGCTTGGGTACACCTCTAACGGGGACGAATTCCTCACGAGCTGGGGAAAACGTAGGTAAAAAAAAGGGGAGGAGCTAAGCGCAACATCAAGAAACACAAGGGACTACGCTGGCAAGACCGGAGGGACTGTGGGGGGAACTAGTAAAAGTATCTCGCCGGCGGGGCGGCTGGCGTGGGTCTAGTTGGGAGAGGTTCCTGGGGAAAGAAAAAGGGGAGACTAGGGGCATCGAACCAGCCTAGAGAGAATATCTCCTGTGTGTGGGGGGGGTGGAGAACGGGATTCAGCGGAAGACGGCTGGGGAGGGACACACGAGACGACGCTGGCCTTGGGGTCCGAAAGGGAAAGCTCTCGAATCTTTCAGCCGTCGATAACAAACGGAAGAAAAAAGGACAGAAGAGGTTTCAGCGTGCGAGCTGGACAAACAGAAGGAAATATATCACCGGAGGATACTGCTGGGAGAGCGCGTAGGAGGAGGAACTCGGCGCACTAAGCGAAAGTCACGCAAGGTTGGGTCGGGGGACCATCCCCCCAAGCGGCCGATTCATTTTGTTTGGGAAGCGTGAACAGCGACTTCAAAAAGGGGGGACAGGGGACCAGAGTGAGGAGGGGAAGGGGGGGACTCTTTTGAGGGATACGAGGAGGCGATCGAGAGACCAAAAACAAAATGAGTAGAGGGAAAAAATACTAGAGAAACGCAAAAAGTAGAAGCCAGCGAGAGGATAACACGAGAAAAAGCACCTGCCTCTCGGAACAATTGGGAAAGTCAGAAGAAAAGGTATGAAACTGATTCCACCAAAGATCTGTGGGAGTCCGTAAACGGAGTGAGAAGTGACTGACGAGCATTTTCAGGGCATAGGGCAGCACCGTACTGCGGCCGAGATGTGTGTCTCCCACGGAGCCGTAAGAGATCTCTAGGGGGAGTAGCAAAGGAAGAGGAGTCACCCCGCGAAAGCCGCATACTTCCTTTGCGCTACATTAAACTGCATAATATAGCGAGATTAAGGTGAGAGTCAACTTCCATAGAGCGTCGAGGGGACAACGGTGAAGAAGAACTTTCATGATGAGGAGGAGGAGGAGCGCGAGAAGATAACCGTTGAGGAGCGGAAATAGATGACCCTGAGAACGTGTGCTCCAGGCGACCTCGCCAACTGAAAACGATAGAGCCGAAAAAAGGCGGTAACGAAACGGACGCAGAGGGCGGCAGAGAGTATTCAGGGAGGTATATACCGGTCTCTCGCTCCTAAAACCGCGACAAGGGAGCTGGGACAAGGAGAGCTACCTCGCGAAAACGGTGACTATTTTGAACAATCAGAGAACGAGCTAGGGGCAAAGCGCAGCGTTGCGCCCATGTAGGGAGATCTATGGAAGGGGGCAGAACAACCGAATGAACAATTTTTAATGCACCACATGAAGGGCGGCGAACAAAGTGCTGAAAAAGAGGGCAAGAAACGGCACCTGACAAAGCAGTATTCAGGGGGAAGAGTTGCATGAGAGCAGCGTTTCGACTGCGTAACGATGAAAAAACGCGCTTTCATACTGAAAACCTCACCAACCGGAACCAGCCGACCTGCGGTACGAGTGGAAGAGAAGGGGCTAAGAAAGCATAGATAACAGGAAAGCCGCTTTCGAGGTGTCCCTCGCCGTGGTAGGGAAAACATGCAGGACGGCAGACATCCACTTCCGTGATAGGCACCAGATAAAAATCCAAAGGGACGCCCGTATAGTTGAAAAGTGCCTCGAGTTGCCCGCTTAAAAAGATCTACGAAAGATCCACATCAAAAACAACCAAGGGTACATCTACAGGGTCAAGGAACGCAGGGAAGTACTCGTTGCAGCGGGAAAAAAGGGGAAAGAAAATTGGAGCGTCCTCCGAGTCAATTTACGACCATATTGTGATCGTGACTGGAGAAGAAAAACGGAGGCGAGACTCCTATCTTAGTGATAACAGAGGAAGATCCAGAAAAGAAAAGGGAGTGGCGCAAGAATCGGACCGAATGACATATAGAAGAGTGACGTTTCGAAGCCTTAACATCGCCGACGGCATAAGGAGGTGGTTCGAACGCATATCGTTCATTGAGCTTCTGACGCTCTCTCGGAGATGGAGAAGTTTGGTCATGACAGATCCAGGGAGACGGACGACGTCTAGGACGTAATACCTGAAAGCTAACCAGGGTTCTAAAAAGAGGCAAAGAACTTCACTAAGCTCAGGAAAATAAAAGAAACCAAAGAGGAAACTCGCTGTGGAATCGTCCGATCCCCGCAAAGAGCCCGGAGAGCCCTCGCGCAACTTCGCGGGGTCGCTAGAAATTCTCTGCGTAAGGGCGGGGGGGGACGTACCATAGAGCATGGATTTGGAGGGGGGGAGAAGAGATTGCCGGGCAGGGGGAATAAACATTATTGAACGCTGGAGACGGGGGACATGAAAGCACTCGAAACCCGCGTGGACAGTTGATCACTGATTACAGGGAGAGACGGTCCATGGCTTCTCAACCGAAAAAACAACCAAATGAGATGAGGGAAGGGAGGAAATGATAAAATGAATGAGTCGAGAACTTCAAGGAGGACGCGAAACAAAAAGGCGCGTGCTCGTGGTGGGAGTTGCACCGATAATGCTGACTAGAGGAAGGAAACTGTCCAAACTATGACGATCTTCAAACAAACGCAAAAAAAACTAATGAAGATGGGTCGGCCTCAATGGCGAAGAGACCATTGGGGGGGGGGGATGGGAGAGAAGAGAGGGAAGTGCTCGGGGATCTCTTTATGAGGCTTTGCTAGCCAGGTCCGCCAACACTGCGAGATGGGCCTCTCGTGTAAGTGTGAGGGAGGGGGGAAGGACCTCTGCGGAAATGCAGAGGCTTGACGATCACCTGTTTTCTGAGGCATTATTACGGTCAACAATTGAGGGAGATAACGCTTCTAGAAAAGGGGGGTATTGAACTACGAAAAGTCCTCAAATCGCCGCTGAGATTCCAAGGAGATCAAGACCTACCTGAGGGACCATAATGGACAGCGGGGCTTCCCTGGGGGCGGGGGACCTCTCCAAGACGAGGAGAGATAGTAGGAAGGGTAGCGCGGGTTAGAAGCTAAAAAGTACTTTCTAAGCGGAGCTTCGATTCTTAGTTCAAGGACGCCGATAGGGGACTGCGTCAAAAAGAGAAAGGTGTGAGAACCAGATGGTCGCAACCGAAGAGGAGGAATCACCGCCAGAGGGGAAGCGGGCTGCCATGAAAGTTCATGCGGTTGAGAGGGAGGGACTAGAAGAAAATAGGATGTGCCAGGAGGTGGTCATTTCTGTTAGTGAGGCACAGGCGGAGGGGGAAGGGGGGAGAAAAAAGGAGATCTACAACGATAACGACGGTGAAGGGGGAAGGGAGCCTGTGAGTGGAATTACGCGATTTCAGAGAGGAGAAAGATGGGTCTAACTCAAGGGAGGCAAGGACGCCTCTGGAAGAGAATCAATGTAGAGGGATCGGGCATGAGCAAAGGAAAGCAAGAAGGAGGGGTTGGTTCGGGTGGGGGTGGGGCGGGAGGGGAGTGAAGGCTCAATGCATAGTAGCAAGGGAAATGCACAAGAGGTTCGACGCTCTCTATAAGGAGGAAATGAAGACGTTCGGGGTGCTAGAGGACGGGAGGGGACGAACCTCCCGGCCCGAAAACCTCCTGTGGAAAAAAACATCCGTAGATTGAAGGAACATTGGGGTGTGTTTAATGTGGTTTTCCCGAAAGGGCGGCGAGAGAATAGCTAATTGGGAGAAAAGCCGAGAAAAGGAAAGAGGGTGGCGTGGGCCAAACTCGAAAAATTCATCGGTCCAAGTAGTTAGGAGGTTACACTCGAACGGAGGTAGGTCGTGGTAGGTCATCCAGACTTACAAAAGAGGAAAAAAGAGAAGAAGCGCGCCCCGTCGACGTGGGGTAACGGGCTTGAGGGGATACTGCATCGGGTGGAAGTCGCTATTTTGGGTCTAAGGGTCTAGGGGAAACGTCTCCATGTGGACGGAAGCGGGAAAGCTGGTCGAGAAAAAAATAAGATGATGAGAAAGGAGAAAAGAAAAAAGATGCTTACGCACGTTGAAAGGGATCACCGGAGGAAGCGCGCGCATGTGTTTGAAAACTCACCTCATCTCGAGCTATGATTGCTTTAAGCGGCGAGCCCAACGGCCGTCATGGAAGCCGAAGCAATGTTTGGGAAATCGTGAGCATGGAAAAAAAAAAGCATTAAGGAGCACAAAAAAGCTCTCGGCCATCGGAGGAAGCTTCAGAAAGTAACGGGAAATGGAAACCAGCTTTTGACATCTGAAAAAACCGTACAGAAGGGCAAGCTGGCATTTTTTGGGTTTAAGCAGACTCACATCTTCAAAGGAAATTTCTCCGGAACGAAGATGGCAAAGAGAAAAGGAAGTGTCTCGTACAAAGGAAGAAATTATCCGTTCGAGAAAACTCAAACAAAGAAAAAAAAATTATTGGTATTAGGAAAAGAGAGATCTAACCGACGACAAAGTTTGACTCCTTTCTATATATAAACCAAAAGAAGACAAACGGATATTCAGGCCGCAGGAAGATAGCTCAAGAAAAACTTTCTAACTGATTGCCACACCAAACTTAAAAGACCGAGGTCTGAAAGGGGTTGGTAGGTAAGAAAAGATGCGTACGGGGAGAGCATTTTCTCATATGACGGAAAAGACGAAGGTGACTATCTGGGGGTCGCCACAGGGAGAGGGAAGGTCCACGGAGCCTCTCTGGTAGACAGCAAGCGCACTAGCTGTCAAAAAAGAGGAGAGAAAAACAATCCATCGAAGGCGGGCTCTACTCGGAAACCGACGGGAGGTTCCTTTGGAAAAAGAAAAAGGAGCAAAAGAGAGCTAGGAATGCGTGGCCGGCGGATAGCAGATTTCGTAGTCGGAACAGACGTTAGTCAAAAGAGGGAATGTGCTCAGAAGTCGCTCTCTCGCAAAGGCGACGGGGTCGAAAGGGCTACCGCCAAAAAGAGAACAACGCGAGCCCGAAGGGTCGGAGGTCCCCCCGAGGGAAAGGCGTAATCTCAAAAAGGGGAGAGTGGAAACCGAGATCTGGTACTAAAAAAAACGAGACCTCGTGCGCGCGGGGACAGCGAAAATACTTTTGTTTGCAAGCTAAATTTTTCAGGGAGGAAAACCGACGAGGGAGCTATTGTAATAGGAAGGCGGGTCAGGCCCATTGAGAAAGACCGCAGCGAGAGGGAGAGGCAAACAAAGAGCACGGAACGAAAATGGGTGGCAGGGAACAAAGGAGAAAATGAAGGTAGGTGCGCTCGATGGACCGAACGACGTCTCGAACACTAGACGCCTCGGAAGTTATAGGGAGTCCATCATTACGCGGCTTATAACTAGTACTTTCAATAGGAGAGAGGGCATCGCCTAACCACCCGAAGTACCCACCCTATGATTGAGTCTGCTTAAGAGAGACTCTCATGACGATGACGGGGACTGAGCAATTGAGTAAAAAGGGGAAAAGATGCTCCGGCTCAACCATCTTCTCGCGACAGACAGGACAGGGTCCCGGCAAGCCAACATTCTAATAAATGTAAAAAACGGGCGGGAAGAGTAACTGGCGAACTTCCAATACGCAGAGTATCTACGTCACTCCTCAAGCCAATGAACAAGGTACCAAAGCGGCATGGGAGAAAAAGGGAGGACGCGAAGATATAGTTCCTTTGCGGAAAGGTCAAGGACCACATTGGTCTGTGCGGTCAAGCCGTCTCCTTTTTACGACAAAAGTGGTAGAGGGGAGAAAACAAAGTTCGAGGCTACTGAAGCGGGGAGGGGAATCGCAGAACGCAGCTACTATAACGAGAAAAACATTAGGGAGAGGCTAAAAAACTTCGATTTCCCCGATGCGACGATATCACCTCGTAGTGGCTAGGCAAAGGGAAGAGAAAAGGAGGGAAGGGGGCTGTGTCTTGCGAAAGTAAAGGTCAAAGTGTCGCTCATGAGTACAGCGACTCATCGCGAGAGGGGGCTAATGTTTACGAGAAAAAGTCGGGAACTACGAATAGAAAAGGTGACGGAAATGAGCTAACCGGTGAGAGGGGGGATCGCGCCCGCAACTTCCCCTGGAGGGATTAATCACTGCGATCTGCCTGCTCAGAGAGGGGGTTGGATTCCCGGAGCCCAAGCCTCTCCCCAGGAAGCCTCGGAGAAAAGAAACGGCTCTGGGCGTAAAAATCATTCTCGGAGGACAGATGCTGAACATAAACATAGAGGGAGGGGGAGGTACTGAAGGGCTCGCGGAAGTAAGTCAAAAAAAGGATTACGACTCAGGCGAGTTAAAGGGCCACGTCAGAAGAAGAACAGACGCGTTGCACGAAAGTTCGAAAAAAGCGTCAAGGGGTGAGAAGGACTAAAATTTACTCTCTACAAGACAAGAGGAGAATGATTAAATAATAGTCATGATGTCTCGAATTAACTCCGTAAGCCGCGAAAAAGAGGAGAAGGCTGGCCGGGTGAGGGTGAACTTTGGGGTAAAACCCAGACGGCGTACAGGGATAAGGGGAAGGAACAAAACGCGGGCTATCTTCACGAAACACTACACAGAAAAAAAAAAAAAAAAAATATTGGTCGAAAGGGACGAAAACATTTACTCCTGACACTGGGGGGAATAGACAAATATACGTCTGCAGCGGGGAGTATCTCCTTGAGGAGGGTTAGCCGGAGGTCATAAAAACAAGCGAGAGGGGATCGTTAAAAGGGGGGGTATCAGTAAGGGGATGGAAAAGGAGGGAATGCTCGGGCGTGTACGAGCAATTCTAGAAAGGATTAAGACAAACGGGAGAGGAGTCTCCACAATCAAGGAGAAAAGACCGGAGACAAGTCTGGCAAGTCTGGAGAGCAGGCGAACACTGACTGACTGAGTGCTCTCAAAGTGTTAAACAATAGGATGACCGAGGAGGACAATAGGGGAATCGCACGAAGGCGAGATTGTCTCATTAGGGGACTATTCCGGTGGGTAGCCGCTCCACTGGCAGGACTCTTATCTTTCGCTGCGTTACGGAACGACTTGCAGGAGAGTCGCTAAGAAAGTGTTCTAAAAATATAGAACCGGGGTCGTCAACGGCCGTAACTCCTTCAACAACCATTTGTCACGATCGAAAAAAGAGAGTCATTCAGGAGAGGAGCTCTCCTGAAAAGAGGGATGTATTGTGACATTGAGGGGGGGGAGGTGCTGAGGAGAGAAGAGTCGTAGCTAGAGAGGCTCACTATTACGACACTTAACGAGGGGATTCAGATGTGGGCGGGCAGTAAGAGGAGGGGCATCGCCGCAAGAGGAAAAGGGGGGGACCACGCGCGGCGGAGGTTACAGAGAAGGCCGGCGAGGGGATCTGACATGCGAATGCAAGGGAAGAAGTAAGGCAAGCTAAGCAGGGTGTGGTCGGGGAGGAGGATCTAGGCTCTGGCTAAATTCAAAGAAGCGGACGGTCGAAGAAGGCTGAGAGACTTCAAGGTGGGTAAAGAGTCCAAGCCTAAAAGGGCTTTTTGACGTGGGGAGGGTCGGAGGCCGAGGCGGAAAAAAGTACGGGCATTGGAGAAGCCGAAGGGGGCTAATGCAGTCCATTGGGGGTTCCGCAGGCTGGGGTGCCTATCCCTCAGAAGAGGGGGGGAGGGGGAGAGCCGACAGGAGACCCAGCTCTGAGCTTAAATAGAGATGCGAGTTACAAAGAGGAAAAGGGGGAGGGAGCAAGTAGGAGTTTTCCAGGCGAGAAAAGAGTGAATCTCTTTCGGTTGAGAAGGGAACCCGGCGTCTACCATCAGAGATAGGATCCCGCACTGCTATGGTGGGGGGGGGGGGGGATACTACGTGGGGGAAAGCAGAGCGGTGGGAGTCTGCTATTTTGTCAGAGTAAGACAAAATTTAGATATTCACGGAAAGAGGGAAACGGGAGAAAAAGAGAAAAGAAGGAAAGTATATCGAGCCGAAAAGAAAAGAGATGATTCGACAAAGACAAGCACGGGGAGGATTACCCTCGAGGACGGCTGAGGGAGGGAAGTTCCCTCAAGGAAGTCTCTACTCGCACGTAGATGAAAAACGCCGTAGGAGGAGGACGAGAAACGGGAGAAGTTAGCTGGCATTAAAAGGATCAGACTTCTCTACCTCTTTGCGACCCACGAGGCGTACCTTAGTTGCTACCCTCGGCGCAAAGAGAAGCCCGCAGTGCTGTGTGGCCGGACGGAAAGGAGGGCAGACAGGTTGGGGTGACATACCTGGATACAGAGAAAGGATCTTCACCTGCACCGGTGTCTAGGGGGTCACGGGTTTATCGAGAGAACATATACGGAGAGGGAAAGACTACAAACAAAGTGAGAAGGACAAGAAAGAAAGCGACAGCAGAACGGGATATCAAAGGAGAAACAATAAGAGGCCAAAGAGGGCAAAAGGAGAACAAAGACGAATTAACACTTTCGACCTATGCACACCAACGGAAGAGGACCGCCTTGAGGCCGGTGGTGGCGTCCTGACGGAGCTTCCTTTAGAAGAGTGCGACAGGCATACAGGACGTCCGAGACTCGGGGAGGGAAAAAAGGGGGGTATCGACATAATCTTCTCTTGAGGGTAAAAACGCTCACAGCTTAAAACCCCCTTCTGAGGTGGTCAAAACGTCCATCCACAGAAGGCAGGGTGGGTCTCGCGTTAACGAACGGGACTGAGATCACGGTGAGGGGAGGGGAAAGAGAGTCTCGAGAACAAAACTTTCGTCTGCAAATCATATTTCGTAAAGTCTCGGGGTGATAAATATCTAGAGAGGATGTCATCCAGGGGAGATCTCCATAAGATCAAATGGATGGGTAAAAGAAGCTCAAAAATAGCCTACGAAAGGGAGGAGGGAGACAACGTCAGGAAAAGTCAAAGACTAAGGATACGTATCACGGGGGGGGGAGACGCGGAGAGAGAGAGAGAAACGATTCTCGAACGGGGGGTTTAGTCAGCTGGCCGATACGTGGAAGGGGAAAGCGAAAAATAGAAGGGGTGAAATCCGATAAAAATGTCATCAGAGAGTCGGGTCGAAATTAAATAAAAAGAGGGAGACTGGTCAAACACAACTTAAAAAAGATGTAACACGAAAAAAAAAGAGGATCTGTAACACCGTGAGCTACCAAAAGAGAGATACTTCCCACTAAACTCAGGAACAGGGAAAAAAGAAAGCGGAGGCAGTGTTATCGAGGGGACCAGAATTAGTACAGGAGAGAAGTCTTCGACGTCTGTTAAGTCGTCCGAGCGGGCGAGAGACGCTATCTCCACTCCGCAGGACCCAGAGGACGTATGGCTTCTGCTTCAAGACAAAAGAAAAGTGCGACACACAGAGGACTTGCGATTCCGAAAAACCTCCGGTTTGGACAGAGCCGTTGTAGAACACCAGGTCGCGAAGAAAAAACTGCCCAGAGAAGGAACCACAGAGATCCATAGTCAACAAAGCAGGCTTATAGGGGTAGCAGCGGGAAGCTTCTAAAGTTGAAGACGCCTCGAGGACGC
>Ga0179591_1317102_pt1 | contig 10709 bp, 16 predicted proteins | sample CZOMad2_1_08_16f_FD_182891 | JGI IMG/M metagenome (GOLD analysis project Ga0179591, IMG submission 182891) | Vadose zone soil fungal communities from Angelo Coast Range Reserve, California, USA - CZOMad2_1_08_16fungal (PacBio error correction) | ecosystem: Environmental > Terrestrial > Soil >...
AGGAGAGAAATTCCTTGGTGGGGGGGGAGGATTTAATTGAAGTCTGGGTCTGTAAGCAAAATCTATGTAGGAACACCGACTGGGGGGGAAAAAACTTATAGTGGTAGTTGGGGGGGTGGGTTTCCCCGGGAGGATGTCAAGAAGGTAAGGGATTTACCAAAGAGGCCTTGACCAAAAAGGCCATTGATAAAGTTAGGGGGTAGGTCTCCAGAAATTGTTTCCTTTTTTGGGAAAGAAGAGAGCGAGTATCGTTTGTGGTTCTCGGGGAAATGGGGGTTTCCTGGGGGAGGGGCCCAGGGGTGGTGGGGGGAGGGGGGGGGTTTGGGGTTCCAGGATTTCTTAGGGATGTTTGGGGGGTTTGTTTTGTGTTTCTTGTCTTTGAGCAGCACGCTAAGTTTGTTTGAATATAAGAAAATGGGCCACAGGATCGAAATCAGCTGTGATGTTAAAAAAACTGTTGGGAGTTTTTCCCCGGGGGACGTCAGGAGTAGGAGAGGTGGTGAGTTGCCCACGAAAGCGACATCCACCATCCAAACCGGAAAAACCAGCAGGGGAAAACCCAGTATAGTCCCAGGAAGCTGCCGCCTAGCAGGTGGTGGGTGGAGTTATTAGGGGGGCGGGAAAGTAATACCCAAAGGAAGAAGGGTTTCATCCCCGTTTGGATCACTTTGGAGACTTCTTGGATCTTTCTAGCCAGGTGGAGCTATCACCAAGGGCCTGTGTTTTCCCATCGCTGCACCAACCGTTCGGGTTGGCGGGGATGCGATACAATCACGCGGAAGCGCTAAGTTGAGACCCTTTACCAGGCGGAGACCAATAACGAAAAAAAAGACACTAAGGTAATTTGCGAAAGGGGGGACAAAAACAATCTATAAGAAAAGAGTGATAGACTAAACAACTTGGAAGGGGAAATACACAAGAACCCTCCAACGTGAAGAAGGCTCGGAAGAAAGCTGGGGGGTTTGTCAAACACCCGGCACACAACTGGGTTGGGAAAAATTCAATGGGACCGAAGGAGAAACCCTGCAGGTTAATCCAGGAAAGAGTGCCGAGGAATGCGCGACCTTCTTCAACACCAAACCAAAATCACAGACACAAACACACAACGGAAACCTGATAAAATAGTGAACAAAAGAACAAGAAAAAAAGAAAAAACGTCAGATTATAGGGAAGTAGATAGGAGATTGCTAATTAAGCTGCACGAGGGAGGTTCAAAAAAAGCAAACCATGGGGGTTAAGCCGAGATTATCTTCTATTGTATTTACAGAACGGTTTGAGAAAAAAGATTATCGAGGGTTTTTCAAAAAAGGTGTTTGAGCAAATCTAGTGGAGGGCCGGCAAAGACTCCGGAAGAGAAATGCCGCGGAGCAGCAACCTTAAATAGGAAAATCTATTGGAAAAAACAAAGCCTCCGAAGAAGAAAATTATGAACGTGGTAAGAAACTACTAAAGGACCAGCAGCACTCCAATCGCTGCGCACAAATATCGGCGGGGGTGAACCGAGTGGGGGGTTTTTGGGCAGTTTGAAAAATTCAACCAATGACCACGAACAAGACAAAGAACAGCAATAGGTACAATTTCTCGAAGTCAGAAAAGAAAAAAGATAAGGGGATGCCAAGCCGCGATAAGGGTTTTGTTTTTCGATACAGGATGGCATGAAAGAGTCCTGAAAGGAAGAACTTGGTCCGGGTCCGGAAAAAAACTAATAGCGGGGGTGTCCAAAAAGGAAGGAATAAGATAGCGGGACGCTAATTGAAGACCAAGGGGGAACTGCACCCAGAGGTTGCGTTACAGCCAGGGTTCAGCTGCACGGAAAAAAAAGGGCTATATTGGAAGAACAAAAGGACCCTCCGACAAAAAAAAAACGAAGAGGGGGGGAACTTCTAAAAGAGCGAGGGCGAAAAAGACAAAAGCTATCTCAATCTCGTGTTGGACTATCTCGTAACTGAAATACTTAGACGCAGAGTGTCCTTGCAAATGGAAACCGGGAAGCAAGATGTGCATCAAAATAACGAAAAAACGTAAAATTAAGTCGTCGGCGCAAAAAACAATTGAATGTCCGTCGTTGAATATCATTTACGGGGGGGTGGAGTCTAAGAATAACTGGCCCGGGACAGTCCGTAATTACCTTCTCCATTTTAAAAAAACCCACTTAGGGGATTACGCATCTCAGGGGCATGGGGAGTTCCCGCCAAGGGGTCTGTCAATGTCGTGGAACCTGAATGCCTCTAAGACTAAATTACCTTGGGGGGGGGGAGAAGTACCCTCACACACCCTGAAGGAAGTGAACTTTCCCGTGAGAAAAACGGTGGGAAGGCTTGCCCACGCGTAACGAAAAAAGAAAGGATGGGGGGGAGCGGGGAAAATTAATCCTGGCCATTGGGGGGAAGATCCGATGGGAACGGAAAGAAGTTCATTTTAGGGGATGTTTTTCTGCCTTTCGGGAAAAGGGTGGTAATAGGAAGGGCGCCTTTCTAGAGGGGGAATGAGGGATACTCGTGAGAGAACTCGTACGAGAAACTCTTGTGTAGCCCACCGGACCTGTTCGGAGTGACCCTACAAAGAAGTTATGTCCCGGAGAAAGTGTTGATCGGCAGGGAAGAGGACCTGTTGGATGGAGAGAGCAAGGAAGGGGCAAGAGGTCCTAAAAATTCAAAAAGAAAGGGAAGTACCAACAAGGGAAAAAGGGGTCTTCTTTCAAACGCTTACGAATAAGAAATCCTTGAATATTCCGCGGAGCGGGGAGTCACCCCGGATAGTACGGCGAGAAAGATACAAGAAGCGTCGCCGCGCCCCATACCACTGGACAGATGGACTTGGGGGGATGAAAGTTTGGGGGCAGCTATTTTTCGGGGTAAATCCGCCGCTTGGGGCCCAAGTAGAAGCACACATGGGATTGAACAAACGCACTATCAAAAAAACAAAATCCTTTTTTTTCAACAGCCAAGAAAGTTAAGGGGAAGGGGTTCAGGGTAGGAAGGCCCAGAGAAAAAGAGGGGCAATCTGGAAGAAACAAGGAATTTCATGAAACATGAATGCAAGAACTCAAGGGGAACATTTGCCGGAGGTGGGCAGCCAGTTTGTTCACCAAAGGGCCCCAAAAAAAGACTAGGGGCAGGGAAAGGGCCTACAAAAAAAGTTTGGATAAAGATCGAACAAAGATCCAGCGGAAAAAAGGGGAACCAAGGGAAAACAGCAAGGGAGCCCAGACTGACAAGGAAATAAGAAGAACTTTCGTGAAAGCGAAATGAGACGGAAAGAGACCGGACCATCGGTGATGGTTCGCCAAGAAGTACGTTTGACGGGGGAGCTTCGGGAGGAGAGCAGCATGGGGAAATAAGAACGTCAAAAAAAAAAAAAAGTGAGGTGAGGCATTGACATCAGGACGTTCACCTAATGAGGGAAAAGGGAGTGCAGCAGGGGAAAGGGAGAAAACCTTGGGAGACGGGACCGGGCAGGACTGTCGACATGACGGAATAAACCACCTTAACGTCACAAAAAAAATTCCGTATGAGTACTGGGGGGAAGAAAAAAAGACAACTGGAATCTGGGGCGCCGAAGGACCAAAGAACGACTGGGGAAGAACCTTCGGTGAGGGCGATCCCCAGAAACGTAAAAAAAGGAAAAAAAGGCTGAATTACCTACCAAAGGGAAAATCGAATTGCAGGGATCTTCCCACTGATCAAATACCGTTTTAACAAAGAAAGGTTTGAAACCTAAACCCCAACCCGATGGAGGACCAGGAAACAGCAGGACTGAATAACTTTCCGTCGGGATTTGAAAAAAGAATTTTGAAAAGGAAAACGGGAAGCATGGAGCCGGAAAAAGAAGTATTGAAACCTGCATAAAGCAAAGGGGAAAACGCATGGTCCGTCAGTTGGAGCCGCTCAAGGACCACCGGACGGAGAGGGAAGTCCTCACAGAAAGCAACTGGAGGAAGACCCGAAACTGACAGTTTGATTGCAAAGGAGAGGAAATTCTTGGGGGAAACGATGGCAAAAAAGGATTGGAGGTGATCCTCCAATGGTGAGTTCAGAACACCGAAGGTAAGGGTGCAATCCGGGCACAGCCGAATTGCACAGCGAAGGGGGAAAGACCCCAGTCGGGAAAGCATCCGTGCCCGGCGTGGGGCAAAAACTTTCAGTAAAAAGTGGCGGCAAAGTAACAAGAAGCCTGCGACAGGGGCAAAACGACAAAACCTCCGGCAAAGTAACCTTCTGAAAAGGCAATGAACACAGGGCAGACCTGCCAGGTGGGACGACCAGTGCAGAGAGTTTCAAACCAGGTTCAATCCACCAGCAGGTAGGGTGGGCTACTGGAGCCCGCGTTATAAGAAGGTAGAGAAAAGAGAGGGACCAATCCCCCTGAATCTCCAGATAGGGAGCCCAGAAAAAGGTCCCCAACCCCGGACTAAGGGAAAGGCCCGCGATAGCAGGGAAAACTCTGGAGGAACTGAAAAAATGCGAAATTCAAAAGTTCACAGATGAAAAAAGTTGAAACCGGGCACCCAAGGGGGTGCGTCAAGGTCAAATAAACATAAAAAACATTTACCGCTAAGAAAAAAGGGGGAAATTACCATGTAGGGTTTGAGGGCGATATAATTCTAGGGGGGAAATCGGGTCTGCGTTATTTCCAGAAAAAGAAGACCGCGGGCAACACCAGGGGGGAGAAAAAAAAAGAATAATCCGGCCGAGCGCGCCGAGAGGAGAGGAATCCGAAGAGAAAAATAAAAAAATCAACGTTCCCACAGTTAGACGAAAACAGAAAAAAGACGGGCCAGTCGAAAGAGTATATGGAACAACGTTCTCCAACAAAGAAACCGACTACCCGTTACAAGAGGAAAGACAAAAGAAAAACAAAAAAGGTAACGATTATTAGGAAAGAGGGAGAGGAAGGAACTGGTAGTCTCGGGAAATGAGAGGGTGAGAAAAGGGGCAAGATACGAGGGAAGTTGCCGTCTGTCAGTTTTCGCTGGGCAGTCGAAGGTTACCGGTGTTGGGATTATATAAACCGGGAACCGGCTTGAAAGTATTTAAAAAAAAAAGAGCAAAAAAATTTCACGGTCTATGGCTAACGCAGCTCTCGCCGATGAAACCATGGTGTGCATTTAACGCGCAAAAAATGGATGTCGGCACTAAACGCAGAAGAGTGAAAAAAACGAATTCCATAGAAGGAAAAATAATCAACCCCAAAAAGACACGGAAACGTCCCATCTTCGGTACAGGGTTCTGAATGGGAGGGAAAAGGGGTTCACAACGACTAGATGAAAGGGGTGGGGGGAAGCCCAGAGGGAAGCCCCTTTGACAGGGTGAAGCAAGGCCCTCAAAACTCGCATGAGGGACCGTGGAGCCCTCCTAGTTGCACTCTCGAAAGCATCGCGAAAACAAAAAGAGTTTGAAGACGCAAGGGGCCGTCGGTTAAGGGGCGGACCCACGGGAGTGGGAAGGGAGGGGAATTGGGAAGGGAGATTCAAGGGGGGGTTGGGGGGAAGCGAAGCCCTAATCAGAATCCGGGGGGGTTTGGGGAACTGAAAAAGAGACAAGCCCACGACCATGGGAACTGGTTTGGAACACTGGAAAGCGGGCACGGGGCGGTACTGGGGAGAACTGGACCAACCGGGGAAGGCTGTCCTGGGGGGGTTCTGTGGGCGAGAGAAATTGGGGAAGTGCTTGGACACGTTTAAACCTAAGAAGGGAACAGATAAATTTGTTTGCCCGGTGGTCCACGCACACGCTTTTGGGGTTGGTACGGCAAAAAAGAAAGCCCAAGGATGGGTTGGGTCCTGAAAGTGGGAGTTTCTGGCAGGGAAGGTCAGGAAAGTTTGGGGACAAGAAAAACTAAGGGGGAGGGGAATTCCGAGGCGCCTGGAAAATCAAATGGTCGACAAAAGATACAAAATGAGGGGGGGCAATTAAAAAAAACCCTGGTAGGGAAATTTCTGAGGGGGAGGGGCAACCAAGCGAAGGGAGAACTTCAACAACGCCAACCTCAAGGACAAAATGGAAGAGCCACTCCGGGACAAATCAGGTTCTTTTTTGGGGTACAATCGAATAATTGTTCATGTCCCCAATAGCACCGCCCCAAGCTTGGGGGTACAAAGGTTCAAAGGGAAGTCTTTGAACAGTGAGAGGGGGAGGACCAGGGAGAGAAAGATTTGAGTGTCCATTTCCAGACTGGAAAACACGGAATAGTTCGCAACTGGGAACATAAAAAGGGGTTTTCAAAAAACAAATCGCGTTGCTAGCGGTCAATAAATTAAGAAAAAACAAGGGATAAAATTCCATTCAAAGACCGGATGTTCAACGGTATTTTCAGAAAGGGGGTGGAATCAAAAAACGAGACGCTCCGTCCAAGGGGGGTAGGAAAGGGTTGGGGGGGAGAGAAGGTCAGCGGTGTGTAACAAAAACAAGAAAGAAAAGGTCACACTGTACTGGCACAGGGACTCCAGACCCCCTTCGCCAATCTTTCGGAAAAAAGTGGGTATACAGCCTCTGGCATCGTAGGCAAACGAAAAAAGGATCCTGCCCAACGAAGGGGATCGTCCCGAAGGTTTTTTGAGTTGGTGTGGGGGGGTGTCCCGACACGAAAGCCCCAAGTCCAAAAGGCCATGGAAATATAGCCCCCCAGGGTTTGAAATTTGCCAATGAAGAAAGGGTGGAGCCTTCAAAACGTTAAGTTGGGAAAACCAGGGAAGGACCAGGGAAATGCAAAACCGACAAGTTCCAAGTTTCGCAGGAATTCAGAGAAACCCCGGGGTTAGGATACCTGGGAGGGGTGCAAAAGGACACGTATTCTGAAAAACCTCGGACAGGCAACATCCATGGGGGACCGGTCCTCCTTCCGTGACATCAAGATCAAAGAAAAGTTTAGACTTGGGGAGGGAGGTGTGGTTTTTCCTCCTTCTGGCAAGCTCGAAGAAAAAAAAATCTACTGGATGGTTGTAAAGCTGTTAGGACTGAAAAAAGGAAAGGACTTATGGCTTCCAACGGCGTGACACTGGAAATGACTGCTTCAGAAAGTTGGGTTCCAAGCTTGTGGAGTATAATCCTTGAAGTAAGACGGTCCCCGCCAGTATCAAACTCAGGAGCCTCCCTGGGCGTCCTGTGACTCAAGGGGTTGAAAACCCCAAAGTACTAGAAATGACACGTTTCCGCAAACCTTCCAGCAGAAAACAAGGGGCTTGTCTACTGGGGGTGGGAAGAGATCGCGTGCTCTAGGTGTCGAAAAAAGAGTAGGGGTTCTCGCATGAAAACTTTGGGGTGTGACCCACATTAGCCTGGTGGGTCGGAAGCAGTTTTGAGGGGTGTACGGGGTGTTGACGGAACCTGTGGGTGGGGGCCGGAAAGTTGGTGAAAAGAGTCCCACGCACGCGATAGGTCCGCGGCTGGAGTTGAGACCTTCCTATTGAGGGGTCTACCTGGTGAGGTTAAGGATCAGGGCAGGCCGGAGGGACGATGGGCCCCGGGACCTAGTGAAGTTTGTGAGGAGTGAACTTCTGATGGGGGGTACGGAGGTGAACTAATTAGTGCGCGGGGCTTGGCCCGGTCCTTGGGGAGGACAATCCTTGTTCCTGTGCCGGTGGGGGAGTTTAATAGCTCGCAGGGGCCCTTTGGTGGACAGAGGGGGGGGGGCAAGAAACCTGGCACCTGGGCAGCACCGATCCACCTGGTTAGGGAGTTATTACCTAACGCGTACAGGAGCCTAGTCTGGAAGGGGGGAGTTAAAGTTGAAGAAAGAAACTAGAAAAAATTTTCTGTTGTAGTTCACGGGGGCCGCCTGGAGGGGGGGGGGTTCTAAAGGAATTAGGGTGATTTCTGTACTAACTTTCATAGAAAGGCACAAGCATTTAAGTGTCCCTTCATGGGAAAATATGAATCTCAAAGAAAAAAAACGGGGGTGTGGTATCGATTCAAAAAAATAATGAAATAGATTGGCGAGCGGGTTGGGGGGGGAAGCCACGGCTGACAAAGAAAAACAAAAAAAAAAAAAAGCGGGGAGTGAAGGGGGGTGTTGTGTATGGGGGAAAAGAAGTCAACTTTTGATGGCATGAAGATTTCGAAAGGCTAATCCGGGGCAAGGAACAAGAAGAAGACCTGACTATCCCTAAAGGCCATAGGAGGGGGGATAAGCGTAGGGGGGGGTTTTAATTTAAACAATGGTTAAAGAGCCATAAAATATAAACTTCCCTTAGAAGGAAGAGGAAAAAAAGATCGCGGAATCCTGAAAAAACCGAAAGAGCTTTCAGAAAAGGAAAAGCCGAAAAGCCAGAGGTATGAAGGGTGGCGCGAGCGAATATATCGGAAAATCATTCAGATGAGTGGAGGGAGAAGTCCGTGCGAAGAAGACTTCCTGGTGTTAAAGCTTCAGAGAAGGGCGCTGGGGAAGAAAAGAAAAAGATTTTAAAGCGTCTCACAACCTACGGTCAGAACCTTCCCGGCGTTGTTTGGGGGTAGAAAAGGCATCCCCCCTAGAAAAGAGAGGTCGAGCACCCAATTCGTGCCCTTTAAGAAAAGCAGGTCCCAGACAGGAGACAGGTTTTAGGTGTGCAACAAAGGGGAAAGGCCCGGGACAGGAAAGAACCTGTGGGTTCGGTCAGAACCATCGAAAGAAGGAGGGGGGGCTCATCGAGAGGGGAAACGAGTTGGGGAGGTCCTAAATCACCCTTGGGGGAGAATCTGGGGGAAAGTGAGGCGCGGAAAAAAAGGAAACTGTCAAAAAGGGAAAGGCTGCTGGTGTCAAATGCCATAAGGGACTAGTGTGGGGGGGGGGGTTTGAAAGATTTTGTTTTTTTCCAGCTAGGGACAAATCCTCTTCCAATTCCCCGTCTCCTGAACTCCCCGCTCCCCAAAAAAACGCGTTCAAAAGCAAGAAAGGGGATTCCAATAAAAGCATGCCGGGGGGAATGTGGATACAGTGATTGTAAAGGTTAATTCCCGGGGGTATCAATGAACGGAACCGCCGGGGAGACAATGTTGGAAGGGAAAACCGGAGGGGGAAAGAAGCAATTCATGAGAAAGGAAGAAAAACGTAAAGGGGGGAGGTAATGGAGGCAAAGAACGAAAAAGACCAGGTGGGAATACACCACTCAAGGGAAGAAAAGGGAGTAAATGATAAAGAGAACGGACAGTTAGCATTTGCTGAGATCCCGAGGGGAACAAAATCGTAGTGTAGAAGGGGACGGGTGGTTTATTTGGGGAGATTTTTTGCACAGAAGGTGCTCTTCCCAAGAACAGAGTTCCAGGGGGGCCCAAGACACAAGGTCCTAAAGGGGTCCGGGGGGAAAGAACGAATTACCGACCGAGGGAGTAGGTCAGAAAAAAGAGACGCTCCTGGATAATCACAACGAGTCAGAATAAGGGAAGCCCAGGGCGATCAGGTGGGGAAGAAGTATATATAGGTTTGTTTGTGCGAGAAAAAATGGTTCAAGAGGAGAAGAAGAAAATAAAAAAGAAAGTGGAGAAAAAATGCAACGAACTCGAACTGAAAAAATGCTTTTTTTGGTTGGGGGAAGACTTGAAGGGGGGGAAGGGGGGAAGAGCGCCGCGAATCCTAATGTCTGGAGACGCTAGGAGTAACCCCCCCAACGACACCCGGTTTCCCGGAGAAGAAAAAAGGCACACGAGAAAAAGAAACGGCCACACCCGAAAAATGGGAGAATTCCGAGGGAAAAATGGGGGGAGAAAAAGAAAAAAAAAGAAAAGAAGCAAGAGATTCGTTTAGCCAAGTAGGGAAAAAAGGAAGGTCTCCAAAGGACTAGCTTGGAAAATTTGGGGGTTGTGGGGGTCGGGGGGGGACCCTTGGGTTCAAAATTATCTTTGTTTGGGGGGTCGGAGATGAAAGGTCCTGAGATGGGGAGCTTTGCTTTGTCTTGGGGGAAATTTAAAAGAACTGAAAAGGCTAGAGAAGGAATTCCCAGGGAATCGAGGGGGGGGCTGTTGTGGAAGGGTTGCGGGAAAGGGGGGTTTTACGGCAGTGTTGTTTTCAAACAACTAGAGAGGAGAGGAACAGACACATCGAAGGAACCCCCCTCCACAATTTTAGAAGCCTCCTAGATGAAGGACTTAACTCCTTTGGCCCCACGATGTCCAGGTGGGAAAAAAGGTAGTTAGTGGTCTGACCGAAGGTTTCCCCCTAAAAGGTTAAACGGTGGTATATCAAAGAGAAACTCGCGGAGATTCCTCATGAAGCAATGGGGGCCAATCGCCAGAAAGGGAGGGTGTGCTTCTTAAAAGGCGCTATAGGAAGAAGCCGGTCTTCAAGGATCTTGCACCCAAGATTCCGGACTAAATGGTGACGCAAAAGTTTGAACCAACCGCCAAAAAAGACCCCCATCCTTAGGGTGATATACACGGAAACCAATCCTCAACAAGGGAATTTATACGAATGGAAGAGAGGAATAAAAAACAAAGCCTCATGGGCCGGGTTTCAAAATTGTTGGACCCACAAGGCAGTTTGGGGGGGAAAAAAATCAGAAAGTTCCATTCGGAAATTAATGGTCCTCCAAAAGGGCCAGAGAGGCAAAGCAGCGGTCGAAACAACAACGGGAGGGTAATCGGAGTAAAAAGAGATTATTCAAAAGAAGGCACACTAAAAAAGAAAGACTTTGAGGTCAACCAATTGGGAAAAGCAACATATGACCTTGAGGTAGACCCATTTTGAAGTCCTAATCGGGGGGTTTTTCAAAGTTTTGGTTTCTGACAGGGCAAATG
>Ga0179591_1356350_pt1 | contig 10709 bp, 12 predicted proteins | sample CZOMad2_1_08_16f_FD_182891 | JGI IMG/M metagenome (GOLD analysis project Ga0179591, IMG submission 182891) | Vadose zone soil fungal communities from Angelo Coast Range Reserve, California, USA - CZOMad2_1_08_16fungal (PacBio error correction) | ecosystem: Environmental > Terrestrial > Soil >...
AAGGAAAAAGATCTCCATCCGCCATGCCAGAGCCGGCCTTGGGGGAAGGATCAAAAACTGGGAGGAAGGGGGGACCCTTTCACCAGAGACTGGAAGAATACAGCAGACAACGCCCTCATCCTACGATCCGCCAAGACGTCAAACATCGTCCAATTGAGAAGAGGGGAGAGTCACCTCTCTGCAAACGATGGGAATCCTGAGACAGAAGACCCGCTTTCGGAGGACATTCACATCTAGGAGGGGGAATAAGCAGCCGTAAAGAGGAAAAAGGAAGCAGAGGCTCCAAGACTAACGCTCTCAAGAACAGAGGGGTACAAAGCTGTGGACAGATGAGGAAAGAGCTTTTGGGCAGAAAGGGGCAGAAAGAATCTTAAGAAAGGGAGGGGGGGGAGCCCGGTGAGGGGGGGATTTAGTCCTCATCTTTCACTGCGGGGAAAGAGGGAGACTCTAATAGCGACGAAGGAGAAAAGGAGGCCGTTCGGGGGGAAAAAGAGAGTCTAAATCGACCTTCCTAGGAAAGTCAAAGGGGGAAAGGGGGAATTTCTTGGAAAAAAAAAAAAAAAATGATCAACGGCAGGTTCTATAAATGGGGCACAACCATTACCTTATACCTACTTCTCGAAAAAAGATTTTCATTCAGAGAAGGGAGGGTGAACGGACATTTGTACCATCATATGGAAAGAAAAGATGGATTCGAAAACTCTAATGTTGCTAATTCACGAGAGGTACTCGATACGGAAGGGGGGGGGGGGGAGAAAAGCTTTCAGCAAAAATAAACTTGGCAACAACAACGTCTATTATTTTACAGATACTCAGAAAAAAGGTTCTCCTCGAAAGAAAGGAGGGAGCGCTCTTCAAAAGACATTCCCTTCTCTGCTACGATCACGGTGAAGAAGAGAATACCTACAAAAAACCTATCGTGTTGACGATCAAAAAAGGGGAAGAAATACGGAAGGCTTTTCGTACAAGCGGGAAAAAGAAAAACCTGAAAGAGGGGAAGAGAGAATTATTCGTTCAACGACCGGGGGGAGGAGGGAACGCTCAGGCACTTTGAGGGGAAAAAAGGCATGTTTCTTTGAGACAAGCAATGGGGTGGAGCCTCCGAGAAAGAGAAGGGAGGGGGGAAAATGGGATATTTAAGGAAGGAATGCTCGCACCTGGGAATTGAAAAAAAAACCGCTTGACGAGCGCTTGGAAGGGGGTAAGTCGGTCTTGGTGGAACTGAAACGGCACGAGGGGAAGAAAATCGACTTCTATGAAGGGGAAAAGAAGAATTACATCACAGTAAAGGAAAAAGGCGTCCGGTTGGCGGAGGGATAGAAGATTCATAAGCTATTTCCTATCTTCTCGGGGTAATTGAAAGCCAAAGAAGGAGGGAGAAAGAGGAAAAGGTGCGATGGGATTGATCAACAAAACCTTTTTCCTACCTCGAAAAAAGGCTCCTTTCGAGGAAAACTGGGGAAACGACATTTACAAAGGAAAATAAAACGAGAATACTCAATTCCGGGGGGAGAAACCGTATACTACTTCCACCTTTTGAAGGATCGCATATCCACACAAAAAAAAAAAAGAGGGGGGATATCCCCATTTGAAGGGGGAAGTCAGTTTTCGGCCACCCGTGAAGGGAGGAGTTATTTGGTCATTTTCATTTGTCACTTTCTTTTCCGGGTGTCTTCGCCATAAAGGGTGCGAGGTCTTCACGGTGGGGGGGAATAAAGAGGAATGGTATGAGAGATTTATCCCCTAAGCCCGTGGGGGGGGGGGGAAGGAATCCATATCCTATCTACATCGTGCTGGGGGGGGGACCATTACGCCGAAACGAAAAAATAGGACTCATTCTTGGGGGGATCAGTCTTACTTGGAAACCTGAAAGGGGCAGGTCGTCTCAACTCCGCTTTCCGTTGAAAAGGGAAAAACCTCTCGAAATAGAAAAGGAACATCGATCCTCTTCACTCGGGGAAAGAAAAATTCCCTTTGAGAGATAGGCAGTAAATATAAAAGGGGGCACGATCTAATTGAATCGGCGATCACCACAGAAAGGGAGTTGCTCAAAGCAGAAGGGTGGTTTATACCGAAAAAAAAAAAGCGCTGGGCTCAACTAAGGCTTTGGAATAAATTAACGTATATATATCTCCGCTCCGGTGGAGTTGACATCAAGTACTTCGAAAAGAGGGGAGGCTAATTTTTTGAAAAAGAAGGAAAAAAAAAGCGGGGGGCGGTTTTCGCCCAGAAGGGGAAAAGGGATATATGAAAGCTACGGATTTTTTCGCGGTGAAAGGAGAAGAACGCGGTTTTCTGTCGAGGAGAACGGGAAAAATCGGTTTTCTTCAACTAGGAAGAGACAAGGGGGGGGGGACAAGTAGGGGGTTTCTGAAAAGAGGAAGAACCGGTTCGAGACGATCGAGTATCCTCCGTTGAAGAGGGAAAGAACCGGCAAGTTTTCGATCACCGATGGAGGGGAAGAAAAGGGGGGTAACCGGCCGAGGGAGGGGAAAAGCTCGCGGCACTGAAGAATGGAGGCTCTAAGTGGTACCTGGGTCCAGGGGGGGGGGGGGGGGGGGGGGGGGGGGGGGGGGGGGGGGGGGGGGGGGGGGGGGGGGGGGGGGGGGGGGGGGGGGGGGGGGGGAGGGGGGTGTTTTGGGGGTTTGGGTTGCCCCTAAAGACCTTCCTTCAGACGTCTTCCATATTCCCTTTCCCCATTGTACCCCACCTTTTTTTACCTCTCTTCCGTAGGAAAATATCTTTTGCACCCCGAAAAAAAAGGCGTGGTTCTCCTGCACAGCATCGAGCTACGTCTATTCTCTCGTATCACAAAATAAAAGAAGGGAAGAATAAAAATCCCTCACCTTTCTCTCACTACCTTGCGAAGGTAAAACTTCCTGCCCAAAAAGAATTGTCCGAATCTCCAAGAGGGAGAATCTGTTCTTCTCCTTCGTGAGTGGAAAAAGTCGTTAGTCTTTTATCCTAGCCGGTCATGTCATCGAGGGGGAACATCCTCTCTATGTGAAGGAGAAAGGGAAAGAGCGCGAGTGGGGGGCAAAAAGAAAAGGGAAGATAGTTGATATTCACGATGCGTGGGAAAGAGCCAATTACGGTTTTACGGGCTTGTTCTTCGGCGGCTGATCGGGGAGGGAAGAAGGAGGAGGTCCATGCGCGGAGAAATGGAAAAAAAGGAAAGTATTTTGTCCTTCTTCTCATCAGCAGGGAGAAGAAGGGGGAGTGCGGAACTATCTTGCGAAGGGAAGGAAAGAGGCAATTTTGGAAGCTATTTTTGGAGAAGGTTATCTGCACCGAGCTCCTCTCTGGAGAAAAAAAGAATGCCGATTCCCAACTTCTCCGGGGGGCGGAGATGGTCGCGGGTGGAGCTATCTTCGTGAATCTGGACGATTGCTTTGCGGCGGAGTTGGGGGGAAAAGAGACAATACGACCTTCTGAAGTGCGAAAACAGGAGGGAAGGATCTGGGGGACCGAGGATTCACCGTACGCGGTGCGATAAAGATTACAAAACAAAGAGCGGCTCGTCTAGACACCCGGAGAGAAGAAAAAGGGAAGGACGAGGAGACTTTGAAAGGAAAGGGGAAGGGACGATATCGAAAGCAAGAAAGAGGGAGCTGGCCGCGTCTGAAGATCGATATAGAAGGGGGAGATAGAAAGTCGCTTCGAGGGAGGGAAGTTAACGCCGAAGAAGAGAGATGTTTTCCAGAAAAAGAAAGACATCGAGTGCGCTTGACCAAAATGTTGTGCATCGGGGTCGATGTAATCAGAGAACTACATCGGTCGCAGGGAAAAAAGGGGAAAAAAGAGCATCCTTGAGGGGAAAGAAACGGGCACCCCGCTTCATTCTTGGGAGTGTGGGGGTTGGGGAAAAAAACTAAAAATACTTCTAGTCAGGAGGTACTCCTACTTTGTATCCGCCTACTCAGGGGGGAGATTATGCATCACCAAAAGGAAAAAAAGCTGCAACGGAGAAAGAGCGGTCGAAAAGTGGTCTCTGAACATTGATCAGGAAGGAAAAAGCTTAGGACAGGAAATCACAGACTACACTTCATTCCTCAAGAAGGGTACGTCTGTTTCTACTTCTCGCTGTAAGGGTATAGTCCTTATGGCCAAAAATAACGGATAAAAAAGAACCTCGACGCAATGGGAAAAAAGAATACCAGAAGGGGCTCTAATAATCCGATCGAGAAGGACTTCATCTTTCCTACAATAATTACCCGCGACGTCGGTCAGAGGAGGAAAAAGATGGGGGAGAGAAAAAAGACGATGGAGTTTTTGGGGGGGGGGGTTTTGGGGGGTTTTTGTTTTTTGGATAGGGGGGGGGGGGGGGGGGGTTTTTTGTTGGTGGGGGGGGGGGGGGGGTTTTGGGGAAAGAAAAAAAAGATTGGATTCACTACATGGGAAGGGAAAAGGGAATACTAGGGGTCCTCTAATACATCTCAATGGATGGGAAAAGTGGGAATAACACCACCCCCCCCCCAACAAAAAAAACCCGCTCCTGCGAAGAAAATCGGAGAGACCAAACAAGCCGCCAAGTCCCCAAAATATTGGTCCGCTTGAAAAGGGAAAGAAACCGTCAAACCCCGAAGGCGAAAGAGAGAAAGAAGGGAGGCCGCGGCAGGAAGAGGAAAAAAAAACGGAGGTGAGAAGGCTTTGCTAAAGGGAGACTCGCGGACTCCAGCGCTTCGATCGTGTCGCGCGCATCTACAAAAGGGATTAAATAGATAATGACCGAGAGGAGAAAGAGGATGGAGCAACTCTTCGGAGAGGGGGAGGAGAAAATGCGCCAAGAGTGCGAGGCCGGGGAAGGAGATCTGTGTCTCTTCTTAGGCTATTGGGGGAAGAGTGAGTCCTTGACCCTTTGCCGAAAAATATTTGGTTACTGTGGTAGGAGAGGGGGGGAGGGAAGGGGAGGGACTCTGAGAGTCTCTTGTTAGAAAGGGGAGGGGAGCCATCCTTGCGATTTCTTTTCGCTGCCAAAAAAAAAAGGGGGCGGGAAATGTATTTAATCCAACTGGTGCGAATAAGAAAAAGAGGGAAAAAAGAAAAGTCGTTTTCTACATAAATGCTCGAAATCGTCGCTGGTCATTTCGGGAGGAAACGAGAAAAAAGCGATACTGAATTCTTCGAAAGGAGAGGTATGGACATTTCTGCACGGGAGGGGGAGGGAACGGTCTGCTCGTCCCTCCTGCGATAAGTGATCATCCTCCTTCGACTTCGAACCAAAAAGAAAGAGGAGGCACGAATACGTGTCGGAGAAGGAAAGTGGAAGCCTCTTTTGGGGAGGGAGAGGGGCAGCAGGTCCCCGTCAGGATGGTCTGGACGAGAAAGGAGAAAAAAAAAAGTTTTCTCCTTGGGAAATTCATGGGGGAAGTCCGAAGGGGAAGAAGAGGAAGGAGAGCACTTTAAGGAGAGGGAGGGAGAGACCTGGGTAAGTCTGTGTCTTTTGGCCCAGGGAAAAGGTGCCCCATGGGATGGAGGAAGGAAAGAAAGTCTTTCTGACTACCTCTTCGCAAGAGAGGAAAAGGATGATGAGCCATCTACCACGATATTCACACCTTTTGGAGAACCTGTCTTCTGGAGGGAAAAAAAGCGTCCTGCAGGAGGAAAAGAAAAACGAGAGAGAATTTCTATCGGAAGGAAAAAGGAAAAGCCTCTATCTGACGCTCTTCATCCCAAAAACACCCACCCCCCCGAGAAGGGGGGAACCGCTCGCCCTTAAACTAAGGGTCAAAGGAAAGGGGGAAAGTCGCGAGAATGGCATTCAAGACTGGCTTATCGCAAGTGTTGGTATAAGCCTAGAGGAAGAAGGGGGGAACGACTTCGAAATTAGAGAAAAAAAGGAACCGGGGTAAGGACTCTTTGAAAGAGAGAAAAATGTGGGGGATCACTTCCGAATTATCGCTTGGTCGAAGATTTAAGTTATACTCCTACAAAAAGGAAAGGTAGTAAAATGAAAAGCCGAGGGGAGAAGGTACCAAACCAACAAATCTCACCACGAAAAAAAGAGCTCGTGGTTTAATATTAAGGTTCGGAGGGGGAGAAAAAAATGAGCTCTATAACGGTGACAGGAAGAACCTCAAAAACACTCGCCTCGAAAAGCCAACCAGGTCCGTATTCTTCAACGGAGCAAGATAAAGATAAAAGGAATGAAGAGCCTTCTGTGATCGGAGGGAGGGGGCGGAAGTAATTGAAAAAGAAGGAGGGATCCAACACTTTTCCGCCCAGGCAAGAGAAGGAAGGAAAAACAGAAAAACTGCCCGCTCCTACTAGAAAACGGAAAAAAAACGTTCACACTCGTCCCGGGGGAGAGGTAAAAAAAGAAAAGGTGAAGATAAACTATCTTCCAACCGGATGGGGGGATGGAAAAGTCTACGTCCCGCTGCCAGGGGAATGCACAATTCCCATCTCAGAGGGAAAAAAAAAACATCCTTACGGAAAAATGGGGGGAAAGGGAGGATCCAAGACTAACGCGACACAGGGAAACGCCTTCGTCCTACCATATGGACAGGGAAAGGCGGATTTTCAATCCTCGCTTGGGACAAGTAGGGAGGGCCGGAAGAGATGGAATCTTAGCAAGGAGGGAGCTACGGGATATTTCGTCTCATCTTCACTGCTGGGAGACGGGAGCGATCTAAGCGCGCCCTGCTGGAAAAAAAACCAACAAACGGCGCCTGTCGTGTAAGAAGAGGCCCTCTCCTGCCGCGTTCGTCTACAAGGGAGGGATACACCTGGTTCACAATTGCCAGGACCAAGAGGCCCCTGATCAAAAAGGGGAAGGGGGGAGGGAAAGGTCACCATACCAGGAGAAGAAGGTCTCTCACTCCCTCTGCAAGGCCGGAAGGAGTCCGACGCCTGAAGGAATAGAGTCACTAATCAGGGGGAGGAAAGGAAGGTCTATCCGACACGGAAGAAGAATCTATAAGGGCACCCCTTTTGCTCAATCGTTCAGAAAAGGGGGAAACAAACTTCTATGATGGGGAACAATAACCTTTCTCCACGGGGGGTGGCCTCTACCGAAACCGCGTCGAAAAGAGGCATCACCTCGACATTCCAGGAGGGAGACGAAGACCGTTTACTCCTTTGAAAGGAAAAGGAAGATCGTTTTACGTAGAAAAAAAGGTCAAACTCAAACCTACTCCGTCGTGTCTTACAATTCCTTTCAAAAGAAAACAGGAGCTGATTTATCTAATAGAGGGAGGGGGGGGAAACGCTGCGGGGCAGGAAAAAAGGCAGCGTTGAGGTAGCAAAAAAATGACATAGGATTGTTTTAGCAATCCTACGAAGGGGGTCGCAGATTCAATTCCAGATAGGAGGGGAATGGGGGGGAGAATTTTCCTCCAGGAGGAGAAAGGGGGAGGTCCAACCGAGGGAAGGAGGGAGGGTGCTGGCGCTGTACTGGGATGGAGGGGACGCGGTTTGACGCGGGGAAAAAAAAAAAGAAAGTTGCACTCAATCTAAAAAGGAGGGAAAAAAAGGGGAAACGTCCGACTATTATCCCAAAGACACTGTAATCATACGTACCCTGTTTTCTGCGTATATTATGAAGACCAAAGGCACTATTTAACTCGCTCATGGATTGGGAAACAAGGAAAAAGAGTAGGGATCCATCTTCTCAGGACAGAGAGGGGGGGGAAAAAAACAAAACCTTTGAGAAAGGCGAAACATATCTCTTTAGAAACTTTCCGGGAACGACAGTGAGGAGGGAAACGCTCAATCGACAAGGACAGTTTTACTACAGCCGGGATCCTACGGAAACGGGGGAAGTAGTCCTAAACAACACAACTTAGTATTATTGGAGAGAATGACGATCCCCATTTTCACAAGAGGAAAAGGGGGGGAGTAAAACCCGTTGCCCTGGAGGGGAGTGGGGGTTGGAGTGTCATTTGTTCACTGTAGTGCATGCGACCATCTGCTTCCTGGTTCTCGGTAAGGGTTTTGATCAATCCCTCGTACCGGGGGAAGAAAAAGAGGGAGACCGTCTAATCTTTTGGGAGGGGAAAAAAGGGAAAAAAAAGACCCATAGTAAATAGTGCCTTTTTACTGAAGAGAAGAGAGCATCAAGGTCGCTATTCGTCGAAGTCCTTTGGTGTAGAGAGGGGAACAGGCATCTACGGTTAGAGTTGAAAATCGCGGGAAGGGAAAGCAACATCGCGAATCGTAAGAAAGACAGCGCCGCCTCCCTCGTCACGAAGGGGGGGGGGGGGACCGAATTCCCTTTGAGCCGCTCTTCAGTAAATCTCCCATGCCATTGCGGGGGAGCGGGGCGATCACCACATCCGGGTCGAGTCTCATCCAATAGAAGGGGAAGGGGAATCAAAGATTGGTCCGCGCTGGGGGGAGGAAAAAAGCACTAGTAAAAGTAATAATTACCGAGATAGACCGAAAGGGGAAGGTGACCTTACTTCGTAGACCCTCCGAGGGGAGAGAAAAGTTTTTATCAGTACAAGAGGGGGGGAAAGGAGACCAGCGTAAACGTGGAAGAATCCCTCGACGGAATGTTCTCGGTGAAGAGAGACCTGAGTTGGGCGAAAAAAGAAGGAGACCGGGTCTAAGACGGGGAGCCAGAGACATCAGGGGGTTTTGCTCCAGTAAAGGAAGGAGAAAAAGGGATCCAGGTTCCAGAGGAAGACCGGGCTCTTATCGAAAGAAGGGGGGTAGATCACCTAGACGTGATAGGAGTTTTCCACAGTCGAGGAGGAAGAACCTTCTTCGCAGGAAAAAAGGTATTGGAAAGACGAAAGGTGTAGCCTTTTCCCTTGTTGGACAGGGGTCCTATCCTTGATAAGGGAAAAAGGGGGATGACATATTCCAGGGAAAAAGGGGTAGAAATGACCCACAGGTAACACTCGTGCTTATAGGGGAGAAGGGGGCAAAGGAACGGCGTGGTTTTTACGGGCAAAAGAGGAAGAAAAGAGGAGAGAGATCTATCAAAAAGGAAAGATGAAGAGACTAAATCTCCCGCACCTGGAGATTAAACTACCGAATCTCTCTCGGAAAAGAAATGGAGGTAAAGCGTGATTGAAATCCTCGAGGGAAAGGAAAAAGATAGGTAGGAGCCTTGAGTTGAGGGGAAAATCTTCGTTTATTTTTATCCGTATCCGGTCAGGACGAGCTTTGACATACCGCGAGGGGAGAAAGGACACCATTCAGCGGGAGAGAGAAAAGGAGGGTCAAGAAAAGGGTTTAAGGATAGTTGAATTCACGATCGTGGGGAAAAAGAGTTTTAGAAAGTGCTGGGGGGAGGAGGGGAGTGGATGGGGGAAGATGGTCAGTTGGGGAGGGAGGGGGGCGGGTCCATTCTCGTAAAAAGTGAAATTATCTATCTGAAAGGGTTGGGGGGGGAAAAAAGGTACATCCAGCAGCAGAGAAAAAAGAAGTTTGCAATTTCTGATTGAGGAGATTTCTCAATTTAATAATCTTGAGGTAGAGATCATTGTTTAGAGGGGGAAGAAGGAACAATGAATCGTCCTAAATCTTTGAAGCCCTGCCGCATTCAAAGAGAGTACAATAGAAAGAGCCTTGTCTTCGAGGGGGCCTTGTTGAACTCCTCCATCTTCGTGAAGCTTGAAAAAGAGGTGCCGGCGGATACATTTTCGTGAATGTGAGTACTAGGAAGAAGAAGTGCTCAACAGTAGGAAGGTAGTTCCCGAGGACTGAGGGGGAGGCGGTTCTATACGGAAGGAAAGAGCTCTTCTCGTAAACAAGACCATTGCTATCTACGGGGGAAAAAAGGGATGAGCTCGACTTTTCAATTCGGGGAAAGATGTAAGCGCTCGGGAATCAGAAGGCGCATGACTCGGCGGGAAAAAGGAGAAGGTGAATAGAGCGAAATTCGTCTAGGAGGGAGGTGAACTTTCGCCCCTTCTCTTGTGCTTATCTGGAAAAAACAGCCCGAAGAGCTTGTCGATTGACCAAAGGGCTGTTTTCTAGGGAGCATACTGAAGAGATTCGAATCGGTCAGGCATTCCTACTGTAATCTCAGCAGGTTACGTCCATCCCGGGGAAAAAAGAGAAAATTACATTTTCAAAAACAACCGACTACGAACGTCGATCGCGACTCGCCTACGGAAAAAAGAAGACGCCTCTTCATAGGAGAGGCCGGAAGACAAACAGGAAAGGAAACCGCAACCGTTGTATTGCCAACGAAATCCCATCCCTAGGTCTGCTGGAAAGGGGAGAGGGGAAACCTCTTCGGCACAGTAAGAAGACCTACACGGAAGGAGGAAAGAGAGCCGGATGGTTCGCGTAGCCTGTCTTAAATCTCACAAGGGAAGGAATGGGACTATCATACCGTAGGAAGAAAAGACTCTCCAGTGAAAAGGGAATCAAATCCTTTGCTAGAAAAAAGAAATACGATATCCTTCACTGGCATCGTTCCTCAAAAAAAAGAGGACGCGGTCGAGCATGAGGAAATGGTCTATACATCTGGAAGGGAAAAGAGGAACAGTTGGATTCACTACTGACGGGAAAGAAAAGAGGCATACGACATCTGCATTGATTTCGCAACGCCTGGGAGAAAAACTAAAGAGAAGGAAAAAGAGGAGAACTCCACCGAGACAGAGAAAATAGGGGTAAGATTCAACTGTTCCCGAAGAAACAAACCCAAGGTCTATATAGCTCGGCGAAGCGAAGGAAGGGAAACAAGGAGCTCCTCGTTGAGAAGAAAAGAAGAAAAGAATCTTGAGACCAGCCGAGAGGAAGAGGGAGCT
>Ga0179591_1168372_pt1 | contig 10708 bp, 12 predicted proteins | sample CZOMad2_1_08_16f_FD_182891 | JGI IMG/M metagenome (GOLD analysis project Ga0179591, IMG submission 182891) | Vadose zone soil fungal communities from Angelo Coast Range Reserve, California, USA - CZOMad2_1_08_16fungal (PacBio error correction) | ecosystem: Environmental > Terrestrial > Soil >...
GTTTCTCCACTGACCCCGGGTGGGAAAGAACAGAAATCAGCCGCGTAGAAACGGGAAATCGGCCGTATCAAAAGTGCCAGTGGGTGGCAAAATCTCGTCACCCTCGCCGCTCAGTCCCACCAAAAGTAATGATCCAAGCAGCAAGAAGGGTGGGGGCAGGGTAAAGAAAGGGCCTTCGTGTAACAAGATCCGCCATGGCCATTCAACAAAAAGTAAAAAAAAAAAACGCTAACGGCGGAATTCGCGTCGGTGGATGAAAAAAACACTGACGAATGAGGTCTGGAAAACCCTCGCTGGATCTGACGTTCCTCAAAGGGCATTTAAGAATGTAACACGAGGAAGGGCGGGAAAGAGTTGGACAGATCGGGGAATTCGTAGAAGGGAGCGAAGAAGCAATAGGAGTGGGGTGCCTCACTCACTGTGAGGGATGCCAAAAAATGAGACGCCACAGGAAGAAAAAAGAGAGGTCGGGCGGAAAAAGAATAAACAGTGGAAAGGAACAACAGGCTGGGTAGGGTGGGCGCTGTCGCTCCGTGACGGAAAGCCGAGAAGGGTCCGGGATGGACTGAAAAACGTCCTAACCGTAATTACTACCTTTTGTCGTCTCCAGCAATTAACAAGTAATGGAGACAGCTCGGGGAAGAAGGAAAAGTCACCAACGAACCGGGGCCAGGGGATCTGAAACCCGGTACAACTTGGTCAAAACCCCCAATTATGCCACTTGCCTACACAAACCAAGCAGAGGTGGGGAGGTTGGTTGGGAAATGTCGACCCGCCAAGTTTTTGAACGTCAACTAAACCAAGATAAATGGTGGGTCCGTCGTCAACTAATTGGAAAAAATAAGATTGGGGAAAAAAGGGGTCCTATAAACCCAAGACCAAAATTGCCGGTTAAAGGATCACGGGGATCCCAAAGGTCGGAGGGTCACACTCAGAAAAGTCCATTGGGAAAAAAAAGAGGTGCTTCTCCTTACACTCACGTCGGCAACAGGTCCAAGAAAAAACAAAAGCTGGCGTTGCAAGGGAAGGGGCGGCGAACTTCGTCATAAAAGAAGAAGGACAATCTCCGGGGGGGTCATCGTTGGTGTCTGAGTCTCGTCGGGGAAAGCAGACCGCGTGGGTCGAAAGGGGGTCGCGGTGGGGGTAAGAAAACTCCGGCTTTGCCAATAAAAAAAAAAGAGAAAACAAGGGTAACGAACCGACCTGGCCTGAAGGGAAGTGGGTCCGGCTGGGACGTCCAGGGGTGATCAGGATGCAAAAAAGGGGGGTCAAAACTCCAAAAGGACACAACGACCGACTCCGGGGTTGAGCCAGGAGGACGAAAGATATTGGAGAAGCAGGGGAAAGGGGACAAAAGGGGGAACAGGGTCAGAAGCATCTCAATAAAAAACGACGGATCGTTCAAGTGGTGAAGTCCAATGGGCCTGGACCTGTGTGGAGGGGAAAAGAGCGAATATTTCGGAGGGGGGACACGGGTGATTGGATCTTAGCTGGTTACCCTCTGAGAAGGGTGCTTGACTCACTAACCTTTATTAAAAATTATATATAACGGGAAAAAGGGAGGAAAAAAAAGCAACAGGGACAAAAACGGGGAGGCCGAAAAAGGGAAGCAGGGAAGTCGGGGCGCTCTTTGACAGGAAAGCCAGCAATACCGAACTACCTAAAAAAGAATAAGCCGATCCGTAAGGGCAGACCAATAAGGATCAAAAGAAAATGAAGAAATATACAAAAAACACGAAGAAAAAACGAATGACTGAATAGTCTCGTCTCGACGAGTGAAAGTAAATACATCAATCAATCAATGGGGGAGGGGGGGGGTGTGGGGGTGGCTTTCCCTCCCTGGGGGGGAGGCCGTCTTCAACTATATAAAAAAGGGCTGATTCAAATACGTGCCGGAAAAAAGGGGGGGAAACAGTGCAGATGAGTATAAAAAGGACGCCTCCTTCGGGTCGCCTGCGCTAGGAAGAAGCACGCTTGGAAAGAAGGAGGACAACAAAAAGGCTTTTCATTGGTGGCAAAAAGTGGGCTCTCATTGTCAATTCCTCGCTTCGTCGCAGGAGGGGGGGGGAAATCCAAGAATTGGTAATAAAGCATATGCAATGGCTCGAAAGAATCGACGCAATAAAGGGTCAAAGATCGTTGTTTCTCATGTTGTAGACGGGGGCCCGCGAAGGGGTGGACGAATAAACCAGGATGGAACGACAATAGGTAAAGAAGGAACAAGGGGAAAAAAGAAAAAAGAGAGGTCTAACCTGTTTTCAAAGAGGTTTCGGCGGTTCGATTGGAAAGGGCCAGGCCGGGGACCGGGTAGGTAAATCGGCATAACGTAGAACTGCCGGACATTTGAGAAAAAATGTGGATCGTGAAAGTGGGTCCGGAGGAGGGCACGTCTAGGCCAATTCCCTTGGTTCTGGAACCAGCAAAGGGAAACAAAAATCGCGGGGGGGGATTGAACAAGGGAGCCGGAAAACGTGAAAAAAGTCCAAATAAAGTCCCCACTTTCCAGGTCTCTAACAGCGATGCGCGCTTGCCTTGGGCGGCATGCGGAGAAAAAACGACGTTCGGACAAGAGGGTTAAAAACGAGAACTATCAGGATGACCTCCTCCAGGGACTGGGGGGGTTAGCGCGTAAAGAACGGGAAAAAACTACCTCATAAGGGCGTCGACCCATGGGGGGGGTTGTGGTGGATGAGTACTCGGGAAATTGAAAACCGTCCCGGCTTGTCCAGAAAAAAAAAGGGGCGAGGGGGGGTCGTACTCCATGAGGGAAGAACTAAATGGAAGGAATTCAAAATTAGGGACAGATGTGGCTGGAGTTATAGGGCTAACTGCCAAAACTCGAAATGGAGAACGACAATCTCTGAAAACCGGGGAGGTGGAATTGGAAAAAAATAACAAAAAAAAACACAAAAAAAAAAAAACCCAACAACACCAAAAAATATAAAAAACAAAACCAAAAAAAAAAAGCACACACCAGGATTAAGGAAACGTTTGAAACAAATAGGTTTGGGGTGTGAGAAAGGAACGCATCGGAAAAAAAATGGGATTAGCCAAGAGTTTGTGGAACAGAAAAAATACGAGAGTGAGACATCCCCACAGGTGAACAGCAAATGGGGGGAGGTTCAACACTGAAATCCAGAGAAGGGGGGGCTCTGACCGAGCCACCGAACCGGGAGAATTGCTTTGCAGAGGGGGGGCCTAAAAATAACAAAGATCGGGCCCTTTGTGGTCAGTGGGAAGAAAGAGAAGAGTCTACGCTAAACCAAAAAGAGAATCAATAACGTCGACGAAAAAGCAGGGGGGGAAGAGAAGAGTCAAGAAGAAAAAAGTTAGATGACCCCAATTGCCTGGACGGCCGAAACCCACGCGGTCCATGGGCAGGCACAGGAAATTCTTCGTCGCCGAAAGGTATCGAAGCCAGCCAGAAAACAAGTTAAAGTTCTAGGGAACGACGAAAGGGTCAACACTGGTCTAAGAAAAAAGTTTTCTCAAGGAAAAAGGGAAGGTGGGACAAGAAGGACATCACTGGGTTTCTCCGAAGGGGAGGAAGGTAAAAGGGCAAGGGGGCGTTTGTAATAGGAATCAAGAAAAAAAAAGGGTCACAGTCAGGAACAAGAAGGACATAAGCGGGCCACAAGGGGAGGGGAGTCCCAACGGGCCTTGTGTTGGGTCGAAAGAACACCTGCTGTTGGGGAAGAGGACAGGGGGAAAGCTTGGTACAAGGGGAAGATTGACTTAATGGCACTGATGTGGGAAAAGGACTGAAGCACAAAGGCCGTCACAGAAAAAGACTGTGGCGCGCGAGAAACGGAGGTCGTAGCTATAAATATCGGGCGAAAACAGAGGAAGACAAAGTTGGAGGATCCGGGACTCGGGGAACGCTACATCGTCATAAAACCGACTTTTTTCGGAAGAAATGAGGGAGGGGAAAAAGCAGAAGACATCGCACAGAAAAAGTAAAAGGGCTACCACTTGGGGGGGAAAGTCAGTACCCCCTTAACTGGCAAAGTGGCCTATAAGAGACTAGAATCAAAAAAGAAGTAAATTAAAAATAAAAAAAAGGACAAAAAAAACAGAATCGTTCCATTTAAGGGGGGAAGTGCAAAATCAAAAGCGAGGGGTCCAAAGGGGGTCAGCACTGTTGATCAAACAAGGAATCAGGGCCGGGGCTCGTAATGGGTGGACTTTCCCCTTGCCTGCTTAAAAGGGACAAGAAGCCTTTGGGGGGTTCGCACTCAGTCAACGCGCTCAAGGGTGAAACTTAGGAGAGATAGAGAAAAGAAACAAAACTACGGAAGATTCGTTTTTACAGGAAACGAGGAAAACGAACTCGGTCCGTTTCTTCATGGGGAGTGGGGAAAAAAAGAAAAAAAAACAGGGAGGGAACACGCGCCCTCAGAACAACGGAAAGGACGACACGCACAAAAAGTTTTCCAGACGGCAGAAATCCAAGGGAAAACCGCATAACAACGACAAATCGGGAAAACGAAGAGGAAAGTGGGTGCCCTTGGTTCCGAGGAACTTGGGCCGCCCCAGAGAAACGGCAAGTTGAGGTCAAAAAAGACTACGAGAAGTAATCAAAAAACAAAAGGGGTAGCGTCTCCTACCTAGTTGAAAACTAACCCAAAGAAGCCGATCCCAGAGGGAAAGATCGGGGAGCTCAGAACAACCAAAGGGTGGGGGAAGAGGGAGTCAAAAACGGGATCCTTTTTGGGAAAAAACTTATACCAAATTTACTTTTCACCACAGGGCACGATAAAAAGGCCAAGCCAACGAATCCCCCTTATAAGACAGAAAATGAAAACTCGCAGAATGTAGAAGACGTAAATCGGGCGACCAGGAACTCCTTAACGCATACGGCCACAATACCACTAGAGCAAAAAAAACAACGGAAGTATAGTCAAATATGAGGGGGGTCAAAGTAATGGTTAGGAAAGAAGTCATGGTAGCCGGGCCATGAATAGAAAGGTCTATCCTCAGCATCTTGCCGAGCCAAGGAAGTTGGCAAACAAAACAAACAAATCTTATAATTGGGATTCTGGGACCTGAAAGGAAACAAAAAAGCCGTACTTCACACTGAAAAGGAGCCAAAAAACTCACCGATCGTGGCAACGTCAAAAATTGAAAAAAGGGGGTACATCGCAGAAGGAATCGACGTTCCCAAGAGAGTAAAGGACTTTTTGGTTCTTAAGAAAAAAAAATCGGTAGAGCAATAGTTGGGGGGGGGAGAGTCATGGCCAATCAAGGGAGGGAAAAAGACAGAACGTCTTGCAAAATGGGGTCGTATTTTGTGTTAAATGTCTGAAAGAAAAGAAAACAATTCCTTAATCGTTTCAGAAAGGTTTCTTGTAAAACGACCTGTGATAACTAGGGGACAATGTGTACGTGTGGATGTTCTTTCCGCCGGCAGCAAGGGGTCGAGCGCGGGGGAAGTAAAATTGGTTGGGGGGAAAGAAAGACACCACAAACTATCAGGGCCAGTAATTGTCAACAGATCAGGCCTGGCTCAGTGCACCCAGTGGGGGAAGAAAAAAAGATCCGAAGGGAAAAAACTGAAGAAAGGGGGGGCACACCTTAAATCTCAGGTTGGGAGAAAGTCAAAGGGGCTCGTGGGAAAGCAAACAGAAAGGGAAAAATAAAGAAAAGGAAAAAAAAACATCCCTATTTAAAACACGCTATCTTACCAGTTCGTGTATTCAAACCACAGGACAAAGGAAAAATCAGGTTTGGAGACCTAAAAATCGGGGGGAAACAAAAAACCGTGAAATCAAATGGAAACTTAAATTGACGAGGTTCTGAAAACTGTGAAAAGTTTGAGGGGCGGTGTTTTTTATGAAGAGGATCGGAAAGGAGAAGGAACGGGGCTCTGGAGGACAGGGGGGGAAAAAAATGCCAAAATCCCCTTTGTAGTTCGATATCGAATGTCGGAGGGAGCCTTGAAAAAAGAGACCCGGGCGAACCTTGCTGAGGGGTGGGGAGGATGGAAAACGTGAGAGCACCTTAATAACTGGCCAAGATTCTGCACTGTTCCCCGAGTAAGTATAACACCTGGGAGGAACCGGGCACACAGAAGAACATTAGAAGTCGTGACGACCTGACTACTCGCAGTAAAATCCAGGGGGTGAAAAAAACGAATGGGACATACTGGCAAATCTTCAAAAAGGGAAAAACAAGGGGGCCACGAATTCCAACGATCTGGAAAAAAAAAAAAAAAGTAAAAAATGGGAAAAGCGAAAAAAAAAAAAAGGTTGAAAACCACTTCACGTCACGACCTTCCTTCAAATTGGGCAAAAGGAAAAAAAGGGGGGGAAAAAGGAAACCTTCCGGGGCGGCTGGGGATCCGAGACAAAAAAACCGAAAAAACCCATGAAAGGGGGTAAAAATCCTGTAATCGGAAAAAAAGGAATGAAGACCCAATCGGAGGTCCAAGCGAAAAGAAGAAAATTGGGAAACGGAAAAAAAAAATTGAAAAACGTCCTACGGAACAACACCGTTGCCGTCGGAGGAATAAGCCCAGACCTTGGGAGACCGGGCCAGCTACGGAAAGAGGGGAAAGGAGAACCGTTATCGGTCCTATGGGGAAAAGCGTGGGCTCGAAAAGTGAACCTTGGGGACCGACCACTTCCTCGGAAGGACAACACTGGGATAAAGGCTACCGAAAAAAAAGAAAACAAAAAAGGACTGGACCTGGAAGGGGGGGATAAACGTAGGAAAAAAGGATCCATCGGACAAACGGCCTACTCGTTTTTATCGATAAAAACTGAGAAAAAGAACGGCTTCCTCGGCGACGTGGCCTAACGGGAACGAAAAGAGGGAAGCGGGGAATCGTCAGTGTTTGGAGAAAAAATAACACAAAATCTTTCGACTTTGGGGGGGGGAAACTTGTCTCAGAAAAAGCGCAGTCAAATGGAAAAAAAAAGGGGGTTTCAACAAAAAAGTTTGGGTAGGATTTAGCGAGGAACATCCCGAAGATGGAACCACAAAAAGGGGGGACTAGGGAAAAACGCCAAACGGAAACAGATATTAACGGGTAACAGGGCCCGGGGGGCAAAAAAATTCCAACCGCCGGGGGGGGGGAAAAAGAGGGGTCAGAGATTGCCGAAGGGGGGGGGGTGGGAAAAAGCGGATGCGTGTTTTGGTAGGATGGCGAAAGCAGAATACCCAACCAAACCAACCATCGGTACCAAGACCAAGGAAGAAAGACCGAGACCAGAAAGGAGAAAAGAAAGGGCACTGAACACACAAAGCGGGGAGGGGGGGACCGGGGAAAAGGGGAAAAGCAAACGTGAGCCAATACTAATCTACTTAAACAACAAAAAGGGTGGAGAGAGACTCTTATTTCTTGCATATGGGATTCCAACTCTATGCAAAAAAAAACCTTTGGCCCAAGGTTCGAAAAAAGAGGGGGGGAAAGAAGAGCATACGTTCGAAGAGTGTCGAGAAAGGAAAACCTCTTCCGACCTGGTTCCGAAATGAAGGAAAGAAGAAGGAAAAAAAAATGAAAAAGGAAAGGTAACAACATCTATATAAAAAGAAAAAAAATAAAGGAAATGGGGGAGGGGGGGGGAACCGAAAGAGGGTGGTAACCCCGTGGGCCTGCTCATTTTGGGGGGGTTTTTGTTTGAAAGAGAAAGAAGAGCAGCGAACAAGAACAAAAAAAGGAAAGGGGCAACGATGACTAATCCGAAACTCCGCAAGACGATCCAAAAGAGCTAGGCGAAAGGTCCGTCGGTGGCAGAGAAACGTGGGTTGGGGAAAGACGAAAGAAAAAATGAGGTGAAAAAAATCGAAGGTGGGCCAGGTCCCATCGTGTTACGCAAAAGACCTGCCGCAAAATTGGCACTGTTCGGCCGGAGGGAGGCGGTACACCTGAGAGTAAGAAAGAAAAAAAACGTCAAAAAGGCAACGGAAAAGCCCACAGGAAAACCACGATTACAGGGGGGGGGAGGGCAGTGCCAGGAGGGGGGAGAGCGGTAAATGTACGAAGCAAAAAAAGAGGCCAAAAGGACCGGAAGACAGCACCACGCCTCTGAGAATGAACCATGAAAGGCCCTTCCACTTTGAAGAGACAAGCGAGTTCACAGTTCGGCCCCAAAAAGGGAAAAAGGAAAAACATGCATCTCTCTCACCCCTCGGGAAAAAATGGTCTGGACTCGATAGATAATCGCATCTTTGAAGGACGACTTCGAGGGAAAATAGGGAACGTGGGAAGGGGGGGGGGGTAGAAAAACGGGAAAAGGAACGTGACAAAGCCCTCATCTGCTTAAAAAAATGGGGGGGTTTTTGATTGGAAAATTAACGTAATGGACGAAAGGGAGCTTTTAAATTCAAAACCACCGCCTTGGGAAAAACGTGGTACGGGATCAAAAAAAAATGAGAAAAAAAAAAGGGCCGGGGGAATCGGAAGTAAGATCGGATATGTAACCGAATGTGGGGGGGGGAGTTTCTTAGGAAAAAAATCAGAAAAAAAACAGCCGCAGACTGGCAACCGATTAAAAGAAGGCCAATCCTCGAAAAAAGGAAATCACCGGGCGGGGAAAGTAAAAAGCAACATTTTCATTAGGGATTTCGACAATAAAAATGGGTGGACAGTCAAACAAAGAGTGGGTTGGGAAAAAAAAACGAAATTCAAAAAAAAAACGTTGGGGAACAAGCGAAGTGAACGAGAATGATACAGCCAAAAGAAAGAAGGTGAAACTGAGGAAAGAAGGGGGCCCCCTATTGAATCTTTAAAGAGCAAAACGCCCTCTGTAAAGCAGGAAGGGAAAACAGTACCTTGCCGGGGGACTAGAGGAAACGAAAAACCCCTTCTTACCAAGTGGGAGGGAGGAAAATAAACGGGCCGTAACAGACCAAATGACTCTGAAGCAAAAAGAGACAGAATACGGGCCAGGGCTATTCCTTTAATTCCGATGGATGAAGAAGTTGAATTCTCAAATGTAAAAAAGGGACGGAAAGACAAACTTCAATCGAACTCACAGTTCAAGTAGAGGCAAGAAAAATTCGACACGTAAACAAAAAGTAGATTTAGGACAGACACGAAAGAAACTTCCAAATCCAGCTGGGGGAATTCGAGGCAGAAAAAAAAGCTGTTACCATTCTAAGGAAAAAGTTGATCAGGGACATGAGTGGGAACTCTAACCGGAGACACATAGGGGGGGGGAACATTTCAAGGAGACGTTTCAAACCGCAGGGGGCACCACGGGGGGGAAAGACCCAAGAAAAAAGAAAAAAAAAATTTGGTCAGGCAAAAAATTTGCAAAGAACGCAAAGAAAGCGGGAAATGTTCTTTAATGGGGGCCAACACGGGGAAAAGAGAATAAAAGTGTGGGGAAAGGGACCAAGAACAACCCTGATTTTTTCCACAGTGGCAAAAGGAACAATCTTGTGACACCGGAAAGATTGCCGATATTCACCCTGATTTGAACGGGGGGCTGGTACCTGGCAGATTCAGGGGGGGATCGACCGAAGGGGGAATTGGGGGGAGAAATGCGGAATAAAAAAGTGTCCACAAAAGAAGAGAGAGTCGGCAACAAATCGAAAGCTTCAAAAAGGACCAACCTGCTAGAAAAGGGGAAAATCGACAAAGAAAGAAGCCCACGGTTTTACGAAAAACGGTTGAAAAGTCAAAAAGGTGGCAGACGACATCGAAAACAAAAAAAACAAGGGTCGTCTGATGGGTGCCAAAGACAAACCGGCAACCCACAACAACAAAAAAAAAAAACGACGGGGACGTGTTCCCGAGACAACAAAGAACTAGAAGACAAAAAGCCGAATGGAAAAGGGGTTCACAGTGGTGGAAAAAAAAAGAGGGGTAAAGGGAAGGGGCCGGGGTATCAACGACCTGTCCCAAACTCGGAGGGGGAAGAAGAGGATAAGTTACGAGGAACCAGGAAAAGTGAAGACTAAGGAAAGAATCACGGGGAAGGGGGGTTGTTCTGGCGAGCCTTGTACCCTGAAGCACCTTTTTGAAAATTTACATCGTAGCAAAAGCTGCAAACGGATAGACAATTGAACTGTTGGGGAAAGCTTGGAAAAAGGCGTGTATAGCTGCCCAACCGTTACGAGCTATAAGCCGGACTGTTTGACATAAAAAGGATCGGTTCGGGAGAGGGGAAAAAAAAGGCCCACAAAAAGGCGTGATCCCAGGAGAACTGACTACACAAAAAAAAAGAAAAAAAGAGCGGAACAGAAAAAATACCGTTGGACCAGAAATAAGGAAAGGGCAAAGTCCGCATACAACTGAACAAAAAAATAAGACGAAGTAATTTTTTTCCTGGGGGGGGGGATTGAACCAAAAAATAAAGAACGAAAGAAAAAAAAGAATGGGGTCATTACGTTTACGACAGGCCAAAGAAGCATAAACCTTGGATCGAAAGATAGACCAGAGTTGAAAGAAATGAGGAGAAAAGACCCCGACTCTGTAATAGGCACTAAGAAAAAACTAGAACAAAAACAAGGTGGGGGAAAGGAAAAAAGGAAAACGATAAGGGGGGGGAAGACGAAACTGGGTATACCTTTGAAAGGGGGGGACCACCGTCCGCGGAAAAAAGGGAAGAAGTCCAAAACGGTAAAAAATAAAAGGGCCAAAGCTTTTAAAAAACGCTTCCGAAAAGAGAAAATGCTGAAAAGTAGCGAACTTCTATCGGAGAACAAGGCGACAAAGAAAAAAAAGAAAAAGGAAAAGGACGGTCCATACCTGAAGAAA
>Ga0179591_1236538_pt1 | contig 10708 bp, 14 predicted proteins | sample CZOMad2_1_08_16f_FD_182891 | JGI IMG/M metagenome (GOLD analysis project Ga0179591, IMG submission 182891) | Vadose zone soil fungal communities from Angelo Coast Range Reserve, California, USA - CZOMad2_1_08_16fungal (PacBio error correction) | ecosystem: Environmental > Terrestrial > Soil >...
TGGATCTGAGGTCTTAGAGGAGGAGTGGAGCTTAATCAGGAAACGCTGAGATTGAAGGGGGGGAAAGAGGGAGACTGCGAAGAGTGTCTCAAAAACATACAGGTAGTTGGTAACATATTTAACACAGTGTAAGAAAAAACTGTCGCTGGGGCCTGAAACTGTAGGGTCCGGGAAGACGCTTGAATTAGCATGGGATTATCAAAAGAATCTTCGGGAAGGGAGGGATAGACTGATCGTCTTGTACCGGCCAAAATTTGAAAATAGCTTAGGGCGCTCCTGTTGTTGGAATCTATGGAGAAGGAAGGGTCTACGCGGCAAAAGGGTATCCAGGGGGGAGGCCGGGTGTCGGGACACTCGAAAAAAAGGACGTGTTCGAGAGAAGGGCTTCTCCATACGAAGACAAAGATAAAAAGGAAAAAGCCTTCCGAGAAAATGGGCCCAAGTGGCAATCCCGGAAGAGGACTCGAAGACCAATGATTGCAAATACACGGAGAAAAAGCAGGATTTGGGTTGTCGGCAAAGGAGAAGCGACAAGACAAGAGAGGAAACCAAGACCGGTGTTCGGAAAAAGGGGGAGGAAAATAGGGCATCTGAGCGTCGCGCTTGGCGAGCTGGGGGAAACATTCCTTTTGCCCTCGCTACGTAGAAGAGTCGAGGATTCTGGTTCCCCCGGAACGCTAGTGCAGAATGGGATTCTTCACTCATTAAACTGGGTGCAGAAAGTGGAAAACGTAAAATGGGGGGGTGGGTTAGGACGAATAAAATATGTCGGAAGGGGCCTGGGTGAGGGAGGAAAGGCCACTGCAAGAAAATGCCAGGGGGATAAATCCCGAGTTTCAAAGAAAGAGGGTGTCCGCTGGCACATAGGGTCGAAACGGGGACATCGGTAAAAGGCTTCAAGAATAAGAAATGGGAGGAGGGGGAGGCGTTCGGCGCCATGGGAAAGGGGAAAAATCTCGAGGGAGGAAGGGGGCACGACTTCAACGCACAATCGGGGGAAGAGGACGGGGGGCTATAAGATATCTCTCGGTAAAGTGAGGGACCTACGCGGGGGGGGAATATGGGCTTCAATTCTAGAGATTTGTGTTCCAGAAAAGGTTGGAATCACATGAGATCCAAAGTCAATGACCTTCAATCGAGAATCGCAACTGTTGAGAGAAGAAAGCTGGGAGGAAGCCCGTCGATAAAACTGGCGTAATTGGGGTGTTAACTGAATATGTCCGAAAAAATATAAAGTAAGGCCTAGGCAACCCGATATGGAACTAAGGGAGGGTGAAACAGGAAACGATAGACGGAAAAGAACCTGGGTTAAAGACAGAGGCGACTTATGAGGTCAAAGAATGAGTAGCCGCGGCGGGCGGGAGGGGCGCCCCTAATCTTCTTGAAGAAGTAGCGAGGTGGTCAAAAAAGAGGAGACATAAGATGGGTGCCGGAAGTCTCCAAATAGAATGGGGTAGGCTGGGGGGGGCCTTCGGGGGGACGGGACTGACTGGAGTTGTCTACCAACGTCAGAAAAACAATAAAGGGGAAGGCAGCGTCAAATCGCTCTGCGCTTGGGTCTCTCAAGAAAAACGAGGTATTAAAGATCTAAACAAGGCAGCGAGAATTGAAAGGAAAGAACAGGCTCTAAGAGAACCATAGACTAGGGAGTCAGAAACTCGTCCTCAAGAAAACCGGCCACACAGTCGTCTAGAAAATGCAAGATACATCGGAGGGAGAGAGGGGGCCACAGAGAAGGATGCTTAGGGGGAGCCGAAACGCCTTACTGAGGACATTGCCAAACCAACACGCTAAAAATTGTGAGGGAGCAATCAGGGGGGAAAGTTCAGACCAAAATCCGAAATATCGATGCCGATGGCTAGGCTGTTGAAAGGAGGAAGGGGGGGGTCTTCCACCGATCTAAGCAAAAGGGCCGTTTTAGCCTCGGGGAGAAATACGATCGGGCTCAAGGGATAGTCTCCAGAGAAGTCAAGTCGGTGGCAGTAATCAATGAGAGAAAAAGGGGACCAGGGATCCGGTCCATCGCAGGGGCGCAAATCAAAAAGAAGATTCGGTAAAGGGACTGGGAAAGCGGACATCGTAAAGGGTCTACGAGGATGGAATATGTGCCACAAGAGACAAAATCGCCGGTCGATGAATTAGCAAGTCCAGTGAACAAAGGTGAGTGCCATGAGCCTGATCAACGGCAAAGACCTTCCTAAAGGGGCCGTTTGAGAAGCTGAAAGAACAGAAAGAGGGGGCATGTGGGGTGAAAACAATCGGGGGGCGGAGCAAATGCATCATGTGTGATCAATCACAGAAAAAAAAAGGAGTAGAAGGGAATGGGATCAACGTTCGCCAAGCACGGACTGAGGAGGCGAATCATCACATCAAAAAAGGGAGCGACAGACTATCAAGGACGGCCGCTCAGATGAACAAAGTATAGGGGGACTCGCATGCGACGCTCCTGTCTTGGGAATCCTGGAAAACTACTCGGCCTAGTCGCTGGCGCAGAGGGGGCGGTTATAGAAAAAAAAAAGAGGGGTCGTAGCAGACTCGACCTTCCAAAAGCATCATGGTAAAGAGATAAGAGCCACCTGAACGCGGAAACGCGCAGATCTAGCACGAAGGCGAGCGCATTCAGCGCCACCTCCTGGCTGTCAATATAGAGGTTAACGACCACGGAAGAAGTGAACAGAGACCGAAGACACATGCGGACGCACCACATTACAAAAATTGGAAAACCGATCAATGGCCCTGGACCCGAAAAAAGAACAGAAAAATAGGAAGCATGCCAGGAAAAAAAGCCGACAACAGGAGAGAAGTTGGACATCAAACAGGATCGCAGCCATAATAGACGGCATGGATCTAAAGTAGGGAAGTTCCAATTGACATCAACATGTAAGGACCGCTATTGTCACGAAAATTCACATACGAGCAGGAAAGCTTCGACAAAGTCATCAACCTCAGGCTAAAAGAAATGAACAAAACGGAGGAAGATTGGATGAGGGACGTGAGACGGGCGGGGTCGGGGGACTGGGGGGACTGCAGGCTCAAGCTTGAACGAAGGCAGTCGACCTTCTGGCATCACAAGTAGGGGGCTATTTTACCATATATGGTTAACACGGGGTATAAGCGCTCAAGGAGCGAAATGTAAAGCGCGCGTGAAAGAAATTTTTGAGGCTCACCTCAAATGGTCAATCTTCAGCATGGAAGCTTAGGAAAGAGGGAGGGGCTTGAGTCAGGTAAGGACAAGGCCGAGAAAGCATGGCTTCACAAAAAAGGGGAGGGGGGAAAGACTGCGGGGTGGCTTCACTCGGGCTGGGGGCAGACACGGGGAAAAGGAAAGGCCGGTCGCCAGAGGGGGCCGGGGGGTCGACGCACGCTCTATGTGAACCGCAAACTTCTTTAGGGGAGGGCCATCGCCCTTGAAGATCCAATCCAGAAGGACCATGGACCACAGGGTAGCCCCGGATCATGAGCTCACCACGGTCCTGGTCTATTACGAAGATGGACTGGAGTACCGAGCAGCTCGACGGGGTTTGCGCTCAAATAAGGAAGACATCTCCAAACGCAAGCTTGAAATGGGGAGGAAAAAAGTCAAGACTCTTCTACTCGGCGCGAAAACAATCAAAAAAAAGAGAGACCGTGTTCCTCTGTCTTCGAAGGATCCGATCGACTGCCTGTAAGCAAAGAAAAAACTCCGCGGACGGGGGGACCGGTTTATCAACGGGGAGAGGAAGGATACATGTCAAAAATGTTCTGTGAACCAGGGAAAGAGAGAGAATGTGAGATACTAAAATCCCGCGGGTTAAAAAAGGCTTCTAATCCACCGAAAGGTAGACCGGCCGGAGGGGAAGGGAGCTGGACAGGGGGACCCAGAAAATTCAATGTTCATCGGGGGACAAAGGAGGAGGAAAAAATGGGGCGGAGGAATAACGTAAGGGGGGGTCGAACGTGTGTGCACGAAGAACTCAGCAGTTCCGAAGAGGAGACGTAGCAAAGAGTTTTCAAGGGGGAACTCGTGGGCTAGGGGGCATCCGGGGAAGTTTTGGAAGATGCGTGCAAAAACCGGCGGTTACGGAAGAAGACGGGAATTCCTTACAGGAAGGGCTTTCGCCGTGGCCGGCCACGTCTGTGAAAATCGCGCGAAGGGGTTTGCTCAGAGGTAAGGACAAAACGCCTGAAGCAAAGCGGATCCGATAGTCAGAAAGGGGGGTTGGGGGGGGAAATTCAGAACACAAGGGGGTGATGCGCAATAAAGGAAGGGGGAGGGGCAGAGGCCTTAGCAAAATCAAAGTGGGGGAACTCTTCTCAGGGGGAGGCCGGCATTCGTGGAGAAAGGGAATAGATTAGAAAACGCCCTATGGGAAAAATCGTCTGAAATCGGGACAGAAAGTGGGGGAATTAGATCATGGTTCCTGGAAGGTTTCTTGATCGTCAGAACTCCTAGTCTCTGGGAAGAAATAGCGAAAGGTTCACGGGAAGGACATCCTGCGGAAAAAGGTGTAAGAGATCACACCAACCGGGGGAAGAATAAGAGTGGGAAGGATAAACAATTCATAAGACTGGGAGGGACTGACCTTCAACTCTTGACAGTCGGAGGGATCGCCTGGATAAGCCTGCACCAACAACGTCGCGCGAAAAGTGGACCGCGAGAACGAGCGAAAGGATTTCTCTGGGGGTATAAGAAAAGAAAGTGGGAGAGAAATGGCTGGGGCCGAAAGCCCTGCGAATCTCAAGAAGGCCCAGGGGAAAAATATCCCGTCTCGAACCAGGTTGTAGGGGGAGCCAAAAGGTTGATAAAGGGGCGAACAAAAAACAGAGCGTGATGGAAAGGGACATAGGCGTTCAGGAGAAAAAGGGGTCGGTCGCAAACCAAATCGCAAACAAAGAGAAAAGGGGTAGACGCGCTTGTGAAAAAGGGAAACTCGGGGCCAAAAGGGCGCAAAATTCAAAGGAAGGGGCGGAGGGGCCGCGCACAGTGAACTGTGTTGGGCAGAGAGTGGTCCACCACCGAGGCTGCGGCGCCAAAGAGGAAAGAACTGAATTAATAATCGGGGGAGAGAGATGCACCTAGTAAAGGGGAAAGAGGAAGAACCGCGTCAAATAAAAACGCAGAAAAAAACCTCTTGCACTAGGGGTTGTGATAAGCCAGGAAGACACGATCAAGCGACTCTGAAACCTCTCTAAAAAAGGGCAGTCGGTCCACTACAGCGGGGTTCAAAGGGGGGGGTGGGGGGAAACAAGGGGAAGGGTTATCGATCAAAAAGGGATTGAAAAATGTTGACAGACAGAAAGGGAAAATGCAACATCACTGACAGAGAAGGTAGCTGAGAGACAACATCCTCTCAAGACATAAGTCAGGGACTAGCGAGGAACTACTCCACGAAAAGACAAAGAAGAAAGTAGAATTGTGCCAATCTCAGGAGGACAGGAAAAAGTAAATCGTACAGAAGCCCACTCACGGGGGGGGCAGAGAGTTTCTAGCGGATGACGAGAAAGAAAAAACTTTCTAGCAGAACGCCTGTTTCAGCAATCCTCGAAGACCGGGAGAAAGCGGCGGGCCGACGTGAGGAGTCAGTAGGGAGAAGGGATGCGCTGGGCGACGCCTAGCAGAAAGAAAACACCTCCGGGGCATATATCGTGAAAAAAAACATTCAAAGTCGGATTATAAATCAAGCGCCGCAATGAGGGGGCCGCCACAAGGATCTCAAGAACTTTCGAAGGCATTTGTTGTCTACCTGAAAGGGCCTTGAAACGGGGGGAAACTGGAAAATCCAGCCCGCATGCAACCAAGGACGGGGGGGAGAGAAAATCGAAGCGAGGCTTAAGGGGCGCGAAAAAGGGGAAGGGGAGCCAGGGTTTCAAATAAGTATGTAAATAGGTCAAAGCCTGTCCATTTAAAAAAAGGCTAAGGGAGGAGCGAGGAACGCTTCATAAAAAAAAGCAAGCTCATCAAAAAAAGAGACACAAACTGAGGAATAGGGATCAGTCAAGAGAGCTTAGGCGGCAGAAGGACAGAGGGGAGGAATCCGCCGGGGTGGAAAGACGCGACTAAATACGAAGGGGGGGAGGAAGGAATCACAGGGCTATGGGCGATGAAACACTGGGGAGCCGCTCCTAAGAGAGCATTGAACATATTAAGGGGGACTCGGGAGCGGGAAAGGATTGAGTACGCGATCACTGGGAAAATCTGAGACTTCAGGCGGGAAATGTCAATCTGGAGGCTGTGGGAGCGAAAGGTCAAGCCAGCGAAAAAAGCGGCGGAAAAAGTGCGTGCGGGCTCCCGATTTTTTTCTTAAAAAAAAGAGGGGGACTGGCGGGGTCAGGGGCTGTCTAAATCGGCTTTCAAGGGCGGTTGCTGCATTAAAGACATGGGCTTCTGTATAGAAGGGCGCACCAGTAGTGATAAAGCGCCATACCTTAGAAGGACGGGGAGCAAATTGAGGGCGGAAAAGAGGGGCTACACCTGCAGGAAGGTGAACCCCTATAAGGTAAAGTCGGAAGCATGGTATACAACGATGTGGTTAGACAGGGACTTCGACAGCATCAAAAAAAGGCCAGCTTGGACCCAGGGGAACGAAAAGCGGGAAAAAAATAACTCAGAGAGGAAGCGAGCAGCGGGGAACAAATTGGGGTTGAGCGGCGTCGCAAGTCACCGAAGGAGGAGGGCGTCAGGCTCAAGCCAGCAATTAGCAAGCAGGAAAAGTGTCCTAAAAACTTTTCGAAACAAAAATCAAAGTGAGGGAGAGCGCTATGTTTGGTTTCCTCGCCTAGAAAAGAAGGGCCCGAGCGGGAAAGAAAAGGGGACCCAGACCAGTCGGGCTTCGCGGCCAACACCAGGGGCAAAGGGGCGAATAAAAAATATGAGGGGCAGGACCAAGACACGCCAGGAGCGCTGAACGCGGACTTAGGGCGGCAGGAAGCTAATCTTAGATGGGGAACGTATTTCAACACGGCTCCAAGCGACGATGAAGCAAACTACGAGGGGGGACCAGCGGGGGCTTACAGGCAGGAATAGATGGGGAACGACGACACAGGGGGCCGGGGAGGACTGAACGGGCAAAAAGAAAAGCCCTGACTTCTCGGCAGCCTTGACTCAAGGGTATCACGAAACTTTGCCAAGATCGCGGGACAGTAAAACTTAAGGGGGTTGGGTTAAAGACTAGAAAGAAGAGGCCGGTAAAGAACTTAAGATCGTCCTATCTCAGGTGGGTGCATTTCAAAAAAGAAAAAATTGAAAAAGCCCGGTGGAAAGGGGGGGGGGGGTCGGGGAGGGAAACTTATAGTTAACCGCACCTTAAGCCAAGATAGATTAGGAGGCCAGACCCTTATTGTAACTGTCCAGGAGTTTCTTACATCTGCCCCGAGGGGGGAAAAATTCTTAGAAGTCAATAGAAGCGCCGAATGGTCAGGGGGGAAAAAACTGGAGTTGGAGGGGTCTCCAGCTAGTTGAGAAGTATCTCGGGAAAAAAATTATCAGCCTTTGCCGGCATAAGGAAAAAAGTCGACCTTTTTTGATCTCAGAAGACAAAAGGAAGATCGATCCCACTTGGAACGCAGAGAAGGGGAAAATTACCGGAACCACGGGGGGAGGAAAGGGTCTGCCAACCTCCTCTCCACAAAAAGTTCAACAGAGAGCGTTCATCGACTAGCCGCTCAAAATATATGGCTCGCGGGGGGGGGGGAATAATCGCAGAACAATGGCTTACAATAAGAAGGGGAAGAAAAGCCTAGCGCGCTCAAGCGCCTTAACTCAGGCCTACGGCTACGCCACACGTGGAGGGATCGAAGAGGTGGGAGAAAAATCTAAAAACCTGACATAGCGGAAGGATTGTCGTCAAAGCGATTTGGGAACTCGTGTACCGAACATCCGCCAAAAGGACTGTTTAAGCCGGGCGCTTGAAAAAAAGAAAGATTGGTCGGCTCAACAAACAAGGGGCGAAGAAATGATGTCGGGATGGAGTCTCCGGAGCCCACCAAGGACTCGAACAGAACCATGGGGATCTGTGGTCCACCACCCCGACAAAGAAAGCACAGTCCCCGGGTTCAATATAAAGCGGCAAGAGGGAGGGAAAAAAATCGGGGGCACTTAGCGGGTGGTTGAGATTTGGCACACCGTCATTGAACATAGCAATAGCTATGAACACATGCAATTTCAGGTGACAAATCGGGGTGCAGTGAGGGAGTCGGACAGCACCGATAAATAGACCTTTAGAATTAGTCAGAACATACCCTGAAAGAGGAATAAAGAAATATTCCGGGGGGGGTTAAACCACTTTAAATCTTTTTATAGAGAATCGGGGGTAGAAGGAGAGTAGTGCGAAGGGTAAGCAATCAAAAAAAAAGGAATACAAGGAGGATCAAGGGGAAAATCGACCATTACTGCGTAGGCTAACTCGCCAGGCAGCAAAAAGGAGTGAGGAAAGACTAATGTGAAAGCTACAAGAGGAACAAAAGCTCGAGGGTGCAACTCAAAAAATCAGCGAACGAGGAGGAATAGAATGGCAACTAGAAACATGGGGTGAGAGCGGACTTTAGAGAGGGGCTATGAGCTCCAAAAAAAAAACGGAATAAACTTAAACATCAGAAGGTGAAGGACCTTTGAAACTACACCTGCGCAATGGAAGTAATCTTCAAGGAAGATTCACTTTATTTGCTAAATATTGAGAGAGCCAGAAGAAACGTCAAAACCTCTTACAGGGCAAGAATCTGGACGCACAAACTTCTACAGGAAAAAGAGAATAAAGACCCATGGGGCGCAAAACCGCACCCCATAAACAGAAGGGGACAAAGGGCCAGATTATATTGCCAACAGCGCGAAAAGCAAGTAGAAGGATCAGCCGGAAACATGGCCAATAAAGGAAAAGAAGGGAAGGGAGCCGTGAAGAATCACGAAAGCGCAAGCCATGGAAGAGAGGGGCAGGAGGAGAACCGTAATATAGTGGGGTCATATAGGGGGACCACATCCAGATTAAATTAAACACCGCTATGTAGCCGAAAAAAAAAAAAAACACAAAAAGTCAAGCAAAAAAGACTGGGCATGCGCGCCGCCGAGATGAAAAAATCTATATCAAAAACAACGTTATGAAAAAGGAAAGAGAATCCCTGTGATGCGGGAACGGGGATCTGGTCGGGGGGCCTCGTGTAGACGGCATAGGCTAGGGCGCAGGTTAACATTGCATATAAAATTCGGATGGATGGCTAGGGGATTTGGAACCCTTGAGAAGAAAGAAGTGGAGCCCGAATATTCGCCGGCTGCTTAAGTGAAAGGGCGTCCCTCTCTGGATCGTTAGCGGCGGTCGGAAGGCCGGAGGCGTTCAGGGGGAAGCAACTGTTCCCGTCACAACTAACGTCACACAAGGGGAGGAGGGGGGCGGGCTGGGCAGTCCGTGTGGCAGGGGCGGTCTCCATTCTACACTCAGTCGCCAGGAGAAGGGGAGCCGAAAAAAAAGAGACAAGTCTGTTAAGAGGATGATATAGATAGCGCCAACCGCTTGCCTCGCCAAAAAGGGGGAAAAAAAGATGGCCGAATACAAGCGCAGGGGGCTCTAAACTTTCTCGTCAGAAAAAAAAGGGAGCATCTGACATCCATAAGGAGGACACGATGGGCGCTAAAAAAGGGACGGATAGTCAATCTACAACAATGCCAGGGACCATTGTTCGGCCACGTGAGGACAATCGCTGTCTAAGGAGGGCGCAAAAGTGAGGGACTAAAAAGAAGAGGGAAGGTGGGGGAGACGCCCGTCGATCGGAGATTCTAGCTCCGAGGGGACGAAGCGAAGGAAGAAGGCTCAAAGTTGTCAGAAAAAGGGGGGAGAAACGTGATCGGGGGGTGTCACATTATGGGGGAGGAGTCAAGGCGAAGAAGATCCAACTAGAAAAAATTCCCTCCAAACTTACGTAGCGTGGGCTTAGATTAGACAAAGGGCCAATGGGTTCTAGGAGAAAGGGCCGCTTGATCCGGGGGCCTTTACGGAAAATCCAGCAAGCCAGGAGGCAATCGTGCAAAAAAACATGAGCACTACGCCGAGGTGGTCAAAAAAAAATAAAGGCGGACATCGAAGGGGGGACGTGAAGCGCAAAAATAGATTATCTGGGACAGGTGGGAAGGGTGTGGGGCTCAGGCCTAAGTGGCGGGGAACCACGAAAAACGATCAAAGGGGAGGGCGTCACCCGGAAGGGTCCTGGACCCGCTAAAAAGGCAAACGGGGAAGGAGCACGTCTCAGGGGTGATACGAGGGTCGGATGAGAGGTAAACCGAAGTTGGTGCGCGGAGGTGTGCGGAAGACAAAGCGAGCATCAGGCGGACCGATATGTAGAGGATAGACTGTCGTGATCCCCGAGAAATAAGGGGGAGGCGGCCTGTCGGAGCAGGAAAAACTTAGGGAAGGCGGCCAGTCGGTCGCACCCGAAACTTGTTGGGGCATAAGAGGGGAAATTGGAGGCCCACCCTCTCTACCAGGAGCTGTGGGCGGGGGTCTTCTGCTCTCCCCCTAAGAGTACCTTGGGGCGCGGGAGAAGGGGAGGTGCATGGATGTCTTCTCCTAGGGCATAGCCAGGAAGGGATTCTCTTAATGACCTCTTAAAGGTCCATGGTTCCAGCGTTAACAGTCGAAACTTTCAAATGGGGGGGGGCTTCTTCCTATCAGAACCCAAAATGGGAGGGGAAAAAAAGGAGGATAATCCGAAAAAATTCATATGAAGAATCAGGCAACGATCATAC
>Ga0179591_1295880_pt1 | contig 10708 bp, 5 predicted proteins | sample CZOMad2_1_08_16f_FD_182891 | JGI IMG/M metagenome (GOLD analysis project Ga0179591, IMG submission 182891) | Vadose zone soil fungal communities from Angelo Coast Range Reserve, California, USA - CZOMad2_1_08_16fungal (PacBio error correction) | ecosystem: Environmental > Terrestrial > Soil >...
TTTCAGTCAGCCAGAGGGTTGGGGGGGTTGGGGGGGTTGCATATCTATGAGGTCCGAAAGGGTTGCACTGAGGGAGTCAGGTCCTTGGGGTGAAGAGCGCGGCGAATAGAAGGGTGGTCGGGGCCGGAAGGGGAAAGGTAGAAGAGGATTCCTTATTGGATTCGCTCTTTGGCAAAGCCATGGGCGATAGAAGGGGGTAGCCCTAGCAGACTCGTCCTAAGCTTCTAAAATACGACTGGGGAAAAAGGAAAGAAGTGTCTTCTGGTCGGTCTGACAAATGCAACTTAACGTGAGGAGTAGAGGGGCGGTTTTGGGAAAAAAACGGGAAATGCTCTTGGTCCGATATAAAAAGGGGGGATCTATTTTGGAAAAAGCCCGGCTCATAAAGTGTTTGGCAGGAGATTTGAAATTATCGGGCGAGAGGGGGGTAATCGTCAAAAAATGTGTAATACCTGATCCTCTCTAAAAGAACCCTCTTGGGTCCTTAAACTTGAAAAAGGAACGTGCTGAACCCTACTTATGAGGGGTCTCTATGAGAAAGTAGCGTCCTTCTTCTGAACTCGTTGGCGGCCGCTTGCGGTGATTAATCGGTGTGTGTTCGGACCGCGGGGGAACCTAGTCATCTGTTCTTAAAACGAAAGAGGTTGGCCTTTTAAGGGGGTTTGGGTCGTTAAAGCGGGCTACGAATCTCGGTGGGAATCAGTAACCGCGTGGATTTCCCGCGCCTTTCATGGCGGGTTATGCAAATTGATAGCATTTTTCTGATGGCGCACCGAGATTTGGCTGTAAGCTCCCAGTTTGGGGAAAGAAAAAGGCTGCACCTTATTGTGTAATGGCTTACTAACTAGAGGGGCTGTGGGTCTCTGAAGAATCCGAGGGTTGGATCTATGGTGAAGGGGGGGGGGGTCATACAATGCCGCGCATCTTCAGTGGATAATGGTGACTAAGGACCTAGCAGAGAGGCGGAGGGAATTTAGATTGTGTATAGGGAAGCCGAGAACCATCGTATCTCACTTTCTTGAAGGAGTTGGCAGTTTTACAGGAAAGATTTCGCATCGACAAACAAGAAAGAACCCGGCTATTGGGAGGCGCATTATCGATGTAATGCGAGGCCGTTATGCATAGTCGGGGCTTCTGGCCTCGATGCGATGAAAGGGGGAAGCCTCGTGGGCGAGTTTTTCGAATTCTTCGTCATCCGCGTCCCAACCCGACAAAGAACCCTCCGTTTGGAGCGCAATTGGTCAAAAAGAGTAGGGCTCAAACCGGGCATACTTAGTTTGGACCAGAGAAAAAGCTCCCCCCCGGAAGGGACCGTTTCGTGGGCAAAAGTTAACTCTGAGGCGTGACGAGGGTGTTGGTGGGGATGAGGGGGCTACTAGGAGAATACGAAGGGGGGGGTCGAAGTTAAGTTATCAGAGGACGAAACCCTTTCCGGCTTCAAAAGAGAGGGGGAGCTAGACAAGGGGGAAAGTGCTTTCAGACCTGCTAGTGTAAAGGAGAGGCCTTCTTCTATTTGAAAAAATCGCCTGCGACAACAGCTAGAGGGTAGGAAAGGTGTAAATCACCCGGAAAAGACCGGGACCGTACTGGAAGGACGTTTAGACCAGAACCTGGAAGTTCTGTAACCTCACGGGGGGGCGTAGATGGATTCTTTCCCAGGTCAAGGAAAGGGGCACCAGATAAGAGCGCTTTATGAGGAACTACCGATCTTGGGGGAGAGTGGGCTTCAGTGATGGGGTTGGTCAGGATAGGTACTTTAGTGTCGAGAGGTAAGGAAGTCGGAGACAAGAGAAATTCGTCTCGGTCTGGATTACCGGGGTTAGGTTTACAAAAAAAAAATTTTTTTGACCTTCATGAGAGGAGGGGGAGTCATCAAGCCAAAGACTAAAAGTAAATCAAAACCAACTTGAGGGGGGAACAGTCTGAAGTACCAAAAGACAATGCACTAGGATAGATTGGGAGCGCCATCTGGTGTGTGGGAAAAAACCGATAGAACAAAAAAAAAAAGTAGAGAGTATAGTAATGCTTGTAACAAAGAGGCTTCCTTTAGAACAAGCTCGATCGGCACATGTCGGGTTTTCCGTCTCCTTAGGAAGTGAAAAAGCACGTTGACAGGTTTGATGCTGCTCACAGGATCCGGGTGTAATTAAAATCCGCGGCGTGATACGGAATTTCGGACCTTCCTCCAAAAGCTCAGGGGGGATCGTATCAAACATGAGTCGCGCGTAACTCCGTCTCGTGCCCAAGAACCTACCCATAAGGGAAGAAAAAAAAATCACTAGCTAATCGTTCTGAATTAAGAACGACGCGCGCCGCGCAGCGTGAACTGTCCCTGGACCGGCAATCAGATTAGACGATGCGCCAGGTCGTACCGTCCCGAATTGAGCTTACCGAAAGAGGCGACTTTCACTAGGGGGGGAAGGGGTGTGAGTTCAAAAGGTGGGGAAGTGAAGTCAACAGGGTTCAGATCACCACGATCGTCGGAAAAGGTTAAGTGCCGGGCGCGTACAAAAAGATACGCGAATTTTTAGAAATCTTGCTGGAAGGCGCTGGAGTAAAGGGGGGAACGAAAGATGGAACTCCTGCGCACCTTCCACGGGGAGGACCGAATGTCATTGTGTTCCACCAACACCAGGGAAGAACCAGGGCCCTTTCAACAAACAGGGAAGTCGGGGAGAAGGGAAAGGGGCCTACGTCGTTGCCCGTTGGCGAAGATAAGGACTTACCTTGGGCATAACTCAAGGGGTGCCGCTTCACCGTGATTACGACGTAGAGAAGGACGGCAACCTTGACACGGAAGGTCGGAAGGTTTCCTTGTATTCTTATCCTCCCCAGACAATGGCTTTGATAGCTGGGGGGGGTAGAACGCCACTGAAGGTACGCACCATGAGATGCTCCCATCTAGGTTCTTTTTCAACATAGATTGCATAACGAAAGAGGAAAGTCGGACTTAAAGGTCAACGAGAAGGGTACTAGTCTAAATATCGGTACGTCGTCAAGCGAGGGTAGTTCACACCACTCCGATTCCTGAAAAGGACGGGTCATCTTAAGTTAATGAGGGCGGTTCCCGCCGCAATACTCCGGACGCATTCTAGCATTAACTCCCTCATCCAGCGCCACCCAATCCCGTGTCGCAACAACAAGCGTACCCATCCCTAGTGGTCCCGCAGTCCACATGGGCGCGGGGGCAAGTGGTTACGTGGGAGAAAAGAAGAAAAACAGGATGATAAAAGAAACAAAATACTAAGGGACAGTCGGTACGCTTGAAATACCGGAGGTTACTGATGAAAGAAGGACATTACGTAAAAACTGGAAAGGGAAAAACCACCAGAGGACAACAACACCCAAATGTCTGTACTCCAGAGACAAGTTATGGGGAATCGGAAGAAAACGAGAAGAGCGGTCAGATGCCAGTGCAGCAAAACAGGTGGCCTCAAGGATCTTAGGGGGGAAGAGTCCCTATTTTCTCGGGGGGTTCCGCAGAAGAAAAAAATGCAATAGGGGGGGGAGAGTAAGGATAACGAGCGTCAAGGGGAAACAGCTGAGAATTGCGCCATATTTGGGGTGAACACAAGGTTCAATTCTCCATTAGAGAATGAAACCCAGTCTGATGATCAAAAAAAGAATGTACCAATGTCGACGGAAAAGGAAGTGCCTCCGAAAAATCGTTAGAAGAAAGGGAAAGGGGAAGGCATTTTTCTCAATAACCATTCCGGCTCATCAGGGATTGAGAAGAATTAGTGAGTCTTGTATTCCGCAAAGAACCGGGAACTGTAAATCCAGCTTATGGCCACATATTCTAACTCCATCAGGACTTAGGCCTTCGTAAGCCTGACACCTCAGAGCTAAGACGGAGAAAAAGGAGTCCAACAAGGAATTCCGCGCCAGTGCAAAAAAGAGAGAAGATCACTTCTTCTTTGCTTAATAGGGAAGTGCCCGTAATCGCTCTAAACAAACTGGATTCTTAGTGTGGCTCATGGAGGAAGAATCAGATCGAGTCAGCTGAGAGAATTGTTGACTTTCAGAAACTGGGTTGGAAAGAGGTAAAGACTTCGGGCCCAGCCTAGCTCATGGGGAATACTGGAAATTACGCCCCATAAGGGTCGGCACTCTCAGAAATTCTGATTCAAGAAGGGGTATATGCGCGCCGGACCCCGCAAGATTTATGCGTCCTACTAGAAAACCGTAATTAGTCTGCAGTGGAGAACCCATGCAACACAAACGGGGGTGAAAGGGGAGAATGAAAATATTCCTAAGGTCAGGGGGGGGAAAAGGTCGGAGGCTTCCTATATAAAATCTTCTGTGGTCGTCTTGTTGTAAGCCAAGGACTCTCTACTTGCCATGAGACTACCAATAGGGGGAGAACATCAGTTTGAAGAGGGGGGACGACCTCTAGAGACAATCTACCTACCAAGAGGGGGGGAGGGTAGACTGATCTTGGCGAACCAAGGAGCACGGCTGAGACACTAGATCAATCGGCATTACGGCATTCCTGAGGGACGTGCTGTCAGCGGGCCCGATCGGGTCGGTCTGAATCAGCTATAACCGTGCGAGTTACGTCAAGGAAAGGGGAGGGGGTCTTTGCGCCTGGAGGTGTTGGTTCGGTTCCCGTGTTCTGTTGGGTCCAGCTTGTAGAAGAATGTTCAGCAAAAAGGAGGGGAAACTTTGACCCTCATGAGTTCTTGGGGGGGATGACATTATCATCCGTTTCTGGAAAACGTCCACGAAATTCTGAGTCATGGCCCCATTGGAAGGCCTGCACATGGGATGTGGCTTCGCTTTCAGGAACTTTGGGGGGAGGCAATCCCTGGGCGAGTCCTGTATGGCAGGGGATGGGTGGGTTATACTTGAAAAGGGGGGGCGGGGAGGGGGTGAGGGTGGGGGGGAGGGGCAAATCCTCTTGATAAGGGGAGTCCGAAGTCTTTAGAGTGGATCGAGAAAATAAAAGACGTAAGCTAAGCAGCGCGGGGTCGTGTGTACAAAGGACTGCAGTCGAAAAGGTGGCCAACATCAAAAGACCGCGAAAAAGGGGACATGATCGATTGCCATGAATTTGTATCAGAAAGAGACCCCTGCGTTCCGCTATCCGTGTCAATGTTGTCAAGGGAATCTCGTGCATCTCGAAGACCGCCCTGCACCCGGGGAAGAAAAAATACCCAAGCATAGGGCGCAACGTGGATGAACGGAAGGGGGTTTGCCTACGGACTCCCAACTCACTTACAAGGGGGCGTGCTAAGGGTTCATATCGAGCTCTATTGCTTGCAGTTTGACAGGCTCTGGTGGTTGGTGGGGAGGAGTTTGGACTAATTATTGGAACTCGGTAGGGGGAAAATTAAGGGGAGTCAGAGACGAAACCATTTCATGGGGGACGGAGACAGGATACGAGGGAGAGGCTATGATATGTCGGGGACCGGAAATCACTTTAAGGATCTGGGTAAGGACTTCGTTTCCGCTTAAAGGAAAACTGATTAGAGAAATGGGTTAAGAACACCCGTCCAGAAAAGGTGCGCTGCCCTCAGCAGAAGTGAAAGGAGAATCCGTTAACCTGTCCGCTAAAGGTAGAAAATATGGGCGGGTATACCAGCGTCAACGGGGGGGAAGGCAGAGACTTTGCTCGGGGGGGCGAGACTTGGTGATTTAATTCCCGCCTATCTTGTAACGAGTGATTGGCTACCTTATGGGGGGGTGCAAGGAGTGCGTGAAGGTACTTTGAAAATCACATCGATCCCATTAAAGGGGCTCTGGAGCGATAAGTGATTAAAGGAAGTTCGGGGAGAACAAAGACTTGAGGAAAATCAAAAGCCTCAGTTCTGGAAGTAGAATAATTACACACAACAATTCAACCGGAGGGATTTTGAACTGACCGTTGAAGAAAATTTGTTTGAACACAACGCAGTCACACGCCACAGGGAAAGAGGAGAGTCTTGAACAAAATAAAAGATGCCCGGGGGAGATAAAAAAAAAAATAATCTAACACAGATCGATTCATATGCATGGAGTGGGCCATACATTAACGGAGTCAATTGCCGAGGAAGTTGATGCGTTTATGATTCCGTACCGGGGGGGAAAGGACGCCCTCTTATTTGATTCAGCAGTGCATGGAGCCCGTTCTCCTTTACGGCTCGGAAAAGAACTGCGAAAAGAGCACTTAAAGGGAACGGAGACCAACCATAATGTGCACGAACTCAGGAAAAAAGATATAGGGCCTACTGAGAAAAAAAAGCGTTATAATTAAACTAGGGGAAGGATCAGCACAGATGCATTTACGGTAATCGCAGTTTACCGGTCCGATGGGGTCTACTGTCAAGCTGCGGCAAGAGGCACGGTTGATTTTAACTCGGGGTGGGGGGTTCCACCATTGGGTCAGCGGATAATCAGTTGGGGCGGAGTGTTGCCAGCCGGAAACGATAATTCAATATTTCGGGGCTCTAAGAATGCTAAATTGTCTACACCCCTCGTTCGCATGGAAGAGAAAAAAAACGTCCGGGGGGGGGGGTTCACGATGATAACAAAAAGTCCCGTAATGTGTTAGAAGCATGTCATTTGTTCAAACAAAAAACAAGCTGCGTCAACAAGCAGAAGATAGGAATGAAACATGACGTAAAACGGCGGGGGAGTGATAACCTCGGGGTTGGTTTGAGAATCACAAAGGGAAAAACTGGACTTAGCTTGGGCAGATAGTGGCCGGCCGACTAGGGTTACGCGGAAAAAAAAGAAAAGGAATGGCTACAACAGGCACGAGGAGGAAAAAAGCCTTTAACTAGGGCGGAGCCGCCCCAACGATAAGGGATGAAGTATCTGCAAAGGGCAGTAACGCAGCACGAAAGGCGCACCAGCTTATAATGATTCCTGATGGCATTTGATATTTGCCGAGAGCTTGAGGAAAGCAGCCTGTATACGATTCGCCAGCGATATACTACACTAAGGACTTCGGGGAGAAGGAGGAGGCAGCTCTATATTGAGGGCCTTCCACTCCGTATGAAAAAGAACAAAAAGAAGCGGGGAATTGGACAACTACATCCTTGACAAACAGTAAAGGAATAACTGACGGTCAGCGCCCCAAACGTGGAAAACGCATCTCGTAGCCAATCACGAGAAGCTTAAAACGGTTACGCCGCCATAGCGGGCTCGGCCATAAGAACGAAAAGGAAAAAACAAAACCTTACATTTAAATCAGGGTTAAAAGGCCCATACCGGAGGTTACTGGGATAAACGAGAACACCATTCGGAACTGAAAGACCAACCGTAAGAGCCCAACAATTTCATTGAAACTCCCCAGCCGTTGATAGAAGCCTTATAAAACCTAGAAAGCGTCTCTGCACCAAGACGGTCAGCATGAATGCAGCCTTGAAAGCTAGCAACGGGGCGCGCCTGGTCGACAAAGACAAAGGTGGATTGGAGAGCGAAGGGTCGTACACCGGGTTCTGACGAAGGACCACTATTTCTCAGGGCCGCTCATGGCAAATTCTAAAGCCGTTTAAAAACACACTATAAAAAAAGAAGATAAAGTTTGATACTGATACAGGAATGTCACCGGAAAAAAAAAGAGAAAAGGAATTTCGCCCCCAGGTCACAACTTTTTCAGGGTGGATTTTTGCAAAATCATATCAGAAAACAGCTAAGTAGGCAGTCAATCGGGAGTACGGTCGCAGCTATATAACCGAAAGGAAACGAGTCTTCTGCCGAGTGCTCGACACCACGGGGCGCGTCCAGACACGCAGGGGGAAGAGATAAAGAGTAAAAACAAAAAATCTGCCTGCACTTAACAATTAGCTGACTGAGGGAAGAGGGAGGATGGGGAAATCATAGGGTCCCCGATTCTCCTCTCACAACAACTTATGGGGGGAGAGATTTTTTCATGAGGAGGCATAATAGAAGGTAAGAGGGGGCATGTGGGGGGAAGACTGGGGTCAGTTGCCCGCTGAATGTGTTGGACTGCGTAGGAGTCTCCATCCTGAAGGAATTCGAGGATTCAATAGGTCCAGGTAGTATAGTTCGGCATAATAAGTATTAGTCACTGTTTCTTTAGCCGCCCAGGAAATGCGAAGAAATTTTCGCAAGAGACGACTTATCGACTTGCTGGAAACAGAACACACCTAAACGTTTACCCGGGAGGCTAAATTATATGAGGAGGGAGAGGGCGAGCTTTCAGGAAGAGTCTCGTATAAAAAGATGGGTATAAGTTAGGCTCAAAGAATTAACGCGGAGACTTGCCCATGCGAAACAGTGGGAATCGGTCAAACGTACTCAGCTATCCTTAAAGAGCAAGAGGGCTAACCCTCTGTTAGGTCGTGAGCTTGGGAAAAGATCGATGAGCCTACAGTCTTGCTCGGGAACGGCTCCTCCAGGATAAAAGGCTTAAGAGTGCCCGCGTGATTGGGGGAAGATGAGTGTAGGGAAGCTTCTCAGACCGTCGGCATAGTGGCGTCAAGGTTAGTCTGGTTGGAGGTTGGGGGTCTGTTCCTTCAGGGGGGGAAAAGAATAACGACTCGGAAGTCTTTTGAGAAATATCCGGGTTCCGCTTTCCGCAAAGGAAAATGGTGTTTGAAGGGGATTCGCCTGTTTTGAGGGGAGAGACACGACGGGAGGGGGGGGGTGAGGGCCGTCCGCGCCAAGGGGAGGAGGTTTTTAGGTGTCGGACTGCACTGCTGGGGAGGGTTTTTGGGGCGCGGCTGAAGAGGGAGTCCTTTCTTTCCAGGGTGGTCGTGGGGGTGGCAAAGGTTCTCGGCAGGGCATGAGAAGGTGACTACACGAAGCTAGGTATTCGCCTGAGGAAGGGGAAAGAGACGTTCCTATAAATTCTAAAGAAATCGTACTCTGTCCGCAGAGGGGGAGGTCTTTCTTTACTTTTCGTCAAAGGTTGGCCAACATACAGACGGACAAGGGGGAAAAATCTATGGGGGCCCGCGTGGCAGTTCAGAAAAAGGGAACAGACTTGGGTTCTTCTCCGCGGGAGGAAAAGTGTTCCGAAAAGCCAAAAGGCTTTATTAGTCCGTCCAAGCCGGCCGAAGTGTAGAGCAGACACAAAATTTGAGGACTGCAGAGTTAAAGTAGCATAGGAAAGAACGGGAAGAAAAAAAGGGGCTAAAATATTTTAATGGAAGCCCCCCGCACTGGCAGGTTGTGGTCAGAGTAGGAGAGGTCTTCTTGGTGAACTCTGGGTGAAAAGTGCATATCCGTTATTCTCCGAAGAGTCGGCACTCTTAAAGGGTCATCGACCGAACCTGGTACGACGTTTGGGGGAAACGCGCACAGGAGAGAGAGCTAAAATATTTCAGAGATCTGCCCTGGAAGGGCCCGCTTCGGGCTTCGATGGAAAACATGGCACGGTAAACTGATCTATCGTGAGGGGGGCGGAACAATGGAAACCCAGGTCCCTCGGTTACCGCGCCACCAGAGACCATTCCGGGAAGTCTTAACGCATCGTTCGCCGGGAAAGGGCTAGATTGGGCGGGATGAGGAAGGGAAAAGTCCCCTATACTTTAAGGCGCATGGGAAGATGAGAGTCCCCTCTTTGTAACAGATTGATGGGATGAATTTTATCTGATTGGCTGCTCATGTGACGATCAGGAGAGGATGGCCTTACCATGGGAAAAAAGAAGCTTTAGATGAAACGGGCGGGACTGAGAGGCGGAGGGAAAAGAGAATACAAATTACTTCTATGAGCATCAAAAAAGGAAAGTGAGTCAATTAATCAGGGAGAAGAGCCAAGATGCTCTTGTCTTAAAGGCCGTAAGAGGACGGACTCTCTCAGGAATGGGGATTGAGAGAGATAGGGAAGGTGTAAGACACCATATCCCGCAGTGCTAAAAAAATCTCGAGGTGGTCTTTGTTAAGCCTGACGACAATTGCCGAAAGGGGGCTTTGAGGATGATGAGGACTTTTTTACTACTGCGGATTGATCTGAAAAGGACAGACGAAATGCCCGGATTCTCCCTGAAGCGTCTCCGCAGGCTATCTCAGGTCCAGAGAAGGCAAATCCATCCGAAAAATCAGTGCCCTAGAGGGGGAGAATATCTCCGCTCGCTCTGAGGACAGAGACGGGTTCCTTACCCTTGAACCTTCATTCAGCAGCCCCAGAAGCATGGGAATGAGAAGATCTCTCAAGGGATCTTTACAGCCCAAGTCAAAGGATGGTCGAGCTTTCGTACGTGGAGGAACAGGGTGCTGGCCGAACACACGAGTTCAAGGCAGGCGACATGTTTACAGAGATCGTCGGCCCGTGAAAAAAAACTCGCTAGCACAAAGAGTAGACGCTAATATGGGGTCTAGCTCCCTAGTCTCTCACGGAGAAACAACAGGCGTCACGGTTCGGTCGACACCGTAGGGAGAGTTCCTCTAAATACCGGATCAAAGTTTTCAAAACTCAACGCTGAGGTAGCAATAAAGCGCGAGGAGGAACGTGGGAATCTCCGAAAGGACAAGTGCGGGGGAGGCGGTAGGGGAGCGACGTATAAGGTTAGGGCCTATCAATTACCTTGGAAAAGTGGGTAAGGCTCTACAACGGGGGGGACAGGGGGGGGGGTGGGGGGCGCGGAGACGAAGAGGATCAAAAGTTAACCAGGTTTCGAACTTGGGACGAAATATTCTTGGTACAAAACTCTGTTGATCGTTTAGGCAGGTAAAATAATCGATAAGAACACTCATATAGGGGGGGGTAGTGAGTGGGGGGGGGGAAAAATTAAGTTCCCGAAAGGCCTCGGAAGAA
>Ga0179591_1341151_pt1 | contig 10708 bp, 8 predicted proteins | sample CZOMad2_1_08_16f_FD_182891 | JGI IMG/M metagenome (GOLD analysis project Ga0179591, IMG submission 182891) | Vadose zone soil fungal communities from Angelo Coast Range Reserve, California, USA - CZOMad2_1_08_16fungal (PacBio error correction) | ecosystem: Environmental > Terrestrial > Soil >...
CTGTTATTTTCAAGGGGGGGGATGGTACACCAAAACTCCGCCTCCAATAAAGGAGGAGGCTCACCTACTCGGAAAAAAGGAGATGAGAAATCGTATTGGGGAGGACAGGGGGAAAAAAAAAAAGGAAAATCGAATACGGAGTGAATCATGAACGTCTCACCCTTTGCGAGGGGGGGAAAGGTGTTTGCGCTGAGTTTTGGTACATGAAAAAGGGGAAAGACAGCACAGATAAACTTTCGACAGGGAGGGGGAGGGAAAAAGGGGAAAAAAGTGAAGTAACGGGAGGGGGGAGAGGGGTCGCTGTATTGTAGGCAAAAAGACGGGTTAGATACTAAGGTACAAAGATAACTTGGCGCAAATTCAAAGGAAGAGGAGCACGGATGTATCTTTCGCTTTGCAGAGGAGCGGGGAGGAAGAGGACAATCTAATCTCCTTCTTCTGATAGGGGAGAAAAAAAAACGGTTCCCCTTCTGAAGTCCTCGAATGGGGGGAACATGTCAATAGAGGAAGTCTTCGGCAGTTCCAGGGAGAAAAGAAATGGGCCGACATGCGACTTGTTCACTAAGGGATAAAGAAAAAAAAAGGATGAGGATGAAAAGAGAGATATCCAAGGAAGTGGGAAGAAAGAGGGGAAGCGCGCCAGGAAGCCTGAACTAAAAACGCGAAAGAGAGGGGGGACAGGGAAGGGAGGGGAAAAACTCTCGCGCAGCAGGCGCTCGAGAAGAAACACTCACTCGCTCTAAAGAGAAAAGAAAGGGAGACGACATCTCTCTTATTTGGACTCGAAGGGGAAAAGGAAGAGACGACTTCATCCTTAGTTCATAAAAGAAAGGAAGGAAACTTCGCAATTTCCTCCATCCGAGCAAAGAAAACCCAACGTTTACTTTCACTTTTCAAAGAAAAAAAGGTCGAAAGTTTGACTGAAGGAGAAAGAAGGGAAGGAGGTTACAATCACCAAGACAACAACGTGTTTTGCCCCCACGAAAAGAGAATGGGGGGGGGCAGTCAGTACGGAAGATACCCCTACTTATGAGAAGGGGGAGAAGGCGTTTTAAAAAAAAAAAGAAAAAAAAAAAAAACACTGGCGCACAACTAAAAAGGGTAAAAGTTCTCGCGGAAGAGGGGAGGAAAGTCGATTGCTGGGAGGGCGGTGGGGGAAAAGAAAGGGGACTCCCTACCAGTTTCAAGAGGGGAAAAGGACGGCAAGTCGCCATCTTTAAGGAGGAGGACCAAGGGAATCCTGTCGCCTTCTCAACACGAGCGCTACTGACCCCTGTAAGAGGAAGGAGGGAAAGGATAGGGAATCAGACTTTTCAGAAAAAAACCCTCTCCTGCATGCTCGGGGGGGGGGGGCGGGGGGGAGGGGGGAGAGGGGGTAGGACGGAGGTGCCGCGGTGAGGTACTGTTCTCAAATTTAAGTGGGGGGGGGTGAGGTTAAGAGGAAACAAAGAAGAAGAAGAAAAGCTATAGATAAAAATATCTTCAAGATCCAGAAATCCTCCTCTTCGTTGACGCTCATCGGAAGACAGGAATTCCCTACCGCGAAGAAAGAACGAACTCCAAAAAAAAAAAGAAGAGAGCCGTGTAGATCCTGTAAGCTTAACCAGAAAAAAAGGAAAGAAAGATAGATCATCTGATCAATGAAAAGGTAATCCGCGAGCGCAAAAAGGGGAGAAAAGGGAGAAAAAAATTTCCTTCTCCAACATGCACCGCAGGGGAAACATTGATGAACACCAGAGAAAGAAACACCTAAGAAAACGACCTCTCTCATCACAAAGCAAAAAGCCTATCGCACAGCGAGAAATGATAATTAGACGAAAAAGAGAGAGATCAGCTCAAGGGAGGGGACGGTTTCGCTCGGCTTTGTTATGAAAAAAAAGTAGGGGGGGGGAGGGGGCGGCTTTGCGAAAAGGGGAGGGCCACCCCCAATGTTTTTTCCCTGAAAAAAAAGGAGAACTTGAAAAAAAGGTGGAGAGGAGACATCTCGCGGAGGAGGAGAGAGGGTTAAAGAACTCATATGAGGGGAAACTGAGTTTTAGCTACAAAAGCGGAAGGAAGAAAATGCCTTCGCCCTTTACTGACGTGTCCTTTCGTCGCGGAGGACTGCCGCTAGGGGGGGGTGAGGGAATCTCCGGAAGATCGGGGGGGGGGAGAGGGTTTCGCTCTCGAAGGGGGGGGGGAGGAGCAGCTGGACTTCCTGAACCATCCCCCTAACCGAGGAAAAAGACATTACCCTCACCCAGGGAACCGGGAATCTCACGCAATCTCCCACCGCTAAAAAAAGGGGGGATGTGAGAAGAATTCTTGTGGGGGAATTGGTCAGTAGCGGGGGGAAAAGGGGGTTAGCCGGCGGGCCGGAAAGGAGAGGGAGGTCCAGAGAAAAAAAAGTCCTCTACCCTGGTTACTTAAGTGGTTTACCCCAAATCCTCCTCCAAAAAAGGAAATGATTCGCAACTCAACATACTAGAGGGGGAGAGAGCAAAATCGTAGTGAGGGAAAAGAAGGATGTAGTCTCGAGCGGTCATTAAAAGGGTTGAAACCCGTTTTAGAGAGCATTGGGGAGGGGGGGGAAAGGAGGAACGTAGCCCTTGAGCGCCCTCCCAGAAAGAAAAGGGGGGGGGGCGTCTGAAAGGTGAAAAAGTAGGTGATTCCGGGCTGGAAAATTGTATTCAATCTGTAGGGAGAAGTCTCCTCGTAGCTGGGTCAAAAGAAGGTTATTCAATCGGAAAAAAAATTCATGAAGAGAGAGCCTGCTGTATCGTTAGCTTGTCAGGAGGGGAGAAAGATGACACTCTAGCGCCAGGATGGGAAAAACTTGGAAGAAGGGAAAAGAGGCGACATTTCAAATCGCTGGAGAAAAAGGAAGCGCCGCTTCAATCGCTAAAGGAAGGGGGTCACGGGGAAATCGAAAACAAACAAAGGAGGGGGGGAAAAAGACGTCGTGACCACTCTCCTTGGAGGCGCCCGAACTGCCCGAGGGGAAAAAACCGATACCGACAATCGGAAAAAAAAAGTTAAAACTCTTTCGAGGAATACGCGCTAACTCGCAAGGGAAAGGACGACATCTCCTAAGGAAAGTTGAAGAAGGGGAGGATCTAAAGACTGGAAAGAGATCGCGGTCCGCTGAGCTCGCAAGAAGAAAACCGCCTTCATCACCTACAAAAAGGAAGGGAACCGCCTTGGTCCGACGCAAGAAAAGAAGGTATATGGGCAGGGGGCAATTCAACACCATCGAAAAGTGTTGCCCCCACTAATCGCAGGGGGAAGGGAACCGCTCTCGCACTACAAAGGACGTGGAGCGTTTTACCCTTGGAAAAATACGAAAGGGGATGGGCCAAGAGGATAAGGCCTATTATTTATTGAAAAAACTACTCGCCCTGGGGAGTATTTTGGGTAAACCCAGGAAGAAAAAATTAGTAAAAAAAACGTCGTACTTCGGCGAAAAAACCCATATTCCTTCGTGAAGACCTTCGCGCAGTACCGGAGAGGACGAAGGGCGGAATCCCCCAGAAAACACCTTTCCCCTTAAGTAAGAAGGAGAGGGGTCCCTCTCTATGTCTCTGGGGAGAAAAAAGAAAGCCGGAAAGAGGGGGGGTTAGTTTCTGTTCTCCAGGAACTTACCTCTATAACTGACATCCGCGAAAAGCTCGACCGCGAGCAATAAGAAAAAAGCGGGGAAAAAAGAGGGTAGATACAGTATCGCAGGATTAAGGGTCATGTACCGTACTGCGTGGAGGGCGGAAGAAAACCGTGGGAGAAGACATTGTTCTCGCCTGCTGAATCATCTGAAAGGAGAAGGAGAAAAACCCGATTCTCCTTCCCGATAAAAAAAAGCAACTCTTGCTGAGGAACAGCGCCAGGGAAAAAAAAAGGGCGTACAAAGAGGGGAGAGCGAAACGCGAAGATCTCAAACCGCTAGAAGAAAGTGATGCTACTCCTAACGAAGAGAAAAGAGAGAAGAGCAGGGGGGGATCGAGTTGAAGGGGGGGGAACGAGTCGACCCCTCCTAGTTAGTCTTGAAGAAAAAAGGGATGCCGGGGGGCTCTCCCTTGGATGATTTTCTCTTCTAAAAAGTTCATCTGCTGGGGAAGGAGGGGGAAGGTCTATCAGATGAAAATCCTTCTCGAAAGATCTAAAGGGAGGGAGAAAGCTCGTCACTCGTACCTTTAAAGGAAGCGGACTAAAGACGGGGGAGCTCAACTAGAAAAAGCCCCTTATTTCTTAAGTCGCCAGAGAACGCGAAGAGGGGATGAGAAGGAGCTGCTGTATGGGCCCTTCATGACCTCCCCCTCAGAGAAAATCACCCCAGGCGCGGCCGGTGGAAGGCCCAAGGGGGCGGGGAGAAGGGGGGAGGAGTAACCTATAATGTCTTTTAGGGGGATCAGAGGGAAGTGTTCAGAAGCGCGGGATTACGAAGGGACCGGATTAGAAGGAGATGTCCGACTGAAAAAAAAAAGCTGAAACTGTACTGGGGGTATTACTGGTTTACCCAAAAAGAAGGCGGAAGGTGGCTTCCGAGCTTCTAAAGAGGTGGCGCCAGAAAGAAAGGGGTCGGGGACGGGGGGAACTGCGCACCATTGCGATAGAAGGGGGGGTTGCTCTATGCTGGGGGGGGACCGTACTTGTCCAGGAACGATCAATGAGAATGAGTAGGAGGAAAAAAGGGGAGGAGGTTATGCCGTCGTTGCTGGGAGTAATCTCCGTCGACTTGTTCTTGGAAGATGCCTTCGAGAGAGAGTCGTAAGGGATGAGAGGGGATTTTATCTGTCGAGTTTAGAGGGGATCCTCTTACCATTCTAATCTCCACAGGAGGGAGAGAACGTTTTCGGGAAAGAAGGGAGTTCGACATTTCATCGCTGGGGAGGATTCATCTTGAATTTTACATCCGTAGTATTCTCTCCCTCAAAAAGGATAGAAAGGCCTTTTTCGCCAATTCACGAAAGAAAAAATACTCCACGGGAAAAATAAAGACCATCGGGAGGCCGTCCAACGAAGAGGGAGTGTCAGAGGAGACCGCACGAAAGCTACGATACATCAGGCTTAAAGGTTGCGTCTAGTTCAGGAAAGGAATCTACCCGACGCAAGCTAGAGGATTTGGACTACCCTCTCGAGAAACGTGTACTTCACTTTTCAACCCCATGAAGGGGTCAGGAAAAAGAAAGGTCCTGCAGTCTTACAAGGAAAAAACCGTGTTTGCCCAAAGCAATGGTGCGCAGTTCATAAAAGCGCTGAGCGAGAGGCCTAAGGAAAACTACTATTTCGCAAATCTCGCCGATTATTGGGAAAGAAGGATTGCGGGCGGCGGGGAGAACAGTCAAGGGAAAAATGAAAGAAAAGCAGCTGACCCTCTGAGGGAAGTCGGCCTATTCCTTCGAGCCGAAGGGAGAGATCGTACTGCCTCGCCGTAGAAGACCGAGAGAAAAAGGAAGGAATTGAACAAGACAAGAAAGGAAGAGGGCTCCATTACCTATTAACCCGGGGGGGAGCGATTGCGGGGAGGAGGGAAAGGAGGGGGGGGGAGGGGGGGTTTTGTATGTTCCTGAAGGGCTAAGTATAAATACCGCGCAGGGGGATCCAGATCGCGACCACAGGGTCTCCTCCTTCCGTTGAGAAGGGAGGCTCAGTATTCCGAAAAAGAAGTTAACTTTAACGCTTGCCGAAAAAAAAAAACTAAGTACGATCATCGGTTCTCTCCAAGATAATCATCTGATAAGAAAAAGGGAGAAAAAGACCGAGAAGAGAACCGAGGGACGCTTTCTCCTAGAAAAAAGTCTCCGTTCTAAGGAAAGCGACAGGACAAAACGATACCGGGACAACGTCCTCCCGAGGGAAGCACAGACTCGAGCGCAACCGAGGGGCACGGTCGATAACCACTTGATGAGGGGGAGAATGAGAAGATCAATCGCGTTTTGCGCTAGGGAGCCGCGTTCGCGGGCGGCGTTGCGACGAAACAGGGAAACTTTTGGGAAAACTGGTTGTCTAGTCACGATGATAAAGGGACAGAAAGAACGAGGGAAAAGCTCGCTTATTAGGATCATATTATCTCGAATAGCGAGACCCTGGTTAGGCTAACAGAAATGCAGGAAGGGCTCTGCACGAAAGTTTCACTTTGCCTTTCGTGAGAGGAGCAGAAAGGGTATCGGAGAAGACTGCGTCTAAGGCTTGACAGTGAGCGGCCGTATTAAATCCTGATCAACCGAAGGCGCTTCGGATAGTTCTTTAAAGAAACCTCCCCTAACCCCCCTTCCTTTGAGAAAAAAGAGGAGGCGAAAGATCTCCAGAGTAATCTGTACTCATGAGACCATAGAAAGGGTTCTTTTTCACTTCCTCAAGAGCGGGATTACCAAAAATTGACGGGGGGAGGAGGAGAGAACGTACTCTTTACCGACTGAAAGAAGCTGAAACTGGTACTGGGGGGACTGGGTACCCAAATCCGAAAGTGGAATAATACGAGGGGGGCCTATACAATTTTTAAGAGGTAACGCCTACCTATAGGAAGATCTTTCATGGAACTGCTGCAAAGAGGGGTTGAATAGCTGGGGGAGGGGGGGGGTAAAGGGAAGCGGCCCTGCCCATAAAACTTTAGGAAAAAAGGTTGAAGTTAATTACACTTTTGCTGGAGGCGCGGATTTTAAGTCAAGCTGCGAAAGGGTAGAGGAAAGAAATCTTAAAATATCTACCCTTCGGAAGGTACTCCTTCTGTTCTTAGCGGAGGGGGCGTGTCTCCTCTGACAACGAAGCGCAAAGCAAGGGTCTGAGGGAGGAAGAGGGTAGCAGGGTTCTCGGCAGTTCCGGGCGCGCAGAAAGAGGCGCTTGTTCACGCCGTAGGATCTCTAGAACAGGAAAAGAGAAGAGATCCTACTGAGTGACCAAAAAAAATATTGAAGCGCGAGAAAAGGGCCGCGAAGGGAGACGACATCTTGCCGTTTCATGAGACTTCTTCAGGAGGCTCGATTGTCAGAGAGACAAACACGAAAGAAAAGATAACGAAAGAAGTTGCTCTCGACGGGTTCGAAGGGCAATCCTGATTATCTATCCAGAAGGACGCAATTGACTACAATCCGAAAAGAAAAAAGAACAACGGGTACTGAGAAAAAAAGGGGAAGTGGGTAAAAAAAAAAGGTTCGTAAGTTGGGAAAAAGGTTCCTGCAAGTCGTTACAATACAAAAAAAGAGGAGAAACACCGTGGTTTGCTGCAAAAAAAAAGGAAGAAAGTGCCGCCAAAACAGTTCCGGCGTTTACCCGGCGCCCAACAAAGAAGGGCTCTCAGGAAAAGATTATGGAGGGGGAAGGGATTGTCGTTTCGCCGGAGGGAGGAACTCCATTAACCAGTTGGGGGAGTCTCAGTCGGAATACGGAAGGCGCGCATTCCTTCCTCAAACCCTCTCTACTTTACCAGAGTCTCGGTTCCTCCTCTAATGTCCGAAAGACCCAGCGAAATTCGAAGAGGCGGCCTCTCTGTTGGGGATGGTACTGGTGAGGGGATTTTCCCCTTCATGTTAAGAAAGATATCGTTGTAGAGAGAGAACTATCTTCCGAGAAACGCTTATTGAGGAATGAGGGGAAATAAAATCTCTCAGGATAAAGTCACCTTCAGGGGGGCCGTCTTACTCAGAAACGTCCGGAGACCAGTGTGTCTCTCAGGAAGTCATCTGATCTACCATAAGGAAGGACCAGCGATGACGCCGTCGCGGGAGAGTCGACGTGAAGTTACAAAAGTCTGAAAAACCGGTCTCAAACGGAAACTATCAAAAGGGGAGGGAAAACCGGAAATTTATTCTTATCTATCGGAGGGAGATAGACTAACATCAAGGGAGCGGTTCGCCAAAAAAAAAAAAAAAAAATCAGGGGCGGAATTGATCCATGGCTGTGTTCAGCAAAGGAGGGCTGCACGGCGACGTCAGGGGGGGGGGTGGGGGCGGAAACCCCGGTGTGTGGGGGGGGTTCTCCGTTTCTGAGTCTGCATCGGGAAAGACAGTGTCAACGAGAAACATCGCTCCCCTGTCTCCAGGGTTGATCAAGACAAAATGACGGTGCCTGGGGGCTACTCCTGCGCTACTTGGAAGGCAACGAAGGCGTCGACCAGAGGACATGGAGGGCGCGCTCTTGGCGCTGCTGTATGGGAGAAACTCCCCCTAACCCCCTTCCCCTTTGAGACAGTACCCGAAAACCGGCCCTAAATCGCCCCCAGGTACTCAGTCTCCATAGATGAGGGAATTTTCACTCTTCAAGAGGTAAGGGGGGAAGGGGGGGGGATTACGCCGGTGGTTGAGGAAAAAGACGAAGGAGAAATGAACGGAGTCCGCCTAGGGGTCAAGAGGTCATTTGGCTTTTATTACTGGGGGAAGCAGGGCGATTTGAGGAGAAAAGGACTAGGGTCCGTAGTGGGGAAAACCGAGCCGATCTAATACGGAAAAGAAACTGCGCACCATTGCTATTAGTGGGAAAAAGTAAATGGTAACCGACTTGCGGAACGAGCCCTGGGAGGGAAAGAAACTTCGACCGAGGGAACGACCAAGGCGGTTGGAGGGGGGGGTCGTTGTCGTATTTTATGGGAAGAGTGGAGTCAATCGCTAGCCATCGCCGCGAGGGGGGGAAGTCGAGATCTAATATGCGACAAAAAAAGGGTGTAACCTGAAGAGGGATTGAAGGAGGGTCTCCTCTGACAATCGAAGCGCCAAAAGAAAACAACGGGTCTTCATTAAACGGAAAAGGTCCAATCGCTGAGTCTTCGGGCATTTCCAGGAAGAAAAAGGGGGGTCACTCGTAGGAATCAGGAGAAAAGAAGAGGAGCCTACGGATTGACCACGCGCCTGTGAGGAAAAGGCCCTAAGACTCCAGCTCTTAAATTTAGAAAACGGTCTGAAGCCCCTTTCCGGTAGGAAAAAAAGAATTGAAAAGAGCACTCGCTCGAAAAAAAAAAAACAGGCTTAACGCACATCTCTCATGAGTTGATCCGATCTCGTAAGGCATCTTATTATCTCCCAGAAAAAACAAACCCACAAAATCCGTGGAACTAACAACGGAATTTCAAGGGGGGGGGGGAAAAAACGACTCCAATCTTTTCTAAATTTGGAAAGGCACAGGGCGCTACAGGGCTGAGGGATTAAAACCAGAGAAACAAAGAGGGGGGGTGCGTCAGTGTCAATTACCGCCTCGATCTTCTTCTCGGGGGGGGGAACGATTTTTTCCGAAAAGGACATCTGGGGGAAGGAGGGAGGAAGGCGAATTGCTGTGCGGCGAAAGGAGGAAAGTCATCAATCCCAATAACTCCATTAATGAACCTCGGCGGACGAAAAAGGGAGTTGAAAAATCAATCCCTTCGCGGGAGAAGCACTCAACCACACCGGGGGCTACTGACCACTGAAAGACAAACATTCCAGACTCGCTATGTGAAGAAAAAAGAGATTCATTCTCCTGGGGGGGGAACTTCTTAAAGCGCCTTTTTTTCTGGAGGGGGTTAGGGTGAGGTTCCGACTGCCGAGAGAGGGGATATCTGTCGCGACCTCGAGCAAATCCTTCAGCCTACCTTGCTCGGAGAGTCCTTGAGCTCAGCAAGGATTCCGCAACAAGGAACCTCCGGTAAGTAAAGCTTCGCCTCCACCCCGTGTAGAGAACCAGGGTCGCGCCTGCGACTAAGAGACCAGCCTGACACAAGAATGTAAGACCCGCGATGCGCCGAAAATCGGGTCGCCGAAGAGCGCCAGGAAAAAGGGAACTCGACTTGGATGCGCAAAGACGCATACAAGCGAGCGCAAAAGGTCGCTAAGAAAAACAACAACACGGAGGATGATTAAAAGAAAGGAGAGACGTGATCTGTCTGTGCCTCCTGCGGGGAAGCGCGTGTCGGCGGTAAACGTCGAGGTATAGGGAAGAAGGCCTGGCGCTGTTCCTTGTGCTAGCAAAAATCGGCGACAGCTCGACGGGGGATTACGTGTCATGCTGGTCGATCAGAGAAACTAAGGGGTTAAGGAATAGACACGGGACAAAGACGGCACTCCGTCCCTTTACCTGGGGAAAGGAAATCATGCGCTACTTGTATCTAATCGGGGAAAAAAAAGGTATTGCTGAAGATCGGCAAGGGAAGGCACTATATCAGGGAGGGGAGGGACTAGGAGAAAGACCCTTTGAGAACAGTACCCTCACCCCAGGCAGAGGAGCCTCTCCTGCAATCGCCCCCTGCTCATGCAGAAGGAAAAAGAGAGGAGGAACTGGTGCACTTCAGGGGAAGCTGGTCGAAAAGGACGAGTCCGTACGGCTCGAAAAAGGGAAACGGACTCTTGTCGAGAGCCCGATTTCGCTGAAACTGGGAATTGACTTGGGAAATCCGCCGCCCAAAAAGAAGCACTCCATACGCTGCCGAGATCAATGGTATTTGGGCTCCATGTACACGCAAAGGGAGGTGTAGTCGCGAGCGTCCTAACTGCGCACAATGCTCAAAAGGTTTTTGGGCGGGGTGGGAAAAGGGAGCGCCCTGCCCATATAAGCTTTTCGAAAAGAAGCGGTTGAAAAATTGAAGTACAAGCCGGAGTTGCTAGAAAGGGACACTCTAAAAAAAGTAAAGACGCAGGATGCCTTCTAATAGGAAGTCAATGAGAGATGTCGTAAGTCCTTCCGGAAGAGTGCGTGTCTCCTCTGAACTCTCCCAACGAGGAAACGGCCAAGGGAAACGGGGAGTCGGCTGGAGTCTCGAAGGAATTTTCCTAAC
>Ga0179591_1335194_pt1 | contig 10707 bp, 17 predicted proteins | sample CZOMad2_1_08_16f_FD_182891 | JGI IMG/M metagenome (GOLD analysis project Ga0179591, IMG submission 182891) | Vadose zone soil fungal communities from Angelo Coast Range Reserve, California, USA - CZOMad2_1_08_16fungal (PacBio error correction) | ecosystem: Environmental > Terrestrial > Soil >...
AAGTGCCACGATTCCGAACCAAACGTCTTGAAACTTGTCGAATTGGAAGGAAAAAGGGGCTGGAAACTCCAGGAGCCTTTCTCTTTAGAGGATGAGACCGGGGGCGCGGAACCTGCTAAAGAGATATTGGTGAATTTAGTCCCGAAGGCGCGATTGCGAGACTCACGAAAAAAGCCCGCGGCCTAGGAACTTCGCAGGGAAGCTATATTGGGGGGTCGAAACCTGGTGGGTGGAGAAACGATCCGCAGTACATTGAAATGGAAGAAATCCAAAAGGCTGATATGGAAAAGCCGTTAATTCGAACACTCTACAACTGGCATGTGGGAAGTCAAATGAAGGGCGCTTACCTGTAATGCAGAGAGGAACGAGGGGGACCTTTCCTAGGGTCACGGAAAGAAAGGTTGACAGGCCGGTACGCTCATGGATGGCGATGCTCATTAATGTAGGGCAATGGCTGGAGAGTTGAGGCGGCCCGGGCGATCCCCAGAAACAGCAGGATCTCGGGAATAGGTTAGGACGCACGGAAGCTTCTGGAAAGATAATTTGTTCTAGATTCTGTCCCCTCTGCAGGAAAGTTTAAGGGGAAAAAAACGGTTTCTCGGGGCGTTCGATGGGGGTAAGGGTGGAGAAGGAAAAAACCTTAGTCGCGATGACAAAATACCCGCTCGAAACCTGGAGAAGTACTTCAAACCGGGTGTAAAGGAGGGACGTCTAGAAGGGATTTGCCAGGAAGCAGGACAGGTGTGCGCCAAGCGGGAGTAAGGGGAACAAGAAAAGACGTACTGGGGACAATCTAGGGCCTTTCAGGTCAAAACTATGTCCGAAAGGAGTAAGGAGATCAAATCCGGGGGACCATTAACACAATAATGAAAAAAACTCTTGCGACGGTTGCATTAAGACTGAGAGTTGAGGACCTAGAACCTCGGGGAAAATGGACGAAAAGAGACCTTCGGGGAGCTCGCCTGGATGGGGAGAATGGGCAGCAAATTTTCCAGAAGGGGGTAAAGGGAATACTTTCTCTTACGGTTGAAAGTCGGACTTTCCCGAGAGGAATTCTTTGTCACCGTACGGAAGGCAGGCCAAAAAAAGAGTAAATATGGAAATGTCAGGCTTGAGGTAGGGAGGAAAGGAAACCGGTTGGACAGTAAGGAAAGATTCGATCAACCTCAAGTATGTATTTGGGAGGGGCGAAAAGGTCTGAAAAATGGGTTCCCCTTCAGAACACGGACAATAGGAGAGGGCCATTTGCGTCCGTATCAGAAAGCAAAGGAAGGGATGGACGTGGGGATAAAATACATTTTTAACCCTTATGACGGAGGTAAGACCTCGGCTGCCCCGGCCAAGGAATAATCATCTCGGGCGGAAGTGTCTCTGCATTGTGAAAGGTGGGGGGGCAAAAAAAGGTCGACGTGAAAAACCGAAAATCCAAGAAATATTGCAAAGCGATGTCATAGAAAAACTTCTATAAGTAGGATTCGTTACTGAACAGGTGAGGACCTGGATTCGAAAAAATGGAAGTTGCCGACAGCGTACGACTTTGGACGGTGAGAAAAAAGGAGGGAGAAGATAGGGGAGAGAACTCCACCCTGTCCATCCTGTCCGGGAATCGCTGTACTGAATGGGACCGACTAAGGGGCATTCTGAAGGATCGGGGGAAAAAATTTGGGATACAATGAATGTAATTTAAGGGGAAAGGGCCGAAGGACGTGATACTTCATCGGTGATGGCGGTGAGCTTTGAAAACTGTCGTGAGGGGGAGAAAGAACGCAGGTTGTTAACCTCGTCCCGATCCGGGTCCTGCAAGTGCCTGTTTGAATCGGTCTCTGGAACCGGTCATTGAAGAAAGGACAATGGTTCAAGGGTCCAAGGGATGAACGGCTTATTACTACTCGTGGGCTAATAAGGGGGGAGAAGTGCCGCATCGTGAGGGGTGTCTCCAAGACGGGGGGCCCCCCCACCCCCAAAAAAAAAATCCACCTCAGGGGGGGAAGAAAAGGGAGGGGAGTGCGACATAGGAAGGTCTCTAAACCAGAGCAAGAGGAACTTGGAATAAAGAAGGAGGAAGATGCATACTTCAAGCTTTAAACAGAATTACTTTGCGTTGGAAAAATGGGGAAAATAGGGGGAGAAAAAACCTGGGACCTCTAAATTAGAACTTCGGGGAGAAAACTCTAGCGCTGGCAGAAGAGAAGGGGGGGAAAAAAGGGGTTGTTTAGCCTTTCTAAGAGAGAACAAGGTGTCTTCTATCACATCTGAACGATCCCTGACGTTGGAAACATCATTGTTGGCGGAAAAGATGATGGACTAGCTGGGTCAACGGGAGTAAGCCCGGCTCGGGAAACCGGGGTACTCGGACGTCGAAAGAAGGAAAGGACAGCTTCGAAAGGGCCCCCAAATGTCTTGGGAAGGGCCGCGTCGGTGGTGAGAGGGCGGGTCAATAAAAAAAAGAACATTTTTCAGGAATTCAAAGAGCCGTTCTGGTTGATCCTCGGCCACCCGTACCTGGCTGAAGGAGAAAACTGCGAAGTCTAATAACAGGAGGGAGGGGGGGCTTTGATGGGGTGGGGAAGCAGCGCTTCGGAACGCATGTTTGCGAACTGTACGGAATCAAAGGGGCTCCGGGGATTAAGTCTACGAAAAAGGCATGCGTAGAAGCCAGTTAGTTTAGGAATGCACAACCTGAGGTCAAAATCGGTAGGCTCAGGGGAATCAGAGTAGGGCAGCGTAAACGCGCGCGTAGTCGAGGACCATGTAGACCGAGCCGGAAGGGAAGATAGGGTGTAGAATATATCGTAAGAACCTGCCCACGGAGGGAAACGCCGCGTGAGCTGCATTGACATAACTAAAAACCGGTCATCGCGAGGATTTGCTCAAGCAAATAAGAGAAAAAAAAACAAAGATGAAGGGATGTGGATTCGAGCATTGATCGCGGAGTGAGGGGGGAAGGGAAGTTAACAAAGAAACTCTTGGAAGCTTTGGGCGGTCGTGCCAGAGTCCTTCTCCCTGTCAAGGAAGGGGAACCTTCGGTTGTAGCCTCCAAGAAGCGAAGACATCTCGCAATTTTTTTCGGGTCTGAATTGGTCTTAAGGATAGAAAGGAAAGAAGGAGTGTGAGATAGGGCGCTGGTCGCCTAAATTAGTAAGAAAGGTGAAAAAAGGAAAAAAAGGGAAGAGAGGGAGGAAAACATTCGGTCCCTAACATGGACAGACGTCCCTCCGAGAGAAAGAAGTCACAAAGGTCAGTCTACTTTCCAATAATCAACGGACTGTCTAGAGCACTGAAGGAACTTGATCAAAAACGGCTTTTCTGAGAAGACCTCGAAAAGTTTCTGAAAAGGGAGAAATAGAAGAAAACAAATTACAACCTCATGGTTGGGGTAGTTGAAGAAGAATTGTTCTCCGGGAGGACAGGCCGTTTCCTAAAACCTTGACAAAGTAAAAAAAAGTTCGGAAAAAAGTCACACAAAGGGGCAAAGAGAGAAAGGGGGTCCAGGTCTAAGACCCACTGGCGAGGCAGAAAACGCCTCAAACAACTTTCTACCTGAGAGCGAAGCCTGGGGCTCATCGAGTTCTGAATGATAGGGGGAGACAAAAGGCGGGGATAGACGACTCTTGGGGAAACCAAAGTTGAGTCCCAAAAAAGAATTATAAAGAGCCATTCATTAATGTGGTAGCGAGGGGTAGAGGAGACGTGCCTTATTCTCCGACGCATAGACGCTGGCCACCCACCCGTGGGGGGCCAAAAGTACGAGCAAAGCCGGTGGCCAGCGGGAAAGGAATGCCGGCGGTATGCCGCAGAAATACGAATCAAAGTAAGATGCATCATTTGTAGGAAGGCCCAGGGCCAATTGAGGGGGCATGGCAGGGTGGTAGGTTACCGTAGTGGGGAGAGGTGGTAGGAAGGGCTAGAGGAGTGTGTGAGATAGAGCAGGAGAAGGTGAGGGAAGTGGCGGGGGGCGGTAATGTGGGGGGGGGAGGAGAGGATAGGAGGGGGTGGGGAGGAGGTGGGAAGGGGGGGGGGGGGGGGGTGGGGCGGTAGGGGGAGGAGTAGGGGGGGGCGGGGGGAGTGGGTGTTGAGGAGGGGGGGGGAAAGTTAACGGGTGGGGGTGTTTGAGGGAGAGTGAGAAAAAAAAGAAGGGAGGCGAGAGGACTGGGGGAGAGAGGGGGGGGTGTGGTGACGGTGGCTGGGGGGGATGGGGTAAAAGGGTGGCTGGGAGCTGGGGGGAATTGTGTGGAGGGAGATGAGGTGGGGGAGGGTGGGATAAGTGGGGAGAGAGGGAGGAGGGGAGTGGGATGGGAGAGGAGAAAGGGGGGGAGGGGCAGGGGGGAGGGGGGGGTGGGGGTGTGAGGGGGGGGATTAGAAGGGAGGAAGGGGAGTTGGGGAGGGGGAGTAGTGAAGGGGTACGGCGGGGTGGGTGAGGAAAGAGGGAGGGTGGGAGGGGGGGGGGGGTGGGAGGGGTTGGCGGGGGGGGGATAGGGAAAGGATATGAGAGTGGCCGCGGGCAAGATTCGTAAAGCATTCAGGTAAAAAGCCGAAAGCGGGAACTTATTAAGCAGTTCGTTTAGTGGAAACTCGATCAAACCGAGGGAAAAACAGTGAAGATCACCTAGCTGAAGAGTGGAGGGAAGGTCCTTACATCCGGCACACTGAAAACCCGGCCGATGAAACAGGTCCTGAGGAACAGTCCTGTTAAAACGGGCCAGAACCAAAATTGGGGAAGAAGACTGGGAACACAGGTCCAGTACCCGATTGAATGCTGGACCGGTAAAAAAAAAGGCAAGCGGCTAGACGAGGCGGCTAGAAAGAGGGAGTAACGCGGCGGAGCCAGGGTCGTTTCAAAAAGCCAGGAGGAAGGAGAGTATTGAAGGATTGCAGGGGAAAATAGGATCGGGAAGGGTTAAGGGCTCGGCGGTGGGAGGGTTTCACGGTACGGGGTCAATCTGAGAAAACACCACATGAACAACAATCGCAGGCAAGAAAAGGGCCGCCGGGCGCCGGCAAGGTTGAAACTTCCATCACGGTGGGGGGAGGGTGAAAGGAAGTGGGATTATCGAGCCACTTCTCGAAGGGGATTATATAGGGCCGGACAGGGAATTGGGCTGAGTATTGCGTTGAGGCCTTTTGGGAAGGGCGATAATGTTTGGTCCCGGCTCGTCCAAAATTCAGTGAACTATAGGCCCAGGGGCTGGGCACAAAAGGGACGTTCTATCGACCAAGCGACATCGATCGGAGGGAGCAGGGAACCCGGAAGCTGAGTACATTCCCCTTCTAAGAAGGGAGTTGACTAGGGAGCCGGTACCTCGATTTACGGCAGAATGGGATGGTATCACCAAGATACTGCGAGTAAAAGATGAGGGGTCCAATGCCGCGACGGGGTCTAGACCGTCAGAATGAGCAGAGCAGTGCACCTGAGAAAGAGGCGAGGGAAAAAACGTCGTTCCTTAGTCACAGGGCAGAAAAAAAGGAATCGTTCCTCAAAACGGGGAGAGCACGAAGCCATCGGGACCAGTGCTGGAACAGGGGTGAAGAGGTTCCGAGGCGAAAAAAAAAGGATTTGGACGAAGGGACGAGACTAAACGTCCACGGAGGGAGGGTCGCGCCCCATTCGAGCGCTTGCCCAAAGTGGGAAGGGAGCAACGTTAAGGGGTCAGTAAAGAAACCCCAGCGACAGGAAAGTGAGAAGGGTTATAAACAGAGTCCCGTCACGAGCGGGGAGGACATCTAGGGGGCAGACGATTCCGCATCTAAAACCGTGGGAAGGATCGCGTTTTCGGAGGGAAAGGGACGAAAAGAACCGGCAACGAACGGCTGAGTACCCCAGCCTACTAGAGCGGGAAACGAGATGCGCCGAGGGCGTATTCACATTAACCCACTGGGATCGAAAAAACCGGGGGAGGAAGTCTAAAACGGGGGGACGGAAATAAAGCAGGCTACAATGCATAAAAAGAAATCAAGGGGTCGGCTTTTGCTAATCCCCGGCGAGAGGAAGAAGGGGGGTAAAAGGGTATACGGACCAGGCTAAACGAGAACTAAAAAAAAAACAGGAAAGACTCTCTAAATAGCTACAAGAGAGGGAAGAGGCATTCCTTTCGGGGGACTAGGCGGACAGCCACTTATTAGGGCTGTACAAGTCAATTCAAGAACTAGAAATATGCCTGTCTAAAGTCTCGTCTTCTCCAAAACATTAGACTCATGATGTCCGACATCTCTACCATGAAAAAGAAGTCTTAGGAAAGTTAAGGTAGCTCTGAATGTGGGGAACCGGTCGTGAAATATCTGTCTAAAAAGGAAGATGCATATCATACGCTAAAAGGAAACACGATTGGATCCGAAAGGGTCTTGTGCACGCGGAAAGGGCCGGGGGCGATGGAGTCGGTTAAGCGCAAATCCGGGTGGGACGCTCAACTTTAAAAGGTTCTTAGAGATTGGGGGGGGTCGGCCATTGTTTCCGCCCACTTCATCACTATTGAGGGTTCTCATCTTACGGTGTTCCCGTCAGATCTGGGTGAGTTGTGCAGTGGGGTGAGGAAAAGCTGAAAAAGGCCTTCAAATGCTTCTGGTACGGGTATGTGCTCGATCCTGGATCAGATGGCGGCGCGACGATCGCGACCCTGATGCCCTGACGAATCCATTGAACAAAGAGATATATCAAAAAAGTAATTAGAGACCGAGACTGCTTGGTTCAGGGGTGAGGTCAAGTGCTCGGGAACCGTGGGGATGCAACAAGCAAAGGATGGCCGGTAAGAAAATTCGCATTTGGACTATCATCTTGGTTGGTGGTGTAAGGCTAAGTCCAGGAAATAGACGCTCAGAGGGATTTAGAAGAAGATGTACTCAACCTCTAAACGAAAACAAATCCATAAACTCCGGATGGAGGCAGAGGATGTCAGAACACGTAAGATTCTTAAAGAGATTTCAGGGGGAGGGGGCGCCAGGCAGGGCTGTTTCCAGACGAAAAACCAAATTAATAGAGCTACTGGAGTGGGAGAGGGGGAGGACAAACCGTAACATTTTCGAGAAGGCTTCACAAGGAGGGAGCTCGACAGGGGAGAGGATTAGGCGGTTCGGTAGAGGGGGAAAATTCCTGCGCAAAGTGGAAGGTTGAACAACGACATCAGACAATACGGGGAAATAATAGACAAACATATTTTCTTGCATTGCTACGAATCAATGAGTGCAATAAGTGCGGTGGCGCCAGGGGGTGGCTGATGGAGGGGGGAACTGAGGGAATTAAAGAGATAGGGAGAATGAAGGTTCTGACTTTTCGTAGCATGGAACCAGTAGGAATCGCCTTACCTCGTGACAAGAACTTCAGTGATATCCCTCGTTTTCACGTAGCGATATCCCGTAATGGGGGAGATGCACAGCTGGGAAAATGAGAAGGGTGAAACTGGGCCGTATTGCCCGGGGAACTTGACTACCGAAAAAGGTACGGGGTAAACTGGGGGAAAAAACTTAGAGCATAACTTGACGGAGTGGTCGAAGGCGACCGCATGAAGGGAGTCCAGAATTCAAATCCGATGGTAAGAGGGAGTACGATAGAAACTTCAAAAAGGTTGCAAAAGAACGACGAAGCACGAAGAAAGATTTTGAACGTACTTGTCGAAAACGAGGGAAATTCAACGTACAAATAGAACACAACGTTTAGTAAAGTGAGGTTATCAGAAGTAAAACGGGCTATAATACTTGCGGGGAGACGTGGGAAGCCTTTGTCACCCTGGGAGTCGGATAGGCTTAACGAAGTGATACAAAACTGCCAAAAGACCCTGAGAGCTGCTAGACTTGAATGACGGAGGACAAGGGAGAGCGAGGGGTGGGGGTCCCGATTTCATAATGAAAACCATAATACAGATAATCTTAGAAGCCGATATTGTTTAAAGCATGGAAAAGAGTCTTGAAATGAATGAAAATACTGTTATCCGGGGCGGAAGACATCGTATTAGAAAGACGGGGAGTACCAGGAGTCGGGTCCAGCCGGAACACTATGAACTCTAGTAGGGGGGCAACTCCAGGTAAAAAGCGCAGAGGGGGACACTTAGCCTTGGCGACCGCGGATAATGACGACTGGCGGAGGGTAAAACTTGGAATAGGGGACAAATTTGGGAAAAAGGAAGGTACCGGGGCTGATTCCATATCATGTCAATTCGTGTAACAGGGCTTTAAGGAATGGTTTAAAAAGCGTGGCGGTTTTGAAATCCTTAACGACTTGAGTGATTGATCATTTTAAGAGAAGTTCAAAGGGGTTGGCCGGCTTTGGGGTGCGCTGTGCAAACAAAATTCAATCATGAACGAGGGGGGTCCTGGGAAAAGGGGTGAGGGAAAGTCTAATAAATCTGTATGGCTGTGGTTAAGGGAGGTGGACCGACTTGCAGGGCATCTTCAGAGATGGACCTCTGTGAAATGGATCACTTTGAAGAAACTCGCAAAAAACTTGAGTTGGTGGACACAAGAAAGGGGAGATGGGCGTCATGAAAGTCTCCACAGAGGAGGAAAAACTGAAGGGGGAACAGGGTTCCAAGAAAGCTTCATTGTGCGCGTGGAAGGGTATGAATGATGCTGCTAACAATGTGTCAAAGAGGATCTACTAAAGGTCGCCCGCGAAATAGCGAAAAAGAAAAGATCTGGGGGAGCAACTCCCGCAGGGACTAAAATTGGTTTGTCCTGGGTGTCGGCGGCAAGAGATACAAAAAAATTTTGGCGGTAAATCTCCTTTTTCAGATAAGGGAGTTGGGCGGAAAGGGAAAGCGGAAACAGTCTCGTCCTTGGAAGCCCTAGAGATTAAATTCAAAGAGTGAAAATGATCACGATGCGGGTAAAAGTGGGGGGAGAAAAGAACTCAAGTGGGACATGGGAGGATGGGACCCACAAAAATCGTTCTGGACCGCGATTTAAGTGGACTGCATGAAAGGAAAAGGTTAGCAATAACATATCCAACATTTTATCATGAATGCGCAGAGGAGGAAAAGCGCAAGAGGTTTAAGGTCGGCCGAAGGACGACAGCGGGCTGTCGGGTACCGGAGCACAAAAGCGATGCTGGGGAGGTGGGGGTCTGTGCCGGGGAGGTGAACAAAAACTGTTTGGGGGAGACTACACTTTGAAAGGAGAAAAAACTTAGAGGCAAAAAAAAAAACTGAGTAAAACCCAGACTTCTAAAGGGGACACCACGAGAGGGAAACAGGTTATGGAGAAAATAGCAAAGCAGAATTGCGGCTATGGGGAACATGGAAAACGGGGTCCAGGGAAACTGCCAAGCATGGGGGGGTAAAAAATATCGTCAGAACAAACCACAGTGAGGTCCGCAAGGGAATCTGAGAAAAAGAAGGTTAAAAGAAATCATCTAGATTTGGCAGAAGACAGCTCTCTAACAGCAACCGAAAGATATAGGGATGCGAGAAAGGCAGGAGGAAAGGGAAAGAATAAAAAGTCATCCGCCCCCCCAACCTACAAAATCGGCGAGAACGGGAAGACTGAAAGAGGACCCAGAACCTCTTCTTTTAATGAATCTAAAAGGGACGAGATAGTTGTACTCCATCTCACAATTCAAATGGAATGAAACGAAAGTTGACGTTCTTAGAGTCAGATTGAGAAAAACAGTTCGTAGAATGTGACGGCCGCGCACAAGGGATACCGGCGGAAAAAGGAAGGGCATAAACCTCCCCTCAATACTAGGAGAAAGCCTCTGTTCATGACGTACTCACCCGCCTTAGATGAAGCAAGTCAGTTCGAAGGGAAAAGAAGGCTCTTTCGCAGAGAAAAAAGAAAATTTCTCGTTTTTAGAGAAAAATAAAGAGACAAGCTCCGGGTTACGAAAATCCTGTTGTGGTGGCAACGCGAAGTTAGAGGTCGTGCCTGTCGTAGCAATTCCACCATGGTCAGCGGATGATCAGTGAACAAAGTGGAAAAACCGAAGACGTGCAGCCAGACGCTGATGAGTCCCACAAAGTCAAGATCTGGAAGCGGATCGAACGCAACATGGGGGGGAAAGAGCACGCCGCTAAGTCCACCCCGTCCCAAGAGGGACTAAAAACAGGGGCGAGGTGCTAACGGGGGAGAGGTCTACTTGAGGGAAAAAGGGCGAGAGAAGGTTACGCAAGTAGTCAACCATCAAAAATGTCCTGACGCGGCGAATGGGTCCATCGTCATGTACAACGAAAAGCGGAAGAGGGATAGATCGTTCCCGCCACTGAAAAGGAGGGCGACCCCCAAGAGGAGAAGAACACTACTTGAGAGGTGGAAAGATGAGGCGACACGTGGAGAAGTCACATATTCTGTTACCGCAGAAAGACGCATGCAGAACGGTATCAGAATGTTCAAACCAGCCTTTAAGAGGAAAGGAACTGGTGGGGGAGTCACATCAAACGCGGACAACAGGCCGCCGGAACGTAAGAACCTATGACCCAGAAAAGAACGCGGGGTGAAAGGTTGATCCAAACCTCCCAGGGGGCGTTTTCACAGATCACCGAATGCAAAAGCCGGGGAGACGTCAAGGGAGAATACTTCCCCGGCAACCTGAACCCAAGGAAAAGCCTTAACTCGCCTCAAGTGAAAAGAATCAGGAAAGAACCTTTGAAGGCAATACTCCCGCGGGGCTGACCCTGAAGTAAGCGGGGCGTGCTGAATGGGGGAGGGCGCACACAATCAGGTCTATCTTATGGACGGGGCTGGGGAAAGGGGAATAAGTACTAGGCGGCAACTCGTCGGGGCATC
>Ga0179591_1227670_pt1 | contig 10705 bp, 9 predicted proteins | sample CZOMad2_1_08_16f_FD_182891 | JGI IMG/M metagenome (GOLD analysis project Ga0179591, IMG submission 182891) | Vadose zone soil fungal communities from Angelo Coast Range Reserve, California, USA - CZOMad2_1_08_16fungal (PacBio error correction) | ecosystem: Environmental > Terrestrial > Soil >...
GAGGAAGAAAAAGGGGGTCGAATCGGGTCAGAAAACTAAAAGGGCGGCCAAAAGAAGGGGAGTTGAAGGCGCGACGCTAAAACGGAACTCGCGAAGAACAGAGAAGAAGACCCCGAAACCAAGAGAGAAAAATCAAAGCCAAGGAGTGGCCAACGAACGAACCTGTAAAACGGGCAAGTCAAGAACGTTATGTAAAAGAGGGGTAATACTTCTGGGAAGGGGAAAACCGTGGCACGGAGGGAAAAAAGGGGAGAAAAAAAATTAGCAGTCTTCTCTTCGAGGAAAAGGCGACAGGGAGAAGACGACGAACTCAACATGAAAAACAAAGTCATGAGACAGTTCACTCAAAGTTAGCGTAGGATCAAGGATCGCAACGGAGACAGCGATCAGCGCAGAAGGTAATAATAAGCCTACAAGCGGCACGGCAGCGCGGAAACGTTGGGGAGAAAAAGAGCTAACGTGACTAAAAACGGAGAGGTCTGGCACTCTCTCTTGACCGCCAAGGGGGGGCGGTTATGACGGCTCATCGGGTTGAAGGGAGGGGAACGCGCCGGGGCGAAACACCAGAGGGGAGAGGAACCGGATCACGCGAGACTACAAACGATCAGGGGTGCGAGGGAAGACGACGCCGATTTGCTTAAGGCCGAGAGCTGGACTGGTTCAAAAAATTGGAGGAAAGGGGAGGGTCGGTTAAAGATGAAGGGCAGTAAAGGTACCCTACGACTGACTCATGTATCTCATGATTTGGAGTCGGGAAACGCCGGCTAACGCCGAAGTGAAGGACAACGCTCAATAACCCGTACACAGAAGAGAGAAGGGAGAGAGACGAGCTCCGGGCGAAAATAGTCTATGGAACAGGGATCGGAGGAGGATAGTCAAACATGGGATATCCTCGTACGACAATGAGTCTCGCTCAAAAAACTGGAAAACGAGGGGTCCAAAAAACGCGATGAAAAAAAAGCAGGACCGGTAACGGCGGAGCTTCAGTTAGAGGATGAGAAGTCAATTTTCATTCAAGAAGGAGTAACACCGTACCGTCGGGGCTTGGAGATGGAGGTAATCTAATAAAGGCCTCTTCTCACGGGAAAGGGAGGGCTCATCGTTACTTTAAACTAAAAGCACAGGGGGGGGTTGAGGGGTATGAAAAGGAACAAGGGAGGGCGGCGAGTTCGGATCGCCAGCCGCACGGGGTAGAGCAGGAATCTTCAACAAACGCCTCGACAGCGCAGGGAGCGAAGGCGAAAAAGAGGGGATGAAACGAGCGCGACTCCTGGACGCGTGAAGCGCTCGCCTGTCTCTCTCAGAAAAAGCTCGTCAGCGAGCAAGGGGAGGAGTGCAACTCCTGGGTGGGAGGTCAGACTAGGAAAAAGGGGTGATAAGTCCACTTCGAAGAACGAGCAGTACGACGACTTGCGTTCCTTAGCTATAGAAAAGACTGGCCAACTCTGCTGGGAACAGCCTGAGCACTAACCTAAAACCTCCTTAACATTAACATTTCGTGAAGAAAGAGAAAGGACCCCCTGACGGAAGCTAACGCAAGGAGGAGGACCTCTGTCGAGAGTGTCGAACAAGGATCAGCAGGGGAGAGGGCAGGGACGTCTAGCCAGAGATGACCGAGAAAGACAATAATGAGAGAGGAGGCGCGGTGCCCCAGGAAGCACGCTGCATTGAAACGAGGACCGGGGTAGGAGAAGGAGCTGCGCAAGATTCAAGGAAAAGGGGGGAGAAGGAAGGGAAGTCGTTTTCGTAGAGGATAAGGGGCTGATGCGCCACGCTGGGGGGAAAGGGCATCCATGGGTTCGTGGGAACAACTTTGGGGGGGGAAACGAGGTGGGGTAAATTGGAAAGGAACCGCTCAGATCGAATCGCCAAAAGATAACCCGCTCCCCCTGGAACATGGAACGCGGCAAATGAAGGGGGAAGAGCAAGCAGAACACGTATTGGCCGAGGGAGATCTAGTAAAGCGGGACGTAAACGGTTGGGCAAACCGAATGCGCTCGCTGACAACTAGAGGGGACACTAACGGGGACGAAAGCAGAGCGCTAAAAGCAAGATGTGGAATGGGGGGGGGAGGGGGGGGCAGTCATCGTGACGCTGGGCTGTAGCCCAGGGAGGTGTTGGGGGTAGCAAATGTGGCTATACTGGTGAAGAGAGGTAGAAATCAATAGAAAGCGGTGGGTCTTCCGGGTGACTGAAGGGGAGACGCGGGATGTAGCCGAAATCGTCGGCTGAAAACCACGTGAGCAATGGGGTTCACCTGGGTAAAGAGTGGCTATCGAAGGGAACGATAAAAAAGCAGATGGATAAAGGAGAGAGGTGGAGGTTCAGCTGGAGTTGAGTCAGCGATGAACCGGTACAGTTCGTCTTCCGCAAGGAATCTCGGTAAAAAGTCTTGAAGGATCGTGGAGCGGACAGTCTGGTGGGGGAAAAGGTAGGGAAATGTGGGACACCGCCCCGAAAAAGAGCTCGAGCAACCTATCCTTTTATTGGGGATCCTGGGCCAGTGGCTAACCCTAAAACCAGCAGAAGGGAAAGAAAGCAAACAGTCGAAGCCAATACAAGGGGGAAGAGAGGAGAAAGCACGAAAAAAAAAAGGAAACGGCTCGCCCGACCGGTGTAAAGGGAAAAAGGCGACCGGGGTGTATGTCGTCGGGCCGAGGGGCTGTGGCGCACGGCGCTTCTAAAGAACTCGGAAAGAAAGCTAGGCACCACGGGGGAAGGACAAGGACTGAGATCAAAGAAGAGATGATCCCTTCCCCGACGGCGCCACCAACGCGGAAATCATCAGAGAGGTACGTCTCAATAAGAAGGGTCGGGCCATCTCAAAGTGAGGAACACGTCTAGAGGAGAAGAGAAACAACAAAGGGGATTATGATATCAGCAATCTTTCATCACAAGGGAGGAAGGGGAGAAATCTAGAGGAGCGCTAAAAACTTAAAAAGGGGTCGCGAGCGGGGGGACGGGCCGTCGATGGCAAAAAAAAGAGAAGAGTGATCAAGCGGCGGGGCGGTCCTCCGAAACTCTAGAGCTCGAGAAAGGGGAAATCATTTAAAGCCAAAGAAATTTAACGTGCTACCGAAACCACACCACTTTCTCCTCAAGACGGAGAAGAAACCCTTGGACAACTTTCCGGCTCTCCTGATATAGAGGGAATAGGAACCGCCGTCTCTTGAAAGTATACGTTTCGCGCCGGGTGCAATCCGAACTTCCAAGGTGGGGGGGTAGGGGGGAGCCGATACAAGCCAATACCATTATCGGGGATCGACCGAAATCCCTTGATCTTGCGGGTGGCCCCATACACGCACGACGCAACGCAACTGTGTAAGTCCCCCAACAAAGAACGTCAAAAAGAGATGGAAGGATATCGAAGGCTGCGTAGAATACATGTTCATCGCTGACACGAAACGCTGCTGACGACCAACCTCCGAAGGAAACAAGGGCTTCCAAAGTCGGTCCTCGCACAGGGGGGCGATCGGCACACGCGTAAGTGAAAAAAGTGGAAACTTAGGGGGAAAAGCCGCCGATTTAAAGGGAAGACGAAAAGAGGATAAAACACCTCATTCCAAGACCAACAGAGTATAGGCGCTTACCTCGCGGAAGTCCCCCTTTGCTAGGACAATCACACGCCTCAAGGGAACAACCTAAAACAAACGAATCAGACGTCTTTGACTAAGAAAAGTCAGCGCTAACATGACGCAAAAGCCGCCCTTCACTCTTCTGCGTAAAAGAGCTATCGTATCTTCTGAAGGGGAGAGGGAGGGGGGGGGGGCATCACAACTCTCGAGGGGCAGCGTAAGGAACTAGGTGCAAAACACGTTGAGAAACCGCATTCTGACAGAGCCGTATGATCTCAAGGAGTCGGTATTCTTTGATCAGGGTAAGATTGGCCGAAAAATCGGAACCAGGGAAGGGGTGAAAGAGCTGCTTTCGCGATTCTCGGGGAAAAGAGAAGCTATCAAAGGTGTACAACCTGTTAGAAACAACTCGGTCACTGAAGAAAAAGGACCCCTCCTCAGCGATGATGCAACTCAAGTAGCAGAAACGGGACAAACCGACAGGCAATACATGAGACACTCCAATCGCGGAATATTGCTCAGCGACCAGGGGCCGACTGTCTCGAGGAAACAAAAGATTCGGGGGGTAACTTAAGCTACCTCCTGGGGAAATGGAGAGGGTGGGGCGCTGGGGGTCATCTAGACAGAAGGACGGGCCCGCTCAATCGTCGTACCCTAACTTACACAATGGGTGCGCCCACGTCTACTATCCGAAAGAAATCTACTTGGAGGAGAGCGTCATTAGGGGATAAAGATAGCGCTCGAAAAGAACCTGCTTACCTTTCAAGGCGGGGGGGGGGGTCTTGCCTGTCGCAACTTTTCCCACCGCGGGATTTTTGTCAATTTCTAGGGTCGAACTCAGAGGAGGAGGCTTCTGATAGAACGTGTCCTCTAAAAAATAAGGGGAAAGGTCGACGGGCAACAGAAAAGGAAGCGGAGGCGAGGCCACAGTATCTTTATGATAAAAGGGGGAAGGGCAAGCTCAGAAAATAGTTAACATTCGTCGCGCTCGAGACTCCTATCCAGTCTCATAGCCCGTATAAAACAAGTAATATCTTTTGAAGACTGCCGCTCACCGTGAGCAGAAACGTATCGAACTCATGCCGACTAGAGGCTCAAAACGGCATACCCAAAAACCAGGTCTGTTCGTGTAAAAGAAAGGATAAAAAGCTTACCGTCTCATACGTAAAAGACGCTGCAATCATGCCTCCCAACAAGCGGTCCGGGAGGAATCGCGAAGATGTGCAAACCATGAAGGCTCACCAGCTTTCAACGCACCGCGCAGACGGGTAACCACCTGCGCAATTGTTGACGTTAAAGAGGGATTGCTTTCCTGGGACTTAGTGATAAAAAAGGGACATGATAGGAAGAGTGGGTAAAATAACTCAATGGCGCGCAAATAGACGAGATAATCCAAGCATCGACTATTCGGGAAGAATCTTCTCTACTGTCGAGAGCAGGATCTAATCAGGAATTGTGGGGTCGAAAAAGCGAAACATGGGCCAGCGGCTGAGCCGGGGGAAAGTGACCAAAGCACCAGCGTCGAAGCAAAATGCGGCGATTAGGGGGTCCGGGAAATGAAAATCTCTTCGAAAAAAAGGGGGCACAAAGACCCACCGCTAAGCTGGAAGGGAGCGCTCTGGAGTCTGGAGGACGAAAACCGCTCTTTGGGGTAGTAGAGATCCTCGCCCGAAGAAATCTTGGGAAGGCGCAGACGAGAAAGACGACAACGAGGGAGCCGGGTAAAATCCCCTGAAAGCCTTCAACTAGAGTGACCGGAAAGGAAGATGCGCCCGGCTCGTAGAATCACTACCAAGAGTGCCAGAAGAACCTGGACTGCTGGAGGGAGGAAATGTAGGAGATTGCTCGGGGGAGGATAACAAAGGAATAAATACGCGAACCAAAAAACCAAAGGATAGAAGGAGATGGCCGGGGCTACTCACGATCAAGCGCACATGGGAGACGACAAAGTCAGGTCTTGGTAAGGCATCGCGGGTGTCAGTGAGTAAACCCGTTCGGTAAACACGAAGGAGCAAATCGCATCCGGGCAACAAAAGCTCGTCGTTTAGGACGGCAGAAGCGGTGACGGTGAAGGGGGAGAGGGGCGGCAAGGCCGGGCAAAAAAAAAATGTGAACGTCGCAGTAATCACGATCGGGGAAGATAACAGAGTTTTGGAAGAGACTCCTACTAAGATGAGAAAAACAGCAAAGATCTTACTGGGGGTATTGTGCGGGAAGCTGCTAGTTCTTTGAAAACAGAGAAGATTGTGCAATTCCAAGTACACCCGTCTCGGAACCATGGGATCACGACGCGTGTAGGGGGCTCCTGGGGGTAAAAATAACCGGCGCGACGACTGCCCCTGCTTCAAAGAAGCACCGGACTCCTATAGATACGGAATGGAAAAAAAAAGCGCCGAGTCAAAACAGCGTATGAAGGGGATCGAGCTTCAGGATAACGGACATGGAGAGAACTAGGGGACGCCAAGGCGGAGCTAACTGCGGACCGGTTTATACAAGAGATTCAACCGCCAAAAAAGAAAAAACCTGAAACAAGCTTGCTAACATGACCTGGTAACGAGGGAAACGTTTTGGCACGCTGCGGGAGTAAAAATTTGCAGCTTCTCGAGCCAAACTGGTACGCGCTGGGAAGGGGGAGATTGGTCACGTCTCAAGATGAGAAGAAAAAACGTCTGGGCAATTCACGAGGGAATAATCAGGGGGGGGATGAGAAAGAACATAAAAAGGGGGGTTTCTTGGGGTTAGACCTAGCATCATTGAGAGTTCAGTATATCGGGCTAGAAACAGTACGAGCAGTACGTCTTTCCAAACGTAAAAGGGGATCATCTTCTAAGGGCGAGAGGAAATCGTCGGAGCTAGATGGGAAATAAACGGTGCCTACTTTATCCGCTCGTAAGGTCGACTCACTCAGAAAAGAGCGCGGGGAAAGTCTATCATTTCTCAACCGTGTAAACAGAAAGAGGGGATTACTTTAATCAATAAGTTGTGGGACCACGTAAGTAAAAAAAAGAGCGTGACGAGACTTGGATGGGCCTTAGAGGGCAAATCGGCAGATCTCCGGCGACCGGTGCGGACCCTGACCTACCAAACCGCCTGAAAACATTGAAAGTTCTTTTCGAGCTACTCAAGGGGAAAACCCTGACTAGACTGAGAAAAAAAAAAGGAACTTAGTCCGCGTATCGAGATTGGGAGCAAGGAGGCAAAAAAGGTCGACTAGGAAGAGGTGCCACAGGGAACTGTATCGCAGAGTAAGGAGAAAAGCCCATACATCGAGAAATAGGATCGTCAGGGACACAAAGACGCTTGGCCGTGAGGCCCGGTCTGCGGAAAGGAAAATATGCAAACAGACGCAGGTTTAGGGAGAAGGGTATGTAAATTGAGGGGTCGTTCGGTCTCCGTCTGCTTCTAAAACTTTAGGCTGGGGGGAAGCACGGGAGCGGGGAAACTAGGGGGGGGGGGAGCGACATTTTCTCAATAGAGCTGCCTCGTTCTAGAATTGAGCGCAAGACCTCGCAAAAGACAACTTGGCCACTATGGAGGAGGAAATGCCTGGGGGCAAACACCATGCATCACGACCACGTCGAAGGGCTGCGGAGTCATAAAAGAGGGACGCCTTCGAAGGAAACAACGGGGTTTCCAATCGCTCCCTCTTAACTAGAGTAGCCTCACAAGGAGCTAGAGGAAAAGATCGAGAAATCGGGGGGTAAAACGGCGGGTGGCTGTCAGCGGGGGAGTCGGGATCTTTGCGGAAAAAGAAGATTCTGGGGGAGGACCTGTAGAAGGGTTGTGCAAGGGGGAGGAGCGTCCTCGAATTCGGGGGGGGGGAGAGGGTCAAAAGGGAGGTTTAAGCGGTCTTCGCCGAAGGGAGCTTCTTCACCGTAAGAGGTTCGAAAGGTGTCACGATACTCTTTGAGATCCCTACGGGAATATTGACTTCAAGGGAAAACTTATGAGGTGGAAGCGGAATTTTGAAGGGGGGAAGGAGGAACATGTCTTCGCGCGATCCCGCGAGAACGGCGTCAAGGCGGGCTGAGCCTTTGAGCTTCATGGAAGTGGGCAGGGGATTCGGGAAAAGAGCTGTGGCACACAAGACCAACCAGGGACGCCGAGGACACCCTATCACTGATGCTGGACAGATGGCTCAAAAAGGGTCCACAAGACGTTCGAGCATCGAATGCAATCCAAGACAACGGGAAAAAAAAGGCTGTCTCCTAGAATGAAGATACGGCTCTCCAAAGTTAACTGTTCCCTGGTTAGACGATCTGCGGCTTACCAGTTTGTTGGGGGAGGACGCTGGGGCCAAAGCGGGGGAGTTGCCGCACTGCGCTGCAGAACTGCTAAGTCACGCGGGCTTAGTTAACAGAGACGCTCCTAACGGGGCAACTGGACCAGCTCTATCACAGGACCCAGTCTGGACGGACGACACCGGAGGAGCACCATGGGGAACAAGAGAGCTCAGATTAAGGGTAGCGTCGAACTCCTCTCTACTCAGGGCCAGACTCCACAAAGGGGGAAAGGAACTTCTATCTATCGCAAACAAGTAGGTGGATGAGATTAGATCGAAGCTGTCATAACAATAGATGGCGAGGGAAGTATCGATACCCTTCCTCGGGGAAAAAAATAGGGAGCGCGGCTGGGGGGGACTTCCCTGAGAGGGCAGGCTGGTGCGATCTGGAACTGTTGCTTTCTGGGGGAGGGGGCCGACAAGAGAGAAAGCGATCTCGAATCTCAGTGGGCGAAAGCCCGCATTTGAGGAAGGAGGAAAAGGGAGAAAAAACCTTTCAGCAGGTAGAATCGACCCGGGAACCGGTCGGCGACAAAAGATTCATAGGCATCGGAAAAATCGCTTGGGGAAAAAGTTATTCGGGGGGAGGCACGGTGCTCTAGTTCAAAGGCGTGGCGATTGCGCCAAATGAGAAAGGAGCAAGCCAGGAATAGGGTGTCTAAAGCGCCCTTCCCTGAGGGGGGGAGGGGACAGACACGAAACTACTCCACCGAAAAGGCAGCGACCGAGGAAATCCAGAAACGGAGGTCACGGCGATCCTGAAGTCCTGAAGAAAGACTGAGGGGGCATCGCTTCCCCTCAAAAGGAAAACAGCCCTCAAGAAAAATCGGGAGAAGATTCGTCTCTGAATAGACAGGGCCAATTCCCAAAGGGAGAACGAAGAAGAGGGCCGACTACCGCGTCATACGCCTAAGGGAAACCCTGGAGAAAAAACCGACTTCTAGGCGCGACAAAGAACGGCAAAGGGGTAAGAAGCAATTGCCTAAAAAACTCCGCTCAAGCAAGAGGCCGTACCACTCGCTAGAAAAAAGATGATCAAACGCCAGTAAATTTCGAGTAAAAAAGGGAGCGAGTGTTCTCAACGTCGGAGGTCAAGCTCGTTGGGGAAGAGAAGAACTCGTTGTCAAAAACGGACCGCCTTCGGGACGTGTCCGAGAGATGCATCCGGGAAAGTGCGAAGTGCAATGGGCAAAAAAGTTGCAGCGGAGCGAAAAGGGGCGCGGTCGGGAGACTGCGCGATGTCGCGAAGAGGAAGCGAAGGAAAGTTGACAACCGTTGGAGGGAGAAAAAACTCTGGTCACGAGGAAACGACAGGAGCCCGACTCAATCAGGGGTGACAGCATACAACAAAAGAAAAAGAACAATTACACAGACCTACCTCCAGGAAGCCAATCCAAAAATAGCTCCGATCTTGTTCATATTGCTCACTCTCAATGGCCGAGGTATAGCCAAATTCTCTTAGTAGGGGGGAACTGGCCGCATCAAGCCGGCTCTGAGGTTGGGTGTTAGGTCGGAGGAAGCATCAAATCTTTGGGGGGAATACCATCCTCCGAGTCCCCTGCTTACGACATTTGCGCCAAAAGCTGACCTCGGAAGAAGCTTAAGGGGGGGGCGTCATCTCTTCATGACTGGGTAAGGGGAAAGCCGACCTTATGAAGGTGTTAAGGGGCGGTGGGAGTTCCGTGGCATCAGCGGGCAGGAAAGGAGCTCTTTGGAAGTGGGCTAGCTAAGGTAAACTCAAATGTCGGAGGGGAAGCCTCTTATACTAGCGGGGTCAGTCACAGAAAAGGAAAAGCGGGGAAAAAATCTTAATACTTCACCGCTGGGAAAGAGAGAGAGAGGAGCGTCTAGAAGAGTAGAGTCGTCTGGCGCGCTTATGCTCGCCTCACTGAGAGACCTTCTTCTCGATAAGGGGAAACGATCCGGGGGAGCTCGGAGGAGAAACGATGCGGAGATCTTTGTAAAAAGGAGGGGGTCCGTTCCGTAGAACGTTCGCGCCGCCGAGGAAAACAGGATCCGAATCACTCTGAACATAAAAACCGAACACACGGTGAGGTGGCGGCTCGACTATTCTCATAGGCTAGAAGGAGAGGGTGGATGAGGGCAAAAGAAAAAAATCAGCTCAAGCCCAAGCGGGGCAGAGAAGGGTGGGGGGGGACTGGCGAAAGGAGAAATGCTTCACCCCACAGAAAGGCGCGGAAGAGTAACTCACATAATGGGAGGGGGAAAGTTACCGGGAACACGGGACGGTCTCTATGTGATTTCCGTGGACTCTTTCGAAAACGGGGGGACCGACGACGCAGTGGAGGCCCGAGGAAGCGCCATCGATGAAAGCTCAGAAAAGCGATCAAGGACTGACTATGCACCTCGGGGAGATAAGTCGATTCCTGGGGATGGATAGGATGCAAGGTATGCGACTCTTCGTCAAAGAGTCGGCTCGAAGGGAAAGTAGAACAGATAAGCTCTCGAGGCGGCGATAGGGCGAACCTTTTGAAGAGGGAGCAAGACATCTTTAACGAAAAAATCAGGTAACTCAAAAAAAGCTCTCTGGGGGCCCAGGGAGAAAGAGGAAGAGGCGGCATCTTCGGCAACAATGCTCGGGGTTAGTCGGGAGAGGGATTATCCGTCCCTGCATTAAAAATCCGCGGGTCTTCGGGGAAAGCGACGCGCAATACCGTCAGGCGATGCCGGAAGGGAAAAAGAAGGAGAAGGACCTGAAAGATCGGTAGTGTGCCCACCGATACTGACCCGGTCCCTTATAGCACTACCAAGGAGGTGAATTGTAAGCCGGAAGGGGGAACGGAAAGTCTTACATCCGGGAGCATGAGACTGAAGGGGAGACTCATGG
>Ga0179591_1327854_pt1 | contig 10705 bp, 13 predicted proteins | sample CZOMad2_1_08_16f_FD_182891 | JGI IMG/M metagenome (GOLD analysis project Ga0179591, IMG submission 182891) | Vadose zone soil fungal communities from Angelo Coast Range Reserve, California, USA - CZOMad2_1_08_16fungal (PacBio error correction) | ecosystem: Environmental > Terrestrial > Soil >...
CCGAAAAGATCCTTCTCATCAGAGAACAACTTCGAAGGTCGAAATAACAGAAAACATCCCAAAAGAAAACAATCAATCAGGCGATAGAATGGTGCGTGAGAACCAGGACCAGGAGACGGGGGAAATTCCGCACAAGGGAAGGAGCGGTTCAAAGGGGGGGGGTCAACAAGCCTGAAAGGGTGTATTATCAACGAAATACGAAGACGCCTCTAATACATAAAACGCATTGAAGAAGAAGGGGGTCCCAACAAGAACTGAGAAGGAGGGGGACGGGGGATTACCGCTAACAAAAGGATCGAAACTCAAACGGCTCTAGACTCAGTATTCTTCTGTAAGGAGAATCTAACTTAGTGAAGTCTCACCAAAAGCGGGGAAAAGAGAATGAAAGTTTTGGGGGAAGGTGCGAGGTTTGGAAGATTTAAAATTGTGAAGAACGAAAGGTTGGGCCAATCTTTCCCCACAATCGAAAATCCAAGGAGAAAGGGGACACTGGGTTGAAAAAAAGAGGAAACGCGATGAAGGGGGGAAAATTACAGCGGCGGGAAGGTCGCTTCAGTCGTTGGAAAAAGGGGACAAAGGGTACGGAAAATAACCAAAGAGAGGGTAGTAAGAAACTTGTCGTTGAGTGTTGATGTGGATTGGCAACTACCCGAAAAGTCGTCCTGGTGGCAAAACCAGAAGAAAAGGGGAACAATGGGGGGGAAGGAAGGGACTGAAGTGCTTGTGCGCGATCAAAAAAGGAAGACTTCGCCAAAGGGATCAGGGGGGGGCGAAGGGAAAGGAAAACGTTTGTAGATGGTCTTGGGAGGTGGAGAAATCTCACGAGGGGTCGTCTTTAGCGGTCACTCCGTGGGGAGAAGAAAGCCGGGGGGGAGGAACAGTGCCAGGGGGAGGGTTGAATAGGATAGGGCTTAACTGGGGGAAGGAAAAACGGGAGGACTTCTGTAAAAAAAAAAGAAGAACCTCGAGGGAGGCCACAGAAACTCATCAAGGGAAACAGCGAAGGAATCGAAAGTAACAGGTCGCCTTGGGGAAAGTCGGCCATGGCTCGTTAGAGGACGAGAGGAAGAAGAAAGTCGCGCGAAGGGGAAAATCTCATCAAGAGGAAACTACTAAGGTTGGGGGAGTCGAGGGGGACGGGGGTGAAAGGCAGAAAAGGTCAATGGTCTTTAAATAAGGGGAGACGAAGAAGGGGCCTCGGGGAGAGGAGAGTTATTTCCCAATCAAGTGCAAAAAGCTTCCGAGTCAACTAATTGGAGGGAGTAGAGACTTAAAAAAGGAGAGGAGTTAACTTGAAGGGTTGAAAGGTTGATCAAAGCTAATCGAGCTCAACTAGCTCAAAAAAAAAGCCGTCCCGGCAGATAAAAGAAACGTGAAAAAAGGGAAAAATAAAAAACCGGAAAGCTTAGGCTCGTGACTTGAGGGATTCGTCACTACTGAAGTAGGGAAACAACGCCATCGGGAAAAAGTAAGGGGCGCAAGAAAAAAAGGGTACCCAGATAAAAGTCATTTTCACCATCAAGAAAAAATGGCGGAGGGGGAATTGGTGGGAAGAGGGAATGCAAAAAAGAAAAACCCGGGAACCTCACTAGCCCTGGAGGCAGCTCAATCTTTTTTCCTTATTAGAGAAGCCAGTGGGTCAAAATCCCCCGGAAAGACGGGAGAAAGGCTGGAAAAAAAAAGGATAGATTGACGCTGTGGTAAAGGGGACTTCTGATTGACGAAGAAGAGTAAGTGTTGAGTCTTCATAATGGAAAGGCTCGGAGAACCAAGGAAGGGAAGGATGTGAAGAACGAGGTGCGATACTCATCGGCGCAAAGGGTGAGTAAAGGATAGCGTGGAATCTGGTCGGTGTAAAACGGGTTCTTTTCAAATATTCAATAAATTCATTGGGGAAGACAATTATCTAGAAAGGGAAAATTGTTTGAACTTCAAAAAAAAGAGAAAACAAAGGGGCGACCTTGGGGAAAAAAATTGAGGGGTCATTGAAAGAAGGCAGGCAACTGCTAGGAAGGAGTTATTCCTCGTTGCAGTAGGGGGAGAGGCTCAAGGGGAAAAAGGCCTGATCGGAAATAAAAATTATTTGCTGCCCAACACAAAAAAGAAAGCTAATAAAGGTGTGGGTGGGACGGGACGGGTGAAAAAGGGGACAGACGCAAAGGGATTAGACTTTTTACATACAAAATTCTGAAGAAAAAGCTCAAAAAAAAAAAAGGGAGGATGGGAAAAAAGGATAAAGGGAGAAAAGTTGGCAGAGACGAAAAAATCAAAAACAGGAAGCCTTTTTGCACCGCATTGCCGAAAGGAACAAAAAGGGCAAAGGAAAAAGTGGGGGGGACTTTAGGGGTTATTCGAGCAGGGCATCAAAGCCGAAGTCCTGAAGACAGACGAAACATATGAAAAAGATGAAAAAGCAGAAGTCAAGTGATTTTGATGAGAAAATCTCAGGCGACTCATGAAAGAAGCAGGCCGTTGAGAGTGGGGGGTTTAAAAAAAAAACAAGCGACCAGAGGAAAAGGAGAAAAAATCAGAAGATCCATTCTTCAAGGGGATGGGAAGGGGGGGAGAAAGGAACACAGACAGTCTGAAAATCCCGCTAGGATCTTCCGGTACCAAGAAAACAAGGGGGGGATACGGAACGATCAGACAATTATAGAGCAAGGGAAGGGCTCTCTAAAGTTAAAAGCCCTATATATCGAAGAAAAAAAGGAAGGATTAGTCATGAAGAAGGAGCCTCCGAAACGGAAAGGGACAGTCACATGGTAAAGGATAGGGGTCTAATCTCAAAAATATTCGAAGGGGTTAAAAAAGACAAGGGGCAAAAGTGAGAAGGTGAAAAGGGAGGTTTGCAGGGAAAAGGTGGAACCACGAAGAGAAGACCTAATGTAATAGGGGTAAAGCGTCCTGGGAGACAGAAACAATCTGAAAAAAATACTCGGACGACTGTGAGGGACTGTTATACAATTGACAAAGAAGGCCAAATCAAATAAGCCGGGGAGTTGTGAAAAGTGTTGGAGAAGCCGACGATCTTGAAGAGCAATTTGTTGGGGGGAGAAGACGATAGCTAAAAACGATCAAATGGAGGGTAAAGTGAAGAGTAAGGTCGGGGGATGGCGAACTCTTAAAGGGGGGGGATTTCCTGGAACAGGAAGGGGGGCATGAGAAAAACGCATTCAATCAGCGGGGGGGGTGTTGCCAGACAGGTCAAACAGGGAGAAAGAAGCGGAGTTGTCGAAATCCTTTAGTAAAAAAAAGCGAGGGAAGCGCAGGGCTAAGGGGAATCAAGGCGACCAGAGGGAACTTTTTAAGGAGAGGAAGTTTTCAAAGGAGGGGAAGGTGGAGATCAAAAGAAATCGGAAGAGACTGCGAGAGAAGGGCCGTTTGAACAAAAAAAGAAAGGCTAGGAAAAAAGCAAAAAGCTAAGGGGAAAGAGTACCTGTCAAAAACATAGTCGAAGGTCGAAGCCGAAACGTATAGGCAGGGAAGGACGCAAAGACATCTACAAGTAGGGAAAGAAGGGTACGCACGCTGGAAACGAAAAGGAGAAAAGGGGAGTCAGATGGCTCTAGGCGAAAAAAATGGAAAAATTGGAGGGTTTTGTAAGAAAACCAGAATTTTCGGTGGGCCGGAAGAGAACTTAGAAAAACAATTTATGGTCGGGTCTTAGTTAAGAGGGAGAAATGTTTGCTCACTTAAAGAAGTCGCAGAGAAACCGGAGACGGAAAGTATGTCCACCGAAACCAAATAGAGTAGGTCTTAAACCATGGGGGGGCCTGTCTATCTCGAAGGTAGGTCAGGGGGTTGAAGGGGGCTTTTTTTGGCAAAAAGAAACCTATTGCGGGGGAAGCTTGTCAACCGATGGAACAAAAGCCGGTCTTGTCGGTCTGGCAACAATGGGGGGATACTTCAAAGGGGAAAGAAGGGGGCTTAGGAGCTTGAGGGGGTTTTAGATGTGGGCGACGGAAGTCGCAAGACATAGCGAAGCCTATCGTAAAAAGCTTGGCGGTAACAGCATCTTCAGAAAAGGGAAAGGTACTGAACGACTGCTCCCGAGATGCGGACAAGTGAAAAACGCGATAGGGGAAATACTGGGCCAGAGGGAAGAATTCCGTAAGGGGGGAAGGTAAAAGAAAGGGAAGGGAGGAATTATTTGGGGGACGCTGAGTTTTTGCGCTTGGGGAATAACGTGGGATAGAGTAGGAGGGGAAAGGGCCGATGGAAAAGGACCAGATGAGGAGTCGTCAGAAAGAAGTAGGTGCCGAGTAATTGAGAAGACGCGACAACACAACGGAGAAGAGATGAAATATTGACAGCAAGAAACAACTAAACGGGAAGAGACCCCTCTCTTAAAAAGGGGGGGGTCCGAGAAAAAAACCAGAACTAGAAGAAAAGGGGGGCAACAATTCAAAAAAAAAGCGAATCTCAGAAATCGTGTGAGTGCTTTTTCGAAAGGAAAGGGCGATCGGAATCCAAAAAAAAGAAAGGCCCAGATCGTAAAAGGTTGTTCAAAAAAAGAGTATGAACCGCACGTCGGGAACACCGCAAGCGAAGACATTGGCAACCTCAGGGGGGAGGATGCTGTTTTTTAAAAACGGACGCTGCGCACAGGAGAAAAAAAAGGGTGAGGGACAACGTTCGGCGAAAAAGAGTGCTCGATCAACAGAAAGACTCAGACTTCAATTAGGAGGGCCATGAAAAAGAACTCAAAGGGGTAACGTCGAGAACACCAAGGACTTGTACAGTTTTGGTTCACGCAGGGCAAAGGGGGGAAGAAAAAGGAAAGGTTTGAAAAACATTCTGGAACAATAGAGATAAGTCGACCACTGACCTACGCTTACGGTTTCCAAAGGTAAAGGATCAGGACATGCGTATTCTAATACAATTGAGTTGGTAATGGGAGCAAGGAAAATCAATACACCTCACCAAGGTATTAAATAAAAGAGGGTGTCTTAAGTGAGTAAGGGGAAGTCAAAAGAACCAGGGGGAAGAGCGCATCCGGGAGGGGGGGGGGACATTGGCTTGCGTCTCTAGCAATTAAGAGCGCACAATTATTGAAAAAAGGGGTTGGCCGAAGGGTCGAGAGTGGGGTAGGAGTTGCGGGGGGGGGGAAAATAGATAGGAGGCGAAATCGTAACTCAGTTGGAAAGGGGAAGAAGAAGGAGTACGAAAGGGGAGAGGGGAATGTTTAAAGGTGGGGAAAAAAAGGGAAGTCTGGCGACGAACTTGATATCTCCCACGTGAGAAACTCTCCCGGAAAAAAAAAGGATGACGCTCCAGAAGGAAAAGAAATTAACAAAAGGGGAGAACTTCAAACGAGAGCAGGTAGAACATTGACAGAAGCCGGTTCGCTACCTCATGATGAGCGCCGACTTCATCGCTTCGGGAGAAAAAAAAGAGGAAGGGGGGGGAACATTCAAAGTTCTACGTGAGGGAAACTATGGGAAAAAAAAGGCTCAAAACGGTTGAATGGGCCATATGGAAAGGTCTAGAAAGGTCGGTCCGACAAATCGAGTCGGAAACCGGTCAAGGAGTGGGAAAAGTCCGGACAAAAGAAATCGTCCGGGTTGAGTCCCGGGTCAGAGTCGGAAAAAAAAAAGCTCGCTCGAAAAGAAAAAAGAGTCAAGGTACGTGGACAACAAAAAAGATCAGGTACCAGAACCGGGCTTAGGCGAACTTTTGTGGGGAAGGTCAGAAAAGGAGAAGCGGGGCCCAGTCCACAGGAGATGGGTGAAATGGCCACGGATAAGAGGAAGGGTTCACCCACAATAGCAGGCTGCAGTTCTGGGAAGATTCGAAGACTCAAAACCTAAGAAGTGAGTTACTGAGAGGCACTTCGGGGGGGGAATTCTGAGTGTCTTGGAGAAAAAGGGGGAAAAAAACCCCAGGCAGAGAACTCTTCGAAAAAGTATAAGGAAGGGGGTATGAGGGTGGAGTCTCATGTTGAGGTAGCATCAAATAGTTTTATCGATCAAGCGGAGCGGGGGGGGGGGAGAAAAGCACTCAAGAATTACGTGAGAAGGGGGAGTCAAGAATAAGGAGTTTTCGATAAAAAGTATAACATGTTGAGTAAGGGAAAAAGCTTGAGGGGAAGACATGGTCTGAAAAGGGTCACTCATTCGGCCGAAAAGTGGAAGAATTGGAGGAAGGTCTGTGAGGAGGGAAAAGCTGCGAAACAAAGAAACAACTAAGTCCCTGGAGGTATTATGGGTCATCAAAAGGAAAAGAGAGGGGGTACAAATTTGGGCCTCGGTGGGGGGGGTAGGGTTTTGTGACAGTACTTCTTGCTCATAAAGGATTCAATCGAATAACAAGGAGGGGATTGGAGACACATAGGGGCAGAGGTTTTGTAAAGGGGACTGCCAAGAGGGGAAACATTAAAAGAAAAAAAGACTTAACCGGGGTCAAAAACTTTTTGAAGAAAATTAAACTACTAAAACAATCGCGGAGAAGATATAGATTTATGAGAGGGAGGGCTTGGAAAAGTCAAGAGTTAATGTGGGCACAAAAAAAAAAAAAAAATTCGGAGCAACAATCCCTCGCCCCACAACGTTCAATGGCAGTTGGAAAAAGATGATAATTAGATTAGGGGGAACAAAAAGGCATCTTACCAGAAGTCCCTGAGCGAACATATTGCGAAGACAAGCAGTCGGAACTGCAAAAAGAATGGAAAAGGGAATCTACAAAAGAAAAACAAGCACGGGGAGGGGGGGGGGGGGGGGGGGGGGGGGGGGGGGGGGGGGGGGGGGGGGGGGGGGGGGGGTGTCAGTTTTCAAAAATACAAGGACTTCAGAACAGATCAAAAGATTCAAGGGAAGGGGGGGGGCTGGAACCAGAACAAAAAAATGTTCAAAACAGCGTTGGCTCTTCCGTTAGGAGACAAAGGGGGGGTTGAGTACTTTCTTCTAAAAGAGAGACCGACAAGTGAAAACTTACGGCAACGGGATTAAGGCAGCTCGCAGAAAATAAGCTCGCCTCAAAAACTGGAAAGTCAATCAAAGGGACAAAGCTGAAGTCAAGGGGAAAAGGTGTACTTAGAGCTCCCTCTAACTTCTCACGGGGGAAGCTGGAAAAAAAAAGCAAAAAGAGGGGAAGGAGAGAGAATTAGGGTGTTGTCCAAGCGGGAGGCTTCCAACAAATGAACTAACGCCAGCATATTTGGGGGGGGGGGAAGATCGGAGGAAAAAGGGAATCCGGAAGGTCGGTGGGACTGGCACCAAAAAATGGACGAATCACTCAGGACCAAATTCACTATAGAAGACCGGGTTTAGAGTAGAAGGGGTTTGGGACAAGAAGAATGAAGTTCGAAAGAGAGCTTTGTGCTTTTATGAAGGAGGACTGGAACGCACCCACAATTTTCAGGAAAACTGGAAAGGAGCGCACGAGAATCGGAGCGAAGGGTAAGTGCCGCCAGAAAACCGCTATCAACAACCCAAACACCATTCAAAATCGTTCGAAACGCTAAAACGGAGGAACAGTATAGGAAAGTAATAGGGGGAAGGCGATATTGATAGAGGAAAAAGGGGGGGGTATGGGCCAGAAAAGCTCAGTGTATTGAATAATCTCGGGGGGGCAGGGACAATGGCTACCAAAAGAGGGAGCGGAGAGATGCGCTGGAGTCGGGGAGATTTTCCGACAAAGGGAAGAGATAACACGAAGAAGAGGCTGACATAAGTCATCGAGTGAAATTTAAGCAACCTACAGGGGGAAGAAGTGAAAAAGGAAGCTACCGGATCTAAGCCGAACAGGAGTTGGAGTTCACAATATACAAGTATTGTGAACGGAAGGGCGTAAAAGGAAAGCGCCAAAAAAAATTATTCGTAAAAATCGGACTCGCGAGTCTATCTTTCATGGGGGGGGAACTTTAGGAAAGGGAAGAAAAACCCTAAAGGGGGGGCAAAGAAAGGGAACTTTAGGAAAATGGGTATTAAAGAATTGAGTTTTAATATTGCGATCACCATGGGTTCAAACTCAAGAATTCGGCAGTTCAAAAAAGGGGTCTGCCAAAGCGTCAGCGTAACGTAGGTCAAGAAACAGTTGAGGACTCTTCGCTGATAGAGAGATTGTTGGGGGAAATGGTCTGGGGGGGGAAAAAAAACAAAAAGGGCTGACCATGAGGAAGAAACCCTCCGCTAAACGAGCCTTTGCCTGGAGGGCAACGCTTGAAGAATATTTGGAAATTAGGGTCGCTGGAAGGAGGGGTAGAGAAAATGGTTTCGATATCAAGAGCCAAGAAATACGAAAAAAAAGTCGAAACTAAAAAAAGAAGGTCTTCGGATTCTAAAGGATGTCGTTCGAGTGCGAATAAACATAATCTGTTTGTACGGAGTGTTTGACCACCGGGAAACGATACTTGGAGAGGGAAAAAGGACTTCCGAAGGACCCCAATTAGGGCGAATGGGACTAGGAGGAAAAATGAGTGCTAGGGAGGGGGATAGAGTTTTTTGGGGGCGAGGCCTTGGCGACGAAAAAGGGGAAAAGATGATTGCTAATAAGAGAAAAAAAAGGTTGTGGAGAGGTTTATCAAATCTCTCAAACCAAAGGGGTTAAAGAACAAGGCGAGTAAAAGAGTGAACTTAAACTAAGACTCCCCTAAGAAGAACCCCTCAAGCAGGTCTTGGGGAAGAGAAATTTGCATGGAGGGCCACGGAGAAAATCGCTCCTCTCAGGAGGGACCAAATACCACTGAGGGTGCGGTTTCCACTAACAAAAAAGGGCCTAAAAGATGGCCCATAATATAAAAAGAAAAAATTTGTGAAAAGGTTCAAAAAGGGGTATCAGCCGAAGGAAAAAAGCGGCCTCATGAGAAGAGTCTTTTGAAAAACCGACGCGCTCCAAATTTCGACGTATGAGAAAAGGAGAGTCGAACTAAAAAACTAAAAGCCGGAAAAAGTCGGACAGGAGAAGGACTAACTCTACTTAAATTGACGACACCACCAAAAATCTTAGAACAAGAAGGCAAAGGGGGTCTCCGGGGGGGTGTTTGGAAAGTTTGCCAAAGGGGAAGACGAGAAAGTGGGCCAAAAAGAGGCCCCAACAATCGAGCCCACATACCGAAACGAAGGAAAGAAGCTTAAACGCTGATGCCAAGGGAACGAAGGTTGAAGGTCGCGCAATGATTTGTGAAAAATGGCTAGTAGACGCAACGCCAATAGTGAATACAGGGGGGAGGCGGAAGGGACGAATCTTAGAGAGACAGAAACTGAATAGGGGGGGTGTTCTCAGGGGTCGGTCAGAGACAGGGAAAAGGGGAAGACGAGCACAGATGTGGAGCTATCATTCACGAATCAAGGATTGAATGGGGTGGGCAACAGAGTTAAGGGAGTGTAGATGTCTTTGGGAAAGGGGTGATAAAACCTCTCACTAAGATGTCGGGTGGGGAGAAATGGAGAAGAGAAGAGGGCGGACTGGATGTTTTTAGGTTTGCATGGTAAATTGTTCACCTCGGGAGAGCCGGGGGGATGGAAAAAACTCTTGTCAAGAAAAAGATCTTGGGAAAAGACCCGATAAAGGGGATTACGCTCCCGACGAGGGTAAACTTCCGGAAAAGGACAAGTCTTCGGAAGGGGGAGAGCAATGTAAAGAAGTTCAAAACCTAAGCACAGATGAAACCGACCCTATTTCTACACTCTCAAAGACGTCATCGCTTCTGGGTAAAATCGAAAAGGGCTATAAAGGAGTTCGGGAAAGAAAGAGGGACGATTGAAGGAACCGGGGGGGGGGTTGGGGGGGGTTTGTGGCCATATTTATGACGGAAAAGAGCAACGGGGAGTCTAATTGGGAAATCTAACAAGACAGTTCAAGGCGGTCTGGGTCAGGTGCCAGTGAAATTGAAGGGGGAAAAATTTCAAGGTAAGGAAAAAGAAAAAAGAATAACTGTCACCGGGGTCATGAGGAGATAACCCAAACCTCGCCGAGAAACGACGACAACCTGATTCTAGTGACGGGTTATGAATAAATACATCGAATCCTCGTGAAGGGGTGGTGGTACAGAAAAGGGGAAGAACTAGTCATGTTTCACCACAATAAGGGGGGACGGAGGGGGTCCTCTTCGTGTAAGGAAGTAACAAAAACTCACTGAGGGGGGTCAATTCGAAGGAAGAGATCAAAGCTGGAAAAAAGGGCCTTCACTCACCAGTTTCCAGGGGAAACCGTGAGACGATTAGGGATTAGCCAGAGACTGTGCCAAGGGTTTAGAACAGGGGGGGGAGTCTCATGTGTGTGAGGAAAGGGAAAAATCATCACTGATCTGAGATCCTATTGCTGAAAGAGACGCGCAAGAAGAAAGTAAAGGAGAAGAGCGGGGTCTTTCGGAAGATACTCACTATAGAAAGGTGGGGAGGGTACCTGAAGAAAAAGCTTGGGGGAGGGAAGAAAAGGTTTTTCGGGTCAAAAAAAGAAAGGAAGAAGCTGAACATAAGGGATGGTCGGGTACTGGGGAAACTTCTCTAGGGGGAACGCATGAACGCAAAAACGGAGCGAGGACATTATTGAGGGGAGTCTCAGGAAAAACAGAGTAAATTCCTGATCCGTGGGGATGGCTTTGGGGGAGAAGCGCAATATTTGGGAAAAAAAACTTGCTGGGAAAAGACTGCTCGAAGGGGAGGGGAGAAAAGTGGGGGATGGCCAAAAAATAAGGGACGCGAGGTGGTGTTAATTCGAATGCGGTGACATTAAAGAAAGGAAATGAAAGATACTTTGTAAAAGG
>Ga0179591_1143844_pt1 | contig 10704 bp, 10 predicted proteins | sample CZOMad2_1_08_16f_FD_182891 | JGI IMG/M metagenome (GOLD analysis project Ga0179591, IMG submission 182891) | Vadose zone soil fungal communities from Angelo Coast Range Reserve, California, USA - CZOMad2_1_08_16fungal (PacBio error correction) | ecosystem: Environmental > Terrestrial > Soil >...
GCGCGAAAAAAAGAAAAAAGTCTCAGGTGCTCAGGGTCCGAACTCATCGGTGTTCACCCATGAAACGGGCTCCATCAAGGGAGAAGGAAAAGTAAACAACATCGGGATCTCAGAGAGTATGCAACTCGTACCGTTTCAAGGCGGGGCTCACGAAAGATTGATGAAAAAAAAAAACCCCTGCCGGGGCGCCGATCTCAGCCCCGTTGACCAGCCGATGCACTAAAAAGACAGGAAGCACCGAAACGGGAGGGAAGGACGCTGAGAGTCGTCGCCAAAATTTGGGTCTGGGTTAGAAAGACGTAGTAAACTCATGCGTAGCGGCTACTCCAAGCAACGGAAAACGCGAAAAAAGGGAGGGGGAGGCTGCTCTAAAAAAAACGAAAAAAAGTCGCTTCGTTTCAGCGTAAACTAAGAACGATTACCGGAATGGTAACACCGCTGGAAGGGGAAGAATCAAAGGCCAAGCGTATCCTTGTGCGCCAAAGTTACCCCTATCTCATGGTCGGGCCGAAACGGAAAGAGACGGAAGCGAGGGACACGAAATGCCGAAGATGGAAGGTGAATCTAGAGGGCTTCTTACCCCACAGGGAGAATATTACTTACACTAAAGAAGAGAGTGAGCAGCAGCCAAAGTCGTGCATGAGGAACGGTCGACTACCAGCAAAGTCGCAACGAGGAAGGTGTAGCTGCTGGAAGGCCTGAGTGGCTTCTTCTGACGACCCGTAAGGAAAAAAGAGGCGAGGGGTGAAAGACAGCAAAAAAATATCTCGCCCATTTCTTCGGTGGTTGAAAGAAGAAAAAAAAAGGAAAAAAAGCAGCAAAAAAGCAAAGAAATAGAAAGAGTCAGGGTTGTCATATCCGCGGCGTCGAGAACCACCCCGTCTTAGAGAAAGAAAGGATTGAAACACACACTATAAGGGAAGGGCAGGGGCGGTCATCCGTAGTCGATTCAACGTCCACCATCGACTAAAGGAGGAAAGGGGGGGAACGCACGGCAGCATGGAGCTCAGGCAAGAAGAGCCGAGTGTAGTCGGGCTTAGATGGGGAGATGGTCGTTGGAAAAAGAAGCAGGGGAGAAAAAAGAGGGGCACTTCTGCCATATCTTAAATTTCTCCCCCCTGCGGAAGAAGGTTAGGTGGAAAAATAACAGTTACCTTTACAGGGGAGAGGCAACGTAGAAGGGGCGAGGAAAGCTAGTCTCTATGGCCTTCCTGAAACTCAACATTGAATAGAGGAGGGTTGTCAATTGAACGTGCAATTGAGGGGAAAATCTATTAACGGAAAGAGAAGGAAGAAGAAAAAGGGGGGGGGCGATCAGCGCTAGGTCTCTGATATCGGAGACAACGGGCCAAAATGAAGAAAAGACCCTGAGAGGGCCACTAAGACCAGTCGCCAAAGAGGAAGAGGGTCGGATCACCGTTCTCCTCCAAAAAAAAGAGAAGAATGGAGGGGGACACGCTTCTTTCGAAACGTCCTCGCCTTCCTTTATACGCAGAGAGGAAAACGCCGAGTCGTTCACAACGACCGAGAATGCAGGACGAGAATTGGTCCCGTGAGACCCTCCCATTCAGGACGGTAAGAAGGGGAGACGAAAACTACCTGCTATTCCGTCCAAGCTCAGATTGTTCCGGCGGGGGGAGAAAAATAACCCGGGCCACGCTGAGGGTTAGCTTGGAAAGCCGTTGTTTCGTACAGACGAAAAAAACGTAAGTTGTTACATAACTTCTTCGCTAGAAAAATCGCCGGAAAGGAAAGGGGGGACCAAAGGGATATCGGGAGCTTAGGAAAAGAAGTATTTCCGAAGATTTAGTCGGGCAACGTCGGGTGAAAAAAGGCACGAGTTGCCCTGGGGCGTTTAGACGGTAATTCGGACTCACAAAATAACGAAAAAAAGTCAGAAGTTTAAGGGCCTTGAGCTCCTCGAACCAGAGGTACACGGAACTGGGGTCAAAAAGGACGCACTTCATTATTTCGCCTAAAACTTGTTGGAAGGAACGAACACACCCGGGGGGACAGTACGAGGGGGGATCTCAGCACCAACAACACAGAAGGAGGGAGGGGGGCCCACGACACTCTTCCTCGGGGGGGGGAAGAACGAGGAGTGAAGATTAGGAAAAGAGCGCTGTGTACGAAAGAGGGAGAAAGAAATCTGGTTAGAGGAGCTCAAGACCCGTTGAAGCTTCGGAAAAAAAGGGGATCAGGATGGGGGGTCCGAATTACGCGCAAGCCCAAAGCAAAGAGAAAAAAAAAAGAGAAGACGCTACTACGACAGACGCTAACTCGGAAGGGAAAGATCCGATGGAAGACACCCCATACTCGCCCGGGTACTAGACTTGCGGACGAGAAAGAGGGCAAAGACCCGGACGTTTTCGGACTGAAAAAACCCGGAGGGAAAAGAAAGCAGCGGCTTGGAAGGAGACCCTCTGAAAACTCTTATCTTGACTTCAGTAAGAAGTCGAGTAGCCGTCCGAGGGAAAGGGCGGGTCCTCGGCCGTGCACCCGCGAAAAGAAGAAGGAGAGAGGAAGGGAGGTCGTTTTTGGAAGAATAGGAGTGCTCTCAAAAAAACGGCGGCCGTACGGCTTTGCGCAGGGGGAGACACCCGGGGGAGAAAGAAATAGAGCAGGCTGGGAGGCCTCTCCGTGGGAGCAAAGGAGAGGATAGGGGGAAAACGGCTCAGACGCTGCGGCCCTTCACTTCGATTCCAAAGGCGTCCACGGCGCGAGAAAAGGACCTCTCGGATGCTAGACACCTCGTATGCGACTCAGAAGAAGGCCAGAGGTGAACCTTGGCAAGTCAGGAAAGCCACCCTCCGATCAACTGGGTATCCAGGGGGAAGAAAAGAGCCGACAGAAGAAGCTAAAATTCAAACTTTAGTCCGTTTTCCGTCCGAAAGAGAGAGGGGGGGGGGAAAAGATGTCGGACTACGCGGCTAAGGAGGGTGTGGCGGCCATGACGATCGGTGGAAAATAGAGAAAAGGAAGGCGTCCGTGTCAACTCAAGAGTCCCCTATCACCAGGACCGGAGAAACAAGGCAGGTCGCATAGCTAATGCTGCGCCTGGAGGTCGAAGCAAGCAGCCTAGGGAGGGGGGATTTGAGCGCATATGGCGCCCGTTCACCGCAAGTCAATGCTCGTTGTGAGGGGGGAAAGCCGGTAAGAAGAAAGAAAAAGGGGGGGTCTACTGAAGGGAGGTCTCCACCGACGAGAGAGAAAACGGGTAAAGGGAACGATGATGGAAGAAACCCGAAGAAGGTCCCTAAGAAGAGCCAGTTCTAGAAAGAGGAGAACCGCAGGCCGGGGGAAAAAAAGGAGGAAAATGACGTTGCGTCTCCTCCGCGCCAGAAAAAAAAATAGGGAACGATAAAAAGAAAATCTGTTCTACAAGGATTTTAGAAAAAACATGCACCCTGGGAGGGCTGAGGCGGAGAAGGGGAAGGGAAGGGGGAAGCTCACATCGCTACCAATACCTCCTTCGTGGGAGAAGAGAAAGTCCGTGTTCATCAAGCGGCCAAAAAAAAAAACGTTCTTGAAGCCGTCCGTCGGAAGAATCCGGAGGGAAGGGAGAGAACGCTCCGGGTGGGAAGAAAAGGCGCCGCTGACGCCTAATCTCAACCCACCTCCTTGGCAAGAAGGAAAAAAGTGAGGCGGATACGCCGGCCGAGAGTAGAACGTGTGGCGGGGGGGGGAGCAAACGACCAGGTGGCACAAAGGGAGAGGAAGTCATGGCTTGGTTTATCCTAGAAGAAAGGAGGGACTCGAAGGGGAGGGAACACTCACGGTGGGGCTACTAAGCGAGAGGGGGGGGAAAAAGTCGTGAAACGGGCCATCGGGAACACTTGACCAAAAAGGAGGAAGGCTCTTCTTGCCGTAATCTTCGGAAGAAAAGGTGGTCGGTTAATCATAAAAAAAGGGACGTTCTATATGGTTTATCAAGACTGCGTGTAGTAAGAGGGGAAAAAAGGAGGTCCTTGGAGAAAACAAAAGCAATGGGGGACGATGCTGGAAAAAAAAAAGTCCACTCTAAGATCTGTTGAAGCAAAGGGCCGGGAGAGAATCGAAGCGAGGAGCAAAAGAGGTGGAAAAGAGGATAGATTCAGGATGACGCTCAATTCCTTCAGACGAAGGTGGAAAGGTAAGTGCACCCAGGGATCGGAAGACGAAATCCGTCTTCTCAAGAACTAACTTCCTACCGAGGGAATAAAAAAGGATAACTTCGACCGTTTTCCTTCTTGCTTTAAGAGGATAAAAAAAAAAGGGAAGATCTAGCCCGTCCAGGCTGACCTGCAAATGCGGACCGGTCCATTCGAAGAAAGGGGACCGCAAAGAACGGGGGTCAGAGAGCTGCGCTTCGTCTAAAAAACGTTTGGACGGGTGTGGCAAGAAAAGAAAAGACGTCAGACGGCGAACGCCAGCAGAGGCCAATTCGGCGGAATGTGCAAAAAGGGAGCATGCGACGCCAGGAAGGAAAGAAAATGTCGACTTTCGACGGACCGGCCGTAGGGACAAAAGAGGAGGCTAAAAGGAAAGGTTGCGGAGTATCGTCCGGGAATAGGGTGAGAGGGGAGCCAACGGGGAACCGACATGTTCAGCCGTCAAGCGGCATCAGCGACACGCGGAGTGGAAAGCCAAGAGCGAGGGCCGCCTGATCAAAGGAAGTGTAGACCTATCGCAGAAAACCCACGATTCGGAGGGGAGAGAGGAAGACAGAGGACCGCAAAGGACAGAAAACAAAAGCCTCGTAACGGTTCTAATACCCTCCTCTGGTGCGGAAGAGAACAGGATAGGCCAAAAAGGGACTGAGGGAAAATCGAGGCTCCTCCCCAGTCAAGGCGAGCTAGAATTTGGGGAAAATCACAAAAATGAAATCGACCAGTGGAGGTAGGGGGGTGCTTGAAGTACGTAGGCACAATCGGGAGAAAAGGAACACAAGTCGTGGCTACCAGCATCGGCGAAGACTGAAAACACCTGCGTATAAAAAGCAAAGAAAGAAGGGCCCGAAAACCTGAGAAGAACCTGGCCTTTTTAAAGGGACAAAGAAAACGAACAACGGGGGTCCACCAAAGACTATATTATCGGGATCGTAAGAAGGCGAAAGCAAGAAGAAAGCAGAACCCGGCAAAGCCGGGGCTGGGAACGCTATCCTGAAATGCGGTTTACCTGACTCAGTAAAGGGGCATCGCGAGGCCACTATCGTCATGGCCGCAAAGCCGGAATTCACGCCAATTAGGGAATGCCGAAGTGAAAGTCATTCACCTGCAAAACCTAAGGGAAGGAAAGGCTAAGAGGTGACTTCACTTCCTAGTCTCCCTGTAAAAAAAAAGAAACAGTGGGGAGGAACTTGCCCGGGGGGGAGGGACTCTAGTCGGCGAGGTAAAATAAGGAGTTACTAAAAGATGTGAGTATCTGCTTCTTTGGTAAGACTACTGGGGAAGAGAGACCTAATTCCTAGACCGCGGACTGGCGATACTACGAATTTGAGCCCAAGAAACTCTTCTAAAAAGCTAAACCGTAGAACAAAAAAAAGGAACCAGGAAGCGCTATCTAGTCCCTACTGCGTGCAAGAACCAACTCGTGCCTGGCCCACTCCTGTCTTGCCAGAAGGACGGTAGGAAACCACGGACGCGCAATACTGGTAACCGTATACTAGAAGTCAGAAGAGAGGGGCAAAGATTTCCAGGAAGGAAATGGAATGGGCAACCTAAATTCGGGGAGGGAGAACTCATATCCGTCTTGTCTCCGAAAACCTAAACGCCGAAGGGCTCCGAATCTTTTATTAGGGACCGACAAAATGCATTGATACAGGTCAAACTGTAAGTGGGGGGGGAGGACCAGGATTCAGAGCCTTCGCGGGCGAGAAAAGGTTGTTCATGGATCTCTCTCTTCGCTACTGGCAGCCGATTGGAATCTTATTTCTGGCGTAGTGAAGGAAACTATTGTGGAAAAAGGTTTGAACATGGTCGTTTCGGAGTGAATCCCACACAGCGAGCCAAGGGAGCCAGGGATGTGAGGGACTGAACGGCTGAAAAATAAAAATAAACAGAAGCCACACAACCTGGGAAAGTCGTCAACTGCAAGAGGCAGGGGGTCGCAAGGTACTAGGGGGCTAAACAAAGAAAAGAAAAGATACACACAAATTTTGCGGAGGAAGTCCTTTTCAAGATGAGATATCAAACAACACAAAGGGGGGGACAAGAATACTCCTCGCCAAAGGGGGAAACATCTAAAACGTGTGTTAAAAACGCGCGCACCCGATGAAGATAAAGCCTTAATGAGCGACTGGTTCCTACGCCAGGTACGGAAGGACTTCGGTTCGTCGGAGATCAAAGAAGGGAAAAGCGAGAGAAAAGGGGAATACGGGGGCGCGCTTCTTTTGAGACGAAGGAGAAAAACGCCCGCAACAAAAAAAAAGTAACCTCGACTATCACTAAGAAACAGACGAGGGAGAAAACAGGAGAGGGACGCTAACGAGATCCTCTGGAAACCAAGAGAGACCAGTAAAAAAAGCGGGCTATGAAACATTTAAAGTCGAAAACCGTACCGTGGGACTGGCGACAAAACGGCGTCAAAACACAGCTCACCGATTGGAGGCCGAACGAAAAGAATATGGAGGCGACCAGCCGCACCCAGCGGACTTTGGGGGAACTGGCCAAGAAGGAAAAGGGACTTCTTCACCTCTCCGGGGAGCCTCAGGGGAAGGCCCAAAATGAGTCGTCGGCGCCTCGTCTGGCGGGTCGGGGGGGAAGACGAAAAAACTGGGCGCGTCCCTACTTCGTCAGCCCGTAAAAAGGGGACCAGTCTTGGAGAGATCCTAGCACCTCGACTTGGGGGGAAAAAAAAGGTGAGGGAGGGGGGGGAAACGTAAGAAGGAGAGAGTCGCGTGTCCAGCTCTGTCGAGTCTTAAAGAAACAGGAACTGACAAGACGCGAGGGGCAGCACTCAAGATACGGAACAAAATCCAGAAAACATAGGAGGAGGACTTCTATCCGAATCGAGGTGAACCTCACGTTCACTTAAACTGTAAAGAAAGAACGGGAACTGGGGGCCCGAGACCAAGGGCCGGCAAGAAAAAGGAAGAGGAAGTGACAGAGAGAAAAAAGGCTTCCCGGTTCCGTACCTAAAGCAGAGGAAAGCATAAAAAAAACGAGCTTCTAAAAGGGGAATTTTGAGTACATTAAGATGGGGTGAAGCAGCGAAAGAAAGTGAGTCCTTTTCAACTCCTCGCCCCGATCGCAAATTCAAAAAAACCATAGAAAAACCAATGCTTCGCCGATCCGTTGTCGCCGGCGTTAGGACGAAAAACTGAGGAGATGGGGGGCGGTGAAAAAAGGGGAAGGGGACAATTTCACCAGCCACAGTCTTCGTTTTTCTTTCCCCTCACGGAGGGAACTACGAAAGTCGAGGACCGGGTATAAGAAAAGGGACAGCGCTGGACGGTCGAGTCGCTTCGGGAGAAAAAAAGGAAGGGGAAGGGAGTGAAAGACCCCAAATGAGCGATCTTCTCAAGATGAAAGGGGGTAACCAAAAAAAGAAAAAAGGCATGACGGTTCGGAAAAACTCCGCGCCTGAAAAAAAAGGCCCTCGGAAGGAAAAAAAAGAAGAAGGAATGGAAAAGAAAAAAAAAGGAGGGTAGTCCTAACAGCATCAGCAAAAAAGGCCTGCAGAGAAAAAGGAAGGGAAAAAACATCGGAGCCAAAAATAGTTTTCGGACAAAATCAGAGTATCCAATTCTGTGCGAAGAAAAGAAAAAAGGGGGGGTAATGACGCTCGTCCGTCGCCGTCTGCCGCTGGGAACAGAAACTAACCATGCGCTCGGGGGGAAAAACGGAAAAACCCAGGGGCCCCGGCCTAAAGTCACTCAAAAGCTGTTCAAAGAGAAAACCGGGAGGGAAAAAGGCGCTACTCCGAACGCGAATTCTAACTTTGGAGGAGGAACGCAAGGGGGACGAGGGCTGAAGGAACGATTAGTGTCTTTAAGAACCAACAAAGGAGGTGTAGAAACGACGAAAAGGAAAAAGAACGTTGTTTGGGCTACGATCGCAGCTGATACAGGAGAGCAAGCGCGAATAAAGGTAAAATGCAGTCACTGGAACGGTCAGGGAACGGCACCACAGTTCTGGGTTATCAAAAAAACGCGAAGGGGAAAGACAGTATGTTATCAAGCTGCGTGAAGATCACGAGGTAGGAAACTAGAAAAATTGAGGAACCGTGGAAAAAAAGCGGACACTGGGTGAACACCGATGCTTGGCGGCACTCCTCCCCATCATATCGTGTCATGCCCCAGGGGGGGGGGGGGGGGGGACCCCAACGGGGGGGGGGGGGGGGGGGGGGGGGGGGGGGGGGGGGGGGTGGGGGGGGGGGGGGGGGGGGGGGGGGGGGGGGGGGGGGTGGGGGGGGGGGGGGGGGGGGGGGGGTGGGGGGGGGGGGGGGGGGGGGGTGTTTTTTGGGGGGGTTTTGGGGGGGTGGGGGGGGGGGGGGTGGTGGGGGGGGTGGGGGGGGGGGGGGGGGGGGGGGGGGGGCGAGAGAGAAAAAAAAGAGAAAAAAAAAAAGGGAAGAGGTATTAAAATATAGAGTTCTTCAGCTCAGGCCATTTTCATCTGAAAATTCAAAGAAAAAAACCACCCGGCGAGTACGTGTCGCCATCAAACCAAACTCAAGGACCGCGACGGCGGAATCTTGAGATGAACGACAGCGGGAAAAGAGGAAAAGGTCAGGTCGCTCGAGATGATGGAACCAGAAAGTAACTAGGAAAGGGGGACTAGCAAATACCTGCCCTTCGACGACCAGTCAAAGCGTATGTACCGAAAGTCCTGGTGGGAACGCTCGCGCTTAGTCTCCAACAACGTGGGTTACGGGGCAAAAAAAGTCGCAAAAACCCTTTCGTCTTCTTAACGACCAAGCCCTCGGGCCGGAGAGAAAAGGGGGGGCAAAACGTGAAGCGACTACCCCTGCACAGACAACAGTTCGACTCTCGGAACGCGGAAAGAAGAAGAAGCAAAGAAAAACACACAACCAAGAATCTACGCCTTGACCAGGGGAGGTGAGAATGAAAGGGAAAAAGTATTTTCCTTGGAGCCAACTTGTACCCACTAGCAGTAAGCAAGACGCAGCCAAAAAAAAAAAAAAAGTCAACGGAGTCCAAGACGTTGACGGGCCGAACTATCAACCAAGTGGTAAGAAAAGAACGGACCAGTCCCACGAAGGCGGTCTTGGAAGATCAAAGCAGAAAAGGAAAAAAGAACAGAAAAGGCCAGAAGTGAGGTAATGCTTCCGTAGGACTACCAAAGAGGTGTGCGCAAGTCGACTCAGCCCGATTGCCTTTGCGGGTCGGCTGCGGCGGGAGAACCAGTCAGGTCGAAGCAAAAATGGGTGAACACCGGACCATCCTGGAGAGGAGGAGGGAAAAGGGAGTGAAAAGGGGAATTCGGCATCCCGAAAAGGGTCGAAGAGCGAAAAAAATGACAGAATCTTATTTGGGGGGAAAGACTTCTTAGAGAGGGGGAACAACCCGGAAAGGAATAGTTACCCACAACCGAGAAGACCTGTCAAGAAAGTAAACTCAAAGTAACCAAGAAAAAGCGAACTAGTCACGTGATCCGTATCTGGAAAGGAAAGCGTCAGCCAGAAAGACTCTGTCGCTCTCCCTGGGGAAGGAGAGGGGGCGGTTCGGGAGGCGATGGGGGTACGGATGGATTTTTAAAGGCCCGGACAAAAAAAGAAAGGGCCATGCTTTCTCCGCGGACGATAGGTGGCAAAAAAATGCCTTCTCAAAAGTAAAGGGGAAATGGAAGGGCCGAGGAAGGACTTCAACCCTTGACGAAAAAAAGTGGACGATGAAAAATCACAGGAGTCAGGCCTCGGCTCTCCTTCTGCCAAGTTCATTCGGGAGTGGCGTTGACAAGGGGGAAAGAGAAAAAGAAGAGAGACTCTTCGAAGTGCCGGGAAAAAGGTGTCGAATAAAAAGGAGGGCGCGGGAGTCTGATGCGTTGTTACTACTAAGGACTGGTAAAAAGAGGGAATAAGCCTGCTACCCGAAGGAGAAAGCAGGCGGCCTTCGAACTATGACTACGCTCACCTGGGAGAACAAAAGCGGAAGAAAAAGCCGCAGCTATCGCAGGGGAAAGACGGGCTAGCAAAAAACGCAGTACGGGAAAAGGAAGGAGGGAGCGCCTCCTAGTCTTGGAAAGAACCAAGAAAAGAAAGGCCATCTACTCACAGCGCGTGGGGTCCCTTCCTAGGCCAAAAAAGACAGGCTACGGTTACTACTGGACTACGACCTTCTAAAGCCGAGGGAGGGTGGGCCGAGTTACAAAAGGGAAGCCTTCCGAAGCAGAGAAGTCCGGTTTGGGAAACAGAAGTGGGCACGGGAGGGCACCACTTCCAGTGGGGAGGGATTCACTTCTGAGAAGAGCTAAAAAAGAAGTCAGTAAGGGTTTTTGCAAAAAGAGAGAAAATCGCGGACATCTCCGAGTGCCAAAGGGGAAAATCGTTCTCGGTCAACGGGGAAAAGAAAAGGGTGCCCCTTGGCGTGCTGTTAAATTCAGGGACTCAAACGAAACCCGATCCTCTTAAAGGGGGAGGAGAACGGGAATTTAGGCGTAAAAAAACAAAGTGAACAAGACAACTGTCGTCAGTTAACGCAGTGAATGAGGAAGGTAAAAATACTAGTGGAAAGAGACACCCCGTTGAAGAAGCGCTTTGGTCGAG
>Ga0179591_1180585_pt1 | contig 10704 bp, 9 predicted proteins | sample CZOMad2_1_08_16f_FD_182891 | JGI IMG/M metagenome (GOLD analysis project Ga0179591, IMG submission 182891) | Vadose zone soil fungal communities from Angelo Coast Range Reserve, California, USA - CZOMad2_1_08_16fungal (PacBio error correction) | ecosystem: Environmental > Terrestrial > Soil >...
AAGACGGCTGACACCGAACGAAAAATTTTAACGGAGGGGAAGAAAAAAAAGCGAGACTTGGCGTGATCTCTCCGGTGGAGAAAAAAATGAGCAAGAAGATAATGCAGGACCGAGGAAACAAAAGACTGAATCTCGAAATCAAAAGAATCTCGCTCTGTCCTAAGGCGGTCTAAAGCATCCTTTGATAGAGGGGTTGAAGATTAAAGAAGGTGCTAATGGGGAAAAACAAAGGTCGTACCTCCACACGGCGAAATTAAAATGGGACAAAGGTCTGACGGGGCAAAGGGGTCAATCGGGGGACATCGTTGCGGAAGAGGGGGGAGGAAATCCGCGCGATATTCAAGCCCCGAATCTCAAAAAATGTACGGCGTCCAAAAAACGGGGGGACCAGAGGAGCCCGTGCAAGTCAGGAATCAAAGCTAGGGGGGAACGGAAAAAAGGGTCATCTGGCAGCTGACTATCGTGGAATCTACTTGGTAACAGGTCAGAGCAGCGTCAAAAAGTCCGCCTGCTGGAGGGGTCACAGGAGAGATGAGTGAAGTGGCAAACCGGTGCGGAAGGGCCGGCGGGGGGGGACAGATCATCTCCTTTCAACAAGAAAGGTGGGTAAAATAAGAGGAGAGGCAAAAGGGGAGGACAAGGAGTGAACTGACGATAGGATTGATTGAGAAGCTGGTGATCAGTTTAACAATCAGCTATAAAAAATACAAGCGGGAAGAAGGAGCGAATATCAAAGGAGTAGAAAACATAAGAGGAGAAGACAAAAAAACAACGCAGAGAGGCGAAGTGCGGCAGGAATAAAGCAGGGCGGCTGGGGGAAAATTGAAAACGCGAGGGACAGAGCCGCGTAGGGAAATGGGCCACGATTACTACTGCGGCCGATAGAAAAAGAAGGTCACAGACTGGAAAACGGCAATACGTCTAAAAAAAAGGGGAGGGGGGAACGGGAATACGAAGGAACAAAGGGGAGGTTATCAACAGAGGCATTGAACGCCAAAGGAGAGATTAGAAGAGCGATCTTGCGGCAATGTCATCAGGGGAAGGTAACGCAAAAACTCGCAAGCGAAGCGAGAAAGAAAATGCAAATGAGACCGTCAAAATTTAAACTATTCACCCTCGAAAAAGGGGGGGGAATCGGGGGGGGACCCAGAGATTGAGCTATTCATTTACCAATAGGGGATAAACAGGGAAAAAAGCCGCGGGCGTCAATCTTACAAAGGAAAAACGCGTCGCGGAAACACCGGGGGTGAAAAAAGGAGGTCGAGATCGGGTATGGAAAAAGGGGGGTCTAAAGGCCATTCACCCCTTCGGTACTGACTAAGGAAGAGGGGTACGGGAGCGGGAGGAAAACGAAAGAACGACACTGGGAAGGAAATGGGGTACATCATAAAAGAGGGGGAGGTTAATTGTGGTTCGCTTGTGAAAGTCTTTTAGAAACAGACCGACGGAACGGGAACTACTGAGGTCAGGGAAAAAAAGGAAAGACAATGCTCGGGCTCTCATCGCCTTCAAAGGGGCTCGTAGAAAAAAAAGGCGACATAATATTTTTGTGTCCATCGCTGCTCGCAGCCAGAGAATCGCCCTGGTATAAGGAACGGGAATAAAATGGACAGGTCTTAAAAAGTAAAACATCACTACGATGATAAAAAGGGAAAAAGAATTCTCAGCACTGAGGTAAGGAGAGGAAAGAAAGCTACCCTTCCTGAATAGGACGCCGGGTAAAAGGGGGGAGCGTAAGGGCTGGATAGAAAACGACACTTCTGTTCTCACCGCTCTCAAGGAGGGGGTAAGGGTGTTTGAAATGAAGTTCACTCTGGAAAGGGGCTAGTCGTAGAGTTTCTCAAAATGAAGTTAAAAGGAAAACTTGGTCGCGTCGTGACATAGGCACGGAGGGAAAAGACTGGAGAGGACTATCGCGAGCGCCGAGAGGAGAGTGTCTGAACAGTATCTGGAGAAACAATCAACATTGGGCATGATAAATTTTCGCAAAAAAAAAACAGGAGGGGGGGGGGCACACTTGGGCTTCGGGGGGGCCGTGGGGCACAGAAACGGAAGACGGGGTCACGCACGGCAAAAAAAAAAGGGCTGCTGCGTGCAGTGACACTGATGTCGGATGTTAGAAGACGTCTTGAACCCTCGCGCGTACATGGTCAAGTAAAAAAAAAAAGAGATCTGCGGACATCGGACTGGGGGGGGAAGTGGGGGGTGTGTTTTTTTGGGGGGGGGGGGGTGGGGGGGGGGGGGGGGGGGTGGTGGAGGGGGGGGGTCAACCCTTGCCCCTTCACTGGGTCAACTTACTCAACGACAATCGACGAAAAAAAGAAGAAGGAAAACAAAATAGATGTGGAACAAAAGAACGACAGAGACAGCGGCACTCCAGGATGCAGGAGCGTTGGACCCTGGTCATTCTGCCGGGGGAAAACCCTGACCTTGCTTCTGTCTGGCGATTCGTGGGGGCACTCCCCTGCTCCTGACTGTTCATCAGAAGCGTTTGATCACTCCGGTCAAAGGAGAAGGGGTCTTCCGATACCGTCACGGGGTGCTCAATCCATCGGTTAAGGGGCCGCCATTACAGGGTTTGAATCTTAGGGAATTTAATGCAGATCTAGGAATTGTAAGGCGGGAAATTTCAAAAAATTTGGAAGTGTATGTGAGCGTGGATCACACCAGGTAAAAGTTGAGACTGCCGCGCTTCAGAAGGAACCGGTCTCGAGCTGGAAAAGAAAGGATAACTTTTTTGGAGAAAGAAATTACGCCGCCGTTAAGGCGAGGAGAGGAAAAAAGCAAACAAAAAACCAACGGAGGATTCTGAAAAACAGCTCAGAGTTCAATCAGAAGAACGTCGTAATTTCCAGGGGGGCAACCAAGGGTGAGATTAGCAGGAAGCACAATGAAGGAACTGGTACTTTCAAAGAAAGGGTTTTCGAACACCAGGCCGAAAGAACTGGACGGCCCAAGCACTTCTCCAGGTCGGGTTAGGTCAAAGCGTCCGCACGAGCCTCAAAACCGGAGGCAGCTGTAGGGCACGGCCCACGAAAATTTTGTTTGCGAGGATTCCAAAACTAACCTGGGATGGACGAGGGGAAAAACGAGCGGACCCTGCGTCGGCCATCTCAGGATGAGGATTCCAAGCCAGTCACCTGGGACTCCCGTCTTAACGAGCGCACTTAGGATAAAGAGCGTTGAATTAGAGAGTTCACACTGGCTAGTTCGTAGATGGGTCCCAAGAGGGACGGGGCCGTTTAGTCTTACCAATAAAAGGACACAGATTCCTCCTTTGGGGGGTCAGCTTCTTTGCGACCAGCACGGAAAGGGGAATCAGAGGAGGTGAAGGGAAAGAGTTGAGAGATTCGAGGGGGAAGAGGCACACTGGAGAGCAAAGGTGCGTACCGAAGTGACGCAGCCTCAGGTGGGGAAAACATCAGCAATTGCAATTGAGCTATGAAGGGAAAAGAGGGAGTACGTCATGAGATGGTGATGATCGCTCTCAGTGGGAAAAAGAAAGGTAAGCCAGTGAGAAACAAGGAAAAAGGGGACTCGCGTGCAAAGCGACGACCAAAAAGGGAACGAAAAATGGGCTTCATCACTTGCCGGGCCAAGGAAAGATGGGGACAGATGAACTCAAAAAGAAGAGAGAAAGATAAAAGGAAAGAGGGGGGAAAAGCTGAAAATCGAGCGCCTTAGTAAGCACAAGTGATCGATCGTAAAAAACGGCATTGAAAAGATCAACTTCTCATAGGTCAGGAGGAAGGCATTGGAAAAAAAAATTGCCTAACACTCTCTTAGACCTGGGAGAGGGCGCGTTCTGCGAGGGAAGGTCAAGCAATCCAGTCCTTTGGGAATGAAGGGAGGACTGGGAGGGAGGGTGAAAGACAGGGTAGACCGAACCTGAAAAGCTGCAAATTGAGGTAGAAGGAAAGGAGGGGAGAGGTGTGGAACCTGATAGGGGGAAAAAACCGGAAAAAAGTCGTAAATTTATAAAAGATGAATTCGAGATGGGGCTGGAAGCATAAACATCCATTGAGAGTTGAAAGGCAAAAATGCCTTAGAGAGGGCGCAATGACCGAATGCCTCGAAGAAGGGGGAGGGCAGCGGAGCTCCACCTCAGGGGACCAGAGAGAACTAAAAAGAGCAAACGGAAAAAAAGGAATGCAAAAGCGTGAGGGACACAGTGGATCTTGAAACCTCCTGGGGCTTAAAACAATTTGCGAGGAAAAATCAGTACACGAGGCCAACACCGCGACTAAGGAGTAGGGTTGAAAAAGGGAGGGGGGAGGGAAGAGGAGGCAATCCCCTCCTCGATCGATCAATCAAGGAACAAATTTTTTTTCCAAGAGGCTCTGTAAAGGGGGACGATTCCGACAAGTTAAGAGAAAGAGCAACTTGGGAAGAAAAGGGTGGGAAAGGAACAGCGCCAAAGGAAAGAAAAGAGGCCGAACGTATCTTCGGAACGCGGGGGGAAGGGGATTAAAGACTGGGTGACGCCGGACGGAATGAAGGGGGACTCGAAATTAGCAGGGGGAGTAAGAGGTATCAGGGCCACGGAAAATCGCCTCAATTCGCCACATCAAGGATTCTCCCGGATACCAGAATCTCTTTTAAACGAGATAGTAAAAGGGCTAAATATTCCTGTGGTATCAGGAAAAAAGACGGAGACTAGGGGGAGGGGAAAGGGCGTTTGAAGAAGATCGGCAGGAGCTTAAGAGGGCCACGTAAGTAAAAACGAGTCGCTGCAAGCTTCATTTCCCAGCGAAGAAAGAGTTCAGGGGAAAGCCGACACACTTCCGGGGCTCAGAAGGTTGGAAAAAGAGTTAGGGGAAGAATTAGATATGGGATATGAGAAGAAGGGGAGGGGAGAGCCAAAGACGAAAGGCTTTTTCTAGTGGTCAGGGAATGGGAATCAAAAGGAAGGCCGAAATCGAAGCGCACTTTACACGAGAAGACCGGGAATTACTCTGCAGAACGGGAATTTTTCAAAATCCATGTACAAGAGAAGAGAAGACGTAAAACCAGTTGCCATCGACGAAAGAAAAAGCGGAAAGTAAACTCGCGGCCGTAATAAAAAGAAACAAGAACAGAGATCGTAAAACTTCTCGAAAAGCAAGGGGGCTAAAGGAAGATCAGCGATAAAAAAAGGATCAGACTATGGGCTGCAATCAAGCGGATATGTCCAGAGTGCACTAGCGCCTAGGGCTACCGAAAGGGGAGACAAAAAAAAAAAAGTGGCTTGCGGGGCTTGAAGAGACGATGAGGAGGGATGAAAAAGAAGTGCAAGCCCACTAAAATAATAAGTGAAGGGGGGAAGCCAAAAAGAGATAAAACGGGGGGGAAAAGGAAAAAGCGGTGAGAAAGGGTAGAACATCCTGAGTCAAGAGAAGAAACTTGAGTGAATCTCCCTCTATCCAAAGGGGGTTGGAAGTAGGAAGAGAAAGAACATATGAAGAAGAGATTAGGAAAAAAGGGAGGGGAGAAAAATGGGTCAGAATGAAGGGGGCTACGGAGTTGTGATAACAGAGAGGAAATAGGACGCGCATGTGGAATTGAGGTCTCACGGGGATACGCCAAAATCAAATGAAGCTTGTATTATTACGCAAAACGTGACAGGGAAGGGGGGAGACGCGTATTGCAGCACTGATCGATCTCAAGGAAAAAAAAAAGGAGGGAAATATCTGAGCGTGACGGCATAAACCGGGGAGAAAAAAAGAGAAATGGAAAACTTAAGGTAATCCAGCTGACTCGCGATTTTCGGGAATCGCCGGTGTCGAAATCATCCGAAAAAGGGAAGAAAGGAAACAGAAAAAAAAGCAAAAAAAAGAACGGAAGTTCAGGGTCAAATTAGAGGGAGAATAAACGCCCGTCATAGCAGCGAACATGTCGCAAGAACCGTAGAACGAAGAAGAAAGGGTTAGACTGTTAAAAAATAATGTCGGTAGGGGAGAACTCAGGAGTGCTACGACAAATCTCCCATAAAAGGGACAGAAAAATTCAAGGGGAGAAGCACAAAACTGGACTGCAGGTTTCGTTTGGGGGAGGGTGCAAAAAAAGGTGGCGATCGGCTAGTATTAAAAAGCCCGAACTCCAACAAAAAGTTGTGAAGCGCAAAGGCTGTTCGGGCCAGGAAAAAAGGGCAATCCTTGAAGCTCTAAGGGGAGGTAAAAGAAAACCTTAAAATCTTCAGGAAATAGGGCCCTGCTAAGACGCTATCTCTTTAGAGTGAGAGAAAGAAATGAGACTGATAAGGCTGGAAAGGACTTGGAAAGGAGGAGAGGGGGCGGAATCAACTTGGGAGGAGGGAGGGGGAAAAACGCTTGTGCCGGACGATCCAGGAAGAAACTTTACATGGAAAGCATAGTATCGATCCAGAGCGTTAAACTTGCGCGTAGAGAAGGGGAGCGAAATCATTTCTTAACTCACAGAAGAGCACAGCCAAGCACTTAGGGGAAGGAGAAAAGATCGCCCACTCAGCATCCGCGATCAAATGGGAAAATGCTGAGGCCTAAGTGAGGAGGGGTGGTTGTTTGTTGGGGTGGTTTGTGTGGGGGGGTTTTTGGGGGGGGGTGGGAGTTTTGTGGGGTTTTTGTTGGGGGGGGGGTTTGGTGGGTGGGTTTTATTTGTGGGGGTGTTTTGTTTTTTTTTGTGGGTGGGGGTGGGTTTTTTGGGGTGGGGTTTTTGTTTTTTGGTGGTTTTTGGGGGGTTGTGGTTTGGGGTTCTTCGTTGGGGGGTTAAAAGTTTGGTCTGGGGGAGGTGTTTTTTTGGTTTTTGGCGCGGTTTTGTTTGGCGGTGTTTGGTTTTTGGTCTTTGGGGGTTGAAAAAGCCGGGAAGCAATGGGGGGGAAGGGGGGGCCCGGGGCGGGGTCGCGGCGAAAGATAGGAAAGGCAAATAACCTTCGCAAGAGCATCAAAAAAAATGTCCCGACCTGAAAACGCCAAGCGCGAAGGGGCCGGCGACATTAAAAGCGCAGGGAAGAGGGAGCCAGGGAAGCAGTAGGGGCTTTTGCGCAAAAAAGATGGAAGATGGGAGAAGACGGATCTGGGACAATGCTAAAGAAAGCCAAAGCTCCGCTAGAAATGACGGGCGAAAAGGGGAAAAGGAGGGAATACGAGCACAAGAGAGCCGCCCGATCGTCGACGCGATTTTAATGTCTGACTAGGGCCGGGGAATGGGTTAACGCGGGGACGCAGTCGAGCCAAGCAGAAAAGTAACGCGACTCAGGCGAAACAAGAAAGGGGGAAAACTGACGTCTCTATCAGGGGGGGAAAAGAAAGAAAAAAATATTGAAAACCTTCGTTGGGAAAGAAAAAACGAGGGGGGCGGGGAACGAGGATATAGGGTGAGGGGGGAAATGGTACGGCGAAAACACGGAAAAATGGAAAAGCACTCCATGTGACTTGCTCGGGGGGGGGGGAAGGTGGGGGTCCCGGGAAACTTTATTAGTGCGCGCGAAGACGGGGGGGAGGAAAGACAAAACGAACTGATTGTCAGGGAAGGATAAAGTCCCGTACAGTCATAGAAAAAGGACGACATGACTTGACAGAAACTAGATTGAAAGGAGTCCACGCCCAGAAAAATTCGTATTGGGAAGAGGAAAGGGAAAACCGGGGAGAAGATTGGGCCAAATCGTCATGACTATTTCAAAGGAAAATCAGCAAAGAAAGAAAGGCTCAGACTTGGAAGCCGAGGTCGACAGGAGGATCCCAAAACAGCTCCCAGTATGAAGGGAAGGGAGTGGGGGCTCGAAAGCTCCAGACGATCACTCTCCAGAACGCGGGGAAAAGAGGCCTGTGTAAAATGCCAGGAGAAGAGGAACGGGCGCGTTGGGTGGCGCGAAAAGTTGTTCGGGAAGGAAAAAGTGGAAGTCTTCGGAAATAAGGCCGTCGAAGTTCGACAAGATTCTCGATTAAAGAGAGGAAAGAGAAAGGAGAGGGGGGGCTAAGTACAATGGAGGAAAAAGATCGAGGGAAGGGAAGAATTGAGCGGATGGACTCAAAAATAACTTCACGAGCAGGGGAAAGAAGGAAAATTTGGGACTGCTAGCGGGAGGTGAGTTGTCAAGAAAGAAGATCGGGGAAGAGAATAAAAAAAACGAGTCAGGAGGAAGAAGGTGAAGAAGAAATATAAATGGGAATGAGGGAGGAAAAAATATGGAGAGCGAGCATTCAAGGAGAGTCATATCTCTAATGTCAAAAAACAGCAGAAAAAAAAGGAGTATTCCGATACCGCACTTGTGTTCGACGAAATCAAGGGGAAGGCCGGAAAAGAGCGCTGAGAAAGTAGATCTCTAATGTTGGAAAGGGGTAAGGCACAGGGGTTTCTAGGGGTCATCCACCAATCGACTTCCTCGAACGAGAAAAAAGGGGGGACGGGAGATAGGACGGGTATGACAGGCTCAAGTGCCGATCAGAATCCGCGTGAGAAGGAAAGAAAAAAAAATTCGGAAGAAGGATTTTCAATGAAAGAAAAAAAAAGAGTCGATCGCACCACGTGAAGACCAGGTCATAAATAAAATCAAAAGTTTCGAAGCAGGACAGAAAGGGGAGAAAAATTGTTGGGTCTTCGAACCCGCGCACGAAACTGGGTGCATTAACCGGGGGAGAAAAACAAACTCAAAGGGACGCTAGAAGAGACAAAGAAAGAACACTGAAATCCAGGGGGAAAAGAACTATCGCGAGAAACACATGGGCCGGTCGGAGAAGAGGGAAAGGGGAATGGGAGGTGAGAACAGTCAAGAAAGTTGCGCCTTTTTCCGGAAAGAATATAAGAAAAAAAATGACAAGGGGGAGGAAAAAGGGGGGAAATGAGGAAAGAACGAGGGGGGGCGAAAGACAGGAAGTGGGGAAATTTATCGCTTCGAGCACGAGTGTCCGTGCACAAAATGGCTACCCAGAAGTTGCTCGGGCGGGTAGCCTCGGAAAAAAAAAGGTAATGGCCAAAAGAATGCGAACACAAAGGGGGGTTGACTGGATTCAGTCGGCCCAAACGGGGAGCAGATAAGCGATTCTTCATCGCGCAGGGGGGAGAAAAGGACATCGAACACTAGTCCAGACGACGCCAAATGAGCGAAAAATCTTTGGGTGGAAAAAAGGAAAAAACCGGCCCGGAAGGAGCCGTCGACAGTTCAAACAGTGAAAAGCAAAGTAAGATCACTGCGTAACGTGGAGAGGGAGGGATTGTCACGTCAATGCCAGGACCGTTCCATTCATAGGAAGGGAAAGGAGGGAAAGGAAAAGACGGAACTCCCGGCAAATGGAAAAAATTCTCGCGCAGGGAAGGTACAGAGGAGCCGATTACACTTGAGACCTAGAAATCGGCGGAATTTGAATTACATAGTAAGGAAGGGAATGGGGGTGCAAGCTCAAAGGAAAAAGCGAATTTCAACCCTGTCACAGTCCTGGAGGGGAAGGAATCGCCCTGACGGGACCGGACTCGAAATCATTTGTCAGGAACAACTCAAAAAGGAAAGGCCGGCACCCTAATTCAAAGGGGGAAAACACACGGAACCACGAAAAGAAAAACCTGCGGGTGATGTCCACAGGGGGGGGAGTTAAGGCAGCGGACGGGAGGTACTAGAGAAGAAAAGGCAAACCCGCTTAATCTTCGTAAATAAGGGAAAGGAGTCAGAAGTCCAGTCGCGGCTCCCTATTCCTAAGGGAGGATAAAAAAAGAAAGGCCCGTAGTGCGGTTTCACGGTTGAGAGGAAAACCGGCGGGAAACGCCTCGGAGAAAGTTTCATCCACCAGGTTGTAAGGAAATCATAAAGACCAACTCGTCGGCCGGGGACACCCGATCAATTCCTTAATCAGCGGAGGGGGGGGAAGATGTGGGGACGGAGGAAAAAGGCAGCCGATATTCTCATGATGGGCTCTATGTGGTGAAGAAGGGGGACAGATACTCTCAGGGACCAAAGAGGCATGGAGGGGAGGCGCAAAAAAAGAAGAAACTTGATCAAGAAAGATCGGCCTGTAGAGAAGGATTTAGACCTTCAAAACTCCATCAGATATCATTTTCCGGAAGGGGGGGAGGAGGGATCTACGGAAGGAGGATAGGAAAGTGCCATCTATTACTAAAAAGAATCGCTAGACAAAAGGTCAATTTCCAAAGGAGGAGCACCCCTGAGACGGAAGAAGGCGGGAAAGAAGAAATGGGTTTGAAAATTGCGAGAGAGGGGAGAGGCGAAAGAAGGGCTGCTCGTCAAAATTTTGCTGTGGAGCAGGGATGCTAAAACGATAGAGGAAGAAAAAGAGAAGCCAAGTTCCATGCTCCTTGGGTCATCTAGAAATAGGAAGATACCAGGGGAAAAGAGGAAAATAGCTAGGAAACAAAGGGAAGCGACGAACACTGGGGAAAGACACGAAAAATAAAGGGACTGGGAAACTACATTCATAAAAGGGAAGGAGAAAGAGATAAATTACGGGAGAGGTATAGCGGTATCATAGGCTCCACTATAATGAACTATGACGGCGTCTGGGGTCAAAATGAGGAGAGGAAAGGAACTGTTCAACGGCGCCGATGGTACAAATCATTTGGGGTGATCGAAAAGAGGGCTGGCGTTAGGGGGGGGGGAGGAAAAAAAAAAATATGGCGGCGAACAGGAAGAAAAACACGAAATCCTTCTTCCGATGTGACGAACCAGTAGAAGAAAGGTTAAACATTCTACGCGGGATGGTACGTACTCACTCCGTCGGGAGGGAGAAAAAAAAAAAAAAA
>Ga0179591_1301108_pt1 | contig 10704 bp, 13 predicted proteins | sample CZOMad2_1_08_16f_FD_182891 | JGI IMG/M metagenome (GOLD analysis project Ga0179591, IMG submission 182891) | Vadose zone soil fungal communities from Angelo Coast Range Reserve, California, USA - CZOMad2_1_08_16fungal (PacBio error correction) | ecosystem: Environmental > Terrestrial > Soil >...
GTGGTCTAAAATCATAAAAAATCCCGACTGAGGGGGCGGGGTCTCGCGGACGGGGGGAGGCTGTGCTTTTCAGTAGATAGGCGAAAGAAGTCGGATGGAGGGGAGGTTTGCTATTCGGAATGCTCCCAGAAAGCCGGTGGTCGAGAAGTTACAGCGGGGGAACAGGTCGCGGCACGGAAATAAAAAGTCGCTAGGGGAAGGGGAGCGAGCTCCGTTTCGGAAAGAGGTCTCTAGTTGAGGAGTGAGCTTGCGGTTAAAACGATCACTGGAAGTGTGGGTTGTAATAACAAGCCAGGATCGTAGAAGGAAAGTACGTCTGCTGCGATCGTGAGGTTTAGGCTCAACACATCGTTTATGGGCGAGTAACCACCAGCTACGGGCCCGTAAGGGCGGGGGTGGTAAGGTGCTTGAGCGCTTAAGAGGGGGACTAGGGTAACGCCGCAGTGGCGTAAATGGTGGGGGGGAGGGTCGTTGGCCTTCGTACTCGGAATGATTTGAGGGGAAAAAAGGCTACCGTAAGATAAGGCGAAGCTACCAGACGTATGGGGGGGAAGATTAACGAAAAGCGGAGAGAAACCGGGAGGGAGCGCGAACATATAAGAGGCTCCCCAGATGGCAAACGGCGTCAAAAAAGTTGTGTGCGAAAACGCAAGGGTCATGCGCTGGGGAGAAGACAGGGAACGACTCAATGAATCGTCTTCACTGGTGGGGGGGGCACGAGGGAATGTGCAGGTTTCAGATATTTCCGTCGCGTTTCAGAATCGGGGGACGATCTGCAAAAAGAAATAGTCCGAAATCCAGGGCGAAAAAAAAGCTCGACGGGGAAAGGCAAAAGGTCTCTGTTAATTGGCAAGACGATGCCGGATTTATAAAGGACGCTTGTTTCAGAGGAATGCGAGTGGAGAACCTACGTCTATTTAGCCTGAGAGCCTTCGCTGATGTTGAGGGGAGGCCAAATCATTGTCACATGGTCGAAGAAGCCGACGCAGTGGCGATATAGCAGGAAGGTCAAGAATGGGAAGGGGTAGGGGGGTGCGGCCTGTTGTGCGGGGAGCTAAGACAGAAGGGAAAAAAGTGCCTCTGCTACCGTCATAGATGGGGGCAAACTTTGTTTGAAGGGTTTAGGGGAGGAAAAAGGGTTGGCGGGGGGAGGGGAGAGTTCACCAAATGAGGATCCAGGCGGGAAGGAGGGATACACGCGCAAAACTCTTGATAGTACTCGGCCCACTCGAGGAAGAAAAAACAAAGCGGATGCGGGGGCCAAGCAGGCCGAGTCTCCCATGACCGAGGAATCTATAAGCGCCAAAGGTGAAATCCTCGACGATCGTGGGAAAGGCCGAGGCGTAACGGGGGGGGAATCGTCCCACGATTCGGGGCGGGGGGTGGTGAATTTCGATGAACGACATAGAGCACCAGGGAGAAAATTACGCGAGTTGGAGAGAAAATGACGGCCGGGACGCTGTCAGCAGTATTGTATGATGGTGGGAAAGATCAGACCCCCCGAAAGACGAAGGCAGTGGTAAATCTCGCGAAGAGTGCTAGCCAGCGGGAGAAAAGGGGAATTTAGCCTTACGTCGACTTGGAAGTGTTCAAAAGTGCTTAAATGGACAAAGCGCGGGAGAAACGTATGCAAAACAACGCTTTGACTATTTGGGGGACTAAAAAAAAAAAAAGAAGTTGCTCGGGATCGACGATTGGGAAGATGGCGGAGGAGAGAAGGCCAAAAGAAAAAGAGGGGAATAGCGGAACTCCGCTGTGCATTGGGGGAGGACACACTACGTCTCGCTTAAAAAATTGTGCTGGCCCCACACCCCCCCCCAAAAACCAACAACGGCCCAAACCACCCAAACCCCCCCCACCCAAAAAGAAAAACCCCACCCCAAAAAACCCCCCACCCCACCCCAAAAAAAAGAGAAAGACCCACCCCCCCCCCCCCCCAACCCGCCCCCCCCCCCACAAACCAACAAAAGCAAAACAACACCCCCCCAACCCCCCCCGCCCCCCCCCTCAAAACCACAAAGCCCCCGAAACGCGACGGGGGGATCATGTGCAAGCTCCGGAAGGATCTTCACTTTCAATGAGGTAACTGCGTAAGGGAGTCGGCGCAAGTGGGCAAAGTGTTGGAAAGGGTGCAGCTGCCAAAGGAACTCGCAGCGTCTCATTAGCGCGAACGGAGAGTGAATGGTGAGGGGAACGTTCTCTTAGATCGTTCCTTTCGGTAGGTAGATGATGGGGGGAGGAGTTCGGGTGTTCTCAACCACTGTTCATCTCGAGAACACCCACTTAGGGGGAGAAGATAGCTTTTCCCCGGGAAATCGACGCGCAAAGATCTGTGCAAGCGAACAACTACATATACCTATGATGAAAGAGGAGGGACCAAAAAACAATATAGGGAGACCGATAATGTGGAAAAAACGATCAGTTGTAAAGAAAGGGGACGACGCTTCAAACTCGGCGCCGGCCCGTACAACATGAGCTAAAGAAGGTTGGTGCGAGACGGGGCATTCGCTAGGACAGAGCTTCCAACGGAAAATCACCCAAAGAGCGCGCTCAAGGGGGGGGGAAAAGCCCATGCACAGAGGTGTCCGCCGCCGAGGGGGCAAGGTCCCAATGTGAAGTCCGAAATCGGGAAGACCGAGAATCGAGATGGGGAATCTGGAAAAATCTTCAAGAGGGGGTTCTTGTAAAACCGCACGTTCTCCAGGGGCAGCGAGGGGGAGGGAACAAAAAGCAGACGCATGCGCATGACCCGAGGAGAGAAAGTTTCTCGACGCTTCTCAAGCGGAAGACAAAATTCGGTCCGTCTTACGGGGAAGTGTAGGGTGGGGGAAAGAAAGGAGGGGGGACCACAAGAAGAACTAAAGAGCCTTTCCTACTACTCAGAGGGTCCTCTCTGGTCGTGGATTTGGGGGGGGTGTATAATTAATCTACGGGAATGAAAGGAAATTGACCTAATCAGGGGGATGACTGAGCTGCACCAAGAACCTGGCCTCTTGGTCAACGGCCAAAAAATATCGCAGTGCGATATCAAGGAGAAACTCGTGGCGGGGTTCGGAGCCTGCTAATCGATAAGACGCCGTTAACGGCAATCAGATTGGGCACTAGTAATACGAAAAAGGGAAAAGCGTGTCGCCAGACGCACCAAAAAAAACCGAGTCCTCCTCTGGGGGGGGGTGCCGAAGATTCGACGGAAGCACAAGGGTAAATGCCTTATCACTAACCATAAGTAAGGGACAAAAAAATTATTTCAGCGAGAAGTGGGAAGAGCAAATCCGTATGGCTAGAAATGAGCGCAAAACGGCGAAGAAGGAGCCAGCCTGAGGGTGGCAGCGAAAAAGGGTGTAGGGGGGAACCACATGTTACCCTCTGGGCCATCAAAAGACTCGACGGAGGCACGACGAAAGTGCTACCGGAGGGAAAGAAAGGCGAATCTGCATCGGAAACAAGAGCTGAAAAGAAAGTTTAAAAATCCGCTCTACGCCAAAAACTGTCCCATGGACTAAAAGAAAAGAAACGATCGGGGAGGCAATTGATCGTGCATATTAAGCGACGGTAGGAAGACCTATCGAAGAAAAGAAGGAACTCCTGAGGCAACATGAAAGGACCGCGGCACTTACGGCCAAAAATCGATTACGAGACCCTCGCACTCAGGGCCCTGAATCCTACCGCGAGGAGAGGACACAAAAAAAGAAGTGGTACCCGTGGCATCCAGAGAGAACCGAAGGTCTCTGCTTAGAGGGAGCTCACGCCCGTTTTCTAAGCGCTTCTTTAAAGAAACGACAATACTTAGAGTTGAAAGTTGACTGGGGCTGCGGAAGGGGGTCATCATACCGGTAGAAAACGCCTAAGAAGGGAACGCCACTGCTTCTCCTATGCAATGGGGGGGAAATAAGTGGATCACCAGGGACCACCCTTACCGAAAATAAAAGCCACCTTGATAAGAAAAGTAGCTTGCTGTTTAATCATGTAAAATCAACGAGGGGGGGGTGAGCTAAAACGAAGGCGAGATAGTATTCTCGATCAAAAAAAAAAAAACACGAGAAGGAGGTTACACCAACTCGGTGATCACGCCAGTGAGAGGCAAGACCGGTTCTACGGAGAGGAGGATACATCAGAAGGAAAGGATAGTCCAGGAGCTCGCGGCCGGGATGACTCTCAGGGTGGCAGTGTTTCCGTGACCGGAGATTAGTTCATCTATAAGTACTCAGTAAACACTTGGGGGAGAAAAAGGAGGGGGATTGCCGGGGAGCGAAAGCCAAGACCTTTCTAAACGACAGGAAGAGAGGGACGCCCCTCGGAAGGGGGGAAGGCAAATTGAACCTCCATTGGCATCTCTTGAAAAAAAGAACAGCGATAAGCCTTGCGAGACCAATCCAGTCTGATCTTGGGGGGGAAAACACCTAGCATAGAGATAGAGTTTTCGCAGACGCCGGAAATCCGACAGGTGGGATAAACTTCTTCTTCTTTCCGTGGTTGGCTCGGAACATTGCGTGTTCGAGATATTGGGGAAGGGGAGAAGAGTCTGATGGAGTTGGTGTAACAGATTAAAGAAAATACTGGACAGGGCAAGCGCAGGAGAAATCGTCGACCGGTGTTTAACAGCTTTTTAAAAAAATCGATGCAGAAAAAAAACAGAAGGGTCCTCCTGGGGTCAACTGAAAAATTTACAGGAAAGTTCTCTAGGGGGACAAGCGTGCTTCAGGGGAAAGGAGTAAGGCAAGGAGGGAAAAATAGTTTTGGGGGGCCTGGGTCTTTCATCGGAAAGTCTTCGCTATCAGAGGGTAAGTTTTCTGCTCAACACCATCGTTAGGGGGCAAAAGGTTAAACACAGAGTAATCAGGTGGCTTTAAGGAGAAGGTGGGGTGTGCTTGTAGCGCTGGAGCAGGAGGAACCGAGGTTGCCTAGGGTAACGAGAAGGTGGCGTAATTGTCTGAAGGGGCTGACGGAGGAGGCTAGTGAATCCACAGGAGAAGGCCGTCCCAACCCCGTCAACCTACGAAACCATGCTAATTAGAGGGGCGGGAGGGAAGGAAGAACGCGGCTTCTAAGGTCCTTCGGTCGCTGAGAACCGCACTTATGACAGGGAAGAAGGCTTCCTACAACAGGCTTTTGTGGAGAAAAAGAAGGGCATATCAACCATTCTCAGAAGCGGGCCAATCTCTGGAGAGACTTCACTATGTGGTGGCGGGGGCCGGGGGGATTGGCAGGGTAGCAGTGCCGGAAAAGATTCTTCGAGAAGGCGAATTCGCAGAGATGAAAAGGCCGGAATATAAAAGAAATGCCAGGGGATGCCGGAAAAGACGGTGTGAATCTGTCCATGGGAGGTTGGAGGGACTTGGAAGGATGTATCACCGTCCGAGTTCACAAGCAGAGGGAATGACGAACCTCGCCGTGTGTGAAAGGAACGCCTTAGGCGTGAAAAAAATCCGTCGCGAGTGAGAAAAAATATTTCATATGTGTGAGCCGACGCCATGCAGGAAACGGTGACCTCGTACGGGGGCCGGTGAGGCCGTTTGGGAGAAAAGAGAGTGTAGTTCTACGAAGTTTGCCTGGAAAAAGGAGGAGAAGTCATCGTAGCAAGAGAAAGGAAGCGAGGGGGGAAGGGGAACCCACAAAGACAAAGGGAAAGTTCTGGGAAAAGGGAAGGCGTTCACCACCGAAAAAGAGGAGACTGCTGTCGTATTGGGGGTGCGGGTGAGAAAGGAAAAAGAGGGGATTACGAGGAAAAGGGCGGTCGGCGTATGCGGGTGAAGAAAAAATTAGCAAAGAGAAAGCCGATAAAGTCAAAGAACCTAGGGACGAAAAAAGAAGGGATATCTCCGAAAATCACGATCGGGGGGAAATGACTGCCATCCGAGGGGAGTCTCTTGTTGAGGACATCGGCGCACGAAAGAGGTGCCAGTGTCATATAGTAGCTAATAGCCCTAAACTTAGAAGGGAGGGGGGAGTTTCTTCTAAAATAACAAAGAGAAGGGCTGGAGTATGAGGGGTCTAAACGACCAACAGACAATTTTTCCAATTTGGGTACAAAATTTTGTCGGCTATCTGGGCGTCGCACATCTAGAAAAAAAGCATCGGGTAAAGATGGAGCATTAACGGGGGAACTTTCGGTGGGACAACCAGTGCGGAAAAGGGATACCATTGCGAACAAGGCGTACAAGAACAACGCTTGGTAAAGAGATTAAATGGCATCTGCTATAAGCTCCAGGACGGACGATGGGAAAGAAGGAGGAAGGATCATGAAGCGGAAGAGAAAGATGTCATTGGCTTTGAAAAGCGGCTCTCTGGGTGGTTGATTGAGGGGTTCGGGGAAGAACGTAAAAACACGAAGGATGGGGGGAAAAAAATTAAGAGAGGGAAGGTTGTACGTGGCAAGTGTGGAGGGATTTGAATTGCTTCTGGTAAAAGGGGCAACGTCAGACAGATGGAAGGAATGCTGGTAATGCGTGGGAAAGGTCTACTTACAAGGATTTCATTTATTTCGATTAGTGCGCTTCGGCATAGAGGAGAGGTTGCTGGGGAAACAATCTCAGAACGAGAGAAACTATATATATGGGGGGGGGGGGATCTACTCGAAATATGATGGCATCTAACACTCAAGAACTAACGTAACTATTCAAAGGAAAAAGAACAAAAGCCTAGGGGGGGACTCCATATGCGAGAGGAGCGACTCTTCAAAAAAGTAGCTTTCCGTACAAAATGGTAAACTGCTCTCTAATTGTTTGGGGAAAAGCACTTACCTCATTCTAGAAAGAGCTTTTGGGACGCGAACCATCCACCAAGAGAAAAAGCGTGTGGGTTCAGCGAGCTTTTCCGCCTTATAAAGTCGTCTTTGCCGGGAGGGGGTACCTCGCCATCTTGAAAAGAGCGGAGGGATCCGACAGAAAAAGATAGTTCTTCACTAAAAGTTCGGGAAAAATTTCTCGCGGCAACGGGACGATGAAGCACTTGGGGGACAAACCGCAAGTCGACGTAAAGGGAATTTGAGAAGAGAGGCAAAGACACCGATTTCGCGAAAAAAGCCGACAAAATGAGAAAATACAAATTTGGCAATTTTGTGGGTCGAGTCCCTCTAGAATCATACGCTCCTGCGGAAGCCTTATAATACAACTAAAAGACTCCGGGGCGTGCCATCATTTAAGAGACGAGGTGCGTCATCTAAACCGGCCAACGTTGACGAATCACCACGACGACAAAGTCAACGAAAAGTGCGAGCAAGAAGGAAAGATATCGAAGGGAAGAGACCTCTTGCAGGGCGGAAGGAGGGGCGAATTGAGACGCCTGCGGCCTCCTTTGGGGAAAGGTGCTCGGTATAAAAAAAAAAACCCCCTACAGACCGCAAGGGCTCCGATGGCAGAATATTCTACAAAAAAGCCCAAAAAGCTTTGGGGTTTGCGGCCTTAGAACGAACGTTTTGCCAAATTCCGGTAGCGAGCAAGGTTAGCACTCCGTTGGCTATAAAAAGCAACGCAGGACGAACAGACAAGGAGGCCCCTTTCACACTGGGCGCGAAAGACCAATGCGGACACTCTTACCACCCTCACTACAGGCTCGAGAAAAAAGGCGGAATCGAAGGAAAAAAGTTCAGAAGACGTCCATCTGAAAAGGGGCCAAGCGCTTAAAAGCGGCCGTTGGGGAAAAATCCGGAAGAAGGAGCACGGGTCACTCTGCCCCAAGAAAAGAGAGATAGGGGGACGTGGTCGCCGAATTTCGTGCTAAGAAAAAGAAAAAAAAGATCGTCTATGCGAACGCGGCTAATCGGTCTGGAAAGGACAAAAAGCGCTAGACCCGCAGAGGGACCCCCCATCATGACGAGGCGTCAGAGCGCTTCCCGCGAACGGGATAATTGCCCTGGAAACGGGAGCATGACAAGGGAAAAAAGAGGGAAGACACTTTCTTAACGGGGAAGAGGCCTAAAAGACGGAGAGCGGTACTCTCACTGTCTACCTGCCTCAAAGATTATCTTGAAGGGAAAGTCTGAATTTGTTGAGCAGGGACGTGGGAAGGAGCTTAACGGAGGAAGGGTCGGGTAAAATGTTACACTCAGTCGCAGAGGAGAAAAAGAATCATGAAAAGACGGCTTTAAAGACTCTGGTAAAGGAGAAAGCAGCGAAGAAAAGGGCCACCCCTTACCGGGTGACCTCCCTGAAATGGATTGTTTCAAGCTTCTTTTTAATACGATGGTTGTCTTAACGAAGGAAGGGGATCGCTAATTTCTCGATGGACGGAAATTAAAAACTCTTTTATCATCGCCAGAAAAAAAATTGAACCGAATCTACACTGAAAAGCGCCGACCCTTATCGCCGAAACGGAGCTCTGAGGAAAAAATCTCGTGGGGGCCGGCCTCGAATTATGCATCGATAGGGAGGTTAAACACTGGGGTCGACGATTGGCAGAAAAACCTTCTCTTGCCTCATGGGGAAGTTTTCCTAATCGAAGTGAGAAACGACAGAGTGCCTAGGGAATGACTGACAAGAAGGAAATTTATAGAGGGGACACGTACACGAAATACACCCAATAAGGGGCTGACCGGCTTCCTAGAAAAAAGAGAGAAAAAAACAAACCACCAACTTATGAAGGGAAAAAGAGAATGGTGTCGAGGACGAAGAAAAGAACGACGTATTGTTTAAGGAAGCTGTCCGCGGGGGGAAAACCATTTCGTTGTTCGATATAGGGGCCATTCCGGGCAGGGAGAGTGTCGTTTCGAAAGGCAAATACTGCGGCCCGGGCATCTCGGTGGAGTGTTTAAAAAAGGGGAAAAGATTCATAAGCGCAGCGAGGTAACCGTCGCAAAACAGAAAGAGGTCAACTGCCGGAGTCGCGATAAGGGCGACAGACGCTGTAAGCTTCGTTCAAGTCAAGATTCATGCACTAGAAGCGATGATAAACCGAGTTTGGAAGAGCGAAAAAGGAGGATCGATAAATTAAAAGTGGCTTTAGGTGGGATCGTTTTTTCAAAGCATTAGGAGCTACGGGCAACAGGTTGCATAGAGGTACGGCGGAGGAGGTGGTAAGGGGGTTCAAGCTCTTCGAAAATTTTAACCGAGGGGCTATGGACCGACGCAGGATAAATTGTCTGAGTCAGAGAACGCGCACTGGAAGGGGGAGCCAAAAAAGTTCAATAAAGACCACCGTCAACCAGAAGCAACGATAATCTTACCATAAGGGGTCCCGGGCCTCTTAAGACTAAAGGGAACCGGGGGGAGGGGCGCGAAGCAGATCAACTTAGGCGCCAAAAGACATTTCGCACGGCGTCTAAACCTCTTCAGGGGGGGTGCTTGCAAAAAGAAAGCAGCGGGGAGGAATGGGGCCTCCAGGAAAAAAGCAAGCTTCTTGAAAGAGAGAGGGACACGGATTGTGCTGTTGGAAGGGAGTGAACGATGCAAGAAGTGGTTAAAAAAAAAAAGTCGTTCCAAGTCATTCTATGATGCGAAGTCGCAAAGGGGGCTGGAAGTAAGTCAGAAAATGCCAACGCGGAGAGAGGATCTACTGGGGTGAGAGAGTGCGTCCATTGGGGTGAAAGTTCGGAGGCCGGATTATAAAAATGGATCAAAAAAACAAAAAAAAAGGTGTTCCGAGGCAAGATGAGACGTACAGAAGACCGTTTTATGACCGTCGAAGGGGCGGGTCCCTCTTCGAAAAGATCCGTCTCGGAGGGATAGGACGCCGTATGACCGGTGATTGGAGCTGGAGAAGGATGTTTCGTAACCGGTTTGAAGGGTTCTACAAGAGATTGCCGGAAAAAGGTGCGCGAAGTCAAGTAAAGGAAAGGAATGCGATGGTGGGGCGGTCCGGGAAGAACCATGGTGGAGGGGGAGGAATATGGGAAACGAAAAAGAGGAAGTCGGGAAGGGAGTTTCGTGAGACCCAGAACAACTCTGGATATTCCTCGAAAGGTTGTCCGCGGATGCTTTTTGAAAAAGGAAAGCATGGGACCCAAAGGGACCCGAACAAGCCGTACTTCGAGAAGACCTGGACGATTGAAGAGGAAGTGGGGTCCCAGCCGAATGTCGTGGGGAGGCGCTCTTAGGGACAAAATGGACAAGGAGGTGAAACCGTCATGTAGTAGCTAGGCGTAGACAAATCCTAACTAGAAGGGTTCGAGTGGAGCCGCGCCGGAAGTGGTACTTAGATGTGGGAAACAATCGACAGTTCCATTTGGAAGAACGACGGACTAATTTTGGGAACTGGGATAAGGGAAAAAAGTCGAGGTCTAGGAGGCCTTCATGTCATTGAGCGGACGAAAGGTTGTCGCAAAAAGAGCTTCATCGCTGCTAAGAGACTTAGAGTATGCCAGAAAAACATTTTTGTGAAAGAAAGGTCGGCAATCTGCGAGAAGATCGGGCGAGGAAAGAAGGGGGAAAGAGACCACGGTGCGAGCCAAAATACCATCTTCATAAGAAGGGCAGCGGAAAAAGGGAATGGGATTGGGGGCCTGGGATGTCTCGAGGGTGATTTAAAGAGGGAGTGCGGCAAGCGAAATGGATCTTCACGGTCTAGAATGATGGGGAGAAGGAAACAAATTAGGGGCGAATTGTTACGGCCAAGTGGGGGCGGCGGGGGACCGGGGGAAGGGGCACAAAGTGCGCCTCTTATCCATTAGGCTGAACGCGTGGAAGGAGGTTCTTGTGTGGAGGTAATCACATAGAGCTTCAGCAAGAAGGGGGGGGAAGGTCGATGAAGTAAAGTGGAAGACGCGTCGGG
>Ga0179591_1312040_pt1 | contig 10704 bp, 12 predicted proteins | sample CZOMad2_1_08_16f_FD_182891 | JGI IMG/M metagenome (GOLD analysis project Ga0179591, IMG submission 182891) | Vadose zone soil fungal communities from Angelo Coast Range Reserve, California, USA - CZOMad2_1_08_16fungal (PacBio error correction) | ecosystem: Environmental > Terrestrial > Soil >...
GAAGAATGGCGTGTTGAATCAGGGGGGGTGAAGGAAATGAATCTGCGAGGGGGCTGGAGAAGTGTGACAGTCGGGATGCATTCCAAACCCTGGAATACTCGAAAGGGCTCGAGAGGGGGTGTGGCCGCCCAGGGCGGAAGGGGGTGAGGCTACAAAACTTACAACAAGAAATTTTGGGGGTCGTTCTACTTGCAGAGAAGAAAAATGGCGCGAATAATCGGAATCAATAATTCGAACGAGGGGGTCTTCAACATTCAAGAAAATAAATTCTTGGCAACCGGCTTTTGGAAGGGAACCGGACAAACAACGAAAGCCGTCCGAGATACCACTAATCACGCACTTGCATCGCTAATCGCGAGTAGAATCAAGAATCTCAGACTCAAAAAGGTCCCTTCTTTCCATCGAAGGCTAGGCAAGTCAAAAGTCAGAGGAGGTGGGGGGAAGTCGCCTGAAAAACGGCATGTGAAGTCAAACAGGATGGGAATTTGGGGGAGGAGGATAGGATCGATCGGTTAGGGATCAAGAAGAGATGCGGGAGGGGGGGGTACCGCACTCCGCCTATTCCCGACGGAACCCAAAATAAAACAATCTATAACATCGAAGGGGAACTCTTGTATTTGGTTGATGACAGAAAGTGGCGAAAACAGGCGCATGGGGGATAATTTGATGGAAAGCGATTAACGGGGGGAGAGGACTGAAATCTAAATCCGATCGAGCTTAAGAGGGTGTCAAAGGTTCAGATGTCTGGAAACGCGCCAGAGGTGAGCTGTTGGTAGAAGAGGTTGGTGCAGTGACACGGGGGAACTTTGAGAAGGAAGGGTTGGAAGTTTGAGCGGATGCAGAAACAGGACGAGGAAGCCGAGGACATCCTTTAAAAAAGGAAATAAAGGGGGGAGGCGGGTGGCTTACCAGACTGAAAGATCTGTTTTAATTCGAAGCAAGGGAAAACGAGGGAGGAATGTTATTTAACCTATCTAGCATCGAAGGAAGAAAGTCGTATAAATAAGGAGGGTTGGAAGGAGCGCATATACGATGGGCATTTCCTCTAGAAGAACGAGGAAATATTAAAGTGTGGGGTTGGTGGTTGGGGTGTTGGGGGGGGGGGTTAGGTTCATACGATCTTATTAGAATCCGGAATGCCACCTCCAGATCGGGAAGTTCAAGCAAGGAAGCTAAGAAAATTTACGAACGTATCGTACAAAGGTCAGTCGAGAGGACTGGGAAAGAGAAATGGGATGGCAGGGTAAGGGCAATCCATTGGTCCGTACCCACCGGTTTCTAAGAGAAACGGAAGATAGACTGGTGGACAAGCGTATTTGTAAAGCAAACGCCTACAAAAAACTCTAAGATTAGTGGGGGTACAAATGCAACATACAAGTGGGCGGCGCAGTGCGAAAGAAAAGGTTAGTTGAGATTTGACAAGAGATGAAGATCTGAAGAAATAAAATCAAAGGCTTCCAAAAGAACAACCATGGATGAGCCCGGCGGAAATTCCGCACGCCGGAGTTCTAGGAATTGAACTATTTTGAGATCGACATCGGGGAGGGTCCCAGAAGGAAAAAAGGGAGGTTTTAGAAAGAAGAGAAATCTGAAAGTCACTGAATTAGGTCGGTACACGATGGATTTCCCGGCATCACGAAACGGAAAACTGTCAGGGCGGAATTGAATGAATATAAAAGCGGAGGGGAGGGATGAAAAAGGACTCCATCTCCCAGTTTTAGGAAGTTTTCAGAAAGGATCCCGGGAAAAATCTGAGAAACTTGTGAGGAGGGAAAGAGAGAAGACTTTCAAGCACGGATCTGAAACAAAGAGGATTTGGAGATCAAACGCAAGGAAGACACTTAAAGGCAGTTGGAAACGAGAGGAGAGGGACGTAAGGATAGCTTTGTCTTGTCCGCTACAAAACTACTTCCGCGACCAGGGCGCTTATTCGGGGACGTGTGAGAAGAAAAAAGCCTAGGATATCATTCAAAACCTTGCGCTAAAAACTATCAAAGGGGGGGGGAATGGGGGGAGATAAACTGGGACCGGAAAAGGATCAAGGCAGTGTAATAGTGGCCGCCAAAGCCACGTTTATTAGAGAAAGCACCGATGAGCAGGTCATCAAAAAAAAAGAAAAGGAGTATAGCTCAATTGCAATTCTGGTTCCCGGTGCGGTTAGACCTGGGAAAAAAGAATTTGGGGAGGCTTTAGAAACATGCAAGGAGCGAAGGCCTCACACCTGACACAAGATTTGCTAAAGGAGAATAGAAAGAGGAGAAAAATCGGAGAAGGGGGGAATCCTAGATATCGTACCGACATAAAAGAGAAGAAATGGGGCACCCATGGCAAGCGAAAGAAGCCAAATCGGGAGTAAAAGTTTTCAGCTCTCGTTTGACAACTGAAAAAAAAACCCGGAAAGAGACTCTGAAATATAAAAAGTCAGCCGGGGTCCGTGCGGGAAAGTCTTCTCTCAAAGGCAACCTCAGGCCAAATGAGTAATCGAGCAGGAGAAAAAATCAGCTGCGTGAAAAATTTGCGATGGCGTCGGTCAACGAACGAAGATCGGTTTCAACTCCTGGGAGGAACGAAGCAGCAGAGACCTTCTAGCTTCTTGAGACGAAAAGGTCGTACGCGAAGAGCAAAAGAGGAGTCAGTCAAACCGGGTTTCCTACCACAGGAAAGTACTTGGAGGAAAAAGAAGAAAAAGGAGAAAGGAATTAAGGAAACCCAGCCTTCTACAGCCTTGGGGGGACGCGTATAAAGCACTCCCGGATACTGTGGTTGGCGGTGGTGAGGAGACGAAGGCCGAGATCCGGGCTCGGGATTAAAGAACGTTTTTAGATGAGGAGAACTTCGAAGGCACAACTAATATACTGTGATTAAGCTACTAATCCTCTTTATATCAGGAGTCGCGGGGTGCGGGGGGTCTGTCACCGCGTCGGGGAAAGCGGATTCGACAGGCCGGTTTCGCACGGAGAAGGTGTCAATCAAAGCGGGAACGAAGGGAAAAAAGAACAACGATCCTGTACTCTTCAAAATCACAGCAAAAAAAAAGAGGAATTCCGGAAAAGGTAATCGGTAAGATGGCCGGGTGGAACTCAGAAGGGACCGAGCTGGAAGGGAGTAAATCAGAAAAAACACAAAAAAGAAAAAAAAAAAACAAAGATGATAGCATTCGTAAGCACGAAGACGAGGGAAGCACGGCTTGGAGGTCTATGCGGACTCCGAACCTAGACGGAAAGAACTCGACGAAGGACCGTGCGATCGGGGGGAGAAGGCGTTCCATACCTCAGATCTTAAGTGGAAAAGCGCGTCGCAGAGGGGGGAAACCACTCGTATCCTCGTCGGCTCAGAACAAGAGGAGGACAGGTTACAGTCTGAATACATCGCCACTAAGCGTCAAAACTGGAGAAATCGGACCGACACACGGACACCCCGTCCCAAAGAAACGCAACGAAGTAACTAAATCCACCGAATCGAAGAACTTGAGGAAGGAAAGAAAGCAGAACACCCGAGGACAACGTAGGGGGGATCTCATATATAGCGTTCGGGGGGACTCGCTCAAAAGCAGGTCTTTCTCCAATTAAGGGGCCTGAGCCTGTTCGTGAATCTAGTGAAGGGAGGAAAAAAGAGGTCACCTTCGGAGTTCAACAAGATTGGCGGGATAGAATGGGGGAGATGGTGAGGAAAAAGGGCGTGTATTAAGGGGAGATGGTAATCATTGGGGCGAAGACGGAGAATAGTCTCAAAGGTGAACAGACTTGCTCGATCCTCAGGATGAATCCTCTGTAAAACCAAAAGTCAAAAGGGAGTCAGGAAGAAATTGGGAAGGCAAAGGAAAATGGAATTGGTCCGGCAAAAAGAGATACAAATCCAGGGGCTAGACTAAACGATCCTAGACTCAATGTCGAGAGGGAAGTTCCCTTGCGCCTTGACTACTAGAGGAGGGAAGAGGGAGATAATCTTCCAGCGGAACTTGCGGGAATTAGGTGGTTCTCGGGAGACTGGAGGATGAAACGTGTCAAGAATTTCACCTTGTTAGAGGGGGGTGCCGACAAAAAGCGATGGTAGACTGATTGGGGGGAGAGCGCCATGTTCAGGATTGGGAAGGACCTAGATGAAAAACATTGATTGCGCTGGTGGGAAATGGAGGAGAAAAGAAAAGGATACCGAGTGGCCCAACACAAATCAGCGCTGCAAACTTTGATTGGAAGGGGTGACGATGAGACGAAATTTTAGAAAAGAGTGAGAATAATCCAAAAGAGAAACATGACATTCAGGAGGTAAAGACCACCTCAACAAGAAAAATCTCGCTACACCAAAAACGATTAGGAGAAGGTACATGTTCGCTTTTTTTTGGATCAGACATCGGAAGGGGAAGAATTTGGACTGTGAGGAGACCGTAGTACACAGGACTGCGATTCAGCGCCAAAAGAAAACTGGTTAAAGTACGGTTGTTTTTGGAACACAGGCGGAATCGGAGCTCATCGGGAGAAAGAAGAAGGTTTTCATACAGACTACTTTCAGGGACGGACAACAATCTTGAAAGCGACGATATCAAATCAGAGGATTCGCTCAGGATGGTCTGCACAATACTCAAGGTTCGGGGAAACTGTCGTTTTGTACTCGATCAGTGTCGGACCCTTCACGAGGAAGAACTAATCGGGAAAGCTGGAATGCGTGGATGAGAATTTCAGATTATAATCCCTTGGGAAGTCGAAGGAACTTCGGGCAAAGTCCATAGGAGGAGTCTAGACGGGCATAGAGCGGGATTGTGAGATTCGCCGGGAAACCGGTATGACAAACAGAGGGACTGGGAAACTTTTTTTTTAGTGGTATTTCGAAGGAAGAAGACAGCGGGGGGGAGGGGAGAGGGGATCGGAAAAAAAACGATTACGAAAAAAGACCGCGACGTCTGGACCAGACGGCAAAAGGGTATCGGAAAAAGGGGACAGTGGGGGGGGAATGTTTTGGACCTGCAATATATTCCGTAACATTCGATCAGAATAGTGGGAAGAAGAGGAGCAAGTCGGAAAGGACAAAGCCTGAGCGAGGGGTAGCTTTCGCGACGTGTCAATCTAAGGCTTTAGACCATTTTGTTTTAAAAAGGTGGTATTTCTGGATCCGGGTCAAGGGAATTGGACGGGAAGGAGTGGGAAGCTGGAGCATCCTATGACCGGACGTGTCGGTGGTGGGAAAAAACCGAATCACTCACCAGATTTGAGAGTTTGGGGAGAACGGAAATTGGGCTTTTGGTTTATTAGAGGGGTACCGCTGGCTAGGCAGATTTTAAAAGACCCAATCGAAAATAATATCGCAAGCGTGCAGGGAAAGCTCGAAGAGGAAGCGAGGAGAAAAAAATACTAAGAAAATTTTGGGAACTGTCCGCGGAGAGTGTACATTTACTGGGTAGCGAAATAAACGGGGTGGATGAGGAGAACAAATACCGAAGTTCCTTCGACGAGTGAAACGGAAGATCGCAAAGGGAAGAAAGGGAAAAGGGGAACTAGAGAGTGGGGTGCAAGATTTACAGCGTGTTACTTAGAAGGTAAGCACTAACCATGGGATGACACCCGGGTCGCAGTGGGGACAAAGCGTTGACTCGGATTGTAAGAAGGGAAAAACTAATAGAGGAGTGGAGTATTTATCGTAATCAAAACTTGACCGACGTTGGTCAAGGGGGTCGTCGAAAAACAGAATTTGGTGTTCAAACTCGGTGGTCAAAAGGATGGCTCGAGAAGAAAAGCGAGAAAAAACGAAACCTCATCCCCTGTAGGTGCCCTTCGCAACCGTATTACGCCGGACCACGTGTTGTGAGGAGTGGTAGGGGGGCTGACGGCAGTACGGCTCTTCTGCCAGACGCAAAGGAGTACGTTCGGAAAAGGGTTAAGGAGAAAAAAGTAATAGTAGGGTACGGGATGCACCGAGCATCACGAAGTATATCGCGATGCAGCTGGCTGATAAAAATAGGAAAAGAATTCATACAAGGCCATTTTATTTAACGTGTTTCGAAAGGATGGACGGAACTGGGGGAAAAAAAAAAAGAGGGAAAGAGGGAACCTATTGGGGAAAGAGAATACCTTTCCCGCACGGGCTTTCACACCCGGGGAGGTCGATGAGGAGACGACAGCCGAGAACAGTGGGGGGGAATGCGAACTCGATCTTGGGGAAAAGACGGTAAGGAACGGGTTTCTGTAAAAGAAACCCTAGTCCCGCGACAACCAGGGCGCAGTATTCGATGTTAGGGCAGACGGGAGATACGCAAAACAGGCTAAAGAAAGAAAAGTTAGCAATCTATCCCGCGTTCAGGATGAATTTTGGCTAAAATCAAACTGGGGAAGGCGCCAAGGAAGTGCTGAATCAAGAACAGGCAACCAAGGAATGGAGAGCACACACAAAGGAGGAAGAGAAAAGTCAATTCTTTTCCCGGTGCCGGGGAAGGTGATAGAAACAAAAGGGAGAAAGAAGAGACCGGTGACGACACAATGACCTCAAACATGAAAATGATGAAATTGAGAAAAGCAAGGTTTTATCGTAGACTCGGGCAGTAGAAAAGGCAGCATACCCTCGAATCATTCTGACAGGGTCGTCGCGAAGTATTTACGGGAATGGGGGCTATACTTACCTCGGGCACAAGCCTCTCGTTTCTCACTTAACAAGGAGACCAGGTAGAAGTCTCCAGGTCACATGAAGGGTGAAAGACTCTTCCCTCTCCAAATTGAGGTTGTAAGAAAGAGTCCGGAAGGAGGGGAGAAGGGGAGGAACACGTAAAAAATGGAGAGGCGTCGGTGAACCGCCTAGCGTCAGGGGAAGCCCTTTAAAAAAAAGAAATATAACATCGAGAGTTGCTGCTCGTTACATCCACAAGTAACGGTAATTAAAGGGAGGTGAAGAAACCGGGTGACGACGAACATGAACTACTTGGCAGAAGTGCTGGGAAGAAAAGCCGAGGGAGCGGGTCCAGGCGGTCTCTCTCTACCAAAAGGGGTGATCAAAAGGTTACTCAGAAAAAAAAAGGAGGTCGGAGAGAGATGGGGATGGTGGGCGTGGTCAAATGATCATGAAGAGAGTCCGGTAGTATAAGGGTAAAGGTTGGATCAGGAGAGACCCTAGCGCCGCACCATGCCCGGTGGGGGACAATTGAGGGGAGGAAAACGCAGAAAGAAAGAAAGCCGCTGTACAGGGCGTCGCGTTTTCGGGAGAGGTCACATCAACAGTCGGAAACAAGAGTCGACAATATGGAAACGGGGGGTTCTAAAAGTCACCAATGGCTGTGCTGGGGACCACCCGCCAGCAACACACTGGGCACAAGAAATTCGAAAGTGCCTTTTCGATCCGGGCGTTAAGTCTGGGAAAAAAAAAGGGGGAAGAGAAGAGAAACTCTGGGAAGGTTGATTGGGGCTATCCAAAGTCTTATCAGGCAAACCAGTAATCAAAGTAAGGGGAGGAAGAGGAAAAGACGTTGGTCTATGTCTCTGAAAGCCGCCATAGAAAAAAGAAGCCGGGGGAAGAGAAAAAGAAATCGGCATCGTCGATGGGAGGGGATAGCGGTAAAATACCAGACTTACATCTTACTTGGAGAGAGGGGGGAAAATTTCTAAAAAACCAAACAAGGTGTACAAAGGAAAACTGTCCTCCGAGGTCGAAAACCGTATCTTATCCTTGCTTGCAGTTCTGAAGATGGGAAAAAAAACACCGTCCTGAGTGGGATGAAGAAAAACCATTCCCAAAGCCACCCGGACGACCACGTCCAAATTTTCAACCCGAAGTGCACCACCGAGCATTAACGAAAGCAACCAGGGAAAGGAGCTGGGAAGACAGGGAAGGAGTAGCCTGAACCTTATTGACCACGTCGAAAAGCTCTCTCAAAAGCCTAGGGGGAAAAAACTAAGAGTAAATCTTGAGAAAAGTCAAGTCTGGCCGGAGCTTTCGGCTGAAAATCGAGTAACAATGAAGATGTCAGAAAATTCAATACTCTTTCACGAAATTGTACGGCCTATGGGGTGAAGGGGGAAGGGAGAGAAGGGGGATGGGCGAGTCAGTTTTCACCCCCTTAGTGAACTAAAACTCAAAGTAAACCTAACCCCGCTTCTGAGAGCAGGAGAAATCCTCTTAAAAGGAAGAACAGGGAAAAAGAATGGGAGGATCCGTTCATGCCGGCGACTCTATACAAGCCAATGATGAAAGGTCTGAAAAACCAGAAGGGAAAAGACATTCTGGGGAATCGAACTCTTGAAGAGAAAGAACTAAGGGGTCCACGATGATGCGTTTTCTATGGGTATTGGATCAAGGGCTTCAGAAAAGTAAAAAATGCAGGAACAAGGTTCCCCCACCTTTTGATATGAGGGGGGTCAAAAAAAAAGGAGAAATTCCAGAAGTGCGATTGGGGTCGCAGAAATGTTCAAGGATTCCAAAAGAGGGAGGCGAGTAAAACAGGCAGTGATGTTGAGAAAGCCAACGCCACGATCCGAAAGGGGGGCCAAAAGTCCGGACACGTATGAAGAAGGGGGTGTTTGGTACAACAACAAAAAACGGGAGGAACAGATGTGTACACTGTCAGGATCACGATGCCAACCGAGCAAGCATGATTCAAGAGAGGTAAGCCCTCGCCACTCGTCAAGCAAATTAAAGAAAAGGAACAACAAAAGGGGGGGGAAAAGAGAGAGTGCTGAAGTAGCGTTAGGACGTGTTGTTAAAATCTAGAGGAAAGTCGGATCGGGGTCTTTATAATAGTGTACAGAGGGCGGAGGAAGCCAAAGAATCCTAGTGGAAAAGCGCTTGACGGATTGGGGGGGGTTTGGCCACAGGCATCGGCGGAAAAGCAAAGAAGTTCAGAGGTCTTACTTACCCAATCAAGAGGTCGTCAGGACAGAGACACATTGAAAGAAAAAGGCGGAACCTATCGCCCAGGTAGAGGCTTGAACCTTTGCGGTGGCCTTAAGATCAAGGAAAGGAATCCATAAACGGGAAAGGTAAAGAGTCGGGAATCTCTATATCATCGAGACATATGAGGAAGCTGGTGACTGGAGGAGGGGGGAGGGGGATCGAGAAAAGGGCATGATTTGGGGGGGGTAATACGATGGATGTTCACGGAAATGGCACCGTGATTTCCGGGGTTACTAGGGTTTAATACTTTTTGTTTTTCATATTAGAGCTCCTGGTATCAAGCGGGGGATGTAAGAGAGGGGGGATTAGGGAAACGATGAGAAAGCGCCTAAGCCTCCTTCTTCCCTGACGGAGACCATACAAATAACAAAGGCTAATTCTTTACGGGAACCTCTTGGACTTGGGGGTGGGACAGATATATTTCACAGGGCGCAGGCCGAATTGAAGTGGTCCACGTACTGGGGAGATGGACCCTTAGCTGATAGAAAAGGTCTTAGAGACTGGGGAAAAGGGGCAGAAGGGAGCAGCGCCCCGGAGGTTGAGGTGTATTTCGTTAATGATATTCACTTTGGTTTGAACGGGGGACGGGTCAAGGGAAAGGAGTTCTCAAACCGGAAAGAGTGAGATTGGCACAAGACGGAAGAAGCTGGCAAGGAGAGTGAAGAGGGGGGGATAGCAGAATATTTTTTTTGTGTGGTTCAGCAATGTAAGTGCGCTAAGAAAGGTCGGGGGGGGGGTCGGAACCGTCTATCTGGCAGAATATAAGGTCTTGAAAGAGGAAACGAAAAACGGGCAGGCTTAGTCGAATAAACCAGACGGGAAGTTGGTGCAATTGGCAGCCGAAGAATGTAACGGGGGAAACGAGAAGAATCTTTTGATTATATAAAAGAGAAGCAAAACTTAAGATCAGGGAGAAAACTTTAGAGGGCACCGGAAGATCAGATGGTAACGAACTGAAAGAAAAGAGGCAAAATAAGAAGGCTGAAATTGGGGGGCAAAGAAATGATGTGGTGAAAAATAAGATCTGACACCCTGGGAGACGAACACCGGAAGAAGAGACTTTGGAAATTATTACAGAACCAACCTCTACGAAGCGACTACAGCAAATGGAGTGTATGGTACAGGAAGACAGAAATTGGGAGCATTTTTGGCAGGGCATGTCTCGCAAGAGGGGATTGGGGAATATATTGGGAAAAAGATATTACAGAAATCTTCGAAGAGAAGAAATGATCCCAGAAAAAAGGGAACCGAAGAAACTCCTGGATCACCCACGTGGGGAGGGCGAGCATGAGAGGGGCTTGAAGAGGGCGACCACGCTGGCCAACGGACGGCCAAGTAAAGAAGGTTTTGTCTGACACAAGTCCGGTGAGGTGGACGGTACAGACGGGGGATGAAGGAATACGAGGCGCTCCTGCGGGGGAGAGGGAAAAAAAATAAGGGAGGAACGAGCTTAGGAAAAAAGGAGATGTTAGGGTTCAAAAGGATTGGGAAGCCCGTTCTGAAAAGGCAAGTGCTCGAGGAACACTCATTGAGGGAAGAAATTTCAAGCACTACTTCACCAGGGGTGGAGATAAGGCTTCGGGAAGGCGCAATGAAAAAGGGAACACTTTTGAAGGTTAACGAGAGCTTTGAAGAAGTGGGCGATGGTTTAACTGATCCGAAACATGGTAGGCTACTTTACTGAGATCGTTAATCTGAAAGGATATTCATGCAAGAAAGAAAAGGGAAAGGGCACGCGTTCAGAGAAATTGTGGGACTCGTCACTAAAACTGCCAAACTGTAGAAAAGAATTGTAGATGCAAAAAGGCTTAGAAACGGATAAAACGGATATGATTG
>Ga0179591_1347558_pt1 | contig 10704 bp, 7 predicted proteins | sample CZOMad2_1_08_16f_FD_182891 | JGI IMG/M metagenome (GOLD analysis project Ga0179591, IMG submission 182891) | Vadose zone soil fungal communities from Angelo Coast Range Reserve, California, USA - CZOMad2_1_08_16fungal (PacBio error correction) | ecosystem: Environmental > Terrestrial > Soil >...
GAAAGGAAATGAGTGGCGTCTCCGGAAAGAAGGGTCAGGAGGAGGGGGTGAAAAAAAACGTAGAGGAGTGGAAAATCAGTTGAAGCTTGCGGCCCTTAAGCGGTAGCAATGGGTCCGAGAAAGCTCGCTGTCTAAAGTCGGTGGGGGGGAGTGGGGAAATCTGAACTGCTATACCCTTTTACGAACCAGGGTTGGGGAAGCAGGGATCGTGGAAATACCGCGGAAGCGAGATTTTCACGACACGCCAGCATGAGATTGAGCACCGGTGCGGTGGGGCAGGCATGGGGCATGGCGTCAGGGTGGAAAACATCGGGGAAGAGGGTAGTTCCTGATAAGACCGAATTGGGAAGTCGTGGACCCAGTTCTTGGACCCAAGGGTCGTGACCCAGGGGGAGGGGACCAAAAGAGTTGCAAGGCGCAACTAGAAAACAAGTAAGGAGACCTGTCCTGGGACTAAACTTATCTGAGAGGGGAGCGCGTCATCGTATCTCGGATTGAAAACGAGCCTCTTCGCACAGGAAGCAAAGTTCAGGGGGCGTGACCGAGCAAGGGGGGTGGGAGAGGTGCGCCGCTGGCCAAGGACATACAATTTTTTTGGGAGGCGAGGAAGCTTAGCATGACCTTGCGAGAAAGACGGAATAGCAGACACTAGGGTGGACAGCGATTTGCTCGCCAGGCTCCTGAGGAAAAATCACTGTAGTTTAGGCCCCATAGAGCGACAAACGGTGAGGGGATGAAAAAGAAGGAAAAACCAGGAAAAAAGAACCGGGATACCGTCTGACTCAGTTTGACATTCCTAACAAGAATAGGTCACCATCGTCAGGAGGGGGTGTAAAGCCAGGAAGGGGGATACACCCCAAATCTATTGACAAAACGTGATGCAGGAAGACGCAAGTAGGTGGCGACGTTCCTACCACGGAAGGGGGAGGGGATCGTATTCCATCGCGAAACAAAGGGCCGGGTCGTCCGGCAGTTCTGATGGCTTCGTAATAAAACATTAAGGAAGGTTGCAGGAGATTGTCTACAGTCAACTGAGTGCACCGAAGGGATTCTTGGAAATCAACTGTATCCGGACAGGCGTATTAGATCGGGTGGCGAAAAGGCAGTCTCAGGAAAAACTAAACGGGCTAAAAGAGGCAGATCGCCTTTAGACTGTTTGGGGTCCCTTACCCGCGGGGGAAAAAAGAGAGCGCACGACGAAATCGATACCCTGTCTACCGGGGGGGGTATACACAATCATCAGGGGGGGGAGGCATATGAGACCGATAACTACGAGAGGATGGGGGGGACGATGGATAAAAACTTGTTAAGAAGAGTCGAGGGGGAGGCATCGCGAGGGGAGGGATCAAGCTTCAGGGACCCGGAAGCCGTACCTGGCCCAGAGCGGGGGGAACGAAAAGGCCGTATGTAGTGCGGGGTCTAAGAGGATATGGTTCACTTATGGTCCGGGGGGGGGGTTCGCCGACGGGGAGGACATAGCGAATTGGACGTAAGAAGGTGGGGGCTTAATAAGAACAAGCGCACGAGCACGTTCACCATGACCCCTATCTTGTCGGTGGATATTGAAGCCGAGATGAAGAAGGTCACACCATGACGATCGCTGCAACAAAGCAGCAAGGTTTTGGTTAGAACTTAGAAAAGTGTCCCCATCCGCGACAAGAGGCTAATAATTGGCGAAAACAGCAATGCCACACGAGAGAAGGTGTATTCTGAAAAGCGCTATCCTGGTCGAGCTGCTCAGGAAAGACGTCCAACCTTTGCGCCCAGCAAGGCTCTGAGACCGGAGGCGGTCGGGGAAAAGAAGGCAAGCTTACCAGCCAGAGTCGGTATAATCTACTGCGTCACGGCTGTTCAGGGCATCGAAGAGGGCTGTGTAGGAATTCGGGGGGTGTCAAGGGGAAGGGGGAGGCATGAGTTTCGGAATAGATGAGGCCACTTCACGCGTCGGAGGGATAGAACTTGCGCGCGAAATGTAAGGGGCCAAAACGAAGACAGGAACCTATGGGGGGAGCCCAGCACGACCGCAAGGGGGGGGATTTCCTTAATCGCGGGGGAACCCATGCAAAAACGATCGATGATCGGCTCATGGGTAGAGATAAAATCAAATTCTCCAGGAGGGGGGGGGAAGTTGCATTGCGGGGAAATCAAAAAAATGTGTGGGATCATACGTCCGCGTACAGGGGAACTAGAAGAAAGTAGTGATTCATGGAGCCAACAAGGCACGCCTTCGAATTAAAAGGAGATTGAGAGGGGAAAGGAACGCGGTAGAGACGGTCCGAAGAGAAATTGGCTCAACGTGGGCATAGGGACGGAGTGACGACGTTTAGGAGGGGGGGAATGTCGAGGGGGAAGGAGTTTGTGAGTGAAACGCCTCCCCCCATTTCTCCGGGGAATCAAGGAAAGACAAAAATGAGAAGCAGGCTTGAAGAAAGGGGTGTTCTGAACTGGCTCGGCCCGGGTGAAGAAAGAGGAACCGGTACTCAAAAAAGCTAAAGAGCAACGGAACTTATTAGGGCGGAAACAAAAGGTTAGGGCCAAGGGAGCGGGGACTTCAGGCGCTTAAAAGGGGAGGGGTCGGAAGAAACGGGAAGAAGGGCTCAGGAGGCGTCGGGGGAAAACCGTCGGAAGAAACACGTGCGAATATGTGCTCAAATTCGGGGGTCGAAGGGGGAATCACGGTCGCGGGGTAATCGACATCGAAAAACGTCTTGAGTAAAAAAGGATAGAGAGCCAGACTCAAATACCAGATTAAAGCGAACCTATACCGAAAAAGCCTAAGAACGGAGTAGGCTACTGGTGGAAAAAGGACTCCGCGCCTGGAGCAAGGAAAAAGGTCAAGCCGGTCTGGATCCTTACGTCGAAAAGGGCGAAGGGGAGAAAGCGTAAACGAGATTTATCGTGGGGTCAGAAAACTTGCTTTTCGCGGGGGAAACAATTGGAACCTCGGCCGACAGAGAAAGTGCTGGGGACAAGAAAGGAAGCGCGCTCGAGTGGCTGTGGGGGGTGAAGGCGAAAAGGAGGATTTTAGTCAAGAAGCAGAGAGAAAGGAAACAAACAGAATTACGGGAGTAAATCGTACGGATTAAAACGGGGACCGCCCGCTGCTCGGAAGCGACTTAAGAAGTTTAGCACGATCTCAAGGGTTGATTAAAGGAGAGAAGGGCTCCAAAATTAAAAAAAGTTTCTGGAGGACTAGAAAGGGGAGCTCCGCGCCGGAGAAGAGGGAAAACTGGGGTGCGTCCCCGCATTGAGGAATGATGGAAGAACAAATATGTTATAAGTCAGCGAACGCGCAGGGAAAATCGCTGGGGAATATCTGAAGACGAACGAATGCTGGCTAACCTCCGCGTCAGAGCGAAGAAAGGAGATTTGCGCCAGAGGTAATACTAACCAAAGGAAAAGAAACGTACAATGGAAGAAAGTTGACTAACTCATTGGGACTCTGATCGCATCCACAATGGAAGGCACTGAAAGGAAAACCAAGCCCTTCGAGGAAGCCAATAACCGCCCGAGGCCTGGAAAGCAGCTCCGGGTGTCGCTTTCATCGCGGGAGGAACGAGGATTTACCTTCAAGAAGAGGAGAAGCACTTTGCGCAAGCCGACAGGGGAGGTGGCTCTCTCTCGAGACTATAGCGCGACCATTTTGTGAAAAAAAAAGGAGGGGGGCTGTTTTGGCATGGAACATTAATTTGCCGGGAACTGAGAGAGAAGTGGCAGGATGGTGAAAATTGGGTTCGTCAAAACCGAACAGGACCAGTTGAGGATGCGGAGATCGTCCTGGGAGAAGGATCGCTGTTGCCTTCCTCCGTCAACACGAAAAGAGAGGGAGGGGCAGACGCCGAATCGGAAGAGAGGTTTTCAAGGGAACTCAAACCTTAATCCTGGCCGTATCTAACGGATCGCACTTCGGCCCACAGAGAACGGAATAACAGGGGGGGACCTCAGAAAGGGAAGGCCATATCGCACGGACACATACGAGGACCTCTTCAGTTCAGAGAGTCTGGGCCTTGGGGGGTCTAGAAAGAAAGAGAGAGAGAATCTATCAGGCAGGGAGGGGAAAGCTGCTACCCACCATTATTGGGGAGCCAGCCAACACCACCCTCTCTCGGTCTTCAAAGCTTCTGGGCGCCATGGTTAGGGGCAAACAACCGGGCCAAGTCAAAAAGAGGGAGGGGCGAAGCAATGTGGGCGCCTTAATTGGCGAAAACGTCCTGATCTTCGACTGGCCCTGATCGTAATCCGGTCTGTTGATCATAGAAAGGAAATAATAAGAAAGCTCACAAAAGATCTAGCCGTCGGGCTTCTCCACCTTTTGGGAAAGAGCCTCTGTCCAAACGCCGGGACTTCGAATAAGATTCCCCGCAGCCTCGTATTAGCCGTTCTATAACGACAAAGTCCACCCGGCGGGGCTTTGGGCTCAGGGGACATCGACTCTAACCGGCAATACAGAGGGTGGCGGGGAAAAAGAAAAAGGATCTGCCATTCGTTCAAAGGGAAGAAGGGGTTTAATCTTCTGTTGGAGAGTTTCTTGAAGACCTGACGAAACTTCCGAGAGGTTGTCATCTGGTGGAGAGAAAAGAAAGAATGTGGATATGGAAGGGGTAAAGTGGGTGCTGCTGCGTTCAAAGGCTTGCGTCGTCAGCGGGCCTCAATCTTAAAAGGGGGGGCAGCATTGAAACCTGAGAGAAATAGGGGGGGAGGGGGGGAAAGGGAAAAAAGCGAAAGAAAGTAAAAAAAGTCAGGGGGAATGGGGACATCGAAAAGCGTCGTAGTCAATGACCGGATGCCGGGGAGCAAGAGGAAAAAGGATCCCAGGAAAGGAATTCGGGGACAAGCGAACCAGGTGGGATTGTGCGAAGATCGAGGGCAGAAACCTACGAGGGGAGAGAACTAGAAAGTCGAGGAAGGGGGAACTAAGAAAAGGGAAGAACGGATGCTCGCTGTGCTGATCGGGGACAAGAGGGGGTTGGCCCTACACTCGGGGAAACACTCAGGGGTGGTGCACTCTTGGGTCCATATACGGTCAGAAAAGGGACCCTAGGGTTCAGGCTTTCTGGAACGTTGAGAGGGAAAAACCAGGAACCTTCAGCAATAAAGGGAGAAGGAAGGATGTGGAAAAGGGGGGGAAGGTTGAAGAACATAAACGTTATTGAGGTTCTCGGAAAAGAGAAAGTCACTCGCCAGGGGAAAAAAACGGTGGAATGGTGGCGTAGACGGGGATAGCCGTGGAGCTGAACACAGAACTCATTTAGAACAGGAGAAATCTGGCCATTCTATCAAAACCCGCGAAAAAAGCCTCCCCACTGATTGGACGACTTCCTAAGGGTGAGAGTTTGGTGAACAGAAGCAAAAGGGAAAAGGCTTCAGTAGACGCCAAATCATGAGGGAGTTGATCTAATCGAAACAACACGATGATGTAGGAAGGGGGGATAAAATAATAGAAGGAAGGGCTGGCGTCTCACTGAACTCCTGCTTTCTGAAGGAGGCGGCGTGGGGGCAAACGCGGACGTGTCCTATCATGGATTCCTTTGGGAAAGAATATATTTTGATAGCCATGCCTGCAGAAAGGGGAGGAAGGGGGAAAATGCATGAGGTAGCAAAGGAGAGAAACAGTTAGACGAATCACCAATGGGGCCACAAAGCTCAGGTTCGGCGTTGCGATAGGTCTACAAACGAGGAGGAAGACAAATGTTTCAACCTGAACAGATTAACCATCATTGAAAAGGGAAAAAAGGTTTTGCTGGGCTGGTTCCTGGGAAACATTTATGTAAAGAAAAAAATACCTTGAAAGGGGCCAGGGCCAGACAGTCTGCGTGGCCCCAGAGGGGACTGGGAAAAAAGAGGGTAAGACCCAATAGTCTGACCAATTCGTGGAAAGAAGGGAGGGAAAATTCGCACGGAAAAAGAGGGGAGCTCCAGAAGAGAGTTGCAAACCGGCCCTGTCAGAGGAAAGGTAATCTACGTTCTGCCCTCACAGCACAGAAGAACTCACATTTCGTGTTGAAACCGGAAGGGAAAAAAAAATGGGTGACACAGCGGGTGCATCTCTTAAAAAAAGGCATTTGATCGAATAGGGTGGAGATACCATTTTCGAGACAAATGGCAGAAGGTCGATAGTACCCGGGTGTCATCAAGCGAACACCCTAAGGACAGAGATCTGGACCATCATTGTGTGATCAAAGCACGTTTTCGGTGGCTGATCGAAGGGAAATCCCAGTACCCGACCGAGAAAGAGACCTCTCTTTAGAGCAAACAGTGAGGGGCGGGGCGATGGAAAGAGCAGGGATGAAAGACATCTCAAAACAGCGCACGTGCCCGCTCGACACGTGAGGGGCTACACCGACAGCGGGGGGAGTTTAAGAGAAAAGAGGAGGAAGGCCATACGGGAAAACAGGCTTAAAAGAAACAAGGTATTCGAGGAAAGGCTTGACTGGACTGCCTGGGGACTGACGAGAGTCGAACCTTCGGGGGGAAGAAAAAGGGATGGAACGGACTCCTCCCCTTGAGAGAAAGACTTGCCTCGAGGGATAGGGGGTTGGAGACTGCATTCTCGATTGCAGGGCTGCGAATACGAACATCCCCGAAACTGGGAAAGAGACTCTGTGAATTGTGAAAGGAAACTGCGTTAAACAACATCATACCCAAGAAAGAAAACCGTGGCTAATTGTGGAAGGGAAAGACTACTTCATTTGAACTTAGGAGAAAGAGGTGAGCTACGAGAGGCTGGGTGGGAGCGTGTGAACCGCAAGGTGGAGAGAGAGTTAAAAGAGACAAGAAGGAGCAATATCTTCTCCTCAAAGAAACTTTTCCAGAGCGATCATGAAAGAAAGAGTTTGTCTATATGGCTGCACGAGATGAGAAAAGGGGGATGTTTGGTGTTTGATAGGAGGGGGGATCGAGGGCTTGGCCAACGCTAATCAAAGGAACGGGGACGGGGGGAGCTGAGGCGTGACAACGACGAAAGAGAAAGATTCACAAGATAGGGTCGGGGGGTTGCCGAGATGAGAGCTACGGCAGGACGATCGCCCCAAAGAAAAGGTTGGGTGCGGAGGAGGACGGGAAGTTACGACCAAAGTGGGAAAAAACTTACCGTAGAGGCGAAGAGTTCTAGGCAAAGCACAGAGAAAGAAAACAAAACAAAAAAAAAATGGTGGTGAAAGCTCGCAGGGGGGCCTGTCCATAAGACCCCAAAAACAGTAGGCTTGCGCCCAAAAATCTCGGAAGGAGAGGAGAGAAATCCGGGCAGCGCTGACGCGATGACAAAGATGTCGCGGGTTGGACTAAACGGGGTAAATTGCAGACAGGCCAGGGGGGCTTGTGTTCCGGCAGAAGGGGGGCATGGGGATTGAAATAGAAGAGGCCAAATGAGTGGCGAAAACGTGATGGCTACGGTACCAAGTAGGAGGGGGGGATGTATACTCGGGAGAGGGTAGGGGCGGGGGGGGAAAATAAAACTGGGAAAAAAGGTTCCGCAAGAGGCATTGTAGAAGAGTCATAGCGACCGCGGCGGATAATCTCGAAGGGAAAGGAAAGGATTCTCTAAATTAAATTATAACGGGGGGGATTATCGCTTAAGCGTGCGTTAAAACCCAAGGGGGGTCATCGAGAAGGCTGAAGGGGCGAAATCGAGTAATCAGAGTCGGACGCCGCCGTCAAGAACCCAGCGAGGGGATCGTAAGGGGGGAAAAAAGGGACCTGATCACATCTCCCCGGGGATCAGGGGTCGGGAATCAGGTGGGACATCCGGCCCCTTATGATAGTTAGGAGTGTTTGAAATTTGATCCTAGTGAAAGGGGTATAGGTAAAAAGGGTTCCAATGCGCATCCACCGCAATGGGATCTGAGAGCTTTCAGAACTTCGGAGGAAGGCGACAAGGGGGGGAAATATGACAGGTGTATCGCAAAAAAAAAAGAAGAGAGAAGGTATGCTGTAAGTGGGGAGCTCTAAAATGTAATTTCGAATAAGTAGTACCTGCGTCATCAGGGAGGGTCGTCCGTTGCACAGAAGGGGGGAAACCGCCTCAAACGCCGTTCAATTTTCGGTGAGGGAGGTAACTCGTTCAGATAGGAGGATAATCTCTCACCAACACCCTTAGGAAGGGAAAAAGAAGATATACATCCTCGAGACCTAATACAACGGAAAAGGCCTCGCACTCTTAGGAACGTGGGCGGGGAAAGGAATTCGGGATCCAAACGTACAAGAGGGAAGAACCCTGGTCGATCAATTGGAGAAATGTTTGGGTTAAAGGAAAAATCTATCCTACGTTCCGGCGAGGTAGCGCTCGAAGGAGGGGGGATCAAAAGGGGATTGAACCATCAAGGGCAAGGGATCGAAGTATGGAAAACATGCAGGGCTCTCTACAAAAGGTGGTCGAAGAAAGAAATGGCGGCACTCAAACGCATCGATGCCTCCATCGAAAGAAAAAGGAAAGTCGTTCAAAAAAGGGAAATGAAAACGTTTGGGAGAAAAGGACCAAGGAGAGAAAAGGTTGACGTTCGGCATCGAAGAAAGGGGATCTCCGGGAGGAATGGCTCAAAGGAGCCGGGGAGTAGATCGACGTTATGGCTCGGTTACGCGCCTGACATTAGAAAAGGGGGGGGTTCGTAACGCAAATGCCTTCAGCATCATCAAGCGGAGATTTCGATTTATGCAGGAGAGAGACCAGGGGAGAAAGCGAGGGGGGGGTCAAATCAGAGGGGGGAAAAGGATGCCTCTTGCGGTCAGGGGAAAAATCCCGTCTAGCGAAGACGCGAGGTAGAGCACATAGACTAACGCCGCGGGGAATGAAAGCAAGCATCGTGGGGCTACACAAGGGAGAGGCCATCCACAATGACGGCTTCCCGAAAAGAAATTCGGACTCCAGGACCGACCGGAATCAGTCAAAAAGAGGGAAAAAAACCTGGTTATCTGGGGGGCGCCGGGGGAAAATCAGGTTAAATAAGACTCGCCGATGGAAGTGCGCAAGCCTCATGGTTGGGTAGAGGGAGTGCTCGACAAACTAAGGAGGAGAAACCGATGTGACAACATTTTGAAAAGCAAGGGGAATTGGGGCAGACAATATTCGCCGACCGGTGGGAAAGGAATAAGAGCTCCGGCAAACCCCTTTCTTCTTGCTACATCGAGAGAAAGGTCGAGGCTCGCGGGTCGGACTTCAAAGACGAGGGAGTAGAATCAGGATGGAAGGGAAATAGTGTAAGTACCGAAACCCGGTCCCGTTAGGGGAAGGGCATTGCAATTAAGAGCATCAAAGAAGGAGGGCACCCATAACATTAGATCGAGAAAAAAAGCAAGGACGTCGCCTTTGCAGGTGGAAATTGCGGCTGCGGGCCTTGGTAAGGGAGCTCATCGCAGAATAGGAAGTTTATCCCTATCGTCTACCACATGGTTGTATCCAAAGCACCAAGAAATTCGGCAAATCCCCAAGTTGAGCTAAGGGGGAGGGGGGAAAGGAAGTTCACTTGTGTTCTTTGGGAACTGTCGCAATGTCGCGATCGTCAGGGAGGGAGGGGGAATTTTGGAGCCCAGGGGCCGAAAAGTGCGACCGCTGCTCGTTCATGTTCTAGATTCTGTCGTCCAGTCGGCGGCCTAGAGGCCAGGGGAGAACCCATCTCATCAGTAAAGGAGGGGGAGCTCCCCAGGGAGGAAGGAGAATTGCGGTACTAACAAAAAGCTGTCTATGACGCGTCAGCAATGTCCCGGGAAGGTCAAATCTTCTGGAAATGAAGATCCGACCTGCGGATCAAGAAAGGGGAGGGTTCTATTGGTCGTAGCGAAGGGGGGGGAACGAGAGAGAAGGAAAAAGGAAAGGATGTCGCGTTCCACCTTATCGCGCAGAATGAAGTTTGGCATCGGCTTTTGGGATTAGGGAGCCTTAATGCTGACTAGCTGTTTCGTATCTGGTGGGAGAACAAGGGACAGACGTTGACTCGGTTCCGGGGGCCTTTTGGCTAATGGAAAGAGCCAAAAGGACCGTGGGTTCGGCAGGGAAGAAATCAGGCAGTGATGGCTCAGCATTGGGAAGAGAAAGAGGGTCTCCTGATAACCGGGGGCGAATATTCCGTATCATTTGGCCGGTCCAGGAAGGGAGACGGAGCACAATGCTCGCGGATGCCAGACAGCGAAGGAAAAAGGGTCATTGCGCGGTTCACACTCAAGAAATGGGAGTTGCTTGTGGGACGCGCGGGAGTGGGGGGAAGAAATAGGAGTAAACCCTTGCTCCGAAGCTTCCGTTCGTATCTTCGAGACGAGTAAGGGGGAGGCTGCTGACCGTGCAGCCTTGGCTTCTTGGGAAGAAGAGGGGGCCAATTGGGGTCAAAAAATCGTGGTCCAAAGAAGGTTCTGGCTTGCCCGAATTGGTGTGGGGGGGGGGGGGGGGGGGCGTTCAAGTATTTGCGAGGGGGGAAAGCCCTCGCCAGGACCCTCGCACTGTTGGAGGGAGAGAATAGGAGCTTTCATTTGTAAAACTTAATCGAAAAAAATATTGGTCCGAGAGAAAGGGGGGACCGGGCCGCCCAAGATTCAAGGCATAGGGGATAGAGAAGAGCAGTTGCAGAGGTGACACTACACCAAGGCAGGAAAAAAAGAGGGGAGAGACTGCAAATAAGAAACTTCATTGGTAAAAAGAAAAAGAGAGTCTAATTCGCGTGTTTGGCCAACGAGAAAAGAGGGAAAGGGACGGACATCCATGAAGGGGGGAAGAGGGGA